>ERZ761592.19-NODE-19-length-148633-cov-33.775869_pt1 | contig 148633 bp, 168 predicted proteins | sample MGYA00433095_ERZ761592 | MGnify/ENA primary metagenome ERZ761592 (study PRJEB28899, sample SAMN03785554) | bioreactor sludge metagenome | biome: EBPR Sludge; feature: EBPR Bioreactor; material: 0.22µm filtered reactor supernatant | place: Saint Lucia: Queensland... | reverse complement strand
AGTTGCAGGTAATCCAGAATAACCAGGCCCAGTTTTCCATATTGCATACTGGCACGCCGCAACACCTGCCGGATTAATCCGACCGATGGAGATGCCATCTCAAAAACGTAGATTGGTAGATGATTTTCTAGTTGATCTACTGCGCGATCGCGCTTTGCAGCATCTGCAGGAGACAGGGGTTTGCACTGAATCAGTAAATCACTATCAATCGTCGATAGGTTTGCAACGATGCGGTGACCCACTTCCTCAGCAGTCATTTCGCACGAAAAGATGAAGCAGGGCAGGTTATGCTTCCGGGCAAAGTTGATGGCTGAGGCAATCACGAATTGAGATTTCCCAAGGCCCGTAGGAGCGGCCACGATATTGAGCTGCCCAGGGAACCATCCTCCGGTCAGGGCATCGTAGTCGAGGAAGCCAGAGGCCATCCCAGGCGATTTTCCGGTTGCATAGACTAGCCTCAAAGTCGAAGCTAATTCTTGAGGGGATTTTAAGCAGTCATCCACCACCCCAGAATCTACACCGTACAGAGCCTGTTCTGAACGCTCTAGGACTTGCGCGATCGGGATTGTGAGGTCTTCTGCCAACTTGCCATTATCGAAGCTTATAGCGCGTAATTTGCGGCGTACAAAGAACTCTTGCACTCCCCCTGCCGCTATCTCTACTCCAGCGCTGGATAGACAGCCATCCATCAACTCTGCCAAGAAAGCGCGGCCTCCTACCTGCTCTAGCTCCCCACTCTTCTTCAGTTGGGTAGCGACCGCTGGCAGATCTGGCAGGCTCCCGTCCATTGCTAACTTAAGCTGAGCAGCATAAATAGTGCGATGGGACTCCGAGTAAAACGCCTCTGGGTGGGGAATCTGCTCAAAAACGTCATACACCCGGTCAGGATCTAGCAGGATAGCCCCAATCACGAAGGCTTCCCCTTCCTCGTCATGCAGCGATTGAGGGCGGCTCCCACCTTGCAGGCTGACCAGCGTTCCAGCTCCAGAGTTTTTTCCAGAATTAAACTTTGCAGAATCCATGTTACTTCTCCGAATAATTGATTGATTTATTGCTTGAAATCGTTGCGGGAATTAGATTGCAATTCGCTTTCTGAGCGTGGCACGAGAGCGATCTACGGTTGCAGCTTGCGTTCTAGCAATCCTCGCTTGCTGGATTGGATCTAATTGCGATGCTGCTGGCAGCTCTGCGGCTGGCTTGATTGGCTTAGCTTGATTAACCAGAGCTTCCGTCTCCTGCAGCCGCTGTTCTGATTGGGCGATCGCTTGCTGCTTAATCCGTTCGTATTCATCGACTGGCAGGAGCTGCTTGGATGCCTGCCCAGTGCTAGCTACCTGCAGTTCCCCGTTTTCGATTTGCTGAGCTATCTCCCAAAGCTTGAGGAGTTTAGCGCGTGCATCCAGGGAAGTGCCATCCAGAGTCAGCATCCTTGCGCCTCCCTCCAATTTCTGGAGCTTGGATTCAACCTGCCATACATTCGGACTGCCGTTCTCTAACCAGTACCAATCGCTTGAATTTCGGGGATGCACCGTAAGGAAAGCCTGGATCATGGAGTCCTTGAAGTTGATCAAATCTTTTCTCCAGGGAGCCTCATGGACGGGCCACCACTTTGCATCAGGAGCAAATTTCTCCTCAAAAACAAAATCGGCGGCAGCGGAATATTTGTCCGGTATAGAGCCTTCTGGTTGTGTGCCAGATTCTTGCTGATCCGGAATCGCAGCAAGAGGAGGAATGATTGCTGGCTGTTCCGGTTCGGATTCTTGATCCGGTTGCGAAGCACCTCCCTCCCCATTCTCCCCGTTGGGGGGATTAAAGGGGGGAGAGGGATCTAAGCAAGGATCTAAGGAATGGATCTTTGTATATAATTCGTTTTCCGATTGCGACGATTGATTCCCCGATTGTCGTGAGCGGATTTCCGCTTTCGATTGCTGGTTTTCCGCTTCTTGACCTAGCTGATCCGCTTCAAATTCTCCCGTATCAAGGGTTTTGGCTTCCCCAACCTCTCGATATTGTTTTTCCGACCGCCGATCATCGGTTTTTGGCTCATCGGGTTCCGGCTCTCCATACTCGAATTCATCCAGAGCTTTTTGAACAGGTTCTGGATGTAGCAAGAAATATCGAGTTTTATCGAAGCTGTATCTGGGGTTGGGATTACTGTGAATGGATGCATAGCCTTTTTCCACCAGGATTTTGATAGCCTTCCTGATTGAATCCTTCTTCCATTCCCTGATACCTGCATCGATTAAATCCTGCTCTGTAAGGTACACAAGCAGAGATGTATCCTGGGTGCCCTCATCTCCATGCATCTCTGCTACACGGTTTTTCTGTTTTGCTTGAGGTAGATAGCTTAACTTGCTGTCATGCCAAGATATAAGATTGTTTAGGATTGCAGCCGCGCATCCATTCTCATCACAGATAACCCTTAAGCAGTTTCTGATTATCGCGAAAGGATCATTTTTGGGGAACCTAATGCAGCTAGTCCTCTGGACGGTATTAGCGTGCGTCATGACTCGCCTCCCAATGCTTCCAGGGCTTGATTGACGGATTTCACAACCAGCGAGGCTGTATTGTAATCGGTTTCTACAAATCCCTTCTCTTCTAAAAAGCGGATTGCGTCTGAAATCGTTACCTGATGCCAGGTAAAAAACAATTGATCAGCTATATCGCTGGATGCCATATAGCAGGCAGGCTTCCCCTGGCCTTCCGCGATTCGAGAATAAGCCTCGACTTCATTAAGCAGCTGCACGATCGCGGCAGCGCACGCATTTCCATCGCAAATTTTGACTAAGCTTTCCCGGATAGTCAGGCATCTATCGCCTGCCGGAAAACTAAAACACGAACTCGCAAACATATAAACCTACTCCGGTTCCGATGATTATTGATTGATTATTGATTGATTATTGAAAGCCGCAAACGCACGACAAAACCGCTGATACCCCTGGTACCAACGGCTGCTCCCATTAGAAAAAATATTGCCTGCCCTATGGCAATCTCTAGCGCGTAGTGTTATCATACGAGCTGAAACCTCCTGAGAGGGATGGTTATCATACGACTGAAATTCAATCGAAGTTCTCCTTGAGTGCTTTTGTTTGAATGGTTAGGAAAAATAAATTTGACTAATAAAACCTCCAGAGCGGCTAACTCTGGGGGTGATTTGCTATTTGGGGGTCAAAAATTGATTAATTTTTAGGCCAGATAGCCGCTCACCCAGGCTTTACCGATCAAGATTGTAGCCTGATCCAAATTTTTAGCAAAGGGATCTTTCTTTTTATTTTTTGATCCACCCCTAGCCCTTTACTTGCAAGCCGCATCCGTACAGCTTGCAATATTTTATACAGCGTAACCTGTCATCATGACATTGGATCTTGCTACAAGCGGCCCGTAGAGCGAGTTGCAAGCCTCTCTGGATCTTGTATATAGTGAGGGAAGTTAAGAGTCTAAAAGACGGGCTTTGATAACTTCTTCTCGTTACGTAGAAGTTGATTCCGCTCTGCCTTTCCGACGATTAATTGATTGATTATTGCTGGGAGGGGTTCACCCCTCCCATTTTTATTTAGGCGCAAACGGATTCCAGGCTGGAAGCTTTAGACTTGCCTCCTGAATTTCCTGTTCCGCCCTGGCCCTTTTTTGATTGCCGATTGATTACCAGTTGCATTTCTTTTGGGGTGAATTTCCTCCCAGCTTTTCGCAGGCCGAGCGTAGCTTCACGCCTGCGAGAGATGAAGTCTAGAAGTTGCCCAGCGGTTAATCCAAGGGGTTCTGCGGCTTTGATTAAAATGCGCTCCGATAGTAAAGCACCGTTGAACCAGCGACTCCAATCGGAGGAATCAACTCCGGTCAGACCCTCTAGATCTGTTAACGCGAGGAGCATGAAATCTTCTAGTGAGGGTTTTGTAATCGGCTCAGGTTCCTCTGCTTGCGATGATTCGGATTGTGCCAATTTAGAATCCGAATGCCCTGCTTCTAGATGAACTTGATTTTCAGGTAAGTTACTCATTGTTAAAACTTAAAAAGCTAAGAAAGACAGACGAGCTAGCAGCTAAGGGAATGCACGACTTCTCCCCTATCGTAAAATATCTACCTCTTTTGGCGGATATTTTTGATCGAATAGGGATGTATAACCCTTTACAGGATAAATCTTTGGAGCGCAAAAAACCTCCTTCTACTGTAAATTGTTTGCAAAGTTTCACGGCAGACGGCTGGGATGTGTTATTTGCTACTGGCGTAATATTCAGCCTCCATTAACTCTCTTCAGCGTGTAAACTTTTGTAAATGACATTGTAAAAAACTCCAATTTTGTTAGAATCGATGGCAAGATGATGATGGGTTTTTCAACTATGGCTAATATGAAAAAAATGCGCTCGAAAAAAACGAAGCAGAATTCGTCTCACCGCACGATTTACCGGGAGACTTTGAACTTCTTTGGTATTTACCAGGCTTACATTAGTGAGCGCACTCTCCACTTGGAGCGGCGCTATCCCGATCGCTATAAATACGTAGGCCCAGATCAAATAAACCGCTATTTGCAGGGCACCAACGATCTAATGGGCAAGGCTTTACTGACCCTCGAAGCAGCATTGCCACCAGAGGCTAAGCGATATTTTAGAAGCAAGATGGAGTTGATGGACTTAGAAGCTGGCCTGGATCTGATTCCCGCTTAAGCTCGTTGCATTGCACCCAATCATCTAGCCCCGATAGAAATCTATCGGGGCTGCATTTTTTTGGATCTATCTCCAGAATCTCAGATTGGCGATCTCTCCAACATCCGCAAACTCTGCCGCGAAGTTTGCAAGGGCTTCCTCCCTTCCATCTTTTTTAGGCGGGAAAAAGATGATCACATTATCGTGACTGGGCGAATGGGATGGCACCAGAAACCCATGCTCAGAGTCGATACACTCGCCTTTATCGATGCACTCAAGGATCCATCGCTCCACAAATTGTAAATCCGGCTTCCGCTTCGCTGCTTCTGCTTGTCGCAGAGCGTGCGGTGTTGTCCAGAAGCAAAGCCGCTCTCTGGGGACGCAAAATGGCAATGACAGAAAACCAGGGCATAGCCGCAGGACACTAAGTTGGAATCCAATGAAGATGGCTTGCTGAACTTCTCCAACCTCCCATCGCCGCTTCAGCTCATTACCCCAGGCCGCGATCGATGATGATGTGCCATAGCGCTTGATAAACTCCCGATCCCTGATCTGCCCTCCTCTGGGATTCAGCAGTAGGGAGCGGCTTTTCCAGGATTGCTGCAGCCCGTCTATTCCCTCTTCTAACGAGTAGTACTGCTCCGCTCGGATTATTTCGTTTGCCAGCTTGCAACTACACGGATCCAATTCAATCCCTCCCAAGATATTCCTGCTTTTCTGGGCAATCAAAGTAGGAGTGTAGTGTTCATTGCTTGCACTGGAATGCAATACGTTAGCGCGAGTCTCAGGAGCTTTTAGAGTTGATTTCTGCATAGCGATGATTAATTGGGCGATTAATTGATCGATTATCAGGTAGATCGCGCAAACCACCAGTGAGACTGGGATAGCGCTTCTGTAAGTATAAGCCATAAGAAAAAGATTGATAGATGTTGACATTTTATTTTGAGCTGACTATATTGGAGCTATCAATCAATTATTCGTTAGCGGTTTTAGATTATGGATAAACCAAATATTGCTCCCCTGGTTAGCATTGGCACCGAAGAGCAAGGCTCAATTGTTTCTAGCAATGCTTCTGGCAACATTTTTGTAACCGAAAAAGCTGGGTATCGAAAGGTGCAGACGCAAGATATTCTGGCAACCTTCCACACCCTTTGGTTTTCGGCTGAAAATAGCCCGGAATCTGAAGTCAGAGTCGGAGTAATCCGGCAATTCAGAGGGGTATGGATTGCCGTATCACTGGTTGGTGCTCACAAGGAGGAGCGATTCACCTCGCTGGATAAAGCGGAGAGCTGGCTAATTGAACGGCATCAGAAAAATCAGCGGAGCTACCAGGCTCACATTAAACTAATGGCAGCACCATCCTGGTAGCTACCTTCAGCGCAATAATCAATCAATTTGGGAGTTGTTTAGTTTATGCCGATTAAGAATAAAGAGGTATCTGTTTCAGGGAATACTGAGGGAACTGATACGCTTCCCATTGCACCCTCTGAGGATACTCAATCACCTCAAATTCAGCCTCCCTCTGCCTCTGCTGATACCGGAGATATTGAGGGATTAAAAATGATCTCTACAAAGCTGGGCCGCAAGTTTGATCTTGGGAACTGGAATTCCCTAACGGTGGAGGTTTCCCTCTGGTATGACTTGATACCTGGCGAGAATCCACAAGAGGTTCTGAGTCAGATGTTCGCTTTATCGCGCCAGGAGATTCGCAATCAAGCGGAACCAATCCTCCTCCAGGCAAGGCGGAAAACCGTGAAAACAAAACAGCAGTACATGGGCGCGGATGTGGAGGATTAAATCATGATGAATGGAATTACTGGATTAACTGATGATCTTGATGATCTCGAATCGTTCTCCCTGCCCGTCCTTGGATACCTGGCGAAAGGGGCACCCAAAGGCGACAACGTTGGCCGAGACTTGGATTATTTCCGACTGAAGACCAAGCTCCCGGAAGTGCAGCAAGCTTTTGAGCAGCACTATGGACAGAAGCCAACCGTAATCAGGGGATACCTGGCATTCTCGACGATCGCTGAGAATTTCCAATCAACCATGAAATCCCAGAAAGGGAAGACTGTTCACAAGCTTTGCAACGGCTCCCAGATCTACCTCTGGCGCACTCCAGAAGGCAGTTACAGCAGAGAGTCTAAGCCTTGCATCGCATCCGGCAAGAAATGTAGGGATTGCAAGCCAGCTCTACAGCTCTCGATCGTCGTCAAGGAGCTACTAGATGATGACATAGTTGGTGCCTTGATCAGCACTTCAACCTCCTGGGAGGATGCAAAGCGATTAAAGAAGAATCTGCAATCGCTGGTCAAATTGAGTCAGCAAGCTAGGGTGGGACTGCATCAAATACCCATCGTCCTTCGCCGCTCCCCTGGCCCAGTGAAGCGCAAGATGGATGATGGCAAAGTGGTAGACATGGTTAAGTCTCTGCTGTCTCTGGAGCCATCCGCTGAGTGGATGCGCGGCTATTTCGGCGGCAAGTTTGGTGGCGGCAGCTTCCCTATCTCCGGTAATGAGATTCCAGAGCCAGCGGCGGAAGCAGAGGATGTCCCGATCAAAGGCGTTTATGGTTTCGATAGCGTTGATGATGACGAGGATGATTCAGAGCTTATCGATATTGATGGTCGCGACGAAATGATGCGATTGATCGATGATGCTCTAGACCGTCTTGGCTGGCCCACATCAAGAGCTAAGCAGGAGCTAAAAAATCGATTTAACACCACAACCCGGAAAAACTTAAACGATACCCAGCTCTATGAATTCCTTGCTTATTTAGAGCAAACCGAAGCCGCGCTATCAGGAGATCCTGAAGCTGGATTCTAAAAATTAGAAATCTGGAAATTTAGATTTCTAAAAATCAATCAATTAATTAGCTGGAGGAATAATGCAAAATCAATCCCAGGCTCTACAGCGGCCAACTTTACCCACAATTTCGCCCAATCCCCGAATTCCCAGTAAGCCAACGCATCTTTCGGTAGAAGAGATTCAGGCTGAGCGGCGAGGCGAAGTTAAGGCAGCTCTAACCATTGAAACAGTAATGGGAGTTTTCACTCAGGAAGATCTGGATAATCTGCCGCTCGATACTCTCAAAGATTTGAAGCTCATCCTAGATGCAGAGCTGACGCTGATAAACGCTAAGTATGCGGCAGCGGCAGCGAAAAAGTACGATACGGGAGAAAGAGCTGATACTGATTATTTTCTCCGGCTTACCAAGGCTAGAGCGATTAAGGGATTGCATATTAGAGTAGTCTGCACCGCATTATCAAAAGCGAAGGAGCGAAATCAGCGATTCATCCAGGCCGCAAAAATGACGCTCACCCCTGAGCAGTACAACGCTATCTGGAATCTGGTCGATGGAGGGTTGGCTTGATGGCTGCCACTTACGATCGCTGCTCCCGTTGCGATAAATTTGCTTGGCTTGGATGGTCGGGAACTCATAATTGCATAGCCTACCGAGTGAAGGTTCTGGAGCGAATCGACGAGAGCTACCCTGGCGATAAGAATGCTCAAATCGAAGATCATTCTCAGGGTGATTGGGAATCCAAGGTTTACGCAACTGAGCCTAGATTAGCGGCTGAGATTTTCGCTCAACGGTATGACCAGAATGGGGAATACGATATTGTCAACGGAGATTACAAACTCCGGTTGCTGGTTTTCCAGTCCGATCCATCGGAAGCAGGAGCCAAAGAGTTTATCGTGCAGGGATGGAGTCAGCCCGTTTACGATGCTTCCGAGCAGAAGGAGCGCAAGTACTCCTTCCCAGCAGAAGAAGAGGATGAGGACGAGGAGGAGGAAGAGGATGCCGCAATCTCCTGCTGAAATTGATTTCTACGCTTCAACGATCGTCCTTAGCTCCTACCTGGACGCTAACCAGCCAGCGCTCCCCATCTCAAATTCACAGGTTTTTGCAATGCTGGAGCGAATCTTTAGAGTCTACTCTGCCCCCAGCCCGGAGCTTGGGCACGCAATCATTAGCGCTGCTTGGCGATGCAAAGCATGGCTCGATGAATAATTGATTGATTAAGAGGGAAAATGCTGCAATCATACTTTGAATTCTGTCAGTTTATTTCAGCCTATGTTCTATATACAATCGGCTTAGCTGCTCTTGTAGTAGTTATCGGCTACTTAGCGCTCCTCGCTTCTTACGTCTGGGAAGAGGCTATGGCTCGGTGGGTTAAGCGCTTTAAGGCGGCTGTCTCAAATTATGGAGCTTGGGAGGATTTTCGGGAATTTCGGCGGCAACGTAAGGAGGAGCGGGAGAAAGGTAAGGTTGGATAGTCCTCCAAGTACAATAGTACTTAAGAGATACTTCCTTCTAGCCTGCAGGCTCCTATCCTGCAGGCTTTATTTTTCCTTACATAATGGGGGATTCGCGGGGATCTAAAATAATTGATTGATAGTTGTTGACATTTTTGGGGTGGGCCGCTACTATTGGATTAATCAATCAATTATCGGTAAGCGGAAGGCAATCATGACCAGCAATACTCCTGATCTCGTCCCTGCTAATGGTGCTCCTGAAGGTAGCTACTTTGTGGTCGTTACTCAGTCTGTAGGTAAAGGTTACGTCTCCTTGAAGAATGAGAAGCTGGCTGCTCCCGGTCTAATGGCTACCCTTAAGAGTAACGGAGCGGACGCTAAATTTACGTTGCCTGTTTTCCAGGTAATGAAAGGCTCTAAGAAGTGGGGGATTCGGGAAGCTGGCACCAAGTTGGGGAATGCCTTCGATACCTTGCAGCGCAAGTGCCAGATGATTAGCGCAGGAGATAACCGCTGGTGGTTTCCTGCTCGATTCAAAGCTGATTTTGATGCTGGCTGGGAAGAGTTGATGAAGCTCCAAGAGGAGCTGATCCAAGAATTGCTCGATAGCGCAGAAGAAGCACATCAAATTTATGACGGTCGGCTGCAGGCAATCTTGACGCAAGCAGATGCGATGGAGGATTTTTACAAGTACTCCCTGGAATTCCCTACTAATGACCAGATTCGCGAGAATTTCAAGCTCAATCTTAAGGAGGGGCCGATCCGGGTTCCCTCGATCACAGAAATTGCCAAAATGTCTCCAGAATTACAGTTCTGGATGGGTCAAATTCGCAAGACGATGCAGGAAGATCTCCCCAAAACTTCCGCTAAACTCTCCAAGGCGATCGCGCTTTTCTTCAATCGCCTCCGAGATTTTGACCCTGCCGCTCCCGATGAAAAAACGGTTCCCCACCTAGCGAATTCCTGGTCGAGCATCCAGGGGTTAGTCGAGCTATTCGATGAGATGTCCGGTGGTGGGCAGATTGGAGATCCGGTGCGCTCCCTGGCAGATAAAGCGCTGGAATTTAGCCCCCAGTTCCCCTCCTACCCCAAAGATAAAGGGGAACTGCAAGTACGGCTTGATAAAATCCAGGAAGAGCTATTAGATCAAGATTGGATTCAAGAGCCTACTGCCGCTAATGCTGAATTGTCAAAATGGTGCGGCGTATCCTCGCTGGAAGACCGCCTGAAAGACCTTAAGCAACGCATTGATACGATGGCTGCAATGGAGGATGGCGAGGAGAAAGATTGCCTCCTCAAAGAGTTGCGGATTGAAGCACGCTCTTACTCCGGTATCCTTAAGGGCACTGCCTCTAAGCTACTCTCCCTGGTCGGAATGGATGCACCCGAAGAGGTTCCCGCTCCCCCCACCCCAGAAATCAAGGAAGAGGAGGCTGAAGAGGAGGCCGAGGAAGAGGCTCCCGCTCCTCCAGCTCCCGCTCCCCATCCAGAAGTTGAGGAAACTGAAGAGCCTACAGAAGAGGAAGAGCTTGACATGGAGCCGGAAGCCGCTGCAGAGATTGAGCTAGATGATGTTGCCCTCGCTGGCTTCTAAGTTGCGAATTGATTGATTAAGAGGGGGATAACGCTTTCCCCCTTTATTTTCAGATTTTTAGATTTTTAGATTTCTAGGACGTGGAGTTATGGAAAGTGGATTTGAGCCGGAATGGATGCTGAACGCGACTTTTGGTGGGGGTAAGCTATCGCGTCAAACCCTGGAAGCCTACCTGCGAAGTGCTGATCAATCTCCAACTGAGTGCGATGGCTGCTCCCGGTTGGTAGCCCATGATCTAGAGCTATTGGGTATCCCTACCCTTATCTGTTGGGGGAGCGCTATCCTCAGCCGCGAGGATGAATCTGGCACGCTGCAGTACATCGAGTTTCCCCACTGCTGGATTAAAATTTACGATGACGACGATGTGTTTTATTCTGTCGATTTCCGGTTGCGTTGCTATGCAGAGCTGGCAGGATGGACTGAGGAAGAATTGAAAGTTATCCCTCACGGAATTTTTGGAGACGGGCATAGCTACGCTGTCCAGCATTTTGAGAATCGCTGGGAGGTTGGAGTATTACTTGATCCGGCAATTTACAGCGCTTTGAAGCTGGACATTCGCAAGCTTCCTGGTTGGGAGCAGATAGAAAAGCAGTTGATGGAATCATGGCAAGAGCAGGAGCAAGAGGAGGGCAAAGATGCAGCGGCCTAAGGTGTTTTTCGTTGGCTTAGCTCGTGTAGATACAGCAGTCGGGCTGGCCCACATCTATTTAGATGATGGCTCCAAATTGGAAGCGGTTGAATTTAAGTTTGACGATCGAAAGGCTCCCCTTAACTACGTTTGCCTCCGTGGGCTTCGGGCAGGATTGAATAAGTGCTTGGAGCTGTCAGGCAAAGTGCAGCCGATGGTTTATTGCCCGTTCGAGAATGTTCATTTTTTTATTCTGAAAGAGCTGGCAGCATCGAAGGGAGCATTCTATCAAGAGCTTTGGTCGATAATTAATCAATTTCCAGGCATTGACTTTGCTCCTCCTGGGGAATCCTATGATGCAATTGCCGCTCTTGGTTTTTCGTATACGGATTTGTACAACCTTGCGAGGGATGCTTGGGAAGCGGCTGCCGATATTAGCAAGCCAGCTCCCAACTTAAGCGAAACCCTGTTCGACCTCAATCCGCTTGAGAATGTCGAGTTCAAGAAGCAAATAGAGATCGCTAACGCAGCGGCTAGTATGGGTGCCCCTGCCTTCAAATTTAAGGATTGGGAGAATCTTAAGGTGCCAGATGGTAGGGATCGGTTCTCAAGGCTTTCGCTCGACTCATTATGCAAATTGCTGCCAATTACAACAGTCGATTTTATCAGGGGGCAAGTCGCTAACATTTACGAGAGCATTGAATCCAAACCTGAAACTAAGGGTATTAGTACCGACGATGATCGCCGGAGAACCATAGCTAGCGCTCTTCGCTGGCATCTGCGAGGGCTTTCCGTTAAAGCCGCGCTTCATAAGGTTAGCGCGGATGCTGCCGTGATGCTCATGGCAAGAAAGGAGAAATCTTGATAGCTTGCTGTAAAATCTAGAAATCTAGAAATTGCAAAATCTAAAAATCTAAAATCAATCGATTATCAAGGTGGCAATATGGCGAAATCAAGGAAGCGAGGAAAGGCAAAAGAGCCGCAAATCATCTCCCTGGCAGCTTTTAAGGGAGGAGTCGGAAAAACTACCACAGCAATTCATCTGGCTACCTATCTGGGAGAGATCGGAAGCACTCTCCTGATTGATGGAGATCAAAACCGCTCAGCACTGGATTGGGTAGAGCGAGGAGGGGCAGATCTGTACCCCTTCAAGGTAGTGGATGCCGATGATCCGGGTGATATGGATGAATACGAATTCATCGTGATTGATACCCCTGCTCGACCCGACGCGGAAGATCTGACCGCACTCGCTGAGAACTCTTCTCTGCTCGTAGTGCCAACCAAGCCCGATGCGCTCGATTTGGGTGTAGCCTTATCCCAGGCTCGGTATATGAATGACCGGGGTATCAAGAATTATCGAATCCTCCTGACCCAAGCAACTCCTCCCGGCAGAGTCCAGAAGCAAGCTGGCGAGTTCAAGAATCAATCAATTTGGGCCAGCTCCCTGACGATTGAGATTTTAGAGTCATTCCGGGAAGAAGATATTCCCATCTTCTCAGCTCATACCAGGCTGCAACGGGCCATCCACCAACGGGCAGCGCTGGAAGGGAAAAGCTTAAACCTGCTCGGTAAGTCGGGCCAAGTTGCCTGGATTTACTACGAATGGGTTGGCAGTGAACTCCTGGAGTCTCTTAAGCGATAGAATTCTAGAAATCTAAAAATCTTCATCTCAGGGAATACCATGTCAAAGCTCAAAAATTTATTTCAGAAAAAAGCATCTCCAGAGCCGGAGCTACCAGAGCCTTCCCCTCCTCCCGTTGCCTCCATCAGCCCAGCCAAAAGCAGCGCTAAGGGGAAAGGTAAGGGGAAATCACCTACCGAGCAGCAAGGCTCTCCTAAAGTGCTTTATAAGGGGCAGGGGGAGCAGGCTGCAAAGCATCGAAACCCAGACTACATCAACCTTGGTGGGGTGTACGTCCAGCGATCGCTCCATCAGGCTCTGAAAATCTACTGCATCCAGCATGAAAAACAGATGTCTGATGTAGTAGGGGAGCTGATCAAAGGTTTTCTATCTAGAAACGGAGTGCCTATGGATTAAATCGGATTTCATAACGACAGCTTATTGATTGATTTATGGAGGGTGCCACGATACACCCTCTTTTTTTATGCAATATCCCGCAAAACCCTGATAATGTAAGCTCCTATCAATCAACAAAATTATTTTTACCAAAACCCTTGCCATACGGTAAATATAGGCTTAGTATATTGAATGTAAGCAGCAATCAATCAATTAACGGAGAAGAGCGTTATGGCTACTGTTAAAGCAACCCTGAATGGCAAAGCAATCAAAGCAGAATCTGCTGAGCTAGAAGCGGTTTCCGCTGATCTGAATATCCCTAACCCTGCTCGTCTGCTGAACCTAGCAAATCAGCTCTCTGCTAAATGGCTGGAAAGAGAGGATTTGTCTAAGGGGATGCTGGTTGCTCTGCTGACCGGATATAACTTGTTTGCCGGAGGTGCTCCTGGTACTGGTAAGACCGAGATGAGCCGCGATTTAATCTCAGCCTTTACCGGGAAGAGTTTTTACTATCTCTTGGGTGCTGATACTCGCGCAGATGAGCTGCTAGGCTCGATTGACCTGGGAGCGCTGGAGAATAATGAAACCTGTCGCGACCTGGATGGCAAGCTGGCCGATGTGCATCTGGCGGTTTTAGATGAAATTTTCAAGTGCAATAGCGCATCTCTAAACCTACTCCTGGGCTTAATCCTGGATAAGCAAGTGGTTAACGGTAAGAGCGTCGTTAACGCTCCCCTGGTTTCGATGTTCGGGCTGTCAAACGAATTGCCGGATGACGACGAGGATAGCCGTCTGCAAGCGTTCTGGAACAGAATTCCTTTACGCTACTGGGTTGATTATGTTTCTCCTCGCAGTAAGAAAAAGCTCCGTATGCGGACGGCGGGACTGGAAAAGACTCCCGAAATCAAAGAGCGATTCACAATCGAGGAATTGGAGCAGTACCAGGCAATGGTTAAAACCGTCAAGGTTGGGGAGCATATCATTGACTTGCTCGATGATCTGGAGCGCAGGCTGCAAGATGAGGGAATCCGGCAAAGCGATCGTGTCTGCGTCAGTCAAATCATGCGAATCCTGCAAGCCTATGCGCTGCTCCACGGTAGCGACGTTGTGATTGAGGATCATATCGAAATCCTCAAAGCGGTTTATTGGTCAACTTTAGAAGAGAAGCCCAAAGTAGAAAAAGCTATCAAAGCGATTCTCGACGACAAGAATAAAGAGTTAGAAGAGATGGCGAAGACAGCGGCTCAAGTAGTCGCTAATCTGAAAAATTCCGCTTCCGCCGGCTCGACAGTTAAATTGAAATTCGCGCTTCATGCTGCCAATAGTAAGCTTTCTGAAATATTGGCAGACTTGGAAGTTGTCATGAAAAACGCTCCCAAAGAATCCTCTCGGAGCAAGACAGCTCACAAGGTTTACAGCAGTATTTCCCAGATCCATCAAAAGGAAGTAATCGCCAAGCTCTCCGAGATTGAGCTAGCGTAATCGGGAATCAAGTTTGTCTCGCTCCATGATTGATTGTGCTTACGAGACAATGCCCGGAAGGTATACCCCTCCGGGCTTTCCTGCTTTTTAGGTAAAAAGATTGATAGATGTTGACATTTTAGGGTGGATCGCATACCTTAGTAAGTAAGCAAATCAATCGATTATCGGAGTAAGGCGTTATGTTTGAAGAATCCCTGGTTTATCAGCTCCCCTACTGGGATAAGAGTCAATTTTATAGATTTCGCCGCAAGGATCAGGATTGCGATCAGTACATCCAGATTGGTTCTGAGAAGATTTACAGCTTTCCCCAGTTTGCAGCGGAAGTTTTCCATCGCTTCTACTCGGCAGATGAAAGCTCGTACACAACCGAGGAAGAGGGCACCCGCTTGCCGGAAGCTAAGATTAAGCCGGAAGCTCAATGGGCAAAGATTCTCCATGATGAGCTGACTGATAGCCAGGATTTCAAAGAGCTGCAAGAGCAGGTGGAAGGCAAAGCTTTCCTAGCTGGGATGGCTGCAAACGTGTTTATCCAATCTCTAGCTAAGCGGCTGGCTACCCCTCCTCAGCCGCTGCAGAATCCGAATGAATTGCGCCGTCAAGTAGTGCCCCTGGTGAGGCGTAAGCGACCGGAGGATAAAGCGGACATTCAGCGATTGACCGCAGAGGGCATGGAAGCCGTCCGCTTTATCCAGAAATGGACACAAAATATGTTTAATGCCGATTCTAATCAGGATGCTCAGAAAGCAGGCGAAGAGATATTGCGGGACGAAGCAATGGAAATGACCTTGGAAGATTTGATCGGCTCTGGCGAGGGCGAGGGGGATGAATCAGAGCAGGGTCAGCAAGGTCAACCGGGCCAGGGTCAGGGGTCAGGTGCAATGAGTCAGGAGGATATGCCGCAAGATCAGCAAGAAATGCTGGCAGGTGCTATCTCCCTCGCGCTTGCAGAAGCTTCTGAATCCGTCCAGGAGACACAAGAAATGTTCGCTGCTCTTGGGTACGGCCTGGAGGAAGGGCAGGATCAGTTCATCGGCAATTCGGATGAATTGCAATCCCTGGCTGGTAAAATCCAGCGGAGCGGCAAGCTAAAGGGCATCTTGAAAAAAGCTGGCCGCTTGAAAAAGATTGCTGCTAAGAAATCTGAGTCAAAGAGTATTAATGTTCCTCGCGAAATCAAGAGCTTGGAGCAAGGAGATGATCTTTCTCGGATCGTCCCTGCCGAATTACTCCAGTTCCACATGCCCAAGACTCGCAAGCTCTTCAAAAAAGATTTGGTCGAGCATTCCCTGACTCAGTACAAAATGGGCGGCAAGGAAAAACTAGGCAGAGGCCCACTGGTTGTCCTGGATGACGTTTCAGGCTCTATGGAAGGCACCCCGAATATGGAAGCTAAGGCTCTTTGCTTGGCGATGCTGGGATTGGCGCAGAAGCAGAAGCGTCATTTCCGCTTGATTCAATTCGATACCTGTGTCAAGCGGATTGATGACTTTGCCCCCAAAGAGAAAGATCTGGGCCGGATGCTGTCTGCTATGGGTTACTTCTCCAATGGCGGCACCAACTTTATGCGTCCCCTTGATTCAGCAGTTGAGTGCATCGAGAAGTATTCGCAGTACAAAGGAGCTGATATCCTTCTGATTACCGATGGGGAGGCTCCCTTATACGATTCCTGGCTGGAAGAGTTCAATAAAAAGCAGAAGCATCTCTGCTTTGAAGTTTACGCTCTGGCGATCGGTAGTGCTGATACAGGAGTCCTGAAGCGGTTTATCAAGCCGGAAAACATCATCACAATTCCTTCGCTGGGAAGCTTATCAGCCGATGAGCAAGTTTCGGAGCTATTCGCAATCTAAGAGGGTTTTAGGAGTCCGGTTAACCCCTAGCTCGGACTCCTAAAATCAATCGATTTTAGAACAGGCGTTTTATCCGCATATCCTTGCAGCCCTCACTTGTATAAGGTTTTAGTAGTTACACAGGGTAGAATGATTGATATATGCTGACATCACACAACGGACGTATTTTGAAGCGGAAGACCAAAAAGAAGAGGAAAAAAGAGCCTGGAGCCGATAGATCCAAGATGATCCGGTTGCCAAATAATCAGGATTATGCGAACCGATCGCTTGAGGATATTCTAGCTGGCTGGCAGGAGGTTGGCCGAATCGTCCCTCAGCCTGCTCCTGATAGCTCCCCTCCATTAGAGGGTGGCTGCATGATCTGGGGTGGAGCTGTCAATAATTTTGGGTTGCCAGTATTTCGCAATGCGAAGCGCACCTATTCCGTTCGCCGCTTCGTACTGTCTAAAAAGCTGGGGCGAGAGCTGGAGGCAGAGGAGCAAAGCCGAACGCTTTGCATGAATCAACTCTGCATTGCGCCGAATCACCTGGAGGTGATTCAGTGCGAACCCAGAGAGCGGCCTGTATCATTTCGGTTGCCTGAAAGCGAGTGGGAGCGGATAAAGAAATTTCGGCCTACTCACATTGCTTGGGGAGATTCAAGCCGATGGAAGCCGGAAGCAGTTCGATTTGTCGTCGAAGCTGGGGCAAAGGCTTTAACTGAAAATCCAGAAGAGGTGATGCCTCCTAAAGCTTATTTCTCCGAGAATTACGAGATTCGCTTGCCAGAGGAGTTTTATCAATCAATTCGCAAGCTCCGCTCTCGTCCATCAGAGCGCGATAGCAGGCTGATCCGGCGAATCATTGCTGCAGGTCTAAAAGCGCTGGAATCCCAGCAATAGCAAGCCTTACAAAGAAATAAAAGAAAAAGATTGATAGATGTTGACATTTATCAATCTTTTTAATTACAATTAAAAATGTAAGTAGCAATCAATCAATTAACGTCAGAGAGTTCCTATGGCCCGTTCTATCAGCCTTACAGATACAGCAAAACTTATTCGAGAAGCGCTAAAAGAGAAGTTCCCGGACTGCAAGTTCTCTGTCCGCTCCAAGTCCTATAGCGGCGGCTCCAGTATCGATGTCTCCTGGGAGGATGGGCCTACCGCGAAAGAGGTCGAGGCGATCGTTGACCCATTCCAGGGTGCTAGCTTCGATGGGCAGCAAGATCTGAAAACCTATCACACCAGCCATTACAAGGGTGAGGAGGTAAGCTGGGGAGCTGATTATGTATTCTGTCATCGCAATTATTCCAAGCAGGCTTACGAGAAGGGTCTAGAGCTTGCTAAGCAGGCAAATTATAAATACTACGATGAAGCGGAAGTTTACTTGAAAGAGCATCGCCACGAATGGAAGGGGGAAGTATCCTACTCCTACTCTTATGAGTCTGGAAATCTGGAAGGCCATAGGCAATACTGGGAGTGCCATCGGAAATATCCCAATGAGCTTCCTCGCGAATGCTTAGCTCAGCATAGCTTCTACAAGGCTGATAAACCTCAAGTCCAAACTGCATCTCCCGCTCCTGGGGAAATCGAGATGGAGATCACGCATAACGAGGCTAAGGGTGGGATCGAGTTGCGATTCTCCAGCAAGCCTTCTGATGATATTTTGGAGCTGGTCAAGAGTGCCGGATTCAGCTATTCCAGACGGCAAAATATCTGGTACACCAAAGCAACCCCGGCAGCGATCGAATTCGCTAATCTGCTGAAGCAAGAATTCTTTAGCCCCAAGGCAGCGGCAGCACCCCAAACCCAAGAGCAGGAAGCTCCCGCTCAATTTGTGCCCATTCCAGATCTTTCTACCATCCTCCTAAAACAGCAGGTAGAAGCTCCAGAAACCCCCGTCGAGGTAGTAGAGCCTCCCAAGCCACAAGAAGGCGTTGCAGCGCATATCAGAGGGGATAAAGTCGAGATTGATTTCGTTAACCTTAAACCCAAGTCTGACTTAAATCTACTGCTGGCTGAGTGCGGATTCGCTCCCTATCGCTCCAATACAAGCGGAAGACGGGGAATTGATGAATTAATCGTCGCTACCTGGCAGGCTTCCCATAATCCCGGCACTGAAGGGTTTGCGATGGATTTATCGCGGCTCCCTAGAGAAGAATTGCTATCGATGACTGTATCGGTTTTCGAGGTTGCAAAGCCTGCTCATAATCCCGGCAAGCCTTCCGGTGCGGAGGATGTAGCTGGCTGGCGTTATTTTGAGTATGAAAACCCTTCCGAGAATTCGCATAAGTTCTGGGGTTACAAAGCTGGCGAAAGAGAGCTGCATCTGCATTGGGGCAGGGTAGGGACATCAGGGCAACGGCAAGTTAAGGCAATGGGCGGTATCAACATAGCCACTGCCTACGCTATTGAGAAGGCGCGAGAAAAGCTATCTAAAGGCTACGTGGAGGTTCCCGCAAAAAAGTTGTTCGGGGAGCCTGAGAACTCCCCAGCATCCACCGCTCATCCTGTCGATTGGAAATACTACAAAAATTCATCCGGTGAATTCTGCGGCTTTAAGCTTGACGAGTATCGTCGAGTAGCTTTTTATCATTGGGGTCAGATTGGAACTACCGGAACTAAAAGCTCCCAGCACTTTGAAAGTACCGAGGAAGTTCTTAAATTTGCATCTAACGCAAAAAGATCCAATATTGCCAACGGCTACCAGGAGTGCAGATATGAGGATATTTTTGGCTATGGCTCAGTTCCTCCCGCAACCCCTTACAATCTGCCTGCCGAATGGGTTGATGAGATTCAGCCCGAATGGTTGAGAGATGTTTTCAAAGCGCGGCCAGATCTGTTTCAAGAAATTGATGTGAATGAGTTTTCTGATAACCCAGAAATGCTCTACGCCGATGGGGAGGCTGGCGTGCTAAATGTTCGGGGTGCAGCGTTCAGATATTTCCATGAATCGGTTGCAGATGCCTGGAAGGATAATCAGCCCTCTTCTAAGCCTGCTCCCGCACCTAAAACGATGAGCGCTGGTGAATCCGTTACCGTCAATATCTCGGTTGATGCTGGTGAAGCTGAATCAGAAATCAATCAATTAAAAGAGCAGATAGAAGCGTTGAAGCAGAAACCCGCTTCTGTGAAGCAGGGCAATCTGAGCCGGATTAGCGAGGAGCGTGCAGCCAAGTTTCGGGATATAGCCGCAAGCATGGAATATACCATTCGGCAGAAGCTGGCTCCTAGATCTACCAATACTCACCGAAAAGCTCGAATGGCCGCATCTGTTGCCGCTGACGGATGGGCGATGAAGAAAGTGCAATCCGCTCTAAATAGACTGGCAGATATGCATGAAACCGATACGGTCCCCGACATGGCGCTGTTCAATATCTCGACGAAGAAGCAGGTTGAATGGCTGATTAAGCAGGTCGATAGATTTCATCGGAGCGACTACAAAGGCTACTATGCTGGCATCTTTAACATTCACGATCGCCACTGGTCGAGCCATGACGAGTCTCGCAATATCCTCAAGCAGCTCAAGGTTAACTCCATGCAAGAGCTTGAAAAATTAATCAATTTATTCAAGCCTTTAATCGAATCCGAGTCGGAGCAGGAGATAGCCGATCGCCGGATCCGGGAGCTTAAAAATGGATTAATCAGCCGCCCTCCTGCTGGCTACTTCCCCACTCCTGATAAATTGGCTGAATATATTATCAAGCTAGCTCAAATACAGCCCGGACATCGGGTGCTAGAGCCGGAAGCTGGCAGCGGCCATATCGCAGATGCTATTCATAAATTTGCAGGGGTATGGCCCGATGTCATCGAGATTGCTCCCAGCTTAAGAGAGATCCTTAAATTCAAGGGCTATGATCCGGTTCATGACGATGCCCTGGCCGCTGCTAAGGATCCAAATTTCCGATGCCAGTACGATCGGATCGTCATGAATCCTCCTTGGGGCAAAGAGTATGGCGAGTTCGGAGATATTGATCACATCCTAGCGGCAACAGAGATGTTGCGATGGGATGGCCGATTGGTTGCCATTATGTGCAATAACTTCACGTACAGAAAGGAGGCTAAACCAACTCAGTTTAGAGAATGGCTGGAGTATTTGGGTAGTCGCAGATGCGCGGCTATTTACGAAGTGGAGGATGGAGCGTTTAACTCCAGTGAGCGGCGGACTGGGGTGAAAACCAAAATCGTCGTGATTGATAAAAAGCCGTCAGGGTATGTAGTGAACTACTAGGGATTGAATCAGAGGCAAAGCAAAAATCAATCGATTATCGAAGGTAGGTACATCGTGAAATTAAAGGTATTCGGAGAGGGAGCATGGTAGTTGCAATTCAGCCAGTCAGGGAGCGTGCTGCAGGCCGCTATCGGGTGATCTTGCTCCAACCGGAGGATGGGTTCTGGCTCATCACTATTCACATTCCAGGGCATACTCTACCGCTCGATGAGCTGGCTTACACCAATAAGGATAAAGCGCTAGAAGCCTACCAGAGCATGAAGGATGAGATTTCGGTCAACGAAATTTTATTCCCCAATACTTCTCCCCCAATAGAGCTTCTGGAGCCTGGTAGCTCGGAGTACTGGCGTGCCCATGATGCCGATGTGAAGCTCAATAGGGAATCCAGGAATGAGGTATTCGTAAACGCTTTGAAAGCCGCTAGTATCGGCTACGTCTCCAAAAATAACGGAGCGCACCTCATCATCAATTACAAAGGTCTTCGAGTTGATCTGTATCCCACCAAAGGCGGTTGGAGGCTGGCTGGAAATGGCCGCAATCGGCTGACCTACGGAAATCCTCAGCAATTCATTCGCTGGATGAACAATCGGGCTACGGAGGGCGGTAAACGCAATCGTAATCGTAACAGGAGAAAAGTTTCAACAACCCCACCTGCTTAGGCGAGGTGGGGGAGTGAGGGGAGTAAGACCCACACCGTAAGCGTTGAATAGGCCAAAGAGCGCAATCACGACATACACTACCGGACACCCCCCGAATCCGGGCTAGTTGTAAGACTGTTTACTCAGTCGGGCGTAAGGGCAAGACATTTGTGATTTGCGTGGTCAAAGGGGCAAACAACCGTAAGGGATTATCTCTCTCATGGAAAACCAACAAGTTCGAGTTCCCGTACTAGCACCCGATGGACAAGTCCTGATGCCAACGAAGGCAAGCAGAGCAAAACGTTGGGTCAAAACAGGCAAAGCCAAGGAGTTTTTTAATGACATAGGTATCTATTGCGTCCAATTGATTGCCGAACCTTCTGGTAAGGAAACTCAGCCCATTGTGGTTGGCATTGACCCAGGCAAGCATTACAGCGGGATTGCTGTGCAATCAGCCAAAGCGACTCTGTTCATGGCACATCTGCTGTTGCCATTTGACACAGTAAAGGAACACAAAGCCAATCAAAAACTGATGCGACGTGGACGTAGAGGCAGGCGGATTAACCGCAAACTTCCCTTTAATCAACGCGCTCATCGGCAAAAGCGATTTAGTAATCGTCGGCAGAAGGGTGTCCCGCCCAGCATCAAAAGCAATCGACAATTGGAATATCGCACGGTACAAGAATTGTGTCGTGTTTTCCCGATTAGCCAAATTGTTTTTGAGTACGTTAAGGCCGATGTAGACCTCACATCTGGCCGCAAAGCCGCCCGTTCCGGGAAAGGATTCAGTGCGGTCATGGTGGGGCAAAAATGGATGCTAGAGCAATTAGCAACTTTGGCTCCAGCCTCCACTCTCTACGGGTGGGAAACTGCCAGTCTCAGAAATCACCTGAATCTGGAAAAGCAAAAAACTAGCAAGGGTGATGCCAAGCCTGAAACTCATGCTGTTGACGGGATTGCCCTGGCTTGTAGTCAGTTTGTTCGCTATACATCATTTCACACTGCCAATACCCGTGGTCATCATTGGGTTGGCGACGTGCGAGTCACAACCGCCCCCTTTGTGGTGATTCGCCGCCCGCCCATTTCCCGCAGACAATTGCACCTGATGGTTCCGGCAAAGGGTGGAGTCCGCCGCAAATATGGCGGCACCACCACCCGACATGGATTCAGGAAGGGTGATTTAGTACGAGCGGAAATGGCAGGCAGGGTTAGTGTCGGGTGGGTGAGTGGAGATACAGAACGGCAAGTCTCTGTGTCTGATTTCAATTGGAAGCGTATCGGGCAGTTTACGGCTTCTAAAGTGCAGTTACTCCACCGCGCAACGGGGTTACTGGTCACTCGCCCACAATACTTGTCATTAAACGGGGCATCGAACCCCGCTTAATGACGCTCCTATCCCTCCCCCACCTGCTGCGCGAGGATGGGGGTGTCCCGGAGAATTTTTGATGAAAGTATCTCGTAGAGGCAGAACCGTTTCTATCCGCTTTAATAGCTCCGCTCAAGACCAGACGGCAGCAAGGCAGCTCATGGAACAGCAGCGGCAACTACTGGGATATTCCCAAAATGCTCAAAAATCAGAATCAGAGCAACCGCCGGAGCAACCGCCAGAAGCTCAATAGAGGCACTTAATCAGCAAAAGATTGATAGATGTTGACATTTTCTTGAATAGCGCTTACAGTTAAGGAGTCGAGCAATTCGGCTCCTTTTTTCAAGTAGTAATCAATCGATAAAGGAAGGCAATCAATATGGCTATCGGACGGCAAGAGCAAGCGATCGCTAACACTATTACCCAGAACGAAGTCAATGAGGTTTTGCAGACCCGCGCAGAGGAATTAGAGCAATTTAAGGCGACTTTAGCAGCCTTGAATTTGAGCGGCAGAGCCTACGCAATGATGGCAATGACTTTTGCTGAAGTATTCAAGGATGGCGGTCAGGATGTTTTCGGCTCAATGCAATGCTATTTCGGTGCAAGAGCTTGTCAATCCCTGGCTGAACAAAAGGGTGTTCGCGTTCCCAGTATTGCTCTCGGATTGGATTAAGCGACGGATTGATTCAGGTAGAAAACCAAAAAAGTATTAAGGAAGTAATTCAAATGGACGCAACTAAAAACGCGATCGCTCAAGCTTACGAACAGTCTGCTAACCCTGCTAACCCCCCTCGGACTCCTCCGAATAACTCAAGTTTATTTGTGCCAGCCGTTGATTTTCGGAAGTTTCTGGAAGCTCAAAAAATGAAAAATGATGAGCTGCAAGCTCGGGCAAACGACTTGCAAATTCAAATTATCAATCTCAATCGAGCTTTTGATTCTCACTTCTTTTGGTCGAAAGTTTTCAGCGGCGGACTGGCGGCAATCATTATTTTCTTGCTGCTGTTCCCGCCTCCCGCTAAGTCGCAATCTTCTGAAGCTCCCATAACCTCCTCTAGTTACCCTGCTCAATCTCGTTAGCTACTAGGCGGGAAGCCCCGCGCTGTACCGGAACGGTCAGCGTCGGGATGAGAGCCGCGTGACTGAGCGAAGCGAAGGAACAAACTATCTAGGAATCGTGACAGATAAGCCTTTATCGCAATGCTGGGTTTATGCTAATATAGAGACATGTTGAAAGCAGTCAAGGTCAGAATTTATCCCACCGATGAGCAGTCCATCACGCTAGCCAAGCATTTTGGTTGTACTCGATGGCTGTGGAATCATTGCTTGTCTGTCATGACGGAAACGTACAAGACGACAGGCAAGGGAATCTCTGCTTTCAATATGAAGAAACAGATTCCCATCCTGAAAGCGGAGCATGAATGGCTGAAAGAGTGTTATTCTCAATGCTTGCAGCAATCAGTTTTGAATCTATCTCAAGCGTTCCAAAACTTCTTTGAGGGCAGAGCAAAGTATCCCAACTTCAAATCGAAACACTATAGACAGTCGGTTCAGTTTCCTCAAAACGTCAAAGTAATTTCTGAGTCTGCAATCAAGTTTCCTGGTTTGCTGGGAACAGTTACAGCCAAGATTCACAGACCTATTGAGGGGACTATAAAAACTGTCACGGTGTCCAGGAACCCAGACGGGAAATACTTCGCTTCTCTACTGGTCGATGACGGCATAGAAAAGCCTGAATCTTCCAGCGAGGGAAAGGCAATTGGGATCGATTTGGGATTGACAGACTTTGCTATTACTTCTGACGGCTCAAAGTTCGCAAACCCTCGCCACCTCAAAAAGCATGAACGCAACCTAAAACGGAAGCAGCGTAAGCTGTCTAGACGGGAAAAAGGCAGCAAGAATCGCAACAAGGCGCGGTTAAAAGTTGCCAAAGTGCATAGCAAGATTGCACGAGTAAGAGAAGACTTTCATCACAAGCTATCCCGCAAGATAGTCAACGAAAACCAAGTAATTGTGGTGGAAGATCTAGCGGTTAAGAACATGGTCAAGAACCACAACCTAGCCAGGGCAATAAGCGATGTCGGTTGGGGACAGTTCTGTACCATGCTCAAATACAAGGCGGAGTTTGAAGGCAAGGTGTATCTGGAGATTGGGCGATTCTTCCCGTCTTCCCATCTGTGCTCAAACACACTGTTGACGCTAGAGAAAATGGATCTCTCAGTCCGATCGTTTGTCTGTCCTCACTGCCAAGAACGGCATGATAGGGACATCAATGCGGCGATCAATATCAGAAATGAAGGCTTGCGGATTTTGGCCTCAGGAAGTGGGGCTTCTGCTTTGGGAGGGACTGTAAGACCAAAGGGAGGCAGGCGCAAGTCTACCCTCTCCGAGGCAAGTCCCGATGAACAAAGAAGCCCGCGCTCTATTGCGTAGCAATGAGCGTCGGGTACTTCACTTCCCGCTAATTAACCTGGCAGCTACTCTGATTAAATAGCTGCCTTAAAATCAATTGATTGTCAACAAAGGAATCCGAATTATGCAAGCCGCTCAAGAATTCGATTACTCTCAGGAATTAGCTAACACTGCGCTCCTATTGGAAGTAGGGGCGCGGATGGAACGACTCAATTTTGATGGTGCTGCCTGCCGAAATGGGATGGCTACTCTGGCTACAGTGCTGGCTAGTGGGAGTCAGAGTCCGGTAGATAGAGCGGTTATGATTTACTCAATCATCAAGCTTCGAGATATTGCGGCTCAGTATGGGCAACCAGTCTCAGATAAAGAACTCAGCTTCATCCTGACCCCTTAAGAGTGCATCGATCTAAAACCCTGAAGTCAATAATCAATCAATTTTGCAAAATTCAAGTCATGGAAAAAATACCTCAAATCATTCAATCCCCCAGAGAGCTAGATGCATTAGTTTGTCGCGATATCTTTGGCTGGAGATGGTATGCCAGAGTGAACAGCTCTGGAGATGCACCTGTTTGCCGCTGGCTATTAGATCCGCAATCGGATGATATCCAGCGAATGCTTGGCAGCGGTTTTCTAGAAGAAGTAAGCGTAGCTGTTCCCCTGGCCGCAGATTGGCTGAATCAATCAATTTCCCCTATCCCTAAATTGCATCAGAATTTTGATGCCTGCATGAGGATTCTGGAGTGGGAGCGGCAAAACTTATTCGGATTGGATTTATCTTTGCATATTCATTCAGATAAGCAGGGAACCTGGGCAATCCTTGAGCATCCAGATCCAGAAAACCCAGGCGAGCATCAACGCTTCTATGGGTTTCATCTGGATAATCCAGCGATCGCGCTTTGCCTTGCCCTCCTAAGATTGCATGGAGCTGCTTTCCAGTATCACGCTGCTGGTGCAGGTACATGCGCCCCTAGCACTCCAATCGAGCAGCAAGAAGAGGTAGTCAAGCTGAAAGCAGCTCTTATGACAGTCTCGCGCTTTTGGTACGGCTATCGCCAGCAAAAGTATGCGGCTATGGCTCATCCTGATTTTCAGAATCCAGAATCCTCCCTGTATGCCTTCGTGAAAAAGCTTCCCTGCGGCGAGTCACTCGCTTTCGAGAGTATGCTTAAGAAAGCGCTGACCCTTAAGGATTTAAGTGAGCTGGATGCAAATCGGACGATGTTCGACGTGAGAGTTCGGGTGAGCATCGTCAGCGATCACTCGATTGGCGTTATCATCCAGGATTGGAAGCCCGATACACTGGTCTTTATCCCTACCCTGGTTTTACCTGAAGCGGTGCAAGATGCTATCCAGGAGCGCAGAGGGAGCCTTAATCGAGGCTTTCTGGAGCTATGGGTTAAGGCAAACCTGCACGCGGAAACCAAGTATGAGTTGTATCTCAGTGATTTTAGGGTTGCCGTAGACCCCAGAGAGCAGTTTCAAGGCATCCCAATAGAAGCTGAGTAAAAATCAATCAATTAATTCAAAAGAGGGGTATAGGGATTGTAGACTTCTACAATCCTTTTCAGTTCGAGAAAGCGAAGGACAGCTTTGAAGGACAGCTTTAAGGATATGGGCGACAATAGGATTATTCTGGGATTAGATGTGGGCTACGCAACAATGGGTTTTGGCATTATTCAAGGGAATCGAATCCTAGAGTATGGCGTGATCACTACTCCCGCCACTGTTCCCGCCACTGTAACGGTACTCAATGGCAAGAAAAAAGAGAAGCGCAAAGTCGCACCCTGGCAGCGATTAGAGCAGATTCAGAATGATATTTACACGCTCTGCGATACTTTCAAGCCGGATGCGGTTTGCATAGAGCATCCGTTTTTTGACCGTGATAATTACAATGCTGCCAAGGTTCTAAAAGCGCTGGGAATCGTCGAAATGTCGCTGGGCCAGAAGGGGTTAATTCCTGCCTACCTGCACCAGTCCCAGGTAAAGAAGGGCATGACTGGCAATGGTAGAGCTGAGAAGGAGGATGTCCAGTATGCCGTGATGGTCACTTATGGACTGCCAGAAATCCCTCAACCTGATGATGCGGCAGACGCGATCGCGGTTGCCTATGCCCATCAAATCGGGATGACTTCAAAAATTAAGTAGAGGCAAGCCATGGATTTTAGGGTTAAGTCAGAACTCGATATGCTTTTCGTTAAGCTCCAGAATATGAAGCGGATGCGGGTTGCAGGGCAGCGGTGGGCAGAGAATAGCGCGAGGGATATGTACGATACGTTGCAAGATACCCTGGAAAAGCAGGGCAGGGGTGCAGCTCCACTTCTATCTACCGCAACCCATCAAATCTATTCTCATGAGGGTGAGCCGGATGGTTCAGGCATCCGTGACCATATCCAGAAAACCCATCATCGCACCAAAAATCAATCAATTTCTACCGTAGGAATTCCTGACGGGAAGCCCTCCATGATTGCTAAAGTGCAAGACAGGGGCGCAACTATCCGAGTCACTGACAAGATGCGCGGGTGGCTGCATTATCGCGGCATCCACTTGAATCCTAAGACGAAAGTAATTCGCATTCCAGCAAGACGCTTCTGGCGTAAATCCTGGAATCAAGTGCGCTCTAGGAGTCGAGCAAAATTAAAGCAAATCATGAGGGGTAAACTATGAGCTTCTGGATTCATACACTACCTATCCTGCCCTGGCAATGCAGTCGCTTTGAGGGAGTAATCAGAGATGCCGATACTATCCGGCTCAGGGGGAGCGCTAACTCCGGCATGATCGACCTGCAATCCTTTGAGGCTAAGTTGCTCGATAGTTATGCTGGATTTGAGGTTCAGCCCTCGGAAAGGGGTATTTCTGTAGCGCTGCTCGACCAATCTGGAACCCCTTGGATCTGGAATGGCTCGGCTTGGGCGCAGCAACCTACTGGTGCCAATCCTCCCTACAATACTCCAGATCAGATCAGAGCTGGCCTGCCCTCCTGGAAGCTCCCCCTCAAGATTCGCTTAAAGCTGCAACGGCTGGATAATATCTCGCCGCTCCTGAAGGAAATCAAGTTTGGGTGCTCCTCCCTCTACAATAACCCGCTCAGCTACCTCTTTAATTTTGGGATAGCTCAGTTCCTAAGCACTCCTCCAATCATCTTAAATCGCTGGCTAGAGGCTCCTGATGATGAAGTTGAGGGGATTAATCCTGATTTAGTTTTGAGCAGGAATACAACTCAATTTGACGGGAGATACCTGGCTGGTATTGACTACCAAGTACCTTTCCTCTCGATCGGTAATAACGAGTTTTACCAATTGCAGGATATTCCCTGTGTCCTCCTGCAATTGCAGGAGACGGAAAACCATCATCAGATTAGCGAGGTTGATTCTATTCGGATTTCCCCCAGTCAATCCAAGCTGCTCAGCTTCAATCGAGCTTTCGACCAGCGGTTCTCTGTAACTGTAGTTGGCTATTCGGTAGATGATGTGGAAAGCATTGCTACTTCGATCATCTCAAAGGTGGATCAGTATGGAGCAGTTGATGCTCCCCCCTTTGGTATTCGCTACGGTGTTCGCTACAGCCAGGATCTTGACTGGGAGCGATCTAGCTCTTTGGGCGATAATTTGGAATCAGGGCAACTGCAATCTGCTACCTTCACTCTCACGCTGGTTTCCATTCCGGGCAGGCCGCAAGAAGCGATCGCTCAAAATATCATCGGAATGGATAGCGCTCAAATGAAACCTTTATTTATAGGAGTTACCAAATAATGTCTATCCTGCTAACCGTATTTGGATGGATTCTGTTTGCTGTAGTATCTTTTTGCTTTGTCGCTGGAATTATTCTGGCGATTGCTGCCTTTAAGAGGGCTGGGGAACCTTGATTGCAGCTCTTGATTCTTTGAGTTAACATTAATTTTATGGTCATGCGATTGGTAAATTCTTCTTTAATGCCGTTTTTTAGGTACATCGGAGCAGCTTAGCTGGCACTTCGATTAGAAGCGGAAAAAGCCAAGCTAGACACTGGTTGCATTAGAGAATTGATTGATTTGCCTGCTTGATTGCTTACCGAGAAACAGATTGATTAACCAGCCAGGAGAGATCCTGGCTTTTTTAATACCTGCAAGCGGCTTGTAGTATTTCTGGCAAAAAATCATTGGATTAAGTTACAATTCAGATGCTACTTACAGCGCTCGGATATGGCTTATTTGAGAGCCGCCAGGTAGCCATTGCAGAAAATCGATTGATTAACCGGGAGTCACCCATTTATGGGCGGCTCCTTTTGGCGTTTTTGGGGGATTTTATGAAGCAATATCTATCTCTACGGTACGGTCGGGAGCCGCTTCAGGTTCCCATTCCAGAGGATTTCCAGGGAGAGCGCGGAGATCCAGATGCGCCAGACCTCTGGATCACGACGCAACCCGGGCTATTTACGCTTGACGAGCAGCAAGTAATCGAAGCTTACTTGCCTACCCTGCCCTACTCTCAAGTACTGGTGAAAGGGGCAATCATGATTGATTCGGATGATCCGCTCCTGGAATTGGATCATGAAGGATTAAGCAAAGTCGAAGCAGAAAACGGCTTGCAAATTACGGAATTCGCTCCAGGCTCAGGGAGACGCACGCTTTACGAGCGGGTGTTGATCATTCGTGAACAAGGCTTTTTAGGCAACGGGAAGCTCATGCTGGCAGAGGCTAGCTAATCCGCTGACTCTACTAAGCCGCTAATCAATCAATTAATTCAAGGAAGAAGGCAGAAATGGCAATTCAAGATAACGTCCGAGTATTTGGCGTGCCGAAGGGTGCTCCCGGTGTACGGGTGGTCGAGCGTGCCGGATTCAATGCAATGCAGGATCCCCGATACGGCACCACAATGATGTTTGGGGTGCTACAGCGTGGCCCAATGGGGCTTCCCATTCCATTTAATAACTACGCTGAGTATCAAGATATTTGTGGGGATCCTCGCGACCAAACCTGGCACTTATTCCAGGATGGTAGCCAGCTCCTACCTGATGCGATCGACGGCTATTACAAAACAGGCGGAGGAGCAGGCCAGCTCTGGTTAGTGCGCTTAGACCTGGACGGCAAAGCAAGAAAATCATCCGTCATCCTCAAGAACTCTTTGGGTACAGACTGCCTGAAAATCGAGGCAGCAAATGAAGGCCGCTGGGGTGGTCAAGCGAATGAAATCAGCTATCGCCCGATCATCTTCGCTACTATCAATACCTTTACCCTCTCAGCTCCCGGAACGCTCTCTAATGAGTTTGTCGGAGGCATTGCTGAATTCAGCAATGATACTGGCAAGACCTATGAAATCGTTGGCAACACCGAAGCCGATCCGGTTTCTGGTGAAGTGGTATTTACGCTGGCCGCTCAGTATAGCTTGATTGCTGATAATGTCTCTGGCCCCACCACCTTGACAGGTACTGCCAGTTACACCCGATACAGCAACCTGACTGGTACTGCTAGCTTTGAGCTAACCGTCGATGCAACTGGCACCGCGACTCTGCGAGATCGTGTAATCACCGGGGTTGGAACTACCTTCCTGACCGAGTTTGAAGTAGGTCATAACGTTTACTACAACGGGGAGGCACGAGTAGTCACCTCCGTTACCTCTGACACCACGATGACCGTGGATGCTCCATTCGCTTTGGATGCTGCTAGCGTTACCATTGAGCGCGATAACGTCACGGTTACTGGTGCGGTCGGCTCCAAATTTCAAACCGAGCTTGCGGTCGGTCAAACCGTCTACGCCATGATTGGTGGAGTACGTCAAGGCCGAACGATCGCCAGCATCACCAGCGAAACCTCCATGAAGCTAACCTCTGGCTTCACGGAAGCTCTAACTGCTGCTCAGCTCTCGCAAGATAATTTGACTGTAACTGGGACAACTACCCAGTTTACGACCGAGTTGCAGGCTGGCGTTTCCTACATCGTAGATCCCAATCGAGCAGGGAATGCGGTTCGAGTGGTGACAATCACCGATGCGACCTCGATCGAAATCGAGAAAGCTTTCTCTTATGACTTCACTGACGCTCAAATTACCAAGCAATCACTGAGCGCTAAGGTTAGCCTTCCCCAGGTTGGCAATGCTGGGCTATCGATCGACGTTGGGCAGGGTACCAAATACCCTTCGACTCACTTCTCGATCAACGTCCGCTTTAATGGCTCCCTGGTTTATCAGGCTCCTGACGTAAGTTTAGATCCGTCAGATCCTAAAGGCTTATTTGTTGATACCTACGTCAATTCGGACGGCAAAAATATCGCCTACCGGACTGGCAGCATGAACTACCAGAAGTGGATTACCACCACCAACCTGTGGACTTCTGCCTACACCACCCATTCGTCCGCAGATGTGCGACCCGCTAACGGTTCTGGTATCGTCCTGGCATTAACTGCGACCCGCCTATACACAGTCGGGGATTTTGATTATGCGGGAGCGATGGGTAATTTACTCTACCCGAATCCCTATCAGGTAGCACGCTCCTATTTCCGGGTGACTGGCTACCAGGCTCCAGTTGGTTTGCAAGGTACCATCTCCTCTACTGGCGTAAATGTAACTGGAACTTCCACCAACTTCCAAGCAGCGCTCAAAGCTGGCGATTACCTGTATGACCCAGTTAATAACCAGGCCCGTAAGATTCGCTCAGTTGTTAGCAATACCTCGCTGGTGCTGGAATCTGCGTTTACTACAAACCTGCCAGCGTTGACTAAAACCAAGAAAACCGGATACCTGGAAGTCTCTCGCGGCTATGATCTCAGAGTTGCAACCCAGGTTGGCAAGCGATTCCTGGTGCAGTTCCCGCAATTCCTTTCCAAGGGATACGATGGGGATCTTGGAGGAATCATTCCTTACTACTACACGAAATACTTTGATGTTGATGCCAATATCATCGAGAATGCCGTGTGGGGTAAAAACCTCGGATTAGTCCGCACTATGACCCCTGGTGTATCTGATTCCGTTGTCCAGAAAGCTGGCAGCTTCTATGCGGAGCAACGGGCATTCGAGTATCGAGCAGAAGTGCCCTCTAACTACTACAGCGCTTCTACGGCTGAAGTATTCGTAAATCAATACTTGGGCCGCAATGATTTCCAATCAATCGCTTTCCCAAGTTATGGCTATATCAGTAACCCTCTCGGAAATGGTGAAAGATTCATTTCCCTGAGCGGTGAAATCGCTGGTGGAGAAGCAGCACGCAGTAATGTCGCGCAAGGCTACCATGTTCCCTTTGCCGGGGTCGATGCGTTGATGGCGCGAGTGATTAAGCTGCCGATTGATGTGAAACCCCAGGATGAAGCGGTACTTAACCTGGCAGGCATTCAGCCAATCAAAATGATGTATGGCAATTGCGTTGTCTGGGGTGGTCGGGCTACCTCGATTTCTCCTCTCTACGATTTTCTGCATATTCGGCGGATTCAGACCAATTACGTTCGGGTATTCCTGGAAGCGCGGGAGTTGCTGGAGCAGATGTTTAAGCCTGCTCAGCCTTACACGGTCGAGCAAATCATCATGGTACTCAATGCATGGGCACGCAAAGAGTATGCCAAAGGGGTTTTCACCCAGTATCTAAGCTTTCAACAAGCCGTTGAGATCAGCGGCCCCAGCGTGGGTACTGGCGTAATCACTGACGCTAATCAGTCGATCGGGCTGGTGGACATCATCAACGGTAAATTGCAAATTGCAATCAGCTACGTCCCAACCGGAATTATCGAAGAACTGAGCATCAACTTAGGCCCGGATATTCTGGTAAGCCAGTACGGAAATAGCCTCTCTGGTTCTCTGTACTAATCAAAGCATCTAATAACTTGGTGCAATAAACTCAACAAAGGAGATATTCAAGCAATGCAGAAGAGAACATTAGAGGGCAATATTTTACCAAAGGCGAAGCAACGCTTTTTGGTAAACGGGCTTCCTGAAGTAATTATTCACCTGACCCGCGATCCCATCCCAATGGAAATCGGAGTTATTAACCTTGCAGACCAAACCAGGGTGCCTGGTGGTCGGGTGAGAGCGGGTGATTTCACTATCGAGATTCAGTTTGCACGTAATGAAGACCGTCAAGCTTACAGCGAATGGTTCAATATGTGCAAAGACGTTTCTGGTGACAAGGGGATTAACCCCAAATACAAGCGAGATGCAACCCTGATCTACTTCCGGCTTTTCCGGGGTTCTCCAGGGACTTACGATTCTGGTTCAGATCTTCCCCCTGTTCGCGCTCGGTTATTCGGCTGCTTCCCGTCCAAAATGGAGCTTCCCGCTCTGGATGTGAAGGCTGATAATGGCGAAGATGGAGATACCATGCTCAAGGTCACTATCAACTACGATGATGTGATGTTGGAGAACTAGAGTCAAAATGAGTGTGACTGGAAGCATAAGTTTGCCGTTTTGATAGGTTTATGCTTCCAGTTTTAGATACTCCAAGCAAATTTCTTCTAGGTGCTAGTTTAAGGCTGTGGCGATGATTGCTACAGCCTTTTTTGATGATTTAAGGCAGTATTATGAAATTCAAATCATTCCTAATTAACGCGATCGCTGGGTCAGAACTGTTATCCAGCGAGGAGAGGGCAATAATCTATCGATTATTTGGCGGGATGCATCTGGAAGAAGATGCATATATCTCCCCTCGCTGCACCTTCGCTCATCCTGATTTAAGCAATATTTACATGGGGCATAAATCCTATCTAAACCGGGATTGCTTTCTGGATAATGGAGCGTCAATCATCCTGGAAGATTGCGCCAGATTGGGGCCAGGAGTCCGGATCCTTACTACTTCGCATGAGATTGGCGGCAGCGCTTGCCGAGTCAAGCTGGGCGGCTTAATCCTTAAATCTGTAGTGATTGGGCAGGGAAGCTGGATATGCGCGGGAGCTGCCATCCTCCCTGGAGTGCAGATAGCTTCTGGATGCGTGATTGCGGCAGGAGCCGTAGTTACCCACTCCACCGCTCCGAACGGATTGTATGCCGGAATCCCAGCAATCCGAAAGAAGGATCTATAAATTGATTGATTTCTGCGGCTTCTGCAAATATCCGTAGAAATACGGATCCCCCTTTCAAGAGTGCGAGACATAATAGTGATGTAAGCCAATCAAACCTTAAGCGCTATGACCACCCCCACCTTTATTCCCCCCCCAAAGATTACGATTTCGAGGCTGCCCGTTTATTCCTGCTAGGCAAGCTAAAAGAAAAGGGATTGTGGTGTCGCGGGAATTGGGAGCGCTCTTTTAAGGATGGTTTCTGGAGTCAGTTAGAGAGTGACCCCTCGGAGCTTGTAGAAGCGAGAGAGGTTTGGCAAGAGCTGAATCTAGTCGAGTATGTTGATAACGGAGCAGCATTAGCCAGGGAGTTTGTAGCTAACCAATACTACGATCGCGTAGAGCGGTTTGAAGGTAAATAATCGACTCAAACGATTCATCGGAGTAAGTAATCATGATTCTAAGAATCAGAGCTAGAGCTAAAATCGAAGCTGGTCAGCCGCAAGAGCCGACTCATGAGCTTGGAATCCCTACCTATGAAATGCGGCCATCCGCAATCCTGGAGACTTACTACTGTGAGGTGGTAGCAGTCAAGGAACTAGAGTATCCTCATGGCGGCTTCATCAGGACTTACGATTTGAAGCAATCTGTAGGCAAATCAGAGCTTCAAGATCTGTACTTGGTAGTGCAAGCAGATGCCGATGAAGCTATCTTTTCCAAGGCTGAACTTTGCCGCAGATTTAAGAGCGGCGGAACCGATAGAAGTATCGTCGAGGAAATTCAGGTAGTCAGAGATTTCCCTGGCATTAGCTTGCAGTCTACCGAGCCGCAATCAGCTCCGGTTGCTGCTCAGGTTTACGATTACCTAGCTGGAGGTAGCAATCCTTCCAGCCGCTTCTAGCTCTATCAGGGATGCATCTACAGTTCAGTCATCACAATAATCAATCGATTTTAAGGAGCAATCAAATCATGAAACGTGGATATTACGAGTACAAGGATCTGTGCGTTTTTTGTCAGGAAGGGGATGAGCTGCCGCAGTTATCAGAGGATGCATCGGAATTACTTAGCATTGCTTTCGATGCCGGGACTAATTGCCCAGGATGGGAGATACTGCCAGCCAGGGCGAAGATAGCGCTTCTAATGGCACGCTGCATCAAGCATGTGATTATTTACGGTGAAGGTAATCCAGCTATCGGCTACATCTGGGAATTGATTAACCTGCTAGATACGCGAGTGATGGATGTTTACCCGTTCCGCGATCGCATTCCTGACCGCATACTTGATAACCGCAAGAACGCCGCAGTAACTGCAGTAACCCCTGAAGATCATGCAACGCCGGATTATGTCAGACAGCAAATTCAGGAGCTTGATAGCTGCACCAATGAAACCAAAATCGGGAAGAAAGGTAAGGTGATTCCATCAAGTGATCTTATAGAGATAGAGCAGGAGCAGCCATCAACCGAACTGGTCGCCAGGTTGCTTAGGACTTGCGAATTATTGAATAATCCAGAAACTCACTACATTGGCTATCAAACGATGGTATGGGGCGAAGGCTGGCTCTGCAAGTTTAAGTTATCCTGCCAGCCGCTAGGGAAGCCCTACTGGGAGTTTATTGGAGCTGATAGAATAACTCTGCATGAATGGCAGGTAGTTCGTAATGCTTAAGAAGCTCATCCGTCAGATGGTCATCGTCTATTTATCGATTGCAGTTATCGCCCTCATACTTGCTGTCTTCAAGCTCCCAGGATGGATAATGCTACTGGCAGCGATAGCCCTGACAGCTTGGGTTGCCTGGGATACTCATAAGCCAAGTGCCTTCAAGAGGTTGCGATAGCATTGCTAAAATTGATTGATTTTACTCCGATATATCGATGCAGCGCCTAATCATGGGCTGCATCGATTTCTTTATGCTTTTAGATAGACTCCATTTTTAATTGTGTTTTATGCATAACAGCATATATACATAAAGTACAATTGAACTAGCAAGACTGCTCGGTTTTAGTGGTTTTTAATCGAGCAGTCTCTAATCCATCAACAGCTTCATCTATTGAGGGACTATGGACACGATATCAAAAATTGGGCGTTTGAACCCTGTTAAATTTTTGGGGTTTCACATTTCTCCGGGCGGTCAAAAGGATGGCCTATGGGAATGCACCTGCGATTGTGGTAATCCTAATCCAGTCGTGATTAGACAATCTAGATTGCGTAGTAAAGCTCGGCCTACAAGATCATGCGGGTGCTTAAGAGTTGAAGCAATCAAAAAGAAGCATCCCAGTAAAACGCATGGGGAGACGTATACCAGGCTTTATAGTATTTGGCATGGGATGAAAGATAGGTGTAAAAACCATCGTCGCGACGGCAAGAATAGGCACTATTTTGGTAAGGGGATTAAGGTTTGCGATGAATGGAGCGAAAGCTATGAGTCTTTTAGAGATTGGGCTTTGCAGAATGGGTATCAGGATAATCTGACTTTGGATCGCAAGGATGGCTCAAAAGATTACTGCCCTGAAAATTGCAGATGGGCTGATTGGGTTACACAGCAAAACAATAAAGCGGCTTGCAGGTATGTAACCGCATGGGGAGAGACTAAAACCCTTGCGATGTGGCTAAAAGACCAGCGATGCAATATCGGGCGGGAGTCGCTTAAAACTAGGTTGAATTGCGGATGGAATACGGAGGAAGCGATTTCACTCCCTCCGACAAGAGCGTTCAAGGGAAACGGCACTAAATAACCTTGCAGGCCAGGTTGTAGTAGTGAATACGATCGTCTAAGCCGTTAACTCCGCCATTAATGACTCTGGTGATTTGCTCAACCGAAGCACTAGAGTCACACAAATCGTTTAACCTGTTCCGGCTCCAGAAAAATCCAGCGCTGGTAAACGGATAGGTGGAGGCAACATAATCGCAACCTTCCATAACCCTGGGATCTCCGATCGCTTTGCTGAATGCCTGGTAATTTGCCCGTCCGGTGAGCTGAATTACTCCTGCCCCTTTGTATCTGGGGCCATCACCGGGCCGATTATTTCCCAGGTCGCTCCTCCATTCATAATCCCAGCCATCTGCCAGCTCTTTCATCCAGCGCAGACCACCCGATTCGTGGGCAATCTGGCTCATAAAATGCCGCATCCTTAGAGCTGTATTGATCTGGTAGCGATTTAAGCAGGCATTCAAATCGTTCAGCTCGTTATCGTAGATTGGATTCCCGAAGATAATCTCTGCTTGCTTTTTAGAGATTAACTGGGTAGCTATCCCATCCCAATGTCCACCAAAGACAAAGAAGGTACCGCTATTAGCTGCCAGAGTTACTTTGTAATGCCCGTTTTCAATGGGAGAGATTTTATCTACTCCATAGCTCTTCCCGACAGGCACTGAGATAAATTCGTTGGGTTGCAACTGGGATGAATCGATGGGCCGCCTCTTAAGCTTGGTTGCAATTTTTGCTGTGATTGTCTGCATATCCCTATCCCTCATTAAATTTGCTTGCCACTATTCTAGCGAGGGGTAATTGGATAAAAATACAAAAATAAGCCGCAGGATGGACTACGGCTTGAAGTACAGTTATCAGCGTTGCTTAGAGTTGGTTAGAAGCTCCGAGCGAATTGATTGTATCTGATTTTGATTGGATCTGACTACAAGAATTTTTAGGGCAATAATCGATTAATTATTCTGGTATTGAGAAAACCTTAACGGGTGCCCCTCGCCTCCATGCTGGTAATGAAGCTCACACCACCTCGCGTCAGCAGGTGGTGTGAGCTTCATGCATCTGCTCCGCAGTCGGGGAAAGATACCCTTTGTAGTCATTGGAGATCCGCTGAGCAACCTCTTGCATTACAGCGGTTAAACGCTCGAATTCGGCTCTCAGCTCAGAAGCGGTCAGATTAGCGTATTGATTAGACATGGCTGCTTACTCCGATAATTGATTGATTCGCGCTTACATCCCTATTATGTCTCAACGGGTAGGGAGGGGCACCTGATTTACGCAAGCTTCATAATTCGATGCTCGATAGGGACTGGGGCGCTGACTCCCATCTGATGCAGCTTTTCAGCAAGATCTCCAAGCTCATCCAGCTTTGCTGCTTCTTTGTCGTAATCAATCCGCTTTACCTTATTAGCGGTACTCTCGGTCGCCAGCGCCAGCGATCGCTCTAAATTTAGAGCATATTCCCCAGCTTTGATCCCATCTCCGTCCGGCACCCCTTCCAGGTAGGGGTAGATCCCCACCGAGTCAAAACTCTCATTATCGATATTGATTAGCCTGCCTCGGAGCTGCATTACAAAGGTTTTCCCAATGGGCCTATCAGCAGCTAATCCTTCAAGCTGCTTTAAGCTCTCCTGGCCCAATGCTTTTATCAGCGCTTCTCTGTAGTTCTTGTTGCCGGGGAACCGCATGAAAGCAGTGATGATTCCCAGGCAACCAACCGCCCGGATATTGGTATCGTGGATGGCCTGCAAGTCGCCGCTCCAAACGCCGCTATCTGTTCTCGTATAAAAAATAATCTTGCTGAACCAGTTGTACTTCCCTGCCCCTGGATCAAGGTCATGCCAAAACCAGATGCAATACCTGGCAGCTCGACCAGTATCTTTATTGGCTAATCGCTTCTGTTTTGCTGCTCCCATACTTCCTCCGATACTTCCTTCAAAATCGATTGATTATTGGCTGCTTAAAGGTTTGACTATATTCCGGGTTCTATCCCGTTCATGCTGAAGGATCGCTCGACGCTCCTCAATTGTCTGCCCTGAGGAGATAAGTACTCCCTGAATGCAGCCAATCCAGCGATGTAGTTTTTCATTTTCCTCTACCGTTGGATGCTCCGGTGCATTGATAACCTGATGGCACATCCAGGCTAAATAATTTGGGCTGGTTGGATCGGTTTCTGGATCATCTGGATCCAGTTCTGCCCCGCTAGCTCCTTGCAGTAAAAGTGCCTGGAGTAGAGAGTAAGCCAATCGTTTTGCTGTGATCATCTATCCTCCAAAATCGATTGATTATTGATGCTTGGTTGTCCTGGTAGACATCCTGGTGAGGTATCTCTTGCGAGTCGTGGCAGCCCTGGCTAACCTCAGCTCGGTTTGGCAGCGCTGGCCGATCGCCAGATCCCCTTATAGGAAACCCCTGGTTTTTTGGGGTTTTTCCAGATCCGAAAAACACTTAAGATAACCTCGCAGGCCATACCCAGAGAGTGTTTGAGGGCTGTCTTGTGACAAACTGCCATTTTCTGCAAAGTTTATCTTAACCCCTTTTGCCCTCTTTTTTAGCTCTCGAAAATCGATTGATTAACGCTCTGGCTGGGCGTTTCAGCCATCTTTGCAATAATCGATCAATTATCGACTTTCAAAAATGTCTTAAGTTTGTCAAAAATAGAGATCCAAGCCCAGAGCGGGTTTCAGCCGTGACAACTCTATCTTAAGCGAAATTTTTTGACAAAAAGCGTCACCGGGGAGATGAGCCAGTCACCGGAGTTAGAGCGCTTTCCTGCACCCATCCAGAAGTGCTGCCAGATTGGATAAATACCCTCCCGTTTTCTTTGTAGGCACTAACTTGCACCTGAGAGCCTTTAGGCAGGATTGCAACCCGATTCGACCCGTAAGGCTGATCAAATACTGGCAAGCCGCCAGAATCTAACCTGCCGATGCTATCTAGGAGGTTGCCAGCATCCTTAGCAACCTCTGCATACTTGCCAGCCTTGAACACCCCAGCAACGCCAGCGGTCAGGACGATTAAAAACGGCACAGCTAATAAAATCACCAGCAATCTTCCCAGCATCTTCTTACCTCCATGAATTGATTGATTATTGCGAATCTAGAAATTCAGATTTCTAGAAATCTAGAACAGCTAAAAAAGAGCTTAGAGAGCTTGATAGGGCTGAGCCGCCTGCGGTGCTACGGGTGCAGGGGCAGCGATCGCTCCCTCCATGATCCAGCCTGACTGCCCCCCAGACACAATCCAGATCATGCCGTTCTGCCGATAGGGTTGCCCGGTTTGTGGATTGCTGGGTAACGAGATTGGAGAGCGGCTGGGCAGGTAGCCCGATTGATTTGCTGCAGATGTATTTGGTTGACTGAAGATAGGGGTTCCAATCCCTTGCGCAGGAGATTGAGGAGTAGGAGCAGGAGTGGGGATAGGTGCTGGTGCAACCGGAGATGGCGCGATTGCTTGAGGGGTAGGAGTAGGATTAGCCTGAATAATGATCCGGCTATCGCCAGGTTGCGTTACCGTAGTGCCTGGGCTGGGTACCACGGTAACTATTCCCCCTTGCCCCTCCTGCTGTCTTCCTTCTTGTTGGGATTGTTGACTCTGCGCGGCCAGTTTTGCTGCTTGTCTCTGGTCACTCTGGCTAACCATGTGCATCATGCCGATCAGAATCCCTCCCAGGATGCCTATCTGGAGGAAAAACTTAAAGAGGCTCTTGATTGGATTCATATCTGACTCCGATGTGAAATTGATTGATTATTGATAGTCGATTAAGTGCTGAGCTAGGGTTAAGCTCTTTTGGCTTCAGGAGCTTCTTTTTCCTGCCGCTTCTTTGGGGCGCGCTTCCGTCTGGGTTGTCGCTCCGGGAAGGAGGCGGCAAATCTGCGAACCTGCTCCAGCGAGTACCGCTTATTCATCTGGAACTTTGGGAGGCTGAGTGCAGATCCCCTCCGGTAAAGCGTTCTGGTTGATACTTCTTTCCCGATTAAATTGGAGATAGCCTGCGCTAGATTGCGGCCTTCGATGCCATCCCCTCCGGCTAGCGTCGTCATCAAGTCGCTTACCTCTGGATGTACCTGGAGCAACTCGTTCGCGATCGATGCTACTTTGAAGCGGGTCAATCCCCTCTCCCCGTTATGGTATAGGTTGGCAGTCGTCCAGAGTAAGAAGCTTTGCCGCAGAGTGATTCTCTTAGCCTTTTTGGGCACTCCTGCCAGTCTCCGATACTTTGCCCAGGTTGGGTCTGAAGGTGATCCGCAGAGGACTCGGATATAAGCTGAATCGCAAATTTGCAATTCGTTATCAATGCTGTAGATAGTTTTTCCCATTGGTGTAGTTCCCTTGTATTGATGGGGTTTATCCTGTAATCATGCCAGGATTCTACCAATAATGTCTTAATTTGTCAGTAGCTATAAACAGAAACTTAAGATATTTTTGACAGAATAGTTGACCCAATTATTGACAGATAAGACGAAAGCGAGTGTGATGAAGGTAATCATTCATATCCCGGTCAGTCTAATGAGTTCAAGTGTACTATCCTCAAGGGATGCAGCCTGCGAAGAGCTAGTGAAAACCGTATCCGCTCCTTCACTGATCCAAGTATCGGCAGTACAAGATCTATCAATGCTCCGGGAACTTTGGGAGATAGACAAAGAAGCTTACCAGGATCACTCAATTGAGTTTGAGAGCTTTGAGCGATGGTGGACTCAATACCCTAACGCTGGCCGCTGCCTGCTAATTGGGGGCCGGATAGTTGGATCTCTTGGCATTTATCCCTTGAGCGAGAAGCAGGCTGCTCAATTTATTGCTGGAGAAATCCGGGAGGAAGATCTCTTCCCGTTTAGCGAATGGGATTGCCTCGAATATGGGGCGAAGCATTGGTATTTTAGCGGCATTGTGATTGTCGAGAAGTGGAGAAATGCTGGACTGGCGCGGCCTTTGATGCGATGCGCGATCGGCGCTTGGAGGAATTCGGGGCACATTGCCTATCCCTGCTATATGTACGGTCAAGCTCAGACCGAAATGGGCCGCAAGGCATTGGAGCTATTTGGGTTAAAGGTAGTTACCCCAGGCTCTAAGCTGCCCGATGGCTTGGATCTCTATGGAGCTAAGGATTGCTCCCCTCAAGCTCTGCAAAAGCGGTTCAGGAGCTTGAGCTAATAATGCACCCGAAAGAATTCAAGGAGCATTGGCGGCTCACGTACCCTGAGCTGGCTGACTTGATTGGCGGCTACACCGTTGATGGGGTGCAGCATTGGTTCAGGAAGGAAAACCCAGTAAGCCCTCCCCAGTCGCTTCTAAATCACCTGGATAACCTTCATGCACTCTTTTTGGCTTGGGATGCTCAGGATAACATCATGCCTCCCCAGCAACGGGAGATCTACGAGATAGCCCGCGCCAGGAGGATTGAAGCTGAGCGGACAGGTAATTTGACGAAGAGAGCCAGGAAGCGAACCAAGAAAATCGATTGATTTTCGAGATATTTTTATCCTGTCATGTTGACAGGTTTATCTTAACCGTTTAGAGTGTGTTCAGTGCCCCAATCGGGTGCATCGCCTCAGTAGCACTCAAGGAATGGTTATGAACACTTTAGACATTATTGCCAAGCTTGCAGATGTCGGCGTAGAAGCCGACGAAAAGCTAGTCCAGAAATGCTTGGATGCAGGATGGGTTATCAATGGTGACGAGGATGTTCTGCTTCTTGGTCAATCAATCAATGATCAGCGGGAGCAGACTAACAAAAGCAAACTAGCAAAATCTAATTCTAAGAAGAGCGGCAAAAGCGATGATGCTGGCAATCCTCAAGCTGAGGATGCTCAAGCTGGCGGCTTAGTTAAAGCGGATGAAGTTTCTTTGGGGGATCAACCTCAAGACGCGCAAGATAGCGGCGGCAATCAGGATGGAATGAGGAACATTGCTCGAATTGTCGATCAAGAACTCACGGTTATTAAAGAGGAGCTTTTAGCTGGAAGTCATGAGTTTGCAGAAGGCTACTCGGACTTATTGATAGGCATTGCTCTCAATACTGCTGACTTGACCATAGACAAATTTATGAATAAAGCGGGAGGTAGTCAGCCAAGGCTGACCCACTTTCGTTCTCGGGGCAAAGAGCTATCTGCCCAAATCTTTGGCGGAGCACCTACTAATTGATCGATTATTTCCTGGTCAGCCAACTTGGTTGGCAGCTCTCTACAAAATTCTTGCAGCTTTGGTAATTATCGCGATCGCCCTCTCGGTATTTGGAGCAATTAATGGAAATTCTGGAAAAACTCAAAACAGCTCTACCTCAACAACCGCAATTGGCTGACGAAGAGGCTCCTCCTCCCCCTCGCTATCCAGCGAATATAGCCCAAGTACCTTCTCTGCCTCCTGGGTATGATCCTCGTCAGATGCAAGCGCAGCAAGCCGCGTTAATGCAGCGACAAGCGGCAGGGCAGATGGTTGAGATGCCTGGAGTGGGAATGGTGCCCAGGCCCGTTTATGAGCAGGTAATGGCTCAGCAACGCTTGCAGCCGCGCCCTATTCAAAATACTCCTGTTCATGCTCCAGAGAAGCTCTGGACGTTCGGATTGGCTGGGATTGTCATTCTGGGGTGCGGTGGAGCATGGTTCTTGTCTTACCTGACCAGTGCATCCCCATCCAATCAAATGATGGAGATTGCCAAGCTTAATGCTCAAGCCGCAGTCGAGGCAGCTAAGCGCCCTCCTCCAAGTGTTTCGGTGAATTGCTTATTTGGGTGCGGCGATGCAGCTAAAGAAGCAACAAAGTCATTGCAGCAACAGTATCAGCCTCCCTATGGTCAGCCTGCTCAGCCTTCATATCCATACCAGGCTCCCGCTCCTGGCTTACCTCCGGTTCCCACTACCCCTGATCCTTATGGCGGCCAGCAGCCGATAGCACCAGTCGCGCCTCCACCGACAGCACCCTATCAAACTGTAGGCACCCCCAGCGGTGGTTATACCGCTCAAGTTCGATAGAAATCTAGAAATTTAACCAGGAGATAGAGTAATGGCCTTTGGATTAGATCTTGTTAGAACTGTAAGCGGCATGTTTAGCTCCCTTGTAGGTGGGAGTAGTGGATCTTCTATAGTTACTGGCTTGCCTAATTACAATCCTGGGCAATTAGCAAATGCCCCAACCTGGCTAGGTGAAATCGGTGGTATTGCATCTCTGCCTTATACCACGACTCCTCAGAGCGTCCATCAGGCCATGCAGGATGCAGCGAAATCTCAGGCAACAGCAGAGTTATTGCAGGATTTATCTCAAGCCAGGATTCAGCAAGCCAATGCGCTTGCTCGGCAAGTCGGAATTGAAGTGAACCATGCGGCGGCAATGATGCGAGTTAATAATCAGATCGCGGGTCATCAGGAGAAATTTAATCGGTCTTACCAACGGCAAAACTTTGTCTTTGGCGGTCATCAAGCCAAAGCGGAGGGCTATAACGCTATCTATGGAGATGCTCTCAATCACTTCCTGTAGCCCCTTCTTGTACCAGCAATAATCAATCAATTTCTAATCGGTCAAGCAATCAAGGAGCATTAAATTATGAGCGCGAATAGCCTTTCATTTTTGGGTGTACTTAAAAACCTCTGCAATCCTCCAGACTTAGATGATTCTCAGGGTGTACCATCCTCGCCGCAGGCGCGGCCAACGCAATCGCAATCCTTTCAGAATAGCGACGTGATTGACGCAGAGGTTATCGACTGGGAGTATGAGGACGATTCCCAGCCAATCGACTACAACCAGTATCCTTACCCTATGTTCGACGGAACTCAAGAGAGTATCCAGGCTGAACTACAACGGGGGCAAAATGCAGTAAGCCGAGCAGAGGCTATCCGTCAACAGCATCAACAGCGAGTTGCAGCCATCCTGAATGGTTGCAAGAAACCCCTTGCATATTCTGAGCAAAATGCTCAGAATATGCAAGGGTACATGGCCGCAATGAACCGGATGGCGAACTCCTACAATCCGGTGACGGATAGCTACAGTTACTCGTTTGATCAAAACCTTTACCTGATTAATGATTACGATCCAAATGGAGGAATGTAGCTATGGTTAAGGCTTTCCCATTCCTGGGCTTATTCTTCACAGGAATTAGTTTAGTTACATTGCTCGGATTCATCGCCAGGGCATTCCCGCAGTTTAGCGGCGGTACCAATGTGATTCTGATTGGCGTATTCCTGGCATTCTTTGCCCTCTCGCTGGTCATGATGGTGCTACTGAAGGCTAATAAAGGGGTGCGTGCCCGACCGAGCGATTTTATTGCGGCTGGCATCCCTGGTTTCCTGGGGTGTATGGCTCTTGGTTTCGTTGTAGCTATCGGGGTGTATATCGCCTCTCAATCAAGTTAGGGGGCTGTGATGACTTACGGATACGATCCTTACTATCAGGAAATTCAAAATCCCCATTACTACCGCTCCACTCAGTTTGAGGGCAATCCTTATCTACCAATACCAGGAGCTAATCAGGTCTACGATGAGACGGGCTACATTCGAGATCCTAAAACTGACGCTATCCGGCAATCGATTGCTGATCAGCGCTCTGCGATGTGGAAGCTGGCAGGATTAGCGATCGTCACTTACGGAGCATCACTAATCCTGACCCCTATTTTTCATATTCCCAAAGCTGCCAATTTCCTTCTGCTGGCTACCAGCACGATTAGCGCTGGCGCATTTTCCTATGTCTCCTACCTCCAGCAAACACAAGAAGAGACGCATTCCAAGTTACGGAGAGCAGATCAAATCTCGCTTGCCAAGAAGCTGGCTCACAACCAAGCTTTCAATGATGCAGTGGATATGATTAGCGCAGAGGATAATCTAGCAGGCTATATCTCGACTCTGCCGGAGTATAAGCAGCCTCGCTACCTTGAAAAATTCCAATTACATGGACTGCTTGAGCTGCCTTATCAGCAACCCGCTTTAGAAGCCGCGCCAGGTGGAGGGATGCCGGAGCAAAATTACCTGACCTCCTTTGATGAAGTAGCCGCTTACCAAGCTGAGCTAGCGCGGCCCAAGGATGCCTACGAGTTGTATGCTAAGTGCGCCAAAGAGCATTGCGTTTTTGCGGCGAACTCCCAGGAAGGGAAAACAGTGGCCGCGCATTATGCGCTCTATCAATGGGCTACTGCTGAGCCTAATTTGGTGCTGTATGTGTTCGATAGCCATTACGGCAATGGCTCGACTCCTGAATTTCGATCAAACTGGCTTGGAATCCCATTAATGCAGAGCGTTCCCAAGGCAGTTCAAAGTGGTATTTTCAAAGGCGATGCAAAGGATCTTAATCAGTTTCTTTTGCGTGTTCGAGAGCTGTTTGAGTATCGCAAAAAGAATAATATTAACTACCCTCCTGTTGTTGTTGGGGTTGATGAATTCACCAACCAATTAGAGGAGCTGGATGACGACGAGCGGGAGGAGGTCAATAAGACTCTAAATAAACTGGCAACAGAAGCTAAAAAGTTCGGAATCTATTTCTGGCTAATGATGCACACTCTAACGCTCGAAGAGATGGGCATCAAGCGGAAGGCTTTACGTCAGGCCCATATCATCATGGGTGCTGAAATGACTCAGGATAAGATTCAAATGAAACTCTCTCCTCGCACTATCCCAGATAGCGCGGCTGAGTATGCTCAATCTATCTATCGGCAGGTTGGTAGGCCAGCCGGATTTGCTACCTCGCTGCCCGTCGATATGGGCTACCTGCCTACTCCTCCGATTAATGGCCTGGAAGAGTTGCGGCTTAACTGGGTGCCTGGGAGCAATTGGACGGGGAGTATCATTCCGGGCACCCCTGCCGCTCCTGCTACCCCTGCGAAATCTGCCAGCGCTCCCCCAGATTCCCCTCCCCCTGCCGCAAGCCAAATGACGGTAGAGGTTCCCGCTCAGCAAGTTCCCCAGGCTCCCCCTCCCCCTCCCCCTCCTAAGCCCGTTGCGAATACCTCGCCGGAATTTACCCAGCAAGAGATAGAGGATTTTTGGTTCACCCCTACTGCTCCCCCAACTCCCCCTCGAAGCAATAATCAATCGATTAATGCTCCCCAGCCTCAAGCGTCTAATCAGCCTAGCGGTAGTGACCCTTATGCGCCTTTTCTGAAGGGAGCTAAGGGAGATCCTTACAAAGCGTTAAGTCTTTGGCTCCAAGCTCAGCATGATATTGGTTCTACTCCAAAAATTGAAGAAATTCAGAAGGCTTATCAGGGTTTTTCCGGCCTGGAAGTCAGTGTTAAGGATATGGAGTTTCTGCTCAAGAATCTGCCAGCAATGTTGAAGGCGTAGTGTCATGAAAGAGTTTGGAGTGATTGCAGGCATTGCTTGTTTGGCTGGACTAGCTTCTTTTGAGGTTAACCGATCCATGGAAAATCCTTTGGAATCAGCAATGCCTGCTCCTCCCTCTCTCCCCGCTCAATCGCTCCCTGATGCTGAGCCGATTTTTACTTATCAGTGCGGCATCGCGTTTGATAACAGGCTTCCCCAGCAGTTCAAAGATGCGAACTGTCAAGCTACCTCCCTACTCCCCCGTAAGATGCAAAGCTATGTCAATAAAGTAGTTTTGCATCCTAAAGACGAAATGATAGATGACTACATCCCTCCTACTCCGAAGTATCTATCTATCATTTCCATGAAACGCGAACTCAGGATTTATCCGAATACCCTTAAGAGTGCAATTATTCCCACTTACTTTATTCACGAGTACTGCCACGTTCTAGATTTAGAAATGCATGGCCCCTCTGGAGTGCCGATTAATAGCGAGTTTGGCAGAGCTTACTATTGGGAGAAAAAGATGTCCAGCTATGCAGCCTGGAAGATTGGCGAGGGATTTGCTGAAGCGTGCGCTAAGACGATTTTGAATGATCCGGTTATGCAGCAACACCCCTGGCAATGGCAGGCAATGGCTAATATTTTGAATCGTTTATAGGGGCAATTATGACGGAGAAAAAAGAGCAAAAATTCAAGGTAACTATCAACAAAGACGGCATTGTTAAGTGGGAAGCCGTCGAGGAGAAAAAAGCGAAGCCGAATCTCTGGGATGTCGTCGTGACGATCGCTTTGATTAGCACTGTATTGCTGATGATTGTATTCTCATACTTTCCAGCTCCCAACCAGGAGAATACTCCTCGCCAGCCTTCGATAGAAATTGATTGATTAATGTGGCGCAAGCAACTCTATCATCGACTCTTTTAGATCTAGCTTATGAAGCTCGATATGCTAAAAACTATCGGTATATCGTAGCGTTTAGTCATCGGTTGACCGGGAATAAGTGCTGCAATTGTCTGAAGCGTAAGAGCGCAGAAATTCATCATGTTCGCTACAAGGATGAGTGGGGAGCGATCGCTGGCCGCGAAGTGCCAGGGAGAGATGTTTTCCCGCTCTGCCTACGTTGTCATAAGCGTTCCCATCGGAAGGATGTTTGGGTTCGCTGCAAAGTAGATCCAGCATTGAATAACCATAATACGGATGTATGGATATTCAAACTTACGCTAGGATTTAAGCAGCTATCGAATAATCGATTGATTTCTGCCGGGAGCGAAAGAGATGTTAGAAAACGACCTAGAAAGAATAATTATCGAAGAGTACGGAGATCAGCTACAGCAAGTTCAGCGAGCAAGGCGAGAACTAGCAGGCGAAATCGTTCAACAATATCGCCAAACCAATTATTTAAGAACCCTAGCTGTTCGTGATGCGATGTGGGGCACCAATACTGCTGGCACTTACAATAAGTATCTGGGGGGATGTGCAGCGGCAAGGCAAGCTGGGTTTGACAGTGTTTACGGAAACAACTCTAATCCAGGCTCTTGACGATATTTAGAGCATTCCATAAACTGTATTTGGGCAATACCTCGTCAACACGGGTTCCAAAGGCTCCAGAATGGGGGATTATTTCTGGAGCCTTTGGTTTGCGATATAATCAGGCTTATAAGACTACGCAACAAGATCGTTTCCGGCTGCAACGCAACATGCAGCCTATTTTTTTAATCATGAAAGATAATCTAGAATTCCCTGCAATCGGCTCCCGTTGGCTCAATGATAGAAGGAAGAAAGTCTACATTGTAGTTGGCAGGGTTTCCCATTGCGAGAGCGATTCTGATGATGATTGGGAAGTGCTTTACCGCTCGGATGATATGCCGACCGGAGCGTATCGACGACGCAGTTTAGAATCCTGGTATGGCATTAACCGCGACGGTAATCCCAGATTCGCAAGAGTTGAACCCAAGCTAGAGCTAGAAATTGATTGATTATTCTTTGGGCTGCTTAGCACGCTTACGCTGGAAGTAAGCCTTGCCGATCGGCGGCTGCAAGATGTGTTCCGCATCAATCCGGGTTGCTCGGTACTCCCGGCAAAAGTAATTGAGCCAGGTCAACCATGTATGCCGAGCATCCGCATCTGACAGCGAAAGAATTACCTGCTCCCAGAGGTATCCTCTGGAGTTGATCGCTGGGATTTGCAGCACTCGCTCTGCAACTGCTCGAACGATTTTGATAGCGCTGCCGTTTGCGCCCATCCAGGCAACCGATGCTCCCTGGAGATCTACAGAAAAGCAGGATTCACAATCAATCGATTTATACTCGATCGCTTGATTTGCTGTGAATTTAACGGTAGCTGGTTCACGCTGCACCGAGCACACCATAAATAAGTGGGAGCCACCCACATTCTTTTGTAGCTTGAGATGTAGTCGAGCATTAACCTCGAATTTGCGTCTCCATTCATCCGGCAGGTAGCCATCTCCAGCGGGTTTGTAAGCCTCCTTAATTTGGGCGATATTGAAGCACAGAAGAATGAAGTCTTTGGATGCACTATTCCGGCGAATATACCAGCAAGCAGTCATTCCGGGGATGCCGCAATCATACTCCTCTGTCCCAATTAGCCAAGCCTCGCATTCACCATCTAACCCCTTCAGATGTTCTGCAACGTGAAAGGTGCTAGAGACTCCTCCCCCCACTGCTTCACGCAACCAATTAACTAAATCCCTGAGCCAGAGAAGTAGCTCATTCATCCTTCGACTCCTTTGCGGCTTTTCGGCTATTGACCAGGAGAGCACCCGCGATCGTCGCGAAGGCGGCAGGGGCTATCTGTCCAATGGCTTGTTCGTAGAAGCTGCCTGCAACCTTCTGTTTTTGATCCTCGGTAAGATTCCCCCATAAAATCGCTGCACCAAATAAGGAGAGCGCTAATGCTGCTACTTGTTTGCTGTAGGCTAACGCTTTCCGGCCAATCCGCTTGCTCACTCGCTCCATGTCAATCTCGGTTTGCTCCCGCTCCTCTTTGAGATGCTGATCTGTCACGCATTCAAGCGTTTCGATACGGTCGCAGAACAAAATCAATTGATTTTCCATCTCCAGGAATGCGTCCCGTAAAATGGGATCTAATTCTTGTATCTTTAACCGTAAATCCTCTGAGATGAACGATTCTCGGAATATTCGATTAAAATCAGTGGTATCGCCTTCTTTATTGTCAAGTGCCATCGGTTAATTTTTCCTGATTTTTAGCATAGAGATCCAATCCGATGACGAAATCAACTCAGCCAGTTAATCCTGTCAGCCTTGCCAAGCAAGTATTTGAAACCCTTTCTCCTGGCCAGATAGATATACTCATGGCTGAACTGGTCAGGCTGGATGAACTTAAAAGAGGCAAGTCTCCATCATTGTATCTAGATCCAAGAGGCAGTTAGAATGAACTGGCAGAGTTAGGAAGTTCTCGTATGGCTGATAAGGTCGCTGCTCAGCCTGCTACAACAACGACGCAACCAGTAAAGCCAAGCAGTTTAAGTCAATCATCAGCCGCAGCCGCATCAAAATCGACTGCTACCACAGCTAATAAACCTGCCAGCCCTTCCTCCCAGAACCGGGAAGAGGGGCGTTATACTTATTTACTCCGGATCCAAGTAGGCAACCTATCATTCTCTAATTTGAGGGGTGATTTTCTGGGGGAGCCAGTCATCTCCCTTCGCACGCGCCAGTACTCGGAAGTATGCGTGGTGCTAAATGATTCATCAGGGGAGACTCGCACGACTGACAATCCTCAAGCTGTTACCAACCAGCCGCCAGCCGCTATCCCTCCCGCTTTACCGAATAATGCTGGGCAGAATCAAACCGGAAAACCTGACGAAGGCAAGCCAGCCGCCAGCACTACCCAGGCGAATACTCCTCAAAGTAAAAGTACAGAGCAAAGCTTAGATGGTTCGCTCTGGAGCAGGATCAACGCTAATATCGGCTCTGATGTGGCGATCGAGCTGGGATACCCACCCGATAAAGTGCAAACCATATTCTCAGGCAAGCTATACCGAGTGGGCCGCAAGTTTCCCGATGGAGTAATCCTGGAATTGGTTGATAATTCGGCAACTTTGGGTAACTCCACCATTTCCACCGTGGTTGCTACTGGAGAAAAGCCTGTTGATAAGGATTCATTCACCAGCGCAGATCCGAGCACCCTTAAAGTAGCTCAGGGAGCCAGCTTGCAGACTTTCAACCCTGCGAATACTATCGCGGCTCCCACTACTGGAAATCTATCAATTAGCAGCGCATCCCCTGACCTGTTCAGCGCTGGCTCTGGTACTGGAGGGCAGAATGCTAACACCTCCCCTATTACCCCTCCCAAAGCTTCTACAGCGCAATCATCGGTTGATACCTCTACCACCCAAGGGAAAGCATTAGAGCAGCAGAAAAAAGCGGCTGACGCTGCCCTTGGGAAATCGGGCCAGCCTACAAGCGGCGTACTTGATACGGTAACTGCTCTGACTCCAGATCTCAAATATATTGCGGCTACCCAGGGCAATAAAACGGGGGATGCTGGCGTGATTGCGATGTCTCAAAGCGCTCTATCTGCCGCAGTCAGGGAGGCTGCACTTAAAGGCGATGTGATCATTGCCGAAGGGAATACCATCAAACAGGTTGGGCCAGGGCAGGGGGAATCAACCGGATTGGTTCTGTCTTGGCAGGAGCACCGGAATGCTTTTATCCGGCCTCCAACTATCACCAAGAAAACGCCCTATCAGCTCCAGAGCGGCTACGGAGCGGTAACAGTACAGGGCTGGAGTCCCAATGATAAGGCGATGGTAAGTGCTACGGTGGTGACTACCTCGCCAACCTCTCCGCATCCAACCGGAAATATCCAGGTGCCGAAGTGGGGCCAGGTCAACCTTAAAGATGCGATCGTTCCTGGCGGGAAGTGGACATGGGGTGATGCAACCCGTAATGGGCAAAGGGTGCCTGAATCAGAGTCGGTGATGAAAGGGATCATCCTGGCCGCTCAAAACCTGATTGCTATCGAGCAGAAATATGGTGCAGGAATCGAAGTCACTTCCTGGTATCGCCCTCCCAGAGAGAATGCTAGGGTGTCTAGTTCTGGCCTGTCCGGGCCGCATACGACTGGCAGCGCAGTGGATTTTTATCACCCAAAAATGAGCCGGATTCATGCGGATTATGCGAAATCATGGGAGGGGGGAGTAGCAATTTCTCCAAATTCGTTCATACACTTGGACGCTATCGGGGTGCCCGGAGCTAACGGCTTGCCGGGTTCCCCAAGGCGCAGGTGGAGCTACTAATCAAAGCAGATCGCGTCCCCTTTCGAAATCAATCAATTATCGCTATCGGTGATACCTATGAAACCATTAGAAAGAGCAGAAATCATTAAGCAGTGCGGCCCATTGGGAGGAGAGTTTATCGACTACATTTACTCCTTGCCGCCAGAAGGGGTTAGCGCGTTCAATGATTTCATGCAGAGGGTTAAATCACTTTCTGAGGATGGTTCTGGGAGGACGCTTGCCGAAGTATTCGAGATAGCTGAGAATGAGTTGGGCCGATCGCTGCAATGCCTTTTGGAAGCAGCTTAATCAATCAATTATCGAAGGAGCTAAAAATGACAGTAGTTAGAGCAAAGTTTGTTTGTATCAGTAAAGAGCATAGTACTCACGATCCGAATCATGGAGAAGTCCGTCTGGAAGCTGTAACAGGCGGCAGCGATGAGAACGATTCATTCTTTAAGTACACCCCCAGCGGTCAGCTCCGAATGGGCCTCTTAAATCCTGGTGCGTTCGCCTTTTTTGAACCTGGGAAGGAATACATGATTGACTCTATCGGCATCAGAAGCAACGCCGATAGAGTCAGCGGCTGAGTAGCCTCTTGATATAATCTGAGCAGGAATGCCGGAGTGCAATCCTCACAAAATTAAGATATGAACCAGCACTGCAAGGAGCACCCTCTTTGCGGTGCTTATTTTTTGCGTGCTGGGGCAGTATGGCTGACAATCAAGATAGATATGGGTTACAAGCGGTCTTCGATTTCGAGTTGGGAGCAGCCGCTCTCAGCAATATGGATAAATCAGAGCGCGGCCTAAAAAATATCGAGGATGCTGTAAAGCGGGTTGCTACCATTGTCAAATCATCAGATCTAGGCTCTGGGCTAAAGTCTGCCTTCCAGGGAGCAGGGACTGCCGCTAAGCAGGCAGCGAACAATATTGCTCATACTGGAACCGCGCTTTCTTCTGTTGGGAAAGCTCTGATGCCACTCAAGGGGGAATTCCGAGCGCTCCGAGCAGAATCTAGAAATATCGATTTTGGAGACATTGGGGATGCTAAGGCATTCCATCAGGCTAAGCAATCGGTTGCTGAGTATATCGCTGAATTGAAGCGGCTGGAGTTGCAAATCCAGGGGGATACAGCAGCGGAGCGCGAATTTAGAGCGCAGTTGCAGCGGGAGCAGCGGATAGCAGGCGACAAGATTGATTTGCATGAGAATCAACGCTCTGCCGTAATTGCTCAGCGTCGGCAAGGGGTTGCTCAAAGTATTGCTGATACCGGGATGCAAGTTGCTGCTCCTCTGATTGGCGCTGGCATTGATAGCTTCAATGTCTTCAAGAGCTTCGATGATCAGATGCTGCAAGTGAAAGCGGTTCTGGATCCGCTCCAGGCAACCGCTGACAATATGGATAAGATCCGCACCAAAGCAAAGCAATTGGGCGCGGAAACTCGATTCTCTGCCTCTGAAGCTGCTAGCGGTTTTGTGCTACTGGCCCAAGCTGGGTACAAGGTGGATCAGCAAATGGCTGCGATCGGAGGCACGCTAAACCTGGCCGCTGCCGGAAATCTGGGGTTAGCTCAAGCCACCGATATTACCGTCTCCACTTTGGGTCAATTCCAGTTGCAGGCAGGGAAAGCAAACCATGTCGCGGATGTGTTAGCCTACGCTGCCGGAGCGGGTCAGCTTGAAGTAGCAGACTTGGGCGAAACGCTGAAGTATGCGGGTGTTTCTGCTCAGAGCTACGGAGCTACCTTGGAGCAAACCGCTGCTATGACTGCCCTGCTATCGAATGCAGGGATTAAAGGCAGTATGGCAGGTACTGCATTAAGAACAGTTTTTACCTCCCTTGCTGCTCCCACTACTCGCGCCAAGAGTGCGATGGCAGAGCTGGGAGTAGAGACAGTAGATGACACAGGTAAACTGAAATCGGTTGATGTGGTACTCGGTGAATTAAACCGCAGTATGGCAGGGCTTACGGAAGCCGAGAAAATCCAGAAGATGAAATCTATCTTTGGTACAGAAGGTTCGAGCGCTGCAACTTACCTGGCCTCCCATACCAAAGATATTAGAAGCATGACCAGAGATGCTCTTGCTTCCAGTCAGGGAGAAGGAGCGGCAAAGCGTCAAGCGGGAATCATGGAATCCGGCATCGGTGGCTCTATGCGCTCTCTTTCCTCTGCGATTGAGGGCTTAAAAATTCAATTCATGGAAGCTCTTAATCCTGCAATAAAAACTACTGTAGATACTATTTCGCAACTGATCCGCACTTTCCTAAGCCTCCCAGATCCAATCAAAAATTCAATCGCTATTGCTGCAACTCTGACCGCTGGAATCGCCTCGCTAGCAGTCGTTCTAGGTACTGCAGCCGCTGCTTTCTTTGGACTGCAAGCAGCGATAGCTGAAGCTGGTATCGCTTCCACCGTTATGCGAACTGGGCTAATCCCCCTGACTGGATTTTTCCAGACTGTTACCGTTGCGATTGGGGAGCAGGGATTAATGGGTGCCCTGGTCGCTCTGGGGGGAGGTTTTACTGGGCTGGCAACCACCGTGACCGGATTTATTACTGGAGCGCTGGCGCTGATCTTTAATCCGGTCACGCTAGCGATTGGAGCAATTCTGGGCCTGTATGCTGCAATCGAGTATCTGACCCCTGGAATCAATGTCCTGGGTACTGTACTGAGCGCAATCGTTGCTCCCTTGGGATTTGTCTGGGGATTAGTCAAAGGGATTGCAGAGGGAATTTACCAGGGGTTAAAGCCAGCGATCGAGGTGGCAACGGTAGCTCTATCCCCATTCACCGGAGCAATGCAAGCGGCATTTGGCGGCATTGGGGAAGCGGTTGGAATGGCGATCGCCTCCTTCACCAAAATGGCAGCATCAGGCGAAATCGTTGGGCAGATGATTGGGAGGGCGATCGCTTTCCCGTTCATGATCCTCCCAAGCATCGCTAATGCCGCAATCGATTCAATCAAGACTCTTTGGAGGATTTTCGCAGGCTGGCTGACTGATATTTTGATGGCTGTGCCCAATAGCATTAAGGATAGTTTTGAAAATATCATCCCTCCCTTCCTGCGCAAAAAAGAGGATGCAAGAGAGATCAAAACTGCGGTCGCTCAGCCCTTAGCAGAGGTAGTAGAGCAAGCGCCATTGACTGGGAAGATCCCTGGCATGGCAATGGTGCCAGTAGTAGATCTTTCTGGAGTCACCGATAAAATCAATCAATTTTTCAATCAGCAAACCCCAGCTCTCGCGCCAGCATTAGCCGCTCCGGTGCCTGCTCCCGGTAATCCCGTCATCAATACTGGAACACCAGAAGCACCCAAATTTACCTTCCCCCAAATTGAGATGCCTCCTATCCCAGCCCCCAGCGTTGACCTGGCAGGGATAACCGGGCAAATCAATCAATTCTTGCAGCAAACAATTCCGGGCTTACCTGCTCCGGTACTGCCTGCTCCAGTCATTCCAGAACAATCTGTGACCCCGGTTGTAACCCAAGTGATTGCTCAGCAGGCAGCATCCATTCAGGCTAATGCTCCACTGGTGCAAGCCGCTATCACGCAACTGGTAGGGGCAGTCAAAGCAACCTGGGATGCTGGGATTAAGCAAGCTGAACTAACTCCCATCGGCAAAGCGGTAGAAACAGGCGTACAGCCGCTAATCGACAAGCTCAAGGAGCGGTTATCAGGGGTATTCGAGCTGGCAACCGGATTCAGCGCTAAGTTCTCAGGAGCGCTCGACGGAATCAGTAAGACCATGAGCGGCTTATCGTTCGGGGTAGGGTTATTCGGGATTGCGTCATTGGGTGCCTTTTCTCCGATGCTTTTAATCCTGGGAGGGATAGCGCTCACAGTATTGGCGATCGCTACCAACTTCCTGGGCTTGCGTACCGTCCTGGGAGGAGTGATCCAAATTATCGGATCACTGGGCCGAGGGATTTATGAAATCATTCAAGGGCTGGTGCAGACTGCAAAGGGAGTAGTGCAGATCTTTACTTCCATCGGTTCTGCTATCAGAGGTGATTTCAGTGCCATCCAGGAAGCCGCGCATCTCGCATTCTCCGGCATTTTACGAATCGGGCAGGGAGTAGCTAATGCCCTAACCGGAGTCTTCCGGGGTGCAGCGCAGTTACTGCAAGGTGTTTTCGAGGGGTTAGAAGGCATCATCAGAGGCACCTTTGGAGCGATCGCAATCACCTTCAAAGCTCCAGCCGCATCGCTGCAATTCATCGGCAAGACCGGACAGGCAGTATTCCACTTCATTGAATCATCTGCCAGCGCTGCCGCCGCTCTCATGGCCTCCGTCCTCGCTGCTCCTGAAGCTGCCTGGAAAGGATTTATGAGCCTGCTCGACCAGATACAGCAGAAATTTAGAAATCTAGTTTCTTCTATCTCCACTGCTCCCGCCAAAGCAGTGGAAACCGTGAAATCTAAGTTTGGGTTTGGCAAAAGAGCAACCGTTGTAGAAACCTTGGAAGCTCCTAAAGTTTCTACAGAAGTACCTCACGCTCCCGATGTTCTTACTGCCAAGCCCGTTCCTACTCCCGCTCCGGTGCAGCCTCCTGCTCAGCTACTTACTACTCCCCACTCCCCATCCCTCACTCCTCGCCCTACTCCTAACCTGGCTCTACCTTCAGAGCCAACCCTGCCAGCTTTAGCTAAGCCAGTCAATAATCAATCAATTATTCGATTAGCAAACTCTCCAATCGAAGCTCCAAAGCTACTCCCGCCAGCAGTTTCAAAAATAGAGGTAAAACCACCTGATACTCATCAAGCTCTTAATGCCTTGACAAAATTAGAGCATGAGGTCACAGGGCGTCAGACTCGAATGCTGGCCTCTACAAACCAAGCTGTAAGCTCGGTGGGAGTAGCCTTAAGCGGATTCGCTCCTGGATTAGCCGCGCCTATCCTCTCGGTATCCTCGCTGATTGATGGGGTATCAGGGCTAAAAGGTGCGCTGCCATCGCTCAAGAATACCGGGAAAGAATTGCTGACGCAGGCTGGCAGCTTTAAGAGTCAGATTCCTGCGATCGTATCCGGTGCCAAATCATTAGCCGCTGAACTCCCAGCGTTAAGTAAGCTGGCTGCAGGCAAGGGGTTAACTTTCCTCTCCCAGCAGGCAACTACATTCAAGGGGCAGCTCCCCGGCATCCTGGCAGGGACAAAGCAGATTGCCAGCTCGATTGCAGGCATGGGCGCGGTTGCTGGTAAGAGCGGGTTGCGATTCATGGAACGGCAAGCGATCGCTTTAAGAGGGCAGCTTCCATTGGTCAAGCAACTCGCTCAGGATTTTTCCGGCAAGATAGCTCAAATTGGCATAAGCACTGCAAAGAGCGGCTTCCAGGTTGCGGTAAATCAGATTGGGATACTTAGGGGCCGATTACCCGCCCTGATGCAAACTGCTCAGGCATTCTCCGGCAGATTCGCTCAGCTTGGCATAACCGCTGCCAGGGGAGGTCTGCAAATCGCTACTCGCCAAGCAATCGCTCTTAGGGGCCAGCTTCCTGCTATCCTCCAGGCTACTCAGGGATTCTCAAATCGATTAATTCAGCTTGGGTCAACCGCCGCAAAAGGCGGCTTCCAGATAGCAATCCGGCAAGTGGGAGCGCTTAGGGGGCAGCTTCCAGCAGTGCTTGGATTGGTTGGTAATCTCCGGGCCAGCGTCCTAACTCTGGGCAGTACTGCTGTCTCTGCCCTGGCCCCAATGATGGCCGCGATAGTTCCATTCCTGCCCATCATTGCCGGGGTGGGATTGGCAGTCGGAGCACTCTATCTGATTTTTGCTAAGGATTTTCTGGGTATTCGGAGCTTGCTCGAAGGAGTCATAGGCGTTATCGGCGGCATGGCTGGGAGGGTGCTAAGCCTCTTGAATCCGCTGAATCTAATCTCTTTGGTTTGGCAGGGGATCGGCTTGACAGTACGCTTGCTGGAGTTCCCATTTACCAAGATCCTCTCGCTAATCGGGTTCCTGGTGACAGGAGCGCTCAGCTTAGCTAAGACGATCGCTGGCATGGGAGGCACTATCTCCACCTTCCTGGTAGCTCCATTCCAAAAGGCTGGACAGGTTGCCTCTGGCATTGGTGCAGGAATCAATCGATTATTGCCTAGCAAGAAAGCAGAGCCTAAACCTGCCATAGCTGCCGCTCCGGTGGTTACTCCTGAGCCTGTAGTACAACCTGTAGTACAGCAAATTATTGAGCCTCCCCCTGCTCCAGTTCCAGTAGTGCAGCCCATCCAGCAAGTAGTGACCCAGGCGATAGAAGCCAGAGTTAAGCCCCCAGAAGCATCTCCGGTTGCTGAATTAGCTCCCAATCCATTGCAAGCGCAGTGGTCAATTTTCTCTAACTGGCTATCTGGCAGATTCTCCATGATTCGGGCGGCTGGTGCTGCCATCATGCCTGCCCTGGCTGGCAGCGTCCAGAAAGGAGTTGATACTGTCTCTGCTGGAGTGTCTTCCCTGACGGGTATCATCGGCGGCATCTCCAAGCAATTCTCGCTGGCTGGGATTGGTGCTGTCATCTTTGGAGTGACGGCTAGCGCTGCATTCCTTCCGGTGACTGCGATTATGGCTGGGGTTGTGCTGGCTGGAGTAGCGATCGCCACTAATTTCCTGGGCCTGCGGACGGTATTGGTCGGAGTCGGGCAAGCAGGTATTGCAGTCTTCAAAGGAATCTTAGGAGTTATCAGCTCGACTGCGGAGTTAATCCAGGGGATATTTAATATCCTTGCAGGAGCAGTCACGCTTGACTTTGAGCGAATTGAGCAAGGGGCTAAACTCGCTTTTGATGCTGTCCGGTCAGCCGCCGCAACTCTAGCTGAAACAATCAAGGGGATTTTTGCGGGAGCTAGAACGGCTGTAGGTGGAATCCTGAAAGGGATTGGGTTAGATGCTGAGCGTATCGCCGGGAAGGTTAAAAATACCCTATCCCCGATAGTCGGAAAATCGCCCATCGCGAACATCGAAAAATCGACTATCGAGAAATCGGTCATCAAGCCGATAAATCAATCAATTATCCATCCCGCTCCAGTTATCCCAGCACCAATCGTGCATCCCCCTGACGCTCGGCTGGCTATTAGTGCGATGGCAGAGCTGGAGGGTAAAGTAGCTATTCATCAGAAGCGAATGCTGGCCTCTACTAATCAAGCGGTGAGCGGCATAGGAGTAGCACTCAGCGGCTTTGCTCCGGGATTAGCGACTCCCTTGCTGGCTGTATCCTCGCTGATTGATGGGATTGGTAGCCTGCGAAATGCGCTGCCCTCGCTGAAGAATGTCGGCAAAGGGATTCTGGAGCAAGCTGGAAACTTCAGGGGCCAGATTCCCGCGATCGTCCAGGGAGCAAAATCGCTTACTGCTCAATTGCCAGCGCTAAGTAAAGCGGCAATGGGCCAAGGGCTTGGATTCTTAAGCCAGCAAGCGGTTGCGTTTAAGGGTCAGATTCCTTCGATGCTGGCAGCTACACGACAGGTTTCCGGTGGTATTGCATCTCTTTCTATGGCCGCTGCTAAAGGTGGGTTGCAGTTCCTGACTCAGCAGGCAATTACCTTCAAAGGGCAGCTACCCTCCATTATTCAAGTTAGCCAGCAGATTGCTGGTAGTGTCGCCCAAATTGGCGTGACCGCTGCTAAGGGGGGTTTCCAAATTCTTACCCGACAGGCGATCGCTCTTAAGGGCCAACTCCCGGCAGTGATCGGGATGATTGGAAGCTTGCGGGGGAGTTTGATCACACTGGCAACCAGCGCTATCTCAGCGATGGCCCCAATGATGGCAGCGATGATGCCGTTCTTGCCTATTATTGCTGGCATTGCATTAGCTTCCGGCGTGCTGTATTTGGCATTTAGAAATAATTTTCAGGGAATCAGAGTGGTAGTGGGAGGATTGTTTAATCTCCTGGGCCTGGTCGGAGGAGTTATCTTCAGACTGATTAATCCAATCAACCTCTTGTCAATTGCATGGCAGGGAGTAAGCGCGGCAGCTCGTACTATCACCTCCCCATTCGGAGCAGCGCTATCACTCATCGGATTCTTATTGCAAGGGGTGCAGGCTGTCCAGCAAGCGATCGCCCAAATTGGAGCAACCATCTCCACCTTCTTAATTAGCCCATTCCAAAAGGCAGGGCAGGTAATCTCTGGAATCACCAAACTTATTCCCGGCAAGCCAGCAGAAAAAGCTTCCCCATCCGCTCCCCCAGTCGAGCAGGTTACTACTCCCGCTCCCATTGCTCCAATGGTGCCTGCTCCGATTGCTCCCACCGCTCCTACTGTTGCCGCTGCTCCCGCTCCAGTCATTACTCCGGTTGCAGCGGCTCCCGTTGCTCAGCCAGTTGTAGAGCAAGTTATCCAGCCCGTCATTAAGCCCGTTGTACAGCCCGTTACCCCTCCAATAGCAGAACTATCTCCTCAGCCCTTAAAAGCAGCGTGGACGGGATTTGCTGATTGGCTGATTGGCAAATTTGACAGCATTCAATCGGTGGGTGCTTCCCTGATGGGGAATCTGATGGGATCTGTTAAGCAAGGTGGGGATTTAATGGGTGCAGGCATCCAGTCTCTATCGAATGCCATCGGAGGGGTACAGCATCAGTTCTCGGTAGCTGGATTGGGTGCAATCCTATTCGGTATCACTGCTAGCACTGCATTTCTACCCTTTACATTAATCCTGGGAGGAGCAGTACTGGGAGCGATTGCGCTGGCTACCAACTTCCTGGGCCTGCGTACCGTGATCGTCGGGATTGGGCAGGCAGGTGTTTCTGTTTTCCAAGGTATTCTCAGAGTCGCAATGTCTGCGGTCGAGTTTATCCAGGGTGCTTTTAGTATCCTCGCTGGTGCAATCACCCTCGATTTTGAGCGAGTCGAGCAGGGTGTAAAACTCGTCTTCTCTGGCTTACAGAATACACTCTCAGCCTTTGCTGAAACCATTCAGGGAATCTTCCGGGGAATGCGAACTGCTATCGGCGGCATCCTCAAAGGAATTGGCTTGGACACTGATAAACTACTCGGTAAAGTGCAGGCTAAAAATCAATCGATTATTGCTCCTACTCCGGTACAAAGTGCAGAGAAGAAGCCAGCGATCGCTCAAGGCATAGATCATCAAGCCAAGATCAAAGCACTGCATTCAGAAGCGCTCAATAGTGCCAGCAATCTATCAAACTCGCTAGCGGGAATGCTGGGCATGGTGGCTCCCCAATTCGCCGCTCCCCTCGCTGGATTCGCGGCTATTACCTCCAATATCGAGGGATTGATTACCTCGATTCCCGGCATTAAAACCGCATTCGGAGCTATCCTGCCAACGCTCTCCAGCACTGCTCAATTGATGAGTAAATTGGCAGTCCAGGGGTTTGGAGCATTGATCCGCTATGCTCCCATCTTGAGAGCTAGCGTCATCAGCATGATTCCCCCACTCATGAGCATGGGTGCAGCGGTAGTTGGAGCGCTAATGCCTATCCTTCCAGTGATTGCCGCAGTGGGAGCAGCGGTTGCTATTACCACCCTGGTTTTCAAGACCAATTTCCTGGGAATCCGTAGTGCAGTCGAATTGACCGCTAAGATATTCGGGATACTCTTCAATGCCGTCACTTTTGTACTGAATCCTCTAAATATCCTGCAAGGGATAGCATCGGGCATCGCCTTCGCGCTTACCTCTGCCGCTCAAATGATCCAAGGAGCTTGGGAAGGGTTCGCTGGATTCTTTGGTAATCTGATGGGTGGATTGGTTGGCATGGGTGCAGAAGCTGGGCAGGGGCTGATCAACGCCTTAAATCACTCGCCAACGGTTCGCATTCCGATTGCCTGGTCAGAGGCTGTCCAGAAGATTGGAGGAGGTCTTACCTCCCTGGTTGATGCTGGCGCTCAAACTGGAGGCAAGTTAACCGGAGTCCTGGGCGCGGCTGGCCCATTGATTAGCCAGGGATTATCCAAGGGTATCGATATTGTGATCTCTGGGATTGGCTCCCTGATCGATGTAATCGGCAAAGCAACCCAGCAGTTCTTTACAGCAGGAGCGGGAGCCGTATTCTTTGGAGTAACTGCTTCTACAGCGCTGCTTCCATTCCTGGCAATCATGGGAGGGGTAGTACTGGCAGGGGTGGCGATCGCCACTAATTTTCTGGGCATTCGTACCGCTCTAATTGGAATTGGTCAAGCTGGGTTCGCAGTCTTCCGAGGAATCCTGCAAATCGCTGCTTCTGTTGCAGAGATGATCAAAGGTGCTTTTAGTATCCTCGCTGGAGCTATCACTCTCGATTTTGAGCGGATCGAGCAGGGGGCTAAGCTGATTTTTAATGGCATTAAATCTGCCCTTTCCTCCCTGGCTCAAACAGTCGAGGGAGTATTTGCTGGGATGCGAACAACCATCGGTGGCATCCTGAAAGGCATTGGTATCGACACAGAAAAGATAATGGGCGGCACCAAGAAAGCAATTGCTGCCCCTGTAAATCAATCAATTCATGCTGCTCCTGTAGCTTCCCCAGTCAAACCTGCTCAGGCTCCTAAGCTGCCTTCTCAGCAAGAGAATTTGAAAAAGCTGAATGCTATCCACTCGCAAGCGCTAAGCACTGCCAGCAATATGTCTAATTCGATGGGAGGTGTACTGAGCGTCATCGCCCCTCAATTCGCTGCACCCATCATGGGCTTCGCCGCACTCACCAGTAGCGTAGAAGGGTTAATGCAATCGCTCCCAGGATTGAAAACAGCATTCGGGGCAATTACTCCATTTATCGCCAGCGCTGGAAGATTGCTTAGCTCCCTGGCAGGGCAGGGCTTCACCCTCTTGATTAAGCTGGCTCCTATCGTCAGAGCCAGTATGCTCAGCATGATCCCCCCATTGATGAGCGTGGGAGCTGCAATTGGAACAGCGTTACTCCCTGCTCTACCTATCATTGCGGCAGTAGGGGCAGCGGTTGCAGTGGGAGCGCTGATCTTCAAAACCAATTTCCTGGGTATCCGCACTGCTATCGAATTTACAACCGGAGTATTCGGGACGCTCTTTAATGCCATCACCTTCATCCTGAATCCCTTAAATATCCTGCAAGGGATAGCGTCAGGGGTTGCTAATACCCTTTCCTTCGCTGCTCAGCTCATCCAGGGGGCATGGCAGGGGTTTGGCGATTGGTTTGGTGGATTGATGGGTGGATTAGTTGGAATGGGTGTACAGGCAGGGCAAGGGTTGATTAACGCCTTAAATCACTCACCGACGGTCTGGATACCAATTGCCTGGGATAAGGCAATCCATCAAATTGGTGGGGGCTTTGTCAATTTGGTATCTAATGCGGCAAAGAGCGGAAATATTCTGACCGGGCTATTTAGCGGCGTTGCTTCATCTGTCGAAGGTGCAATGTCGAGCGCTCTGCATCCAGTCATGGCAAATGTTCATGCGGCCTGGGATGCCTCTTTCGGTGGTATCTATACCAGCTTCAAAAACTTCTTTGGCAATATTGCGGCCTCCGAAAATAAATTGACTGGAACCTTCTCAGCAATCGGCAGCGTGCTAACCGATACCGTAGGCAAAGCACTCAATAATCTAATTTGGTCTGTCCTCGCATTCGGAGCTTCCGCTCTGTTCTCCTTCTCTCCGGTGATCTTGCTATTGGCTGGTGTGGGTGTTGCCATCTATCTGGTATCGCGAAACTTCTTGGGCCTGCGCTCTATCTTCATCGGAGTCATGCTGGCGATTTCGGGAGCCTTTGAAGGGTTAGCTCAGATTGTCTTGGGCGTGTCTGATGTGATTCGCGGCACCCTTCAAACCCTCGTTTCGCTGGTGCGACTCGATTTCCAGGGAATGAGGGATGCGATCGCTCAAATCTTTATGGGATTCGGGCAAGTCTTTGATGGTACTGCCAGCATCATGAGAGCTGTTTTTAGCGGGGCTACCAGAGCAGTGCAGGGGATGTTCCAAGCCCTCGGCCAGGTCATTAATACAGTCGCTGGAGCTATCGGTTTGTCGCTCCAGCGACCCAAGCAGGCATGGGAAAGCTTTGTCAGAATGCTGGAGGCAATAGAAGCGAAAATCAGGGGGATTGGAGAAGCGATCTCCAGCTCTCCGGTTGGCAAATTTGTCAGGGGAGCCGCTAACGTTGTCACTGGAAAAGTAGGCACCGTCCCTGAAGGCGTAACAATGGCTGAGTTTGATTCCGAACTCAACTCTAAACAGCCTAAGCCGTCACTAATCAATCGATTATTCAAAAAGAACGCTCCTCCCATTGCAACGGGTGTAGAAGCAGCGGCTACCCCTGCTCAACCTCCAGAAGTTCAGAATTCTAAAAATTTAGATTTCCAAAATTCTGAAGAGCAAGCCAGGGGAGCAGTAGGACAAGCCGCGAATGCGATTACCAGTCTGGTAAGCGTGGTTAACCCTGCCTTGGGAGGACTACTGGGAACCATCAGCATGGTATTTTCCAGTGTGATCAGCTTAGCTGGGGCAATCCCTGCTCTAGTATCTGGGCTTGCAGCGATGGGAGGTATCACTGGAATCGTCAGCGCTGGCTTTGCCGCATTGGGATCCATCGCTTCTGTAGCCTGGGCCGCAATCACCGGGCCGATGCTTCCCTTTATCGCGGGAATAGGATTGGTTGCTGGTGCAATCTATCTTCTCTATCAGGGATTCCAAAATAACTTCCTGGGCATCAGGACTCTGGTTGATGGAGTCTTTGGGGTGATCAATGCCATCATCGGCAACTTCATTGGGTCAGTTATGGGGATTGCTAATGAGGTTTGGCAATCATTCAACTCTATGATCAACCGGATAGGAGCTGCAATTGGCCGCATCATTGCTCCGGTCATAAGAGTCGGGCAGGCTCTTATGAATGCTCTAGCTCCTTTATTTGGCGGCCAGGGCGATGGTGGATTGGGCCAGGTCTTCATCGGCATTGCTGGGGCGATTACTAATGCCCTGCTCGGCCCCTTAAAATTGGTTGCTTGGGTGCTAGAGGGCATCTTCAATGTAATTGGATTTGTTGCAGATGCAGTCTCGTTCGTGCTGACCCCGGTGGTTGAGGGCTTGGTTGCTCCATTCCAATTAATCGCTAATATCGTGCAGGGTATTGTCAGCGCAGTTGCCAATATTGGGCAGTTTGCCGCGAATCTACCTGTCGTTGGAGCGCTATTCGGTGGAGGGAATACTAATCCAGAAACCCCAGTCCAGAAGTTTGCAGTAGGGGGCTTGGTTGCAGGTTCTGGTAAGACAGATAGCGTGCCAGCAATGCTTACCCCTGGCGAGTATGTGGTCAATCCTGCCGCTTCTCGCCTATTTGCCCCGATTTTGGAGCAGATGAATTCTGGAGCTACCTCGCTCCTGCAGATGCTCCCGCCAATCCCAATCCCCATCCCTCAGCCCGTCCTCGCTCCTGCTGGCGCATCTATAGGGGGAGCAGAGCTGCCACCCATTCAAATCAATTTTGGAGATATTAATATCAATATCGAGGGAGGACAGGATAGCCAGCAATCAATCAGAGCATCGGCAATGGAATTTTTGGATATGATTGAACCGCAATTAAAACGAGCGATCGTAGACATCTTAAGGTCAGAAGTTGAACGGACGCGGTAAAGTTAAAAAAACTCGCTAGGTAATACGAAATGACATCAAATAATCAATCGATTAATGCATCTGAAAACTTAGGATTGCTCAATATTGCGCCTGAACAGATAGAGGAGATGAATCGTTGTGCCACTCGGATGAATGAGAGCGCAGTACAGCTTGGCATCGCAGCAGGGATTACGATCGAAAAAATCAAGGCTCTAGCTTATCAGTACGGGATCCCTTCTGCCGATTATTTTAGTACTGCCCCGATTAGCGATATTTCGGATTACTTTCAGAGCAACTCGGAAGCTAAATGCCTGATAGATGCCTGGAAACATCGTCATACCTTGAATCGATTGATTAACGATGCTCATGATGCGGATCAGCCAGCCTACCTGATTGACTCCCTGGTGCAATCGCGAATCAGGCTGGAGCAGTATTATGATCACCTGTTTTACCGAATCAAGAAAATGTCGGGCTTCAGTCGCTACGAAATTGAAAAGCATCTGGGAGAAAGCTCTGGGGTGGTAGCTGCCTAATCATGGAGCCTTTAGGGAGTCACTTTCGGATTGAGAGAGCGGTTTTAGTACCAGTTGATAAGCTGGTGCCAAACCCCTGGAATATCCAGCAAACCGACGAAATCCAGCAACGGGCGATCGCTGGCTCCCTTGGATTCTTTGGACAGGTGGAAGAGTTACTGGTTAGACATCATCCCTTACTCCCTGGCTTCTACCAGATACTCTCAGGAGAACATCGGGCCAGGGAGTTATCGGGTGATGTGTACGCCAACATCATTCATGGGCTAAGCGATGCCGAAGCAAAGCATCTCTCTATCGTCATGAACTCAACTCATGGGGAAGCAGCCCAAAATGACTTAATGCAACTGCTGGGGGAGATTGAGCTTGAGGTTGGATTGAATCAGGTGGCCTCAACTATGCCAATCCCAGAGAATGAACTGCTAGCCTTAATCGAACAATCTCGCTCAGCAGAGCAGCAACCGAAGGGTAAACGCAGGCGCGACTCCTCCAGCGAAAAGTGGGTAACTCTTAAGCTCAAAATCCCCATCGGCGCAATGGCAACAATCCAACGGGCACGCCTCAAGGTCGAGGAGGTTCGGGGAGAGCCGCTACCAGAAGATGACGAGATAGCCTGGGGCCTGGTAGTAGAAGCGCTAGCTGCTGAGCTATTATCGGGTTATTGACCTGCACAGATAGGACGTATGACTGATTCGCCTGATGAGCCGATAGTTGCAGTTACAACCCTGGTAAGACGCTACAAGGTAGCTAGAAGCGGCGTTTGGAGAAGAATGCGTGACATAGGCATCAAGCCTGTACGGATAGGACGGCAATCCTATATCACGGAGAAGCAGCGTGACAGATTAGATAGGCTTGATAGGATGCTAGCGAAAGATGATCGTCAGACGATCGCAGCGTTCCTGAGAGAGGAGTCCGGCTCCCTGGAAACGGAAGTTGCAACCCTTAAGCAAAGAGTTGCAATTCTGGAGGATTTAGTTAATCAATTGATTTCTGAGAGCAGGCTCAATCGCTCTTTTTCTTCCTCCCTGGCTTCCCCTGAAACTTTTGATAGCGCTCCTTTAATGGGTGATTATCCGGCAGCAAGCGGAACCGCTTGCTGATTAGCTCATGGGAGCATCCCAGCGCTGCCGCTGCCTTACGGGTGCTCCCTTGCTCTGCCAGGGCATCTAAGAAGCTCTGCAGTAGCTCCTGATTCAGCTTCAATAGCTCCTCCGCTTGCAGCCTCCAGTCATCCTCCGACCAATCACACGGCATGACTGCAATCAGTACTCCGGGCCTGGGTGAGATTTGACTGGAATCCTTAGAGCCAGCGTTCCAAACCGCTTTGTAAGGCGGTTTGATTCGCTTCCCCATCTCATCCAGGTTGTAATACTTTGGCTCCAATGCTAGCTCCAGCCAAGCATCAATTGGGATGCTCCACCATTGCTCCCATTGCCAAACGTAAACCACTCGCGGCACCGCTTCCTCATCTTTCCTATTCAGCATTGCTGGGTTCCCCGTCAATCGATTGATTCCCCGAATTCACGATTTGATGATTGCTTGGTTCATTCTGTACTTCTGTACTGCTATCAATACTTCGATTTCGGGCGGGATTCTCCCCTGTTCGTGAATGATTCGTTGCTGATATTGAATTTGGGCATAGTAGTGCTGGTAGTTCATAACGCCTCCGATTGAACTGATTGATTGACTGGGAGGAGCGCGGTAACCCCTCCCAGGATTAGATTAGATAGCAGCGATCGCCTCTAGGATTTCGGCACGCTTCAGATGCTTCCCTTTGCCATGAGCATCCTTCCAGCAAATCCCCAAAGACTTGCACTCCTTCCGTAGCTGAGTGATATTCATATCGTCGTAGCTGATAGCCTCCTGTTTGATCTCGACCGTCAGGGTAGCTTCTGCTGACTCCATTGCCATCGCTGCCCATTGCTGGGTCAATGCTTCCGCTTCATCTGCCAAATTATCGCTATCTTCCTGCTCCGGCATGAGCGCAACCTGGGCTACCTGTACCTGACCCGCTCGATTCCAGCAGTTGACCATGTGGCACCCAAAGAGGGCGAATGCTGCCCCAATCGGCAGAAGAGCGATAATATCGAGCGCTTGCTGAATCCCTTGAATCGTTACCATATCTACCTCCGAGAGAATTGATTGATTGCTGCTTACATTTATAGCTGATACCCCAGAAAATTGTCAATACTTTTGCAAGATGAGTAGAAATACGGATACGCCTTTCCCCCATCATGAGACATAATGATGATGTAAGGCGATAATCAATCAAATCAAGGAAGTAGCTCAGTCAGCCACCCCGTAGCTAAAGCTAGGGGTTTGCGGATAGTCCAGCTCTACGAGCGGGATCGAACCAAAGCTAATGGTTCTAAGCAATTAAAAGGTTGTCTAGTCTAGGTCTTCGAGATACAACTGAACCAGTGGGAGTGGCATCCTAACAAGCACCAAACGCCTCCCTAATTTGGAATTGTTTGGCTGGTCAGAGACGAAGGGATGTACATATTTAGGCTTACCGCTATGCAAAAGTTTGTTCCAGTTTTTGATTCCAATAACCGACCGCTAATGCCTACTAAGCCCCAACGGGCGGATAGGTGGGTTAAGAGTGGTAAAGCTACTCCATTTTGGAAGAAAGGGGTATGGTGTATTCGACTCAATATTGAACCATCATCGCGTCACCTCCAACCCATTTGTATTGGTGTCGATCCAGGCTCCAAGCGCGAGGCGTTCACCGTCAAGTCTCAAGCCCATACCTATTTCAACATCCAGTCCCATGCGGTAGATTGGGTCAAGGACGCAGAGGAGGTCAGCACGAATATGCGGAGGGCTAGAAGATTCCGTAAAACACCCTGTCGTTCCCCTAAAAAGAACTACGACAGAGGTGAATTTCTACCTCCTTCCACCAAAGCTAGATGGCAAGCAAAGTTACGGCTGATTAAATTCCTGGCGCAATTGTTTCCTGTTTCCCGCATAGCGGTGGAGGATGTGAAAGCTAGAACTTGGAAGGGTGCAAGACGATGGAATACTTCATTCAGCCCACTGGAGGTTGGGAAGCTGTGGTTTTATTCGGAGTGCCGCAGGCTGGCAACCCTGGAGCTGTTTGACGGGTTTGAACATACCTATCAAACCCGTCAAGAGTTGGGATTAAAGAAGCTTAAAAATAAGCTATCTACCGATTTTCACGCTCATTGCGTCGATTCCTGGGTGCTAGCGTATCTGGTCGCGGGTGGTGAACCTAAGCCAGAGAATCAAACGGTCATGGAGTTTATTCCGCTGCGATTCCACAGACGGCAATTGCACCGCCTTGAACACGCTAAGGGACATATCCGCTCCCCTTATGGCGGCACATTATCGATGGGGTTCAAGCGGGGTGGCATTGCTAAGTACCCCAAGTATGGAACGGTCTATATCGGCGGTTCTAGTAAGGGACGCGTCAGTCTGCATTCCCTGGAAACTGGTAAGCGGCTCTGCCAAAACGCCAAACCGGAAGATATCAAGTTTTTGTCCTACAACTCATGGAGGTTTCATCATGCAAGTTAGACTCTGCCTGCTTCCGCAGGCGTGGGAGGGCGTTCTCCTCAACCCCCGGAGACTCAATGAGCTACCTGCCGCTCACTGGTGGGTAGCCTGCTAATCAAGCAATAATCAATCGATTTCGGAGGTAATTATGGGCGAAGATCAAAGTCCAATCGTCTTCACGCTAGCAGTAGTTAGAGCGATCGTAGGAATTGCATTCTTCATCTACCTGACGGTTTTTGCGTGCCAATTCCTCAGCGGCAGCAAAGCTCTTGTGGTTAAAGATGGTCAGTTCTACGTCAAAGAACTCGGCCAGTAGCTTCTCATCAATAATCAATCAATTTAGCCGGAGATATTGAATATGCAATGGTCTTCAGGATTCACAGACATCCTCGCTGAAGAGTTAATGGCTGGCGTATTGCGTGCCCAAGCTCGTTACGAAACAGAGTCTCATCCCACTCCCTTGACTGTCCCAGCATTTGTTCTGGAGCAAGCGTTAAAAGAGCGAGATGATTACAAGCTCGCTGTCTTCAAAGCTCGGAGTCTGGTCGCAGCAGAGACTTGGAAGGGTTTAGAGATTGGCATTGTCTATGACTATGTGAGCGATCGCGTGCTGCTTTGCCCGGTCTGCCAAAAGCGGACTGCTGAGGCATTGGTGCGCTCCCTCGGAATTCTGGTTCCAGTTTAAGGGGGAGCTATGCCAAGAAGACGAGCAAAGCCTGCCACTCGAATTTGCGAGTATTGCCAAAACCCTTTTGAAACCCTCTCCTACAAGCGCAGAACCTGCTCTAGTAAATGCGCTCACAATTTAAGCGCGACAAAATCAGGATGTCAGGTTTGGCGCAAAGAAGAAGATGATCTGATTGAGGAGCTATCCGGCTCCAAGCCATTCAAGCTTATCTGTAAAGCTATCCGGCGACTTGGCAAGAAAAATGGATGGCCCATTCGCTCAGAAGAGAGCATCAGCTCCCGTATCCATCAGCTTGGCTGTCATAGATCAGCTATTTATGACAACTATTCGATAGCAAGCCTTGCCAGAAATCTGGGAGTGTCTCTTGGAGTCGTTAAACGGTGGATCGCTAAACTTGGGTTGCCTTGCAGCCGCATCACATCTAAACGAGCGGCTATCTCTAATAAAGACTTTAGAGAGTGGGTAGCCTCGAATCCACTAGAAATCAAAATGCACGATATTGATCTTGAATGGCTAACCTGGGCGCTAGGCGATGATATTCTCGAAGTCATCCAAGCTGCTCAGCCTGCTCCGATCAAAAAGAGTATGGCTGCTAAGGTCGAGCGCTGGAAGCCGGACGCTCCTGATGATAGAGCTGTATATCCAAGCCTTACCAAGGCTGGCAAAGCTAACCATATCTGCAAGAAATCAATCTCTAGAGCTGTAAAAAACGGGCAGGAATGCGCTGGATACTTCTGGCGGCTAGTTTGCTGAGAGCTACTTAGAGACTTAAGTATTCCCTGTTGAACTAAATTCAAACGGTGCCGACCTACCTCTCGAAAAGCTGATCGGCACCGACCCCACATCATGAGGTATCTCAATGAAACCACATCTCAACTCATCTATCATCCTTCTTACACTCATCCTTTCTGCTGTTGCCACCTGGCCCGACACTCAGCCGTACACGCCTATGCCTTCTCACAGTCTTCGCTTCCGGCTTACCTATAGCCCTCAAGGTATCGGCGGCCCCAGGAGAAGCCGCCCTTCTGGAGCAAGATGGTTTAACCCTGGCTCTCCTACAATCGGATAGATAATCGATTAATTATTGCTTACATGGGCCAGCTCTTACCTGGGAGCTGGCTTTTTTATTGCTGCTATACCCTCCTAGCTTCTCAAACCTCTTTCTCAGGTTATAGTTGGATAATCAATCGATTTTTGTGCCGGAAATGTTAGCCAAAACAGTCCTAGCCTTGATCCTGCTCACCTCTGCAGTCGGATGCACTCAGACCAAATCTGACACCGCGCAGATAGCTCCAGAGCCATCCCAGGCAACCACCCAAGCATCAGCCGATAAGCCAGCTTTAGCAGGGAAGTACACCTGTGAAACGCTCGCCTATCAGCCTGCCGGAGTACTGGAACTCGAAGGCTCTAACTACAAGCTAGGGACTGCTACAGGCACCTATACATTTGATGGGAAGGCAACGGTTACCTGGCAGAGCGGAGAGCTTGCAAGCCAGTTTGGGGAATCTGTCTATAACGAGCAGGGTAAGTCAATTGCTCTGCAATCGAAAGCAGATGACCACTCAGGGGATAAAGTTTGCAAGTTCTAAGGGTAGCGATCGCGTACTGCACTTAGGAGTTTCATCGTGCCGCCCAAGAAAGGTACTGGAGGAAATGAGAAGGTTATCGAGCTAATCGAGCTAATTGAGCCGCTATGGGAGCAACAGCCAGGGGAGCCGATCGAATGGTTTAAGCGCTTCTGCCGCGTCAGGAATCAGATTGGCACCAGAAATTTCCTGGCCGCATATCGTGCTGAATGCGAGGAGAAGGGTAGGAAAGGGAAGCTCCCACGCAGTCATCCGGGCACTTGGAGCAGGGCTAGAATTCGCTTCCGATGGGATGAGCGGTTCCAAGCCTGGGATCTCCATAAGCAGGAGATGGAAGATCAGGTATGGGATGAACGCTGGAATAAATGGCGAGATAAAGGCTGGGAGTATTTTGAGTTGCTGATGGAAAAGGCAGAGCCGATGCTCAGAATGCCGTTCGTCGAGCAATCTATCACCCAGAACCAGGGAGGGAAAGTCACCCTAACCACCATCACCGCAACCGAGTGGAGACAGTTCTTGGTACCCATGAAGATGATCAAAGATGCGATGGAAATCGGAGCAATGGTCATCGGTGATGCCAATGCAGCCGTAAACTTGATTACCCAAAAAGGCTTCAAAGTCGTTGATCCTACCGTAGCTAGCGATCCCTCGGTTTACCTGGAGGGAGCAGGGATTGATGAGCTAAACAGTATGGGCCTTGCTCTCGAAAATCCAACCGCTCTACCAGACTTTGCTAATCTGCCTGACCTTAAGAGCGCAGAACCTTCAGATTCGCAACCGCCAAAACCCGAAGAGGGTGGAGATCCAGAGATTTGATGTGATGATGAGCTAATACAATAATCAATCAATTTATGCCCCAGCTTAGAACCAGCAAAGGACTAACCCCGCACGCCTGGGGGAAGGTAGCCAGCACCATCCAGGCCGCTCAAAAGAACTTCACTGAATCGCTTCTACGATATAGGGAGGAAGCTATTAAGCGCTGGTATTCCATTGGCGGCAATTACTTTCAGTATTGGGCTATGACTCACTTCAGGATGAGTAATGGAGCTAAGCTCTCCTGGAAAGAGCCGTACATGCCCGGAATGTATCGCGTTGTGGGAAACCCTTGGATTGAGACTTTAATAATTGATAAAGCCGCGCAAAGAGGGTTTACAGAATGCATGGTAGCTTTTATGGCCTTTGGGATTTCTGAAATCCGGGTGCCCTGCGCGTTCGGATTCGAGGCGGAGGGTAAACTTCGCGATATTGTAAATCCTCGGATTCAGCCAAGCTTTGACTATACCGAGCCAATCAAAAAACTTAGAGAGGAGCGCTTTGCCGCTACCAGACGCAAGGATACAGATTTTCAACAAAGAAAAATAACAGCAGGGGGAATCGAGTTGACCCTGTTTTACACCAGTACAGTAAGCAGCGGCAACAATAAGAAGGCAGAAGCTCCGTCATCTATGCGATCGTTCCCTTGCATGATTGGGGCAGGGGATGAAGTGGAGCTATGGAGCGAGAAGGCGATCGGTATCTTCAGAGAGCGCTTTATGGCTACCCAGCTCCCCAGCAAGCCGCTAAGACTTGGCTCGACTCCAGGATTTGAGGGAGGGGTAGTGGACTCCCAGGTTAAGCAATCAGGAAGACTATTTGAATGGCATATTGTCTGCCCGTCTTGCCAGCAGGAGCAAGCGCTGCACCCATTGGGCAACTTCCTTAAGCCCGTCTGGTTACAGCGTGATGATGGAGTGCAAGAGAAGGCGTTTTGGGATGCGGTAGGGAAGCCGCTCAAATGGTTTAGCTCTCAAGGGGTGCCCAATGGTGATACCCAGCAAGAGCGAGATTTAGCGATCGATACTGCCTATATCGGCTGCAGCCATTGCGATGCCCCCTTAAGCTGGGAGGTAATCTGCAAAGGCGAGTTTAAGGATGGATCATTTAATGAGACGGCAGACGAATTCGAGCAGAAGCTACTTAAAGATCAGAAGCCGTTCCCTTATGCGGTGGCATTGCGAGTGCCAACCCTGGCTTTCACAAACTTCAATCCAGTCGAGCGTATCCGGCTCTTGATTAATGCGGTAGACCCGACCGACCAATATCAGCAAGGGTTGGGCCTTGCGGTCAGTATTGGTGGAGGGAAGATTGAGCTGGATGCTCTACGCAAGTGTTCGGGCCGGAAGCCGATTGATGTTTTCCGTCATTACTACCCAGAGGTTAATCCAGAGCAGCATCTACTTGGCTCTAAGCCAGATTTAGTTGTCATGGGCATTGACCAGGGTAAAGCGTTCCACTGGGTATGTATTCAGCATTGGTGGCTCCCTCCCAATAGCGGGAAAGATGAATGGGATCAACGCTGGAAGAAGGCAATCAAGCAAGTCGTCTGGTACGGGGAAGCGGCTGGGTTTGATAGCTTGCAGGAATTGATTGATAAATGGGAAGTCAATCTGATTGGTTGCGATGGGGAGCCGGAGTATGAGAAGTGCTCCGAGTTTGCTTTGACCCACCCTATCTACCCAGAGCCGCACGTTAACGGGAGGAAGGGGCAATTCTTTCGGATGGATCAAGTTAATTTGAAGGGGCAAAAATTCAAGACAGGGTTGCAGGAGATTCAGCGGGAAATGGTGCCCGTTTTCGCATTGCACCGATCGTTTGGCTTGGATTGCGTTCGTAATCGCATCTATAGGCACCTGCAATGTATGCCCGATGGGTTAACCTACTCTCCAGGAGATGAGCAGAACGTCTTCTACCACTACCTATCCTCTACCCGCTCCAATGAAGGGGCATGGACGAAAACACCAGGAGCACCAGATCACTGGTTTCATGCCGATAACTTCGCAGAGATGGCAGTCTACATATCTGGGTACCATCAGCCGCATAAATCCGAGCTGACCTTCGTTGCGATGGATCCTTAAGGATTGTGTGAAGTTCTTGGATAGCTATCCAATGCAGCTATACTGGCAGTGGCGATAATCAATCAATTAAGTCGGAGGAATGATGAAAGATAAAGTGACGAATGTGGCAGGAGCTATCGTCCTGCTAGGTTTCCTGGTCAATCAAGCTGTCAAGAGCGGGTTAGTCCCTGCGGAACTAGCTCCCGTTGCTGATGCTGGCGCGACATTTGCAACCGCTCTGGTTGCCTGGTACACAGGGAAACCAGTGAGATAGCAGGGAGCAATATTGGATGGGAATCCAATCTTTGCTATACTTCCAAATGAGTGAAGCCGCTTATTTAGTAAACCGAATTTAGTATCCAAAATTTACTCTAGAAGACCTAACCGAGACACCTTCGCTTGTAAGGGACAACATCAAGCAAAAGCCCGGAGCTATCACCGGGCTTTTTTGTGTCTACATTTATCTCATTTCTGATGGCCGCTTAAGCATATCCTCCTTCCACCAGGATGCGCCGCAGTGATTCAATCCTCGGAGACGGTATCGCCAGCAATGACGACTTTCATCCATCCATACTCCAATCACCTCCCCTTGCTCTTTAGTGGATACCACTACTGCCATATCCCCTATATAAAACTTATTCGAGTTCACATCCATCTCATTCGGGTCAGGCTCCCATCGGGGTTCATTAGGTGAGCCAAATACAATCTCATCGTCTATCATGCTGTTTCTCCTTTGCTTACCTTAAAATCGATTGATTAATAGCTGCTATTCCCTGGATGGAATAGCAGCTACCCACTTGTAGATCACCCCCTGATCCTTCTCGTCGAATTTGTACCAGATCTCCCCATAACCCCAGCGTCCATTGCGAATAGTCGGGAAGTAATAGGGGAAATCGTTGATGTAGGTATCCATTGCAAACTTGAGCAAAGCGGTTCTAGTTGGGGCAGCGATCGCACCCTGGCCCAATGCTAGCCAGATCAACTCCTCCACCTTTATGATCATCCGGTCTTCCAGATGCTCTAAGGTATGCTGGCGGACAAAGGTGTAGTACTCGGTAGAGCCTACCATCGGTTGATTTGAAATCAGTTCGGGCAGGGTATCGAAGCCTTGAATTTGGGTCGCAGTAGTCATGATAAAGTTTCTCCGATGATTGATTGATTATTGAACTAAGGAATCCAGGCCATGATCCTGAATGTTAATGCTTCTCCTATGCCGTCAAGATACGGGTTTACACCCTTTTCCTCGCACTCCTGACAGCAGTAGCCCGACTCGCTGGATGTTTGATTGCTGCAATCGGCGCGATCGCACTTATGAGTTACTTTCACTTTAGGTTTATTGGTTCTCGCCTTCATTGCCTTACTCCTGGATAATTGATTGATTAATTTGTAGGAAATTAGATTCGTTCGACCATGACCGTCATTCCCCGGTAAGGGTACTCAGTAGATCTGCATCTGAGATCTTTCTCCATCTGTCGGCAGATATTCAATACTTCCTTACGTCCGCATGTGCCTGCTGGAAAGAAGTCGCTGACCCCTTTATCAGCAAGGCATTTAGCTCCAACCGTAACCACCCCAATCCTCTCCCATCCCTTCCCGCTTTTCTTGGAACGAGCACTAATCTTAAGCTGAGTCCTTTCTACTGCTGTAGCGGTCATTGATTGATCTCCATCGCCTTACATCAACATTATGTCTCACATCGAATAAGAATGCAACGGAGAATTATGAAGATTAGAGAAATCTCCATGCTCCTACTTCGGATGCAGGCCATGTACAAAAGTTACCCCTGTATCTGCTCAGGTATGGAGGCATCCTGATTTCTTAGGGTCAAAAGGCACTCTCCCCCCTCCCCCGCGTCCCGATTTGCGATCGTAAGATTTTCGGCAGCTTTTTTAGCAAGCGCTTTTCTGGCAAACCGCATTGAAATCAAGTCATAGCAGGGATCATAGATGTTGCACCTGGCAATAAATGGCTTACCTGCCGCTGAAAATAGCTTGCCGGGAGTCTCGTAGAACTGCATGTACAGCTTAAGGCTGTCTGGATGCTCTACTTGCTGAGCAATCTGCCTGCGTGCGAGTGGAGGCAAGCCCTTCTTTTCTCTTTGGGTATTTGAGAGCCGACGCTTCACCGTCCGGTCAGTACTGGCTGTTACCCCTGAGAAGTGGGATAAGGGCACCAAGGCCGAGTTAATCTATGGCCTCAAGGAAGCCTGCCAGATGGCTGTAGAGCTACGGGAACAGGCCCACATCCTTAGTGAGGAGATGGATCAATTAGAAAATTAGAAATTGAGCGGGTTTATGATGAAGCGGTTGCAGAGGGCATTTTGACCGTGGAGAAGGATCGTATGAGTGAAGAATTTATCCAACAAGTGGAACGGCTCCCAGCCGCGATCGCCGAGAAGTTTGATTTCAGGGTGGAGCAGGGCAAATATTTAACAGTCCGGTTCACGCCATCCTTTGAGGAGAATCTGGAATGGAAGCCCTCACCCTGTACTGAGTGGAATGTTTCAACTATTGGAAGAGTGACAACTGAGTTAGCCGTCTCCCCTGAATCTCTTGATTGAACCATTGCAATTGCTGACCTATTCCTAAACCCTTCAGAGGGATTTCAACTGTGTACCCGGCATTTTCAAGTAGAGGCACCAAATACTCACGATATTTATCGCCTGCAAATATCCGTACCAACCCACCGTTGGGCAGTCGCTCCATGATTTGAGTGAAGGTGCGATCGCTCCACTCCCGACACTCCCCTGCAGATGCATTATTCAAGGTTTGCTCATACGGCTCAACGATCGCATCCCGGTCAATCAGCCCATGCTTAGCAGAAATGATGTGCCAGTCATACCCTTGCATCTCCATGTAGGATCTGGCTTTAAGAAACCAATCGGATTGGTAGAGTTCCTTCGCTGGACATGGTTTAGATTTCTTCTGCCCAACACAGGAGACGAGGGTGAGGGATGCGATCGCGTTCTTTTGCGCCCTCATCAACATATTGAGGTTGTGTGCTGCCCGTCCCATATTGTTCTCGTTGCTGCCATAGGATCGGGTGTCTATGCCTTCCTCCCGGAGTTTGGAGCAGGCTAAACACTCACAGAATGGTGCGGTGATTTCTTCCCCATTAGTTGGCCTTGCGGCTTGATGCTTAACCAGCTTACCGTTTGTGTAGGCAAAAAATGTGCCTGCAGTAAATGCCTGCTTAAAGTGACTGGAACCATCACAGCTATCAATCCCCATCTGATTAAATGCCGCAAAATAGTCGGGGGAGGAAAGCCCTAGAACGTGAATCCATGCATCAGGGAGGAGCGATCGCACCTTATCAGAAATAGCTTGAATGGATTCCAGCAGCATCCGCTTCTGGCTTGCTCTTGCTGCCATACCCCCTAACGAGAAGTGGCGATAACCAATCTCGTAGAGTCTGCCAACGTTAATCAGTCGCTCCTCTAGATCCATGCCATGCACAGTCGCCATCGGGCGGAATCCCGCAGCTTCTGCGATCGGCAGGAATTCACGAGCAGACTGAATATTGAATCTCCGGCGATCGTCCAGGTCAATCCCCTCTCCTGGTATCAGCATATGATCCGGCGCAACCACCAAATCTCCAAGCTTGAAGTAGTTCTGGTATTGACTCAATGCCCATTCTGGAGTTACCAAATTCTTGCCTAGTTTTGGGATAATTGCAGCCTTGTAACTCCATGCCCCACAGTCACCAATCATCGGCATATCAGGTAAGCCAAACGGTACAGGAAGATAGGCAAGAGACGACAGGAACCCGTCAGGCTGTCTATCCAGAAATTCCCAGAATGGTCGCTTCTCCCCCTGGTATTTGATGTGGTCACGGTTTCCAATCACGCCATAGTATCTCGTCATACTGCCTGCCTATACTTCCAAATTGGGTCAATCCGATCCAACCGCTTGCCGATTCCGGCCTGAGATGCACCATAAGCTACAAAGTCAGAGCTAACAAAAGTGTACCGATTGCTAATCCATAGCACGCCGCTTCTTGTCCCCCAACTGGCTTCAGCTTTATCGCCGCTGCCAGCTTGAGCATAAAGGGAGGGATTAAGTATGTCATGAATAGCAACGGTCTTCCGCTTGCTCTCCTTTCTCGCTAATACCTGGCTACCTCGCTGAAGACGAATCGCCTCCAACTCAGTAGCCGTTTCCTTTGAAGCAGCTAGATCTGATAGATAGACTTCGGCAACCGCGCCAAAATCATCCAGGCCCAACCTGCAACAAACTTTATCTCGACTCGCATAAGCAGCCGTAGCGATGCCGCCTTTGGTCGAGGACCAATTGATAAATCCTTCTCGCCTACCCTCGCGCAGATGCCTTCTAATGGTGGCAACGGTGACTCTGAGAGTGGTAGCGGCTTCTGATAATAAAAACTTGGCCCAGCCTGACCCTTTTTGATCTAGCCCCCTAATGTAGTGCCAGGTGGCAGCGATCGCACTCCGGTCAGCTATCCGGCTATAGAATCTCGTAACTCTTTCACCGAATCCCTTTGGAGATTCTTTTGAAAAATTGTTGTCAGTAGCAGTGCTATTTTGGTACACTGTTTCCATAAGATGATAGTGATTAGCTAAAACCCCATTCGGCCCGGAAAGTTGAGTGGGGTTTTGCTTTGCAATTAAATCTTATCGCAGATTGCTAAAATGATCTTGCATCAGATTTGAATATAATCCCGAAAGGTATAGGCATAGCGGATTACCGGGATCTAGAATCAAGAAAGATTGTAGAAATTAATAATGTTTTCTATGGACGCTTCAGATGCCATCCAAGATGCTGAGCTAGAATCAATCGATTATTTACAGGATTACAAACAGCAGCTAAACAGAGAGCTGAAGCAATCCGGATCCCAGTTCATGATTGATATAAAAAACCGTAGGCTATCGCTTCGCGGCTACTTCGATATGGGGGATGGTAGCGGCAGGAAGCAGCGGCGAATCTCCCTACGACTGAAGGCAACCAAAGCAAATATCGATCGCGCTAAGCAGGAGGCAATCCGACTGACCAAATTAGAGGATTCCAAGATTGCACCCATCGGATTCTCAGAGCATGACATCGTTAAGGTGAAGTTTGCAGAAATCAAAAGAGCATCCATTGAAGTACCCTTATCCGAGGATCTACGATGCGATTTTCGCGGCAAGCATTACATTGGCGAGGTCAAAGCTGAAAGGGCAAGGCCCAGACATTTAACCCAGCTACTAAACTAAATGGCAGAGGCTAAGGTGAAAAAAGGCTATCTGGTTGCCAGGAGCTTTGATGATGCAGTGCTGGGGATGATTAAAGCATTGGAGCGGCATGGAATCGGAATCACTGCGGTAGAATACTCCTATCAAGTGATCTCCCAGTTAAGCCTGCTGGATATTGCAGGTTAAGGGAAGGTTAAGATAGGCCAGAAATAGTCCAGCGTTTTTTATCAAGCCCGAAGGTTAGCTCGTAGAGGGAGTTCTAGAACCCTGACTAATTGCGTGTGATGGGCAATTAGTCAGGGTTAGTCTGTTAGGAGGATTGATTTTCAGTACTGCTGGACCTGCTAAAATCCCTACCCTTAACCTCCTCCCAGGAGTCTGCAATGCAACGCTCAATGTCGAATCCAGCTTGTAGGCAGTAGAGAGCCAGGAGGATGATCAGCCGTAAGATCATAAGCTTGGTTGCATCAGCCCAGCCTTCCCAATTGTCATCCCGCAACGCATAGTAGACATGGCCGATTGATGCAGCGCTGCAAAGTGCTCTGATTAGAATCTCCTCCGGTGAGCTTGGCAATCTCCCGCTTGATGCCTTTAACTCCTCATCCCATACCTGCCGGAGCTTCTCCTCATCCCGTAGCTCATCCCAGGATAAAGTTAAGCACTCATTGATACTGTAGCCGCCCTCGTTGCAGTAAACCAAAGTAGCCAGGATGATGTCCCCGATCGCATCGCAAGCCTTATTCACCCAATGAGCTTTGGTTCCTTTGATGCCGTCGAACTTATTGATATAAGCTCGATTCAATTCCCCTAGCTCTTCCCCTATTTTTAAGATCACCCGTTCCGCTTTGCCTGGTCGAGCAATCGGGAAGTTGTGATCATGCCAACCTTTGATCAGGGTTTGATACTCGCTTAGCGTCACCATAGTTGCCTACCTCATTAATTGATTGATTTCTTGACAGTTGCGATCGCTTCCCAGTTTTCAAATCGATGCTTAACAACCTCATCCCGAAATGCGGCACAGATACACTCAAACGTTTGCCCGTAAGCATCAGGATTCATGCTGGCCCGGTTGCCAGCTACATTGAGAACCTTGATGCCATGCTCTTCCACCCAAGCTCTAAGAGCTGTCGGGGATGGGTTAGCTATGAAATGCTTCCCTGCACTCCGAGCAGCTCTTAGGGTGAGTTCATAGCCACGAGAATTGGTATTCCCGAACCATGCAGTACCATCGGACTGCTCAGCGTTTAGGCGAGTCCTGGGAGGGTATTCGCGGCTCTCGGTTTCCTTTAGTCCATAAGCTTTAAGGATTGGCTCATTCCCGTTCTCCGTCCGGTATCCCTTTGGTGCCCATCCCCCAGTCGGTATCCGCAGGCATCCAGCGGCATCCAATGCGGCCCGGTCTGCCCCAGTCTGGCCTCCCGAATAGATAATATCTGGTACCATAATCTGCTCCTTTGATAATTGATTGATTAAGCGATTGCATCAATAGTTCTGATCTTGCTTATCCGTTCTCTCTCTACCTCCTGCTCTGCTATTACGAGTTTTTCCTGCTTAGCATTGATTTGCTGCTCGATTCTTTGGCGTTGCAATTGCAGACGGCGAATATCTGCTTTTAATCGACGAACCAGTTTTATCGCTTGCAGTTCCTGTAATTGAGGTAATACCTCGCCAGGGATGATGAAATCGTGATCAACCTCCAAAGCCTTGCCAGTGTATTGATGGCCGCCAATGAAGTTGAGCCAATCCAGAAGGGTTGCGTCTGATTTATCCAATCCCCTATCGAAAGCGAAACTGGGTGCCCTTCTATATAGGGCACCCGTAGCTCCGTTTCCTGTTTTCCAGAAAGCTGGCCGCTGCCCTGGCTTGCCGGGAATACAGGCTGGATACCCGTTAAAATAACCCCTGCTTACGTATGTAATGAGGAGATCCCCGTTATCTGGGTTTGTAGCTTCAAGCTGAATAATAAAAGGCATACACCCTACTCCCTTGATAATTGATTGATCTGTTTCTTTTCTTTTGCTTTCCTTAGTGCTTTGATGAGTTCATCAAGCTCTCGTCCAGCAAGATCATAACTGGGGAGAATCAAGCGTAGCAGCCTGTTGATCGCCCTCTTCATGGGGAACCTTATCAGTACTTTGTCCATGCTTTTCTATCTCCGTTAATTGATTGATTTCTGAAGCAGGTTTGATGCTATTGAGATCAGCAAGCCTGACAGCAAGCTTCCCCATGATGATTTGCAAACCTTGGTATGATTTCCCATCCATCTTGCGGCTGACGGTACTCACATCGAATAGATAGGTTTGCTTATGTCCGTCATCCATCACATCCCACCAAAGGTCTTCTGTTGACCAGTCAATCCTGATGAAAAACCGATTGAATAATATTCGTTTCATGATGATTACCTGACTACTGATAGATGTCGAGTGGGAGTAGGCGAGTCGTCCAGATAGATGATATTTGCCGGGATATAATGCTTGGCCCCGTTATCAAAACCGACCAACCATGAATCCCCTAGATCATCGTAGTGATACTCTTTGGCATGACCCCAGAGCTTCCCTGTACATCTGGGAGCTAAGGCGGCAGTTTGCACGATTACCCGTTTATTGACTAATTCCAATCGGTTGCGAGTGCCAGCGATCGATTGCTGGGGAGTATCCTGCAATCTGCCCTTAATGAACTCCTGGATAGCTTCTATCTCCGATGGAGCCAGCTCCGGCAACTCGTAAACCTGCAAGCTATCTGTGGTTGTCCAGATGCAAATAGCCTCCTCATCCCCCTGCCAATGGCTAATCCCGCGAATGGTAGAAGGCAGGAGGACTGGCTTTTTATGAGGGCCGCGATTGATGGACCGGACTTTAGCAGCACCTTCGATAGTGCGGAGAAGCCCTATATCTTCTAGCGTTGCGAACATAGTTGCTTACCTTGGATTAATTGATTGATTTACGCTCGACTGGACGCTGGCCTGCTTGATAAGCTTTGCTCCGTTTTGCAAGACTTCAGTTGCGAATGGGGGGTTATGTCCCTGAGCTATCAGGAAATTAAACAGATTTGATTGCTCGTTAAAGCTGGTATTATCTGCATCTTCGCCTCTATGTTTGCGAAGGGAGCGGATGTACCCAGGAAAGGTTGACAGCACCCAGCGAGTTGAATTTCTGACGGTTTCCTTATGAAAGTAGTCAGTGAATTGGCGGATCAGGGTTTCCAGGATATTTGATAGGTTATCAACCTGCTTTTTAACTTTACCCTGGCTCTCTACCTGGCTCTCTACCTGCCGCTTCAATGCAGCTACCTCAGCTCTGAGTGCTGCTAGTTCTACCTTGAGTTCCTGAATCATCTCCTCTTCCTGTTTTGATTCCTGTTTTGATCTGGTGGTTGATTTGCGGATAGCAAGAATCTTTGAATCATTCGGAATGCTTTGCTGTTGCTGATTACTGCCCTTACACTCTTGCAGTACCAGCCAGCCTTCTAATGCCGTCTTTTGCTGCAAAGCATTGAGCGCTTGCTTGCGTCTCTCTGCCTCCCAATTCGACCAGCGCAAGTCATCCCCTTGAAAATCAAACTCAAGACGACTGCCGGAATTGATCAAATCAATTTCTATCGAGCGGATCTCGCGCTCCAAAGATAGGATAAGCAGCCTTGCGTCTGCGATCGATTTGGGAACTTCCCCAGCCAGATTCCCCAGGCGAGGAATTGCTACAGTTGCGGGTCTAAGCATTGGCACACTCCCTCATGGCTTGCGTTTCCATTGGGGTGCATTGATTGCTATATCGGAGTAAGTACTCTCCGTGGTTCATCCAGTCACTGTAAAGCGTAATCGTCCGGTTCTGGTAATCATAGGTTCGCTGGTGAACTCGATACTTGCATTCGTAAGGCTGTCCATCCTCGCCAGCGATAACCACCGATAGATTATCTCCCACCTCTGGAATGAATGGGGGCTGCTCCCCCTCGAATAATGGGATAGAAGCATCCGTCTTATTGCAGTGCAGATAAATGTAGGTCAGCATATTTGAACTCCTTGCGGCCCCACTCAGGAGCCGCTAACTGATTAATTATTGCCCTCTCCCTCCATCCTTCCATCCTTGGACGAAAGCTCTGGAGTTGAGGCTGATTGATTGCAGGATAGGCACCTGCTTGCCGTCTACCGATGCGATGCGGGGGAGCTTTTTATTTCCCGTCTTAGCCCATCCTCGACCAGCTTGATAGCAAGCATCCTCAAAAGCTTCTACTTCGCTGGGAACTGAAAACCTTGTAAATCCGTAGTCTCTAAGATCTCTCATGATTGCGACGTAATTGATTGATTGCTGCTTACATCACAATTATGTCCCAATAAGGCGGGAAGAGTATCCGTATTTCTACTGATTTACATCACTATTACGTCTTCAGGTCAAGCTAACAGCTACCAGATCACCGTTTTCAAGAGAACGCATCTTGTCTGAGATACGTTCCTTTGCCTCCAGTTTGAGGATAGCGAATTCACCTCGCAATCGCTCTAGTTCAGCGGCTGCAACTGCTTTATTGAAGGTGTTATTATCCATTGCTTGCAGTAGCTTGCGATGATCTGGATGAGCTGCTATCGCTATGCTTCTGGCTGCTTTACGCTGTAATTCGTTTTTCAGATTGGATTCGCAAGCTATTTCTTGATCTATCTCCGACTCGATTTCGTGAAGCAGTCTTTTCGCCTGAGTGATTGCCAGATCTATCTCAGCTACTTTTTCAGCAGCGGTAGCGATCGCTTCTGGATAATTGCGCATAGTCATCATAGCTCTGTACCTTGAATTGATTGATTATTGACTTGATTACAATAGGGAACAGGTATTAAGTTAAGCAACTTGGGAAGCCTGGGATATAAGCTCTTCATTTTCCTTCGCTATCCCATCTAGCGCAGCTTTACGCTTCAGGAATAGCCAGCAGGCGTAACTAGAAAAGATGTCTATGCCATCTTCTTTTAACCCTCGATAATGCCGCTCGTACACTTCCCGATGCTCTTCCGCGACCGGAATATCAACAGCGGCTAACCGTCTAAGAATATCCAGATTTGCATCGGATGCAACATAGGAGCATAACTGGACTTCGACAACTTCATCGCCTATCTGAAGCTCGATAATATCGCCAGGGAGGATGGGCCTGCACTCTTCCTGCTCCTGGTAATCAGGCTCGGTATTGCATTCTGCTTCTAGTAACCCACTTAAGTCTTTCATGATGTCTCCAACGATTAATTGATTGATTTACAAGCGCTAACTGCTTCTCTATGCCCCTCATCCTAGTGGAGGGAGATAGCTTTCCAGGATCTATCTGGGTAAAAGTTTAAGGATGGATGGCTCCCATCCTGGTGCATCCTGAATAGGATTCGCATGATTGCAGAGGATGCATAATCAGGGGCAGTCGTGAAGATCCGGTCATGGATAGTTCCCGGCATAAATGATTTGAACTGCCCTACTATGTAGGACTTGCTTCCTGGGGAGGCCGTTTGCATGAATACGATCGCGCCAGCGCTGATTGACTTGATCGGCCCCTGCTTCAGCACCGTAACTGCACCGCGCTTAAGTCTTCTCTCTGAGCGATTAAAGCCAATTCCATGCCCGAATGTAAACTCTTTCCCGTTTGACTTCTGCACTTTGGCAAGCTCGAAGTAAGCTCTACGGAGCTGGGCATAGGAGAATTTTTCGTACTGAAACGCGCAGAAAGGTTGCATTATCCAGCACTCCTTCCTTTTTGCTTGCCTTCCTCTATATCTGCATTCAGCCAGTCAACTAATCCGACATTACGAATCTCTTTCAGCACCCCGACAGCATAATGACGGGCACCATCCAGCGAACTGGATTGCTTGCGAAGGGTAATAGTGAAAGTTCCAATCTTTGGGAAAAAGAATTTTAGCTCTGCCAGGTAGTAGGGTTCATCACCCTTGCGATGCTCATCGATGAGCAGCAGAGCTGTCTTATCTGCTTCGGGATGATGTTCCAGGTATTCGCCAACGATCATAATTAGCCTCCAAAATTAAATTGATTGATTATTTGATTAGAAATCGAATGGTAGGGTGACGGAATGCCCCATCTTGAGATCATTCCGTAGATGGTAAACGAGATTTGCGGCCTGGTGGGGGTTTTTCCAGCTCCCATCCATCTTGAGCTTGATGATATTCTCCAGTTCGTAATAGGTTACGTTTTTGGGCTGATCGGCAAGTCTGCGATAGAGCCAATCGCAGTGCTGAGCAGCAGTGGGGGCAGAGGTTTGATACCGCTCTACTGCCTCTTCCAGGAATTTGCGAATCCCGTCATAATCGAGAGCTGGAGCTACATCATAAGCATGGGAATGGGATCTTCTTGGCTGATCAATGGCTGGTACATCCCCATCTTCCAGCGTGTATCCCATTAGCGTTTCAAACTCCTCCCGCCGCTCTTCCTTCAGCTCGATGCAGCATTGGAAGCAATAGTGCCGGAGCTGCTGAGAACTCTTTGGCACTCCTGACTTTAGGACAGATATAATGCGGCTCTCGGTCACAATCACCGCTCTTGCAATAGCAGCAAAGTTTTTCTCGGTCATCGCTTTTCTTGGCGTGACCTTTCTGATGTAATTCGGGTGCATAGCTAAACGATTAATTGATTGATTTGAAGGGGTAGAAAGGGGAGGCTTGTAACTCCCCTGCCGATTTCCTTACATCACAATTATGTCTCATACCCAGGATAGCGGGATCCGTATATTTACGGATATATCTATTTAGTTTGCATTTCCTGCAAAGCATATTCGGGCTGTTTAATCGCCAGGGGGATAGCTAGCGGTTCTACTGGGAGATGCTCAGTTAATCGCAGTTGCTGCTCATAAGCGATCGCGGTTTCTTGCACCAGATTTCTTAAAACTATCTTGCAGCTATCAGCGCTTCCCGGCAATGGGCAGACACCGAAATACTGGGGATTACTCAGCAGCTCATCCTGAACAGCATCAACGAATAAATCGATCAGAGAGTAACGCTTGCTGATTCGTTGCAGCAACTTCTTGACCCGCTCCCGTTGCTTGCGTTCTAGTGACCAGGGAATATAAGGTCGCGACGGTTTGGATAGCGATATGGGGGGAGTTAGGGGCAGGGTATCCATTAAGGTGCCCTGCCTACGGTGATATTCCCGGCAAGCGTTCGAGAATTCGTCTCCCCTGACTTCGGTAAGCCGATCCCAATGCTTGCCAGGGTTCTGCTCATGAGCGATCGCCAGAATCTCTTGCGCTTGCTGACGAATACCTGCAAGATGATTCTGAAAAGCGGCTTCCTGCTCTACAGTCCTCCATTTCCTCCAAGGTTCTACGGGAGCCTCTTCTGACGGCAGTAACGATAACTGATTCATAACTGGTTAATCAATTGATTATTGAATAACTCCAATCACTCCGAACCACCCTGATCAACTTCAGTTTGGTCAGCCCTTGCGGCAAGCGATGGATAGCTGCCTTTCCTGCTTGGATGGAGCGGTAGGGTCTGATCTGCTTTATATCAGATACAAAGCCCTCGCCGCTCCAAAACTCTGGAGGATTAACCAGCCGCGCTATGCCGATAAATTCAGGCAGAGCCGCTGGGTTTAGCTGCCCCTGCCTCTCCCTCCATGCTGCCTTGCGGTCGTACCCAGGAGGGTAAACGGGTTTGCGGCCAGGACGCTTCCGCTCCACCACCCGCACAGTGGTGGTCTTGCCGCAGGTGCAGCGATACTGAATGCCCCCATTCCGCTGACCATTCCTCATCATTGGGATTTTGCACTCCGGGCATACCGGAGGCGAGATAGCGCTCCCCTGCCTCTTCTCGTTTGTCATACCTTCTCCCGAACTATTCCTATATCATTACATCATATTTTTGTCTCATGCAACCGACAATAAAAAAGGAGCCAGTGCTGGCCCCTTCTGGTGTGTTAGTTGTAAGCATAGTTTTCATAGGTTAGCAGTTTTACTGCATAGAGCCTGATGCATTTCGGCTAATACTTCTTTTTCACTGATCAGCTTCCAGCCTTGCTTCAAAAGCGCAAGGTAGGCAAACCAGCCATCCGACCAGCTTGCTACCCTTGCTGAGTCTTGCAGGGTAGCTCTGGTTGCGTCCTTAGCTTGGGGCGTGTCTCCAGCTTGTACTTGCATCGCTGGAATTCCTCCCAGTAGAGCGATCGCCGGAATATTGGTGTAGTGCTGCCAGTGCTGCCCAGGCCCGGGTAGCTTGACATGAAACAGGTTCTCTATCTCTCCGCTCTCCAGCTCTTTTTTAATCCAAGCCATCTGACCGACAGGAAGCGTAACCGTAACTACTGCGTCACTCATTGGGTCATCCTCCGGGATAATTGATTGATTTATTGATGCCTAATGCTTTGCATCAAAATTATTTCTCTTTGTTATATCACAAGCAATCAATTCGCCGGATTTGAATACTAAGAGGATCCGAGTGGTGCCAGCATCTTTGCGCTCTTTCTCCAGGAGCGGCGGCAAGGCAGATTTACAAACTCCCAGTGCTCGTTTAGTGCTACGCGCCAAATTTGGAGGGATACTGAGCGACCCAGTGATCATAGGTGCCTTACTGCTCCATAAATCAGAGCACCGATTTTGATCGATATTCAAAAAGCCCTCTGTAGTAACTCTCATTTTGACTCCCCGGTGTTCAAAGCCAGCCGGAAACTCAAACTCCAAACTGCACTCTCCTGGATGGGCCATTGTTTGAGCGATCGCACTGCGGATATTGCCAGCAGCTAATCTTAAAAATTCAGTAATCACCGATTCAGTATTATCCTCGCTGCTGGCAGGCCCACCGCAATAGACCTGACCTTTGATAAGCTTCCGAATAGCTACCTGACCATCTTTCCCCGAATTTCCCATATTTCAGTATTGCTGCTTAATCCAATGCTTCTATAAGAACCCTGAAACCTAGAAATGCTCCCGTTATACGATTCTTAAAAAATATTAAAATTATTTAAGAGTCCTTATTTATTGGATCTCTATCCAAGTCAATCATTCGCCTGGAGGGAAATATGATTGCTATTAAGCTATTCACTCGCGGGAGTCCTGCCCTTAGAACCACTCTACTCCTACTAACCCTGATTCTCTACCTGCTAGCTGCCCAGGATATTGCCGATAGTCCAACAGAGCTGGCAGGTAGAGATGGGTTCCCTGGAAGACGGGTTGGAGGTGGCTCCAGAATCTTCAAGCAAGGTAAATCAAGTATGGCTCAAGTGAAGGCTAATCCATCAAACGGAAGCCCGTTCAATGTGAGTCCCTGCCTGAATGTAGTCATATCCTGATTCCATACAGCTCCGGTGTAAGCGTACCACTCAAATGTAAGGACATTCGCATCTGGGGTTGATGCCGGGATGAAGGTAACGTTAGCGGCTAAGCCGTTTTCTGGATCTGGGAATGGGATCCTACTGCTTCCGTACTCTCCTCTGATTGCCACGATCGGAGGAGAGGCAAGACCGGGAACCCATTTCCAGATTTCCTGCTGAATGTTGTAGACCCAGTATTCTGTATCGGGGAGACTCATTGGATCAAATAAATCGGGTGCCCAGCCCAAATTCCAATGGATTAAATCTTCCCCACCTCTCAGCAGAAGGACGGATAGAATATCGCTGGCAATCTTCTTGGAGCCTCCTACAATATTCATGCCATCCCTAACCGTTCCTGGAGGCCATAGACTCCAAGATTGCCCAATGAAATTCCCCAGCGCTGCCATAGTAGATAATTGATTGATTACTGACTGTTTAAGATTAGCCTAATATCTTCCATTGTGACGATGCGGCTCCCTGATTCTGGATCCCTTCTTTCGCCCAGAGTAAAAGAGATTCCCTGATTGAGAGTAAGCGCGGTAGTTGCTCTCAGGGTGCTGCAATGCTGGCAAAGGCATACTCGAAGGCTGGCCGCTTCTGGCTCTCCTTCGAGTACTAAAAAATCTTCGGATTGATGAGAGCACATAGACGAGTTGATGGGTATTATTGAACTATCCCAAACAATCCATCTCCTCCTATGTCATTAGTCGAATTACTTTCCCTTGTCAAAAATAAAGCTATTGCAATCCTAGATCATGATCGGAACTTGAAATCCGAAAATAAATCTTTAGTTAACCGAGTGCTGCAATTATCCGCGCAGATTGCAGAGAAGGATCAGGCTATCGCTAACCTATCCGAGCAAATTGCAAGCCTGCAAAATGAACTTGGTCGAGTTATCCAACAAGACAAAGTAGAAGATGAGATGGTAATCGCTACCTATGAGCAGCGCTTGCAGGATGCTCAAGTTGCACTTAAGGATGCTCAAGCCAAAGCTCAAGTTTCGGAGCAAGAAGCCAAAGCTGCCCAAGATGGATTGACCGCATACCTGGAAAGTAATCAGCAATCCGAGCAGCTTGCTCAAGAATTGCTGGGATTATTCAATCAATCCTCCAGCGATGAAGAGCCTGTAGTGCCCATTGAGCCTCCCATCGAGCTATCCCCTGAAGTTCCTGCTGATAGCCTGGTAGAAGCTGTTACCCCTGAAGCTCCGGCAGAACCATCTCCTGAAGCTTTGCCAGTCGAGTAACCCGTTTTCATCTGTCCATAAGAGAGTAGTCACCTGTAGTAGGCAGAGGGTGGTGAATAGTTAATTAAAATCTTGCACAAACCTACCCATTGTTAGATAAATCTTCCATCATTTCCCTAAGCCGCTTCTGCCAATGAGGAACGGCTTTTACTTTTGATGCCATTTCTTTCTATGCTATGGCTAACTGCCGCTCTTTGGTCAACCGCTTTGCGGAAGCTAATAGCACTTGAGAGGATTGCTTAGGACTTAAACCGTTCAAGTCCACTCGGGTAACTTTGTCCAAGTTTTAGCGAACGGTTAGCCCTCTGCTTTTATTTATCGTCAATATTTATCGTCAAGATGGTTCCTGCCGATGGTTTCCTCAAAGATTTTTGATTATCTCCCTCTGTACGCCAAACTGTTAGACGATGCTGGGATACTGGAGCATTTCGCAGATGCATTGCAGCCTCAATTTGATGAAGTACTGCAAGTTCTAGATCTAAGAGAGCCGTACTTTGCAGCTAATACCTGCCCATCTGAATGGATTCATTGGGTTGCTCAGTTTGCAGGACTAGCGAATGTAGGAACTGATTGGATTGGCATTGGCATCAATCCAGACTGGCCGGATGATCATAAGCGCGAGGTCATCAATCGAGCGGCGGCTTACTATGCCCGGAAGGGTGCAGAATGGGGGCTAAGAGAAGCTTATGCGCTCTGGCTGCAATGGGAAGATGCTCATTCCGAGCGTCTAACAATCCATTTACCCTTTGGCAAGATTCCCACTGCTACCCCTCCAAACTGGTGGGATTATTACACCCAATATGATGCCCACTTAAATCAGTCCTGGCCCGAACGTCAATTTTTTGGAGCTGGCGATTACCCGCATTCCTACACCCCAGATTGGTTCACGCTTGAAGGTTATTCGATTCAGCAGTACGGAATCGATCAATGGAGCGATCGCACCCTGCAAGCAATCCCTGCTCCCGAAACCTATTGCAATGGCTCAGGCTTGGGAGGGCAGCGGCCTTGGATCAACTGCTACCCACTAGAGAAAGACTGGAATAATATTTTCCCCAATATCATCAAGCTAAATTACGAAGCACTCAATACCTTCGCAGAACCGGAGATATTTGGCTGGCTATCCTACAAACTCCTGGCCCCAGTGAATCTCTACTTGGATGAGCAGGATGGATTCATTATTGAGGAGAGGCTGCACTATGACGGATTCAAGTATGGGGATATTTGGCACTACAACGCTGGGGAAACGTACACCCATACCGAAACAGAGCTAATCACAGAGGAGCTAGAAATTCTTCCCGGTCACTCCTTTGGTGATACCTGGACTTCTCCTGATTTCCCCTGCCCCTACAACTCTCTCTATGCGGTGCCTTACCGGAGCTATACCCTGCCAATAGAAACAGAGGTAATAGAAACTATCGGCTGCACCCCAGGCTTTTCAGGGGAGGTACAGGTAGGAGTAGAAGAACAGGAGGTTGGCAGCTTCCCAGCGATCTCTCCTAATCAGGAGATGGATAGAATCCCAGCTATCGATTTATCAATCGATAATTTGGGTATTCCTGCTATTAATCTGAGGGGAGATCCGGTTATAGAAGCCCCCGTCATATCGATAGCTGAAATATCGGCTATCGAGCTACCCTCTGCAATTGGTTTGGATGGATTGAGCCTGGATACCAGGGAAGCTCGACGGGATACAACGATGAGCGCTCAGCCTCCATTAATCTCGATAGCTGATATTCCGCCTATCGTTTTGGAGCAGCCGGTATCCTTTGAATTTGTAGAGCCGCTGACCGTTCACCACTTTGATTCAGCTTGGGGTGAAAGCGGAGTTTACTACTCGCCTGGGCGCGATGCTATTCCGGGCCAGATTGAGGAAGTGCCAATCATTGATATTGCTCAGTACTGCAACTATGTGGATAGGTACAGTCTGCGAATTATCGAGCGGGAAATTATCCGCACGCCAATCACTCCGGATCCATCCCGCAACCTATCAGAGAGCTACCCGTTTCTGAAAACCCTTGGCAATGCTGCCAATTGGCATCTAATGCTAGAAGCCGGAGAAGGGTTATATATGCTCCGTCCCAGCACCATATTTTGGTCAAATGTGGTAGGGGCAGGTAAACCGGATCAGCGCTCCCAGCAAATCACTTCTGATACCAAAAGTCTCTATTTAGAATTCTTGGTGAATTCTACAAGCGACACCAAGCTAAAATCAGCCGCAATAATTCTTAAGGGGCAGAGCAAAGTCATGCATACTTTGGAAGATCCGGCTCTTTTGTCAAAGTCTTGCCACGTAGGGATTAAAGTCATTATTCCTATTGCTTTCAATCAAGAATCGAATCAACTAGGGATGCAGCAAAACTGGGTTTTGGTCGAGGCTTGAACCAGCGTGATAACATTGGCTTGAAATACAATGCCTTACGAGTCGCCATGACTAGCCCTTTCTCCCGCCAGCCGAACGATATTGCAGTACACTCAATCGAGCCAGCAAGACCGTCAGATCCAAGAGTTCGCCTCGCCCCCGAAGATGCGCTTCAGGGTTGGATCTCAGCCTATCTAGCCTTTCAGTCCAGGGCATCAGAATGGGCAAAAGTGCAGATCACAGTAGGCACTCGAAGCGTCACCGTTAACGGTGATTATCTGAGCAAGCTTTACCCCTCGGTTCTACTCAGTTTAGCTAACACAATCAATATCCCAGCAATCCCAAACTTAAGCGATATTGTCAAACGGGAGGAGCGGCTTTATCTGGTGCTATTTGGGGCGATTACGGGAGGAGATCAAGACGCGGTGCTGGGCCAGGTTAGCTTCCAGTATCTCGACCGGAATACAAATACCCTGACTCCTACAACAAAGGAGAATGCGAAGCGCGATCGTATCTACTGGGCGCTGGTGCTTTCCCCTACTGCACTGACTGCTGAAAGCTTTTATCAATCGCTTACTCAAGAAGTAATTCCCGCTAACCAAGAGCCGCGCTTGACTGGGGATAGGGTGCTGACGGTAAGCAATAAAACCGCTGATGGGTTTGTGAATGGAACACAACGCATCTTTGCCTTAGATCCCAGTCTGACGCAGGGAGCGACCTACCCAATCCTGCAAGACTTTGTAGAGGTAACTGAGGTTTGCCGGATAGTCCGCCAGCAAAACTACCTTGATAGGGGTTACACCTTTGGCAATCAGGGTGAGGAGCAATTTGATGCGAAGTACGTCATCATGCCAGCCGCTTTGCCCAAGGTGCGAGATATAGACAGCCGGATTGCCGATAGATTGATCGAGATTTTTTCCGGCAAACCTGGGCCGCTTTCTTGCTACTCCAGGACGGTACAAAACCTGACTGCTGGATTGGTGGGAGGCAATCCCGGTCGAGCGGGAGAGTCAGCGGCATCCCCGAATGGCAGCGTTTGCCTTGCTAACGATAATCGGGTTTCGTTTAGCAATCAGGCTTTACTGCAACGCCTGGGCGTACAGATTACCACTGCAACTCCCGATGGAAATGGAGCGGCTGTAGTAACCGCTCAGCTCAATACTAATTCGCCCCCAGGAACGGTATTTAGCGAAAAGCCATCTGATCATCGCATCTTCAAAGCGGACGGAACGGAACAATCAGAGCTGGGGCAATTTATCAATCTGGGGCAATCGGGTGCTCTGGTATGGGTTGCCAGCCAAAACTCCACGATCCAACCGGGGAATATAGTTTATTTTGTCCCTGGAATTCAGTATCCTTCCGGCTCTGGTTTTGATATTCCATTTGAGGAGGTCGAGCGAACCTGGCGCAACGGAACTCCAATTTCTGCAGCGAATATCCGTTCTGGTCACTGTGGAGATCTGCAAGCCTACGAAGCTCCGGCTAATAATGAATCCTATATCGCTGTCTTCGGTAAGGAGAGGGCAGCATTGCACTACATCTACAAGAAGGTGCAAGTACCCGTTGATTCCAATGGAACCGCGCTAATCCCCTCTGCTGAACTTGGCTGCTTTGCTTTTATCGAAGGAGCGACGGGTAGAATTGATGCCCCGGTGAAAACAGGGTTAACTCCGAACACTATGGTTAACGCTCTGGTTTACTACCCTCCTCGCAGTACAGAGAGCTGGCAAGCTCAATTCCGATACTGCCCCTACCAGGGCACCAGCGCTGTAGAGCCGAACTTTTTGGATGGCGCGATCGTCATCTCCAAGCCTTACTTCTGGATGACAACTCAAGGAGGGGGGAATAGCGTATTCCAAGCTGACAGCTCTATCAGATACTCGCCAATCTCGATGCATCTGCCGTTAGTGGAAAACGGCATTCCCTGTTATCGGATGGATGCCGCAATCCGGTATTACAATGAGCCGAACCCTGGGCCAAGTTGCACCAGGCCCGGAGCTGCTTTATCCGGTGCAGGATTAGCAATGCCAACTCCCGGCATGACTCTATCCCTAGTCGCAAATCCTGGCATCGGCAGCGGCAAATCACTTCATGCGGTGCTCAAATCAAACGGGGTTACGGTAGGCTTTCGTAACCCAATTCTTAACCGTCAGGTCATTTATCAATCGATTATCGCTTTCCTGGTCAGGAAGGGGCAGGAAGAGCGATTGGTTATTGCTACCTTCACCGGGGATGGAGGGGATAGCGTCGAGTTTGATTCCACGCAAGGATGCGCCTTTGATACCTTCAGAATCTAGAAATTCAGAAATCTAAAAATGTAAAAATCTAGAGGGATAATAATGGCCGAAACCCGCGCTAACCCAATTACAGGGCAGTTGGAAGTCAAGCACCCGGATCTTAATCTGTGGGTGCAAGCGATCGCTCCCTTACTGATTCAGGGTGGATGGAATGTCTCCTTAAGTGATGCTCAAGCAGCTCTACTGACTGCTATCAGCCAGGATGTTGATGGGCTGCCAGATATACTAGCGGCAATCATCGCTGGAAATACTGCTCTGGGCACCCTCAATACCCAGCTTGGGGATATTAAAGATAATGAGCTTGGGGATGTTAAAACCCAGCTAGCTAATCTCTTGCTATCGCTGCCAGTCAAGGCAGAGGTTACAGATATTCGCAATGCATTGACTGGAGCAACCTCGGTCAATGCGCTGCTATCGACGATTAGCACTACCAAGTTCTCTGATCTGGCAACTCGCTTAGACACGCTCAGCACTGCGATCGCATCCCTGCAAACCGAGCTAATTAAAGCTATCCCATCAAGCTCGGCCATCGTCAATCAAGTGCTAACCCTGGCAAATACCGAATACGTTTACACTATTCCTGCTGGCACCAAACGGCTTACTTTTAAATGCAGGGGTGATGCAGCCCGGAGCGACGTAATGGCCGATATTCGTTACTCCTGGATTAGCGGCAAGGTGGCTGGTGGAGTTGCTGGGATTGGAACCGACTCCTATGATGTACTTCCCTATGGAGCAGAGGAGACAGCAGATCAGTACTTTGCAGTCGATAGGTCTTTATATCTCGCTTCATCGGTTGCCAATATCACCCTATCGATTCGGAGATGGAGCTAATGCAAAAACTCATAATCCCTGGTCGCAGGAGTCTTCAGTACAAGAGGTTTTTGCTATCTACTGAATTCGTATTGGCTAGCGGCGGCAGCTATTTCGATACCGGGCTAGCCATTGAGATCACCCCGATCGCTGCTAATAGCTTGATTCTCATCAGGGGTATGCTTGATGGCCTGCTTGCAGTAGGAACTTCACCACACCTGCAATTCAGGCTTATGCGGAACTTAACGCCGCTAAACATCTTTGGCTATCCGGCTGGATACACTAACGGGCTTACCACCATCGCGACAGCTCCAGTAAGCCTGAATTGGGATGATGCTCCCGGAGTAGCAGGTCAAACCCTTACTTACAAGGCTCAAATGCAGTTAGGTGGTGGCACGACCAGCGGAACGATAAATCTTAGCGGGATCACTAATTCAATCATCACAGTCGAGGAGCTACTATGAGCCAGCAAGAGTTAATCACCGCTTCTACACCCCTGCCGTTTAGCTTGGGAGTCTTGCTACGCAAGACTTGCCCTGGAGATGAATTTACAATTTCTGGCAACTCTTATGACGGCTTGGAATGGCTTAGCGAATCGCCTAAGCCAAGCTTCGCTCAAGTGATACTTTGGTCGAAAATATTTCCACAGCCGAAGGATACAGAGAACCTATTAGGCGAATTGCGGCCATTCTTAACGAAAGCATTGACAACCAGTGCTTATAATCACTTTTCTTTAATGCTCACAATGTTCAGCGTTCGCTTAAACGAGGAAATACTGGGTGTAACCCTTGCAAACATTAGAGAGGGGATGCCAGTTGATTTCACTCCAGAGGAGATCAGCCAAATAAATTTGATCTTCAATAAGTATGGAATCAGGCTACAAATCGATTAATCGGAAATCAATCAATTATCAATTGGAGTGGCAATGACTTGCATTAATAACCTGAAGATTTATCCTACTGATTACCCAGCAGAAATAGCCTCATCGAATCTGCCGGGAGATCCAATAATCGGAGTTGAAGACGTTTTAGATGCAGTGACCGCTCTGCAAGTCCAGAGCCGGGACACTGCGCTTAGGATGGCGAATAACCGCCGAATTCTGGGGTACCAAACCATCCAGAATCAAAACCGCTTGACCGGAGCTGTAAACCAACCGCTCTCCTTTGCAGAGGTCGGCAAGCGATCGATTCCGAAGGCAGGAATTCTGGGTACGGTAGCCTATCTAGCAGGCGGCAGAGCTTACGGTAGCCCGCTGGCAGATATGATGGCTTTCTACTTCGGGAATGAGAGTGCAGTTAAAGTTGGCATGGTGCTTTCAGAAATCAGGCTGTATATTGGCACCGCAATGACTGACTGGGCTGGATATTACGCTGGAGGCTTGGGGCAGAATCTCTATGCTTGCCTGGATAAGCTAAGCTTTGATAAGCCTGCGATCGCTCGAATAGGCGTTGATTTATCCGTAGCTCGGTTTGGCGCATCTGGCATCTGCAACTACGCTCAAGGGGTATTCCTTGGGGGAACTGATAGCTCATGGACTGCTGTTAGGACTGGGGATAAGCTTGATTTCTCCACTGACATCATGGCCCCTCTTGGGAATAAGCTGGCAGGTAATCGACATTCAGCCCATAACGGAACAAGTAACCGCACCGATGGATACCTCTTCGGAGGTACATCCAACTGGAGCACTATGACCGAATACGCTTCTCAATTGAGAACTGTTGAGGGCTACAACTATGGCACCCAAAACTGTACAGTCCTGGGTGGGGCTTTATCATGGGCGCACATCTCCCACGCTTCTTTTGGTAGCCCTACTGTGGGGTATGTAGCAGGCGGCATGGCGAATACGAATGTTGGCACCGCTTCATTTGCTGTTACCGATGGGATTTCTCGCCTTGCTTATGACGGGCTGGTACTTTCAGCGATGGGCATCACGTTAGCAGAGCAGACGGTTTGCGTCGATGGAAGCCAGTCGTCAGCGGCTGGTTACACGCTCGGTGGGGAAGATGCCCAATTTAGCCGCATGGCAGTTTCAAATAAATTTATATTCTCAACTGAAGCGATTTATTCGCTAGGGACGACATTACCAGGAGTTTACGCCGATAGGGGGATGGTCAGTGACTACACACCGGGACGTTAATTTGGAAACGGCTAAAATCAGCTTAATGGAACTGCCAACGACTATTGCAGAATTGCCAATCTGCAATAAATCAATCAATTCCCGCGCATCTGTGATTCATGAAATCCGGCGCAGAGAAATGGAGCATTGGTTTAGTGGATTGCGACAAGCTGAGCTGTTTATTGATGAAAAATCATCCGCTCTTGAGAACTTTATTTTTGAGTGCCGCAAGCAAGAGCGCGAGATCCGTCGAATGGAGCGACAGGTTAATGACCTTGCTGAAGCTGTCCATCCCAGCGAAAGACAGCAGGATGATCTTGAAGCGTGCCGTGATTATATCGAGCTGACTACTCGTAAGTTGGTACGCTCTAGAGCTGAAGTCAGGGATGCCTTAATGGAGCGCGATGCCGCTATCCAGGAGCGAGATCGCATCCTGGCAGAGCATCCTGAAGCAACTGCATTAACCTATCAGGAATTGCAGGAAATGTTTACTGCCCCGATGCTACTTGAGCGGCAAGCTCGATTTATTGCAGCTAGAGTCTGGGCTGCTCAGAATGGATTGCCTGAAGGGGTTGGGGAAAGCGTATTCAGCCTCCCCCCAGAACAGCGAGAAGCGCTATTAAATCGGGAGGCAGAGCTGAGGACGGGGAATCAGTTGACTGCAGCGAAAAGCCAAGCTCTGACTATCTTAGCAGCGCTTTCCGAGGAGGATAGGGAAAAGGTTTTGATCCTGGCTGCACATCATGTCGCCAGTCATCAAGAACAGCAAAAATTGCAGGAGGGGAACCATGCCTAGAGTGTTTTCGATTGAGGGATCTTTGGTATCCCTAGATACGGTGGGAGATACGGCAGTATGGAGCCGCGAATCCCCAGTGAATTTGGAGCGGACAATTGCGGGAAGCTTACAGCTCTACCCGATCGAATCCCATCATCCAGGGATCAGCTATGAGGATGGCAGTTTTCTATTAGAGCCTGCTTGCTCCAATCTGATTACCTGGAATATGGATTTAAGCCAATCCGCCTGGATTAAAGGAAGCCCCCAGGTCAGCGTGAGAGCTGATTATGCCGGAATGGGCGAGTATGCTCCCGATGGTACTCCAACTAGCGATCGCCTCCGGTGGGATACCGGAACTGGAGACGGGCAGAAACTGACCAGGACATTTCAATTAGAAGCTGGGAGCGACTACACCCTATCAGCAATCTTGCGGCTCAGAGGCGGCAAATTCGGGGCTAATGATTACATCAGGGTGACTGGAGATATTGACGGCACTTATCAAGCTGGATTAACAATCTTAAATGATTACAGCAACCTCTATAAACTGCTCACGCTACCCTTCAAGACTGGAGGCCGCAACCCTACTCCTCCGGGGAACTCTCATCAAGTCTTCCAATACACAATCACCGCGCTAACTCAGAATACGGCTACCCTGACCATTCCAGTAGGCTACAGCGTAGCGGTTGATTCCTGGAAGGGAGGACAGCTATCAATCAATAACCATAACTACCTGATCACCACGAATACGGCTACAAGCGTCGGTAATCAATCAATTATTGTCACGGTTTCAACCAGCACGATTGTATCGGATGGAAACACCACATCCATGAAAGCATCTCTGCTCAATGCTCCCATGCAAAGCGTGACCATTGAGCTGTACAGCGAGAAAACCGTCTCTGTAGATTGGGGTGGAATGCAACTGGAGAAGCGTTCATTCCGTACTTCCATGATCTATCAGGATGGGCAAATTGAGCCTCGCGCCAAGAGCTTACTGCACTGGCGCAAGTCTCCCATTGGTAGCCTAAAATCATTCGCTCTCTACCTGGAGTTAAAGGAATGGAGGGGGAATGGGAATCTGTTTAATTTGGGCAACCTGACCGGAACTATTACAAGCGGCAAGTTGGTAGTTCAAGCTGGAAACGCAGTGGTGAGCCTGCCGCAAGCGTTACCGTCTCCAGCTAAGATTCTGGTTCAGGTAGCCGAAGCAACCTCTACCCTGAGCGTTTACGTAAACGGCTCCCTGGCTGGACGGGCAGCAACTAGCAATTTTAGCGGTCAATCGAACGTTCCTTTCGTACTATCCTCTGAAGGCTTACGCTGCTGGCAACGGATTATCGTCTGGGATGAAACTTTATTGGAGGGGCAGGTTAACGTAGGGGATCCGGCAAAGCTCGAAGTACTGGCATTATTCGAGAACCGCACACCGATCGATTCGGTTGCAATTAGCGCTCACGCTCCATTAATCAATCTACCTCCGGTGATGGTGCCAGCTAAGAATCCTCCGGTTGCAGAAACGATCGTGACCGGAGTAGGAAGCGGAACTGTTACCGTCAAGAGCGCTTCTGGATTCGTGCTAAATACTTCGGTGAAGGTGATGCGAGGCGATTACTTAATAGGGCTTCCAATCATCTCAGGCATCAGCGGAAATGTACTCACGCTAGAGCCTTTCCCTAGTATGAGCATTGATGATGTAATTGTTTACGGAGAATCTGCCTCTCCAGGGAAAGCAACGGTGCGCTTTCCTTTTGAAGCGGTTGATCCTCAAATAATTGCGGCAATTAGTACTGGATTGAAGCGAGTAACTCTCTCTGGGGTGCTGGCTTGGAAGCGAGATAGGGCGCTGGTGCGGACTCCGCTCTATGAAGACGTTGCAGAAGCTTCTGTGCTAAGCATTGACCCAACTAGCAATTATCTATTTCTCAGTAGCGTAGATGGCATCTCTCAGGGGGATACAATCTCCCAACCAAGAGACTACAGCGAATTGTTTATCGCCACCGATAACTACTTTGCTGGGCTAATCGAGAGCATTCCTGGGGTGCAAATTGCAGCTCAGAAAGGGAAATGGCTCAATGGGCTAGTGATCGAGAATTGGAATCCATTCCCGGTTTCGGTGACTCCTTACATTCGCCCCTATCTGTAAATTGATTGATTTTTGGCATGAACCATTCGTCTAGAAAAGCGAACCAGCCAACCCCAATGGAGCTTCTACTATCCCTTGAAGAGAGTCAGCAGTTTCTCTTCAAGGGAGTTTTAGCAGATGCTTATCCGTGGCTGATGCAGAGCTTAAATGATTTTTTTGCTGGGACGGGTGCAAAGATTGCTGACCTATCCGCCATTCAGTTGGAGCTATATGGAGTATTCAGGAATTACTACCTTAAGTGGTATGGATTGCTCTACGAGGCTTGGGATTATAGCTGCACGCATTGCAGGGAATCAGGAGAAACCTTTTTAGATGGCATCCCAGAGCCAAATGACGCTCTGCTTGCTGTCCTAAAGAGCGATGAATACCTGATCTCTAATTTGGGCCAGGTCGATACTCAAAAGCTGATCTTGCAAAGACGGTTTCTGGAGATTTGTAGGGAAGCTAATGATAGGCGGATCAAGTCTGCTCTCAAGAATTTCGATAATGCCAAGATAGCGCTCAATCGGTTACTGCTCAAGCTTGCCAAAGACTCAAAAAAATTGACTCATCATGGCTAACGCTCTAGCTCCGGTCGGTTCCACCAATCCCCTGCAGCCTACTTCCAGCCAGCCTGCGAATGCTCCGGCTGGTGCTCAGCCTGCAAACTCTGCGGGTAATCCGGCTGGCTCCGTAGAGTACATGAAAGAGATGGTCGGCAAGATAGTCAAGTGCTGCCCTGGTGCTAATCCTGGTGATGTTGCAAAGAATCTCCCGTTCATCTTTAAGGCAATGGTCGAGTTTGGTTGCGTCAGCCCAAACCAGATAGCGGGAGTAATCGCTACATTCTACGTGGAGACAACCGGACTAAAACCCATTCCCGAATATGCGTCAGGGGATGAGTACGAGGGGTGGGCAGAGCTGGGGAATACTCGACCTGGCGACGGTAGGAGATATAAGGGTAGAGGGTATATCCAGCTTACTGGGCGTGCCAATTACAAAATGGCTTCTGAGAAGCTGAAAGGGGTAGATCTGGTAGCTAATCCCGATAAAGCGCTGGACGCTGAAATATCGGCTAGAGTCTCCATGCTCTACTGGGTCGGGCAAATTGGCGGCAAGCAATGCAAAGGGGCGGCAGAAGGAGCGAATTGGCCCAAGGTGCGGCAATTAGTAAACGGATCGTCCAGTGGCTACCAGAATGATTATGGACGCATTTTTAAGCCCTGCGTTGACCGATGCCTTGCTGAATTTAAGGAGCCATTAAAGCCCGATTTGATTGGAGCAGTACCGCTCTCTGGTGATTATGGGGTAAACTCCTGCGTTGATCCGGGTGATGGTAGCGTGCGGACGGTATCAGGGGGAGCCGCTAACCCTCCGACAATGGCTGATGCTTTGGCGGCAGCACTGGGCTTGCATCTACTCGATCTCCAGAAAGCTATCATGTTTCACGGATTGATGAATCCGGCAAACTATCCAGAACTCATCCAATTAGCACCGCAGAAGACCTTCAAGACCACCGGAAATGGAGATGGGCTGGATGGAGATTTGACCGTAGAGGAAATTAAATTCTATTGCGGCCCGACTCTGGAAATGGAGGTTTGGGCCTATATGCCTGACCCGAACGCGCCTCCGGTGCAGGTATTTCGAGGGGATACTAATATGCCCCTCAATCAAAATGCTGGAGTAAATGTCTCGGCAGCGGCAGCGGCAGCGGCAAGCATCAAGGGAGCCTTGCCAGTTCCCTACTATAGCCAAAGGGATAATAAGGAGCAGCCAGAGCGAACTTGCAATACTTCATCTTGTGCAATGGTCGCAAAATACCTGGGAGCGAAGATTAATTCAGATGATGAGTATTTTCAGTACGTCAAACGATACGGAGATACTACAGATCATGGAGTGCAAACCCAGGCATTGAACGCAATAGGAATCAAATCCACTTACAGCCAAAACCTGGATTTTAATCGCCTGGATGAGCAGTTAGCTAAAAAGAAGCCGATCGTGATTGGCATCATGCATCGGGGTAGCCTCAGCGCTCCAAGAGGAGGTCACATGCTAGTAGTTATCGGCAAAACTGATTCTGGTGATTACATCGTGAATGATCCTTACGGAGATCTAAATAATGGCTATGCAGGCTCAGATGGGCAGGGGAAGATCTACACCAGAGATGTACTCAGAAAGCGCTGGACGGTAGAGGGGCCAGGTAGCGGACATGGGCGAATCTTTCTCTAAAAATCAATCAATTATTGTTAGTCGATAGCACATTAAGTACTATTTAACCAATTGCTTTTAACCATGAATCTATGGCAGGATATTATCGAGATAACCACTCAAGTAAAGCGTCTAGCATAGCTGTCAGTTGGTACCTGAAAAGGATCCCTAGTCTAACTGGCAGCTATTTTTTTAGCTATTTTTGATTATCAATAATCAATCGATTAGAAGTCGCTATAAATAAAAAGATTGATAGATATTGACATTTTATTGGCACTCAAGTAATAATTGGCATACACGATGATGTGTATCTTAAAGGGTACAGCCAATGCATTTAGTCGAGTTATTTTGCATCAATTAAATGCATTGGCTTTTTTGGTAATCAAAGGAGCATCTTCGCAAACTATCCCGGTCTAGGAATTAGACTTAAGTTAATCAATCAATTAAAAGGCAACCCATGCAAACAATTCATGTCTACGCTCAGCCCTCTCAGCATGAGCCATCCTATCTGATAGGGACACCGGAAGGCTTAAAACAGGTAGGGGAAGCGGCTCTGAGCCTATCTAAAAAAGTCTTGCCTGAGATTAGCTCTCTACGATGCCGCTCCAGTGATGGAGAAGCTTATGATGTAGAAATTATCAGCCTTCCAGAAGGGAGCCGATACTGGGATAACCTAAAACTCCCTTACACGGATTACGAATATTCGGCTCAAGGAATTCATCCAAACCGATTAGCGATCGAGCTGATTAAGCAGGGAGCAGGAGAAGCGGATTCCAGCGCAGCAACCCCTCAAGAGATGCCGGAGTCGCTATCCGCAAACTCCTCAGAGATAGCGAAACTCAAAGACTCGATCTTCTACTGGCAAAGCCAATTACAAGAGGCTATCACTGCAACCATCTCCAATGACCCTGAAGATTACGAGCAAGTCAAAAACGCGCTTGAAAGCCTTAAATTGATTCTCGAAATTAAGAAACTGATAGGGCTAACCTAATGCCTATTTCTCCCCTGCCTCCAATCTACTTTGCTGCCCCTACAACCCCTGCCGCCTCTGCTGACTTAAGTGAGGTGGATGAGTACGGCAATCCAGCGCAAACCGCTCCAGAGCTGCAAGCTGGGGATAGATTTGATGTCCTCTGGTATTCCCAGGCAGGGGAATACATTTTGGTGCATTGGAGATGGTATCAAGAGGGTGTAGAGCCGATTCGTCCTTCTGGTAATAGTTCGCCAGGTACAGAGGGCGAATCTCTGTATAGAGGGGAAGCATTGCTGGCCTGGGATTGGTACGAGCTAAGCTTGGGAATTGTTGATCCAATTCAGGAGAAGATAGCTCAAAAATCACCAGATCCAAGAGCCAGGATCAATCAGAAGCTTGGGAATTACGGCCTATCCGCAGAGGCTGCAACCAAATTGAGAAACCCAGCTTACAGAATGTCTTTCCAGTAAATCAATCAATTAATGCAATGGAAGGTAATGCAATGGAAGGCTATCAGGATTTTATTAACTCGAAGTTCTTGCTGGCTAAGGAGTCTGGATTTGATCTGCCAATAGATGCGTTGAATCCAGAATCATACGGCGAGAAGTATCAATTTCAGCCGCATATCGTGCAATGGCAGCTTAGGTTGGGTCGGTCTGGATGTTACGCCAATTATGGGCGAGGTAAGACCAGGATGCAGCTTGAATGGGCAAAGCATACTGCCAGCTATACAGATGCCAGAACCTTAATACTGGCTCCTTTGGCTGTTGCAGAGCAGACCGTTAGCGAGGGCGAAAAGTTCAGAATTCAGGTGGATTACGCTGAATCCGCCGCTACCGCCAATCGGTCTAAATCAAGCATTATCATCACCAACTACGATCGACTGGATAAGCTTGAGCCAGTGTTAAGTCAGTTCAAAGCGATCGCATTAGATGAAAGCTCTATCCTAAAGAACTGGACTGGCAAGACTAAGCAGTTTTTGTGCGATTGGTTTAAGGGATTTGAGTTTAAATCTTGCTATTCCGCGCTGCCTGCACCAAACAACCCTTTGGAATGGCAGGGTCAGGCGGAATTTTTGGAAATTCAGGGCTGGGATCAGCTACTCACCCGATTCTTTATCCGTAACTCCATGAAAGCTGGAGATTACAAACTGAAGCCGCATTCCCGGCGTGATTTCTGGAGGTGGATTTCGTCATGGGCAGTTTGCTTAAATATGCCGTCAGACCTCGGATTCTCGGATGAAGGCTGGGATTTGCCGCCTCTCAACGTTGTAAACCATATTATCCCTGTAGATCACACTATGGGGTTAGGTGAAGAATGCGATCGCGATGGGCAGCTAACCTTAATCAGGACTCCATCAAACTCGGCTACCACCGTCCACAAAGAGCAAAAGAAAAATGCCGCTCTACTAGCTCGAAAGGTAGCTGAAATTATCGAAAATGAGCCTGATGAAACTTGGCAGATTTGGACATTCACTGATTACGAAGTAGATGAGCTGGAGAAAGTGATTCCTGGTCTAACGATTCTTAGGGGTTCTGAAACTCGCGCCAGTAAGCATAAGAAGCTAACTGGGTACTCCCAGGGTATTTACAAGCGGTTTTCCACCAAGCCTGAAATTGCAGGGCTGGGGATGAACTGGCAGCATTGCCATAAGGTGATTTTCGTGATGGGGAGCAGCTACAGTTTTGAGCAGTACCATCAAGCGCTGCACCGCAATTATCGCAATGGGCAGACTGAAGCTGTTGATGTTCATCGGGTATTCGCTGAGACGGCAGGCAATGTCCAGTCTCGATTGGTAGAGAAAGAGCACGAGTATAAACTTCAGCAAATTGGATTCAGGCAGGCTGTTGCAGAACAGAAGCTGATTCATTGCAATGGCTTGAAATTGGACGACTACGAACCTCAAGTAATCATGGAGATTCCATCATGGGCACAAAGCAAAACCGCATGAAAGTTTTAGATCAATCATCCGGCGATAACTGGCAATTGTATAACGCTGATTCGGTCGAAGTACTCAGCGCTCTACCTTCAAATTTTATTGACCTAACTATCACCAGTCCTCCGTTCTGCAATCTTTATACTTACTCTCCTAGCGCACGGGATATGGGCAACGTGGAGGATGACGAGCAGTTTTACCGAAGCTTTGACTACCTGATTCCTGAACTTTACCGTTGCACTACTCCAGGCAGGCTTGCTGTGATCCATTGCAAAGACTTACCCTTGTTTAAGGGGCGAGATGGCGTTGCAGGACTAAAGGATTTCCCTGGCAACATCATTCGCAGATTTACTGGGGATGCGGTAGAGGAATTAGTAATCCGATTGGACGCAATGAGGGAGGCAAGAGCGATCGCAGCTTCCCTGGATTGCGATCTTCGATTATTTGATCAAAAGATTGATGCACTCGAAAAGGAGCTTATCTGGCAGCAATCCCAGTCATGGGTATTCCATTCGCGGGTAACGATTTGGAAGTGTCCAAAAACGGAGATGGAGCGCACCAACAATCATGGGTTACTACACTCTCAACTCTGCAAAGATTCTAGTGTTAGCCGTCAAGGAATGGCCGATTATTTGCTGGTGTTCCGCAAATGGTCTGAAGAGATGACTACAATGGATAGCGTGAAGCCAGTCAACCGTAAGGATGATGGACTATACCGGTTTGATTCCACTGGCTACATTGGCGAACAGCCACCTTTTGATAGCAGACTGAAGTGGAGCGATCGCGATGGGATATCCTATTGGTATGGCGAGGTTTTAGATCCTCGCGATTTCTCTATTAAGGTTTGGCAGAAATACGCTTCTCCGGTCTGGTTTGATATGAAGCAAACCAACGTCCTGAACGTGAATGGCGCTAAGGAGAATGAAGAGGAGCCGCATCTTTGCCCTCTACAAATCGATGTGATAGCACGCTCGATCGAACTTTGGAGTAATGAAGGCGACGTGATTTGTGATCCGTTCAATGGAAGGGCTAGCACTGGTTACGCAGCATTAAAGATGGGTAGAAAGTATCTGGGAAGCGAACTTAAGAAGTCGTATTTCAATCTGTCCGTCAAAGAGCTAAAGAGTGTATTGAATGCCGAGCAAAAAACGTTAGGGCTGGCAAGCTAATCTAAAATCAATCAATTAATCGGAGGACTTATGTACGATTGTCGCAACTTTGCTCCGACTCCCGATCCTAAACAGATTGGAGCGGACTTAAAAGAGTTGATCGAGAGCTATCAATTTGCAGTAGTGGGCCAGCAAGTTCGCCTTTCTTTTTATAAAGATTGCCCTCTCCCAGCTTGCGATCGCTGGATGCGGGTTTGGCAGAAAACAGAAGACGGCTGGAAGTACATTGCAGTTCGCAAGGGCTATCAATGGTAGGCAGGATTCTCAAGCCAGCAATCCCGTACTTTGGAGCAAAGTGGAAGTGGGCCGAATGGATTTTAGGCTCATTTCCGCCGCATCAACAGTATGTTGATTTATGCGGCGGCTCTGGTGCAATGCTATTCGCGAAGAATCCTGCCCCTACAGAGATTTACTGCGATATTTATCAGCCAGCTTGCAATTTCATGCAAGTGCTTAAAGGCAACCCAGCAGAGCTGATAGAAGCGATTTACAGGTTTCTAGATGAAGAGGATGATGTATTCCTTCTGCGAGATCCGCTAGCAGTCCATCAGGAAGAAGGTCTTGATGGTATCGAGCTGGCTGCTCAATTCTATTGCTATAGCCATCTATCCTGGAGTGGTGGAGGAACTCGGTGGAGTAGTGGCAGGGGGAGTGCTACCAGGGAGGAAGCGAATCCATTCCATTTATGGGCCTGCAGCGATCGCCTTCGGTGTGTCAGCATTCGCCAGGAATCATGCTTTGATGTGCTAAAAGCGATGCCAAAAGACCCCAGCATCCTCTATTACCTGGATCCTCCCTACGTCCAGGAAGCTCGAAAATCGAAAGATAATCGGGCTAAAAATCCGCAGAAAACGGCATCTCGCAGGCAGTATGCTTGCGAATTTTCGGACAAGGAGCATGTATTGGCACTGGAGATGCTTCAAGGGAGATCTGCTATCGTCAGCGGCTACACTTCCGAGCTTTACGAAAAGCATAAGCCGGATGGCTGGATAGTCATTAGTAAGCGGATTGGCAAGGAATGCGAATATCTTTGGGTATCCCCTGAGGCTCGCGATCGCATCCCGCAATTATCCTTGTTCGATCTAAAAGCTATTTGACTTAGATAGAGCTACAATATAGTTCACACGGAATTATCAAGAATAAACCCTTGCAGCACTCTGGATTCCTACGCTAGGGTGCTTTACTATTGGGAGATGTAGCGGCTATAAATTGGTTAATTATTTAGAGATCAATCGGTTATGCTGTCTTGTATTTCTCAACAATTATTTCTCAGCAACGGGAGGAGATTCCGTCATGAACCCCATGCCTAAAGGCAGGGGCTTGTAGACTGCCCGACTCTTCGAGCGGGATACGAGCCACAACATGACCAGCCTAAGTCCTTCGAGGACTACGTTTTTCGAGTCATGACACCCAAGGATACGTCGCTAGTTCTTGGCTCTGTCGCTAGTTGCTAAACATCTGTAGTGGGTTAAGGAAGTGCAACTAGCCGAACAAGCTCTTAAAACATTGGCGAAGCGAACATTACCCAGAAATGGAGTTTCTCAAATGTCGAATTTCGTTTTTGTGCTGGATACCAACAAACGACCGCTAGACCCAGTTCACCCTGGAGCGGCACGTCACCTCCTTAATGCAGGAAAAGCTGCTGTGTTCAGAAAATATCCATTCACCATCATCCTGAAAGAAGCTTGTCCCGATGTGCCCGTACAAGACTTGGAACTCAAACTAGATCCCGGCTCTAAAGTCACGGGAATCGCAATCAAGCAAGGCAACAAACTCATCTTTGGAGCCGAATTGCAACACCGAGGGCAACAGATTAAGGATGCGTTGCTATCCCGTCGTCAATTGCGACGCTCTAGACGGAATCGCAAAACTCGCTATCGCAAGGCTCGATTCTTGAATCGCACTCGTCCTGATGGATGGCTTGCTCCGTCATTGCAGCATCGCGTTTTAACAACGCTCACTTGGGTTCGCAAGTTTATGCGACTTGCACCGATCGCAAGCATCGCTCAAGAATTGGTGCGGTTCGATGTGCAGTTAATTTCAAATCCTGAAATCTCAGGCGTTGAGTATCAGCAAGGAGAATTGCAAGGCTACGAAGTTCGAGAATATTTGCTGGAGAAGTGGAATCGAAAGTGCGCGTACTGCTCAGTCGAAAATGTTTCGCTTGAGATTGAACATATCCAACCGAAATCAAAGGGTGGTTCTGACCGAGTTTCTAATCTTGCTCTTGCTTGTCATCCTTGCAATCAGAGCAAGGGGAATCAGGATATTCGAGACTTTCTAGCGGATAAGCCTGATTTGCTGAGTCGAATTCTCAAACAGGCAAAATCACCGCTTAAAGATGCGGCTGCGGTCAACTCTACCCGATGGGCATTGTTCAACGCTCTGAAGATAACGGGTTTGCCAGTAACCACGGGGACAGGTGGACAAACCAAGTTCAATCGCACTCGGTTAAATCTGCCTAAATCTCATTGGTTTGATGCGGCGTGTGTTGGCAATGTTGGAACGTTGAAAGTTCTCGCTTCAAAGCCGTTGCTGATTGCGGCAAAAGGGCATGGAAGTCGGCAGATGTGTGGAACGGATAAGTACGGCTTTCCCACTCGCCATAAATCCAGAGTCCAGATTCACAAAGGCTTTCAAACAGGCGATATCGTTACCGCAACTGTTACAGCAGGTAAGAAAATCGGCTCTTATGTGGGTCGAGTTCTTTGTCGTGCATCAGGCAGTTTCGATATCAACACCACTGCCGGAAGGGTGGCAGGTATCAGCCACAAATATTGCAAACCAATCCACAAGAAGGACGGTTATTCGTATGGATTTTGAGACTCTGCCTGCTACCGCAGGCGCGGGAGGGGCTATTACCTCCCCATGTCTGAAGCCAGGGGCTTCACCCCTCCCGAACCCACCCATTTCCGTGAGAATCCGAGTCCAGGAAGATTTTCAGCAAACAATCCAAGGGGAAGGCTACTGGGCAGGCACGCCATGTGACTTTATCAGGCTGTATGGATGCCCGGTTGGTTGCCGATGGTGTGATACCGGCTACTCTGATGGTGGCAAATTTTTACCTCAATCAGAGCAAGAGATTAGTGATTTGATTGGGAGATTAAAGTCTTCCAGGGTGGTGATTACGGGTGGGGAGCCATTTATTCAGCGCAATCTACCAGAGCTGGTTGCAGCGCTGCACGCCGCTAATAAAACGGTTCATATCGAAACCAGTGGAGCGGCATGGCAGAAGCTGCCTACAGGGGTATGGATAACACTTAGCCCTAAACAGCATCTGAATCCTAAGTATCCGGTGCAGCCCGAATTCTGGGTAAATGCCAGCGAGATTAAAATCGTCATTTCGTCAGGCGACGAGCTGGCATTCTATCGGAAGTGGCTACCAGAAGATCCAATGGTGCCAGTCTTCCTGCAGTCGGAGTGGGATGACCGGGAGCGCACGCTGCCAATCTGCCTTTACCTCTTGCGCTCTAATCCTGGCTACCGCCTTTCTCTTCAAATGCACAAATACATAGGAGTGCGGTGATGCAACCTAAATGGATTCTAGGAAAGGAGTTTTCCTTTGAAGCATCTCATTTTCTGCCCAACCATGATGGCAAGTGTGCCCGATTGCATGGTCATAGCTGGAAAGGGATTATTTACGTCCAAGGGGATGCACTGCAAACCGCTGGGCCTAAGCAGGGTATGGTGATGGATTATTCGGAAATCAAAGCAGCGCTCAATCCGTTAATCAATCAATTTTTAGATCATTGGCATCTTAACGACACATTAGAGATGGAGAATCCGACGAGTGAAGCGATCGCAGAATGGCTTTTCGAGCGACTTTCAGAATCTGGACTTAGAGGATTGCTTGCAGTCCAGATCAACGAAACCTGCACCAGTCGATGCCTCTACACTCGCTCAGGTGGAAACACATCTATCCTCGGCAATGCGTTTATTGTGGGGAGCTAAGCTTGACGGCGATGGGATGCGAGATACTCCTGCCAGGGTTGCAAAGCATTGGGCGACGATTACGGCTGGATTGCATGAAGACCCATTGCTGCCACTCGTAAAAACCTTTGAATGCACCCATGATGAGATAGTACTGATTCGGGATATTCAGTTTTTCAGCTTATGTTTACCAGGCTATCAATTGGTAAATGCGGTTGGCGGGGCAAGAAAAGCAAGGAGTATTAAAGCTGGAGATAGGCTATGGACTCTTCAGCATGGAATTCCAGTGCAGACTACGGTTAAATCCGTCACCTCTCATGAAGCTCCTTCGATAACCCGATTAAAGCTTATCAACGGCATCGAGATAGGGGTTACTCCAGATCATCCAATTAAAACCCCGTACGGCTGGCAGGAAGCTGGCAAACTTAATCCGGGAGAGCTTATCGAATGGATTAATCCCAGAACTTTATGTAAAGAGCAATTTGCCTTTAATCTGAATAGGGATCTGGGATACGTGCTTGGCGCGATCGCTTCTGATGGTTCGATCCAGGATGCTAGGCGAGTATGCCTGGAGGTTTGCGATGAATGGTTTGCTGAGAAGTTTCAAAAAGCATTAGTGGGAGCATTTGGAGTTCAGGTGCCCATACAAAAAATTAAGAAGCGTAGCGGATTCAGGAAGGAGGATGTAGATCAATTCCGAGTTAGATTCACGTCAAGCCAAATTGCGAAACGCCTACTAAAGCAGCTTGGGCTTCCGTTTAATCTGGGCAGCAAATCAAAGACGAAAATATTTCGATTGCCAAAAATCGTACTGACAGATCAATCCATTATGGATGGATTTCTTGAGGGATACACCGATGGAGATGGTTCACAAAAGCAGCTTAAGAAGGGGGTTGCTCAAATCATCGTAAGCACAAATAAGGGCTTCTTAGATGAACTTGGAGATGCAGTTGGCTCAAAGCCTTATCCCGTAAATAACGGTGCTGGATGCTTCGCAATGTATATCGGGATGGGATGGGATAGACGGGGATGGTTTAACAAGCATGGGTTTGAGCAGATTGAGCATACCCTAGATCTGGGAGAAAGCGAATTTATTCCGGTAGCATCCGTCGAAACAATTGATAAGCCGATAAAGGTTTATAGCTTTCAGTGTGATGAGCATCCGACTTTCCTGGTTTGCGGGATACTAACCCATAATTGTGAGCATCATTTGCTTCCCTTCTACGGTGTTGCTCATGTAGCTTACATCCCATCAGGAAAGGTAGTTGGGCTATCCAAGATTCCTCGCTGCCTGGATATTTTAGCCGCTCGACCTCAATTGCAAGAGCGATTGACTGACCAGTTAGCAGATGCCATTGAGCGCATCCTTAACCCGTCTGGAGTAGCTGTAATTCTCAAGGCTGCCCATACTTGCATGACCACTCGCGGAGTGCTTAAGCCTGGTTCGGAGACGGTTACAAGCTGTATGCGTGGGGTGTTTCGGAAGGATGCAAGCGCTAGAGCAGAAGTACTGGAGTTGATGAGATGAGAATTCATCTAGCTAAATCGGGGGGGATAACAGGCCAGACGGTAAGGACTTCAGGGTTCTTTTGGCAGATGAACTCTACTGCAATAGTTTAATGTCCTACGCATTTCGAGAGCATGAACACCGATGGAAACAGTACTGGGAAGCTCTAATCAGCCATATCGAAAACACTCGTAATCCTTAGTCGATAGCAGTATGCAAATCCACCTTAGCCAGCCTAACGATCGCAGTCATCAATCAATTTTTACCGGACAGGTGATGACTCAAGAGTTATGGGCCAATTACCTGATGAGTTTTGCTTACAGAGAGTACGAGATAGCTTACGAGAGAGTCTGGAACGAAATCTGCAAACCCTATCAAGGAAGGAATAATGTCTAATCAATGTTTGGTTATTCTTAGCGGCGGTCAGGACTCTACAACCTGTTTGGCGGTTGCTAAGCAGGTTTTCGATAAAGTACACTGCGTCACATTCGATTACGGCCAAAAGCATTCAATCGAGATTGAATCTGCAGTGCAGATAGGCAAGATTATGGGCGTTGAATCCCATGAAGTTATCGAGCTGGGGAAAGTGCTTAAAGGAACCTCGCCGCTGGTTTCTGATAATCAGGTGCCAGAATATTCTGCTCCTGGGGATGTACCGGATGGTATAGCCAGCACCTTTGTACCATCCAGAAATGCTTTGTTCCTTACGATTGCATCCAATCGAGCGATCGTGCGAGGGATTGATACATTGTTTACTGGTGTATGCGAGACGGATTATTCTGGCTATCCAGATTGCCGCAGAGTATTTATTGATGCGCTTCAGGATGCTTTAAGCCTTGCCAATTTTGGAGAGCCTGGGAAATTCATTATCGAAACTCCGTTAATGAGCCTCACCAAGGCTCAATCAGTCCACCTAGCAATGGAGGTGATGGGAGATAAATTTGAGTCAATCATGAAGCTGACTCATACCTGCTATCAAGGCGTTAAAGGGGGTTGCGGTAAATGTGCGGCCTGCTTGCTAAGAGATAGAGGCTTCCAAGAGGCGGGCGTTCCTGACCCAATCTGGAAGCATCGGGAATTGCAGCCAGTGACCGCTTAATGAATATCTATATCGCGGCGAATCCATCTGGTAATAGCCGGATTCAGCAGCAAATCCTTTTACTCGAATCAACCTCGAACCATCTCATGAGCTATGCCTACAAACATGAGCTATGCCTACAAAAATGAGGAGCCAGCCTACAAACCCGTCCTGCAACAGCAAGGCATCAGACCCAGAGTAATCATTGACTCTGGAGCGTTCACGGCATTCACGCTTGGCAAGGCAGTTGACCCTAAAGAGTACGCTGAGTGGGCAAAGGATTTTGATAGCCGCTGGCGGCACCGGATGGACTCGCTTCACTTCATGAACCTGGATGTGATTGGAGATCAAGATGCTTCATGGATTAATCAATCAATTTTAGAAGGGCTAGGGATGCGACCCATCCCGATCATTACTTTTGGCGCGGATATTATCCATCTGCAAAGAGCGATTGAAAATTATGATTACGTCGCACTGGGCGGACTGGTGCCCCATTCTGGCAACCGGAAGTTGCTACAGGCTTGGCTAGATCACTGCTTCCAAATTGTCATGGCCCAATATCGCAAGACTGGCAAAATGCCCAAGGTGCATCTGCTGGGGATAACCAGCGATTGGGCGATGAAACGCTATCCCTGCTTCTCCTCTGATTCGAGTTCATGGGTTGCCAGCTTGCGGTTTGGGCGCGGTGATATTGCAGGGATTCAGCAGGTTCCCAGGTACAAGGAAAGCGATGCTGCCCTGGCTGCAAACATCCATGTCCTTCGAGCGGCTATCCGCAAATATAAGCGGATGGAAGAGGAGGCAACCAAGCTGTGGGCAGGCAGGGGGATTAGCTGGTGATCGCTGTATGAAGGTGCATTTTGTATGGGCGGGAGCCAGTGATACATTGCCGGATGGCAGGAATTCCAGAGTCCTTCTTGCTGAGGAGCTTGCAACCGGATCTTTGCTCAGCTTTGCCCATGCAGGCTATGAGAAGAAATGGGCAGAGCTATGGAATGAATTAGCAAGGTTACACCAGAAAGCAATGCGAATTCACCTTACAGATACAATAGCAAGATTGAGCGGCCAGAGATCGGTTAAGGAACTGCTTCCAGAAGAGGGAAAGACAGAAAATTTATTTAGCTATGCCTACCAAGAGCAAGAGGAGCAATGGCGTGATTCATGGCATACTCCCATGAATATCCATATCGCTGGGCATTCTGCCACTCCAGAGATGGAAAAAGAGATGGAAAAGCAAATCAAGCCAGAGCATGACAATCATTTAGCAACCTATGCCGACCGAAAGGAAGTAACCGATACGATCGCTGCTATCAGCAACCTTGTTGACCTTAGACCGAGGGTGATCATCGACTCTGGCGCGTTCACTGCATGGTCAACCGGAAAAACCATAACGCCGCAAGAGTATGCGGAATGGGCGCTTGATTTCGATAAGCGCCGGAGAAGTAAGATGGCAGCGCTCCATTTTATGAATCTCGACGTAATTGGAGATCAAGATGCCAGTTGGAATAATCAATCGATTCTAGAAAGCCTGGGAATGAGGCCGCTCCCTATTGTCACTTTCGGGGTAGATCTGCGGCATCTCCACCATACCCTTAGCGGCTACGATTACGTCGCATTAGGCGGACTGGTGCCCTATACGAGGAATAAGAAGTTGCTACAGGCTTGGCTAGATAGCTGCTTCCATATCGTCATGAGTTATTACAAGAAGACTGGCAAGATGCCTAAGATTCACTTGTTAGGCGTAACTACTGAATGGGTGCTCAAGCGTTACCCTTGCTATTCCTCTGATTCAAGTAGCTGGGTTTCTAGCCTTCGGTTTGGTGGTGGAGATGTTGCCGGGATAAAAAATATTCCTCGCTACAAAGAATCTGATGCGGCTATGGCCGCAAACATTCATGTACTTCGAGCCGCTATCCGCAAATATAAAAAGCTTGAGGAAGAATCTACTAAGCTGTGGGCAGCTAGAGGCATTAGCTGGTAACTTCTAGCGCATCAGAAAATCAATCAATTAATCGAGATAGGAGATAGGTGGAAATCATGTTGTCATCTTTGTACAAAATCGAGAGAGCGGTTCCGTTGCATCCCAGTCAATTGGAGCCGAATGATTGGAATCCCAATCGAATGAAAGAGCGCACCCAGGAGGCTCTACGAGAGTCGCTGGATTGGGTTGGGCAGGTAGAGGAAATCCTGGTGCGGCCCCACCCCGAAAAACAGGAGGTATATCAGATCATTAATGGGGAGCATCGCTGGAAGGAGATGCAGGATGAGGAGGTGATTTACGTCAATATCATCCACGACTTATCCGACGCTGAAGCAAAGAAGCTGACGGTAGTGCTGGACAGCACCCGAGGCGAGATGGATAAAATCGACCTAGCAAAGCTGCTGGCCGATATTCAGCAAGATATGGGAGTGGATACGATTAAGGCGGTACCCTACACCGAGAATGAGCTAAACGAGCTGATCAAGCTATCAGAAGCGGATTGGGATAATTACGGCAGTAGCGGCTCCTTCCAGGATGCTTACAGCGACCACCAGGCGAATCAGCAACGCCGCAATGAAGCGACAGCGGCGGCAGGGGGAGGAGGAGAGCAGTACGCTTCTGGGGGTTCTCAGGGGAGCGGCATCCAAAGCACCTTTCAGGGGCAGCAAGGCCAGCATGGGGAGCGCTTTGAAGAGTCTGGTGATCATGTATCGGTATTCTTCAAAGCGTCTCATGAGGATATGGAGTTAATCAAGCAAGCTTACGAGCTGGTGCAGCAAGAGGGGGAGCTTGACGAGAATCCAGCGATCGCATGGGGTCAGGTCATTGCGAGGATAGCCAAAGAGTTTATCGGGTATCCTCGTGGAAATTAACTGGAGTCGTTACTTATGAGTCAGCCGCAAGCATGTTTAATCTCATGCGTCAAACAAAAATCAAATAAACCTGAACCCGCGATCGATTTGTACAAATCCAGCTTATTTATTAAATCAAGAGGATATGCAGAAAAACTTGGTCTGCCGATTTACATTTTATCGGCCAAATATTACTTAATTCATTCCAGCCAACTGGTTCAGCCGTACAATCTGACGCTAAATGATTTCTCGAAAAATGAACTGGATAAATGGGCTTTTCATGTAGGAGGACAAATCTTTGAGCAATTCAATCAGGATGCAGCACTGCTTGTTTTAGCTGGCTCAAGGTATCTATCCTTCAGAAAGTATGTAGATAATCCGATCATTGATCCCATGATCGGATTATCTATTGGCAAGCGGCTACAGTATCTAACTAGGCAGATTGAATCTCATTAGATTGATTTAGTTTAGATTTACGCTTCCTGCGTCCTGCTACTTCAGCGGCTAATTTATCAAACTGCTCGACGCTTGTATCTTTGATGGATTTAATCGCAAGCTCATCATGAATTGCTGCCCAGGATAACTGTTGATCTGCGTAGAGTTGCTTGACGATCTGGCTTAGATTGTAGACTTGCATTGCTTTAGATTCACGCTGAACCTTACTCGTAGATAAACCCATTCTTGATGCGATCTCTTTAATCGATTGACCTCTTTCTACTAATTCAAGGATAAATTTTGCCCGATTAAATCTATCTGCTTTGCCAGCTTCGCAAGCCTTTCTTAGAATTTCATCATCCTGAGTACTCCATTCTTTTTTGGGAGCACTCTTTTTAGCCTTTGCTTTTGGCTTTGCATCCCCATAAGCTTCTTCATGCTTCTTGTTCAAGAACGCAGCCATTTCATCATTTAATTGCTTTTCAGATTCGGTAGACTCAAGAACATCGGGTTCCAGCACCTTTTTCAAATTCTGATCGATAACTGCAGGGATGGCAAGCTCGGTTACTTGCTCAGTCGCTTCGCTGGCAACTGCAACGGCTTCAGGCTCGGTAGAGATGGCATCTCTACCCTCTAATTGCTTAGCGTTGTAATCTTCGATAGCCGCAATTAGATCGGCTTTCTTAGGCTTAGCGTTGGGGGTGAACAATTCATGAGCGATAGCGGCTTTCAGATCCTTGGGGTAGTTATTGGTAACGGTAATCATTGCGCTTCTCCGATAATTGATTGATTTGCTTACATCGTCATTATGTCTCATCTATGCGAGAATGGCAAGACCTGTTTGACTCATCCTGCTTATACCTGGCCGAAAAGCGCGACCAAATCCTTATATGAGCGATATCGCTACTCCCGCCCGAAATAAGACATAATGACGATGTAAGCGATACTTAAAGATCAGCGATCGCTAAAGTCTAGCAGTAGGGGCATAACCCGCGCCCCAGTAATAATCCAATCAATTATCAGCCAGCAATGAATCAGCTATCGATTTTTCCAGCCGCGCAAGAAATAGCGATATTCTCCCCTTGCCGCCAGTACCGATACACTCTTTGGCGAAGATGGGGGGATGATTGGGAATCGAATTTTTGCATGTTTATTGCTTTGAATCCCAGCACCGCAGATGAGGTGCAGGACGATCCAACCGTTCGCCGCTGCATCCGATACGCGAAAAGCTGGGGTTATTCCGCGCTCTGTATGACCAACATTTTTGCATACCGGGCCACTGACCCAAACGTGATGAAAGCTCAGGCAGAGCCGATTGGCGAGGAGAACGATCGCTACCTGATAGAGTGCGCTGCCAAAGCGAAAATCGTTGTTGCAGCCTGGGGTAATCATGGAGTGTATAGGGATCGACACCGCCAGGTAACTGCGATGATTCCAGATTTGCACTGCTTAAAAATCACTGGGGCCGGAATGCCAAGCCATCCGCTATACCTGCCCAAGAACCTGGAGCCTTTCCGTTTGTAAATACTCAACTCATTCACGGAATTCTGTTGTAGGCTTTAACAAGCACCTATGATAGGAATTCTATGGCTAAAACAACCGCAGCAACCTCAGAAGCTCAAGGTTTTCAATCAGCACCAGAGGTTGTAGAGAACGCTTCAAAACCTGCCACTTTATTGGATAGTATTACAACTGAAACCACTTTACTATCAGCCTGTCAGCATACTCTGCCGATAGGCTGGTTTGATGCGAATGGGGAGCGGCAGCAGAGCTTTACCCTCAAAGCCTTCACAGGTAAGGACGAGCTTGAATTATCAGCCCTGACGACTCGCTATCGAGACAAAATCGCAGAAGTGCTTCCAGTTTTCCTGTCGCGAATGATTGAAACGATTGGCGGCACTCCGATCGCGGAAGTAGCAAAGAGTCAGAGCTTGTCTACACAAAAACTCTGCGAGAACCTATTCCTAGCCGATGCGTTGCAGGTATTGCTCCAATTACGGTTAGATGCGATTGGCCCAGATGTGCAGCTATCGGGTCAATGCCCAATCTGCCAAACGGTCAACAAAGACCGGGAAGGCGAATACTCCGATTTGAGTACCGTAGAGGTGCAGATGGTCAAAGGGTTGACCCATCCGATTATTGAGATTGTGCTGCCAGATGGTGCAACCGTTTTCGAGGATTTTATTAAGCGCATCCAGATTCGCGCTCCCAAGCTCTACGATTTGAAGCGGATGGCAAAGCAGGCGAAGGATGGGCAGGCAGAGTATCGGGTAAACCATCGGATTTTGCTTAATACCGTGGTGGGACTCCCAGAATCAGAGGCTTACGGCAATTCAATGAACTCTGACCGTACCGCAATCTCAGCCGCTGGCATCGAAGCGCTATATGAGCAGCTAACTGCTAGGGATAGATCGTACCTCCAAAAGTGCATCAATAAAGTCTCTAATTTCGGGCCAGCGATGACGATCGAGATGGTTTGCCGCGCTTGCGGCTATGACGACTGGAGTGCGGAGGTGCCCTGGCGGGATCTGCCTACCTTTCTGTCTTACCCTGCTTAATAGGGGAGTAGATGAAAGCTACTTAAACGAAGTAGCTTTCTTCCTGACGGTGGGAGATCAAGCTCCATTCTCCTCGATTGAAGATATTTATAATCTCCCGATCTCTCGACGGGAGTTTTTCACAAAAAAGCTGGTGGAGACATACGAGAAGCAGCGGGAAGAGATAGAAAATGCAACCAGAAAACGGTAATCAAGTAAATCCTCAAATACTGGCATGGAGACGCTATCAATGCCAATTAGATCCCAATGAATCAATCAATTGGTTCGCTTTGATGGATTGGTTGAAGGCGGAGAATGAGCAGTTAGCTTTTGAGATATGGAAAGCTGATTTTCTGTCCAGGCACCCGGAGTTAAAGGGGGAGGAAGAAGAATTTCTTAAATGGTGCTATGGCATGGATCCGGCGATCGAAAACTACTGGAATACTGCATCAGGCAGACTCCTTAAATCATCAATCGCCTTCTGGTGTAGCGTGAAAAGCTGGATGCATTTTAGCTCCCCAGCTTGGGCAGGGTTCGACTTTAGAACCAGGATGCTGGCAAAAGCAGTGCAGAACTGGGTTGTTGCCAGTTACCCAGGCTTTCACTTCGATTAATAATCAATCAATTTTTGGGAGATGGTATGCCAGATTACGGACTGTACTATGAGCTAGAATCCGCTCTACAGCAGGATCCGAGCCTGGTCGCTGCCAAGGAGTTATATCCATTCGATAATGATGCGCTTTATGCTGCCATCATGGATCGATTGGCTCAGCCTTTACCCAATGGAGATCCATCGCCTTTTAGTGCGAAGACTCCGGGCAGTGCTCATGCCATCTTTGCCGGGGTGCTGATCTACCTGCAAAGCTTAGCCGCGCATGAGATGAACCTTGTGCCGGATGGGACTATCTTGGAGTGGTTGCGGCTACTGGGCACGACGCTCCGAGAAGCAGAGTATCCAATTATCAATGTTCGGTTTTCTCGCAGTGCGGACGCAGTTGCCAATAACATCCCGGTGACTGTTCCAGCAGGGCTAGAAATTCGGAGCTTCTACGATAGTAGCCGGAGTGCTTACACCATTGTCGAAACCGACATTCCAATCACGGATGATTCCGCTTTGGTGCCTTGCCGGATTAGCCAGCCAGGAATAATTACAAATCTGGTAGATGGTGAATTCAATCAGATGGCGCGAGGAGTGCCGTTCGTGGATACGGTTGCCAGCGAGGGAGTAGTTACCCCTGGCAGGGATGCAGAGCGGCTGATTGATGCGGTACTGAGGACTAGGGATTGGCTAAGGACTGGCGATCGCTGTTTGACCGACCGGGATTATGCCTACTTCGCGCTCCAGGCTGGTGCAACAAAGGTGAATGTGATTAGAGGCCGGATGCCCGAATTAGACGGGTATTTTCGGGATCTGCGAACCATTGCCATCTACCCTGCAACGATGCAGCCAATTGTAGAAGCAGCGCTAGAACCTCGCCGATTACTGGACGAAAGGCTGGTGGTAGTTGCGGCTGAAGTGATTCCTTTGAATGGAGTAATCCAGGTCAAGGCGATAGATGGGTTAACTCAATTTGAGGTATTTAATCTGGCAGCGGCGGCTATCTCGCAGAACCTTAATCCTCCTTCTGTAGGAGGTATCTGGGGCGATAAGCAGCTTGAAAAGACGATCGCAGGCATTCTGGAGCGGGTGCAGGGGATTTATGCCGTACCCTCGGTCGAGCTGACCCATGCGGAAACCGGGGAAGCATTCTCCAGCTTGACGCTAGAACCCTGGCAGCTTGCCGAGATTCAGCAGAATATCCAAATACAACTTGTTCAATAATCAATAATCAATCGATTTTAGAGGTAGGTATGGAATCAATCAATTCTGATGAAAGCGTATCGGCAGATATTAGCTCTCGAAAACCGATGAAGAAGCCAAGAGGGAAATCTGTATTAGATGAACTCCGGCAATTCAAGCAATTAGATGAATCTAGAGCGGCCCAGGCAGCAAAGGCTCAACCCTTCCGGCTATCAGAAGAGAAAAGCGAGATTATTGATAAGCAGATGGAGTCTGACCGAGCTTACTTTGAGGAGCATCCACATTGCCATGCATTCTATCGGCCTCCTACGCCAGCAGATGCACCGGGGAACAGCCTGATAGTCGATGACGATATTCACTCCATTTTGGTTGTCCGACATCCAGAAGATGAAGGCATGAGATTTCGGGTTGCCACCGATGTAAAAGTCTTTCAGCACACTGCAAGCGGCTGGACTAGAGAGCAAGCAATGGGCTTCTGGCAAGCGCTAATGAAGCAGCAAAAACAAATGAAAATCTAAAAATTTAGAATTCTAAAATTCTATGTCGTTCGAGAAACTTGTCAGGCCAGATTTACCAGAAGCGCATACTCCCCAAGCTCAGCAGGGACTTATAAGCGGCTGGGTGCCTGCGATTTTGAATCGAATCGAGTCATCGGATGATCCAGAAGGCTTGGGGCGAGTTAAAGTGCAGTGCGATTTACTGGCAATAAATCAGACTTTGCCGAACTCTTGGGACGGCATGGTATGGGTGCTGGAGGAGTACGTTTGCAATGGCAAGGAAGGGGGAGCGCATCGCTACCTCCAGCCAGGGAGCCAGGTTGCCTTACTGCCCATGTTTGGCAACCCGAAATATATGCTTATGCTGGGAGCCTTACATAGCAGAGTAGATAAACCTAACCCCATCTTTGACCGGAGTATCGAGGTGCATGGTACCCAATCACCGGGCCAGATATTCAAAATCAAAGACGATCGCAATACCGAGGAAACCCATGCCTTCCCGCATGGAGTCACCAGCCAAGTAACTCGCACCGGAGATAAAATCGACCAGACCCAAGGGGGAGCCAGGAATCATCTGCAACAAGATGGCACCAATCGGGTAGAAAATAGCAAATCCTCAATCGTCCAAAGTAAGGACGGGCAGATTACCCAACGCTCTGCAGGCGATGCAACTCAGATTCTAACCGCCGATGGCCGCGCTTACCTCCGAGCGGAAGCCTCCAAAAATGAGCTAAAACTTGAGCCTGGTACGTCTGAACTGCTGGGGCCAGCACCGGAGCTGACCGGATTAAAAAACCAGGCTAAAAAGCTTCTGGGAGGGCAGCTTGGACAAGCTCAAGAGCTGCTTAAAAATCTGGGGTTATCAAGTACGCTTCTGGGAAATCTGGGGAGTAGTACAGGGAGTAGTACAGCTAATCAGGAGAGCTTAGCGGAGCTAGCTACCAGTGCAAGCGAGTTCCTGGGGCAGCTAAGCAACGGGATTGGCTCTACTTTGCAAACTGGTATAAACGTATTAAAGGAGATTCAGAAACAGCCAATCGCTGACCTGGGGCAAACTTTATTTGATCAGGTAGAGGCAAGCGTAGCCAGCGGTATAGGGGCGCTCCTGCCAGCGCTGCAAGAGATTCTGGCACAGAAACCCTCCTTATCAGAAATCAATCGCTTTTTAAGCGCTTCTGATGTACTTACTCAACCCATTGAAGAATCGGCAGCAAATATAAATGTACTAAAAGGCTTGGGTCACTCACTGGATTTGCAGGCAGAGTTTATCTTGAGCAAAGCGCTGCCAGAGGGCTACGATAGCTTCAAGAATCTGTCTGCTCTGGGGATTGCAGATAAGGTAGAGCCAATCTCCAATCTGTTCGATGAGGCTAAGTCAATTCTGGAAGGTACGGCCCCACTGCTGCCATCGCAGACGCTGCCAATCGCTCAGCAATTAGAGCAGCAACAGCAACGATTGCAGGATATTCCCGCTCAAATACTTGGCACGCTCCCTAAAGAATTACAGGGATTCATTTCCCCGTCGCTGATCAAGGGATTGGTTAATGGGGGAGATTTTGAAGCTGGCATCACTGGAATGCTGGGCAGTATTGCGAAGGGGTTCAATGGGCAGACAATCAGCAGCCTGACAAAAGCGTTGCCATTTAGCAATGCCTTGCCGGATATGCAGAAATTAACCGATGCGATCGCTAAAGGGCAATTTAGCAACCTCTCACAGATGCTCTCCGGTATCACCAGTTTGCCTGGTTTAAGCGGCCTTGGCTCCCTGACTGGCAATCCATCGCAGATGCTCTCGCAGATGTTCTCCGGGCTGACTCAGCAGTTCGGGCAGATGTTGGGGGATGCTCAAAAGCAGTTGACTAAATTTGTGAATTCAATTGGTGAGCAGATTGCTAGAGCGAAAGTGCAGGTTGATAAATTCACAAGCGAATTGCGTGCCAAGCTCGGCAAACATCGAGTGTATGCAACAGAGAAAGGAGTTGGTGCTCAGAGTCCTTATGGGGGTTTTGATTTTGGCAAAGATGGTGGCTTGATGAAATCCCTCGGCAAGATGGTGATGCAAGTTATCGGCAAGGGATCTGGTGGATTGACCTTAGATCCGAAACTGGGGGCGCTCCTGCAAGGGTTCGATAAGACTGGGCAGACCGCTCTATCAAGCGTCCAGGCTAGCGGAAGCAGGATTAACGTATCCGCTGCTCAGACTGCAATTTCCGGCGAGACATCAATCAGAAGCGCTTCTGGGGATTGGGGCTTGCATGTCCAGGATAACGGCGTGTACCTCAATGATTTTGCATTGCAACAGATTTTCCCGATTCCAGGGCAGATTCAGTTTCTCTTGGCTCAGATGGTCGGAGCAACTGGAAATATCACCGCGCTTGATAGTCGGGTAACTGCGATCGAGGTGGCAGGAGGGGGAGGCTCAGGAGGAGGAGTACTGGACGGTGGGATATTTTAATCAATCAATTATCGAGGTTTTTGATGACTAAGATTCTATTGCGGAGATCTTTAAGCGGATTACTCCCTCCCAGCTATGAATGGGGCGAAATGCTCCTATTGAACGGCGGGGAAGATGCTGTCATTATTAAGGCTGACGGCACCCCGAAAGATTTGCTTGCCAACCAAGCAATCTCCTTGTCAGGAGATGTGAGTGGAATTGGCAGCACTTCGATTAATGTCACCCTGGCTAATAGCGGCGTAACTTCAGGTGATTACACAAAAGTCAGCGTAGACGCGAAGGGGAGAGTAGTTGCTGGAGCTAATTTAGCGGAATCCGATATTCCAGATTTGACCCATACGAAAATTGGCAATTTCACAACTGCGGCTCAGGCAGCGGCAGCACTGCTGAGATTGGATCAGCTTGCAACTTCTGGGGCCAACCTCAATTTAGGGGGCTATCGAGTCACTAATGCAGGTACTCCACTCGCTGGAACTGATCTTGTCAACAAAGCCTATGCCGATGGATTGGTGCAGGGCTTAGATATTAAAGCATCGGTTAGAGCGGCTACCACAGAGCATATACCGACCACTCCAACAGTTCTAGATGGTATCACGCTCAATCCTGGAGATAGGATTCTGGTGAAAAACCAGACTACACCAGAAACAAACGGGATTTACATCTTTGCCGGGGAAGGGGAGGCACTTGTTAGGGCATCCGATTCAGATACTTCCGAGAAGGTGACTACAGGGATGTACACCTTCGTGGAGGAGGGGATAGTTAATGCTGGATTGGGATTCAGCCTGATTACTCCTGGCCCAATCTCTTTAGGTGTAACCGGACTGACGTTCACCGCATTCAGCGGAGGAGGTAGTACGATCGCTGGCACCGGACTAACTCAATCCGGCAATACGATAAGCATTGACTCTGCCTATGCAGGCCAGTCCTCGATAGTAACCGTTGGAGCCATCACAACGGGAACCTGGCAAGCAACACCGATCGCTGCCGCTCACATCGGGAATGATCTGACCGTCTCTAAAATCACTGATTTCGATAGCGCGGTTGACGCAAGGACTGCGACAGCCATTGATACCGCATTCGCCGCTCTAACCACGATTGACGCTGGCACGTTCTAAAATTGATTGATTAATGACTACCCTGAATTTAGAAGTACTGCTAAAAAGAAGCGCTGGGGCCACCCTGCCTACAACCCCTCGCTTTGGGCAATTGCTCATCCAGAATGGCGGGAGCCAGCTTGCGGCAATCAATTCCGATGAAGCGACTGCAACTATCTTCCGGCCTTTTACCGGGTTTGCGATAACTGGGGATGCAACGGGCACCTACAATGCTGTTACCCATGCCATCGACTTAGCGCTTGAAAATACAGGCGTAACGCCTGGAACTTACACGAAAATCAATGTCGATGAAAAGGGCAGGGTAACAGCAGGAGGGACGCTAGCCGCCGCTGATATTCCCACTCTGACCGCTTCAAAGCTTTCTGATTTCTCCCCATCCGTCCAATCGGTTGCAGCCGCTTTAAGATTGGATCAATTTGCTACTCCAACCTCTGATCTAAGCGTAGGGAGCAAGAAGATCATAGATCTGGCAACCCCTGTAGAAGCATCCGATGCCGCTACAAAGGGCTACGTTGACGCTAATTCTGGATCTGTTAACTATAACGCTCCGGTAGCTGGATTTATTTACGGATTGACCGCCAGTAGGAATGCGACTTACCCAGAAACCAGACTTGATTTTTCATCTGGCTCTGCCTGGGTGCATGACCGAATAGTTGCGTTTCCTTCCCCTATCGTGAAGCGCTTAGATGCAACCTGGGCAGAGGGTTCGGGAAATGGAGGGCTATTCTCTGGGAGTATCGCTGCCTATACGTGGTATCACTGCTTTGCAATGCAGAAGGCTGATAGGAGCGCGGTTGATTTCGGATTCAGTGAGTCTATTGACGCAAGCGATGCTCCTAGCGGCTGGAATTGTGCGTTAATCTGGTCGATCGCTACCGATGCAGCCGGAAGCATTGTTGATTTTGTTCAGAATGGCTCTAAGTGTACGTGGGTCAATCATTTCATCAATTATTCTGCTTCGGTGCCAACTACAGCGACTCTGGTTCACGTCAGCGTACCTCCAGGGCTTAATTGCGAGGTGCAAGTATTCGGCCAATATTATCCTGCTTCAAGTAATAGCGCTATCTATATCTCTGATCCAGCTCAAGCGGATCAAGAAGTAAATGGGGGGCTGAACGCGGTGACAGCAGGATACTTAAATCCGTCTGATTATTTTGAGCGATTGCTGGTCACAAATACTAATTATCAAATTCGGATTCGCTCTGATCCAAGCAATCCCGGCACAGATTTTCTATACCTATCAACAAAAGCATTTTGGCATCCGGCTAGAAGCCGTTGACAAAAAAGATTGATAGATATTGACAAAAAATAATCAGCTCAATAGAATTAGGCTAAATAATCAATCGGTTAACTCTCGTGATTAGCAAGACGGACATCATTTATTATGTCCAGGAGCATCGTTTCTTAAGCATCCATCAGGATTTTAGAGGCGATAAAACCGTTTACATGGTGAAGATCCCAATACGCAAGTATAAAACTAGAGAAGGGTTTGCGGCGAAAGCTGTAAAAACCGGAACTTTAGGGGATTGCAAATCATTTATCAATCGATTATTCAAGGGGCATCAGTTCCCCTTTTCTGTGCAGGTGCAGTTAATTGCAGATAGCAAAATCGAAGTGATTTGCAGTGGATTAGAAATTCAACTAGATCCGCAGAAAACGTTTTCTCCTGGGGAAGAAGAAGCTTTAACTGATGAGCTAAATAAGCTCATGAGAACGGCAATTTCCAGGCATTTATTCTGGGGTGAAAAGCTCTATATCGCGACTCTTAGCGATTATCGCGGGAATAGAATCTATCCAATCCTGGCAGAGAATCAAAGCTTGTACATGGTTCCTGTTGGGCCAGGTGGGGGGAATCGCTGGCCGCGATACGTAGCCGCTCGTAGCTTACTTCATCCGGTATCGGCTGGCGTTTCATTTGGCTTTAAGTCTACCTCAAGAGGGTGGAAACTTAAGAAGATAGAAGCGCTAAGCTTGGATGGGATGGAGCTTGGAGTTATCCGAAGTCAATAATCAATCGATTTCCAGTAGGCAATATGGCTCAATTTACTTACAGATTTGATGGTGGGGTAATCAAGGGCAAAAGAATTAAGAAGCAGAAAAAAGAGCCGATTAAAAACTCCGGCCCATTTAACTCCATCCCTGCCAATTGGTCGATTGTCATGTCTGCCAAGAATCAGGTTCGGGTCACTCAAGCTTCTGCATCCGCTTGCAAGAGCTTCTGGCTAGAAGCAACTGAGTTATCTCCTTCATTTATGGAAGATCAGCTTGAAAAGGTTCATTTTGCTGTCAAAGGAGTGCCAGCAGCGTATAACGAGGGAGGGATATTTTTAGCGATTGTAAAGCCTGAGGCTATTAATATTTTCCTGGGTAGAGTCTACGAATTTCTTAAGGCGATACTGCCGCCACTTGTAAATGCAGAAATACTATTGTTCGGGCAGGGGGATGAGAGTCGTGACAAGTTTTTAGCTGAGGCAGTTTCCTACTGGCAGAAACTCTTAAAAGATGGTGCTCCATTTGATTCAAACGAAAATCGTCAGCATGGAATTCACAATTACGATTTTTACGATCATAATTAAGTAACCAAGTTATGACAGGCTTGCATAGGGTTGCCCGACAAAGGCAACCTTTTTGTTTGATGCGATAATCAAGGCATGGTCAACTTCTTTAAGCCTCCCAATTCTCCCAAACCAACCTCCGAAGCAGCGGCCCCAGCTACGCAAGCAAACGGTGACATCATCCTGCCGGATTATGCAAAGGGAGTAATGCCCTGCAAGATTGTTTTTCTATCTGGCCCGTATAAGGGCAAGCCGCTAAACCTGGGGAATGGGATCATCAAGAGCGATCAATCTCAGCAACAAAACCGTCGCAATCAAGAAGGCCATTCACTAAGGCTTGGAAGTAACTTTGTAAACATCTCTACAAGAGACTTCAATCTGACGCTGGAGTTCTACAGTCCAGATAAAGATATTTCTGAGTGGGTCGAGAACTGTATGACCTTGCAGCAAATTGATCCAGCAACTGGCAATGCTCCGACACTCCTCTACACCGAGGGCGAGATTAAATCGGTAGCTCCCCTGATTTGCCGGGGAATTAAAGTTAGCAAGGAGCACCCATTCCCAGGTGGCAAAGGTTTCCATTATGCAAAGGTGGATATAAGTTTAGAGCTATTGGGCGGCAAAGAATCGGAACATCGCTTTGCTAAACCGCTAATGGATACTGAATTAACCCGATGGAATAAAAAAATCACCGATGCAGAGCGGGAGCGACAAGGGACTATTGCAACGGCAACCGCAGTTTTAGCAAAATGTCTTACCCCTCAAGAGAACCAGCAATTGACCAATTTACTGGAGGGCAATAAGGCTGGCAATATTGGTGCGGTAGCTGGACTATCTTCAAGCGCATTAATGCAAGCGGCTGTGGCTGGCTTGATTCCTAAAGAGGTGCTGGAAAAACTGGGGAGCAAGCTGGATGATGCGATCGCCAATGAGATTGCCGGGAAAACCAATGGTGTCGGGAAGTATAGCGGCAGATTGGCAGATGCAATTCAGACCGGGAATACAGGCGGACTGCCAGCCGACTTAAAGAGCCAGGTCGAGCAGTTGCAAGTTGACTATGCGGCAATCAAGAAGGCGATCTCCAATCAGGATTTAAGCCGAAATTCCTCAGTATTCGGGAGATCGGCTACAGCTCAGACATTAATCAAGATTGCGGCCTGCGGATTGACCATGAGGCAATCCGGGGCTTCTGGTATCTCCAAAGATCAAAGCAATCCTCCAGAATGGGATGCCTATTTCCAAGCAAAGCTGGGCCAGAAAGCGTCAGATCAGGTAGCACGCGACCAGTTTGTAAAGGACGAAATCAACAAGGCTCTGTCAGATAAGAATGTGACCGATGCTCAGATTGTCGAGAAGTTTGGATTAGCCAATGAGCAGCAAGCGAAAAAGCTTCGCAACTACCAGCCGTTTAAGAGTAAAGATGATTTTATCTTGAGAGCTAGCTCTGCTGGCGTTGTGGGCCGCTCCATCTGGGCATCATTTATCGAGGGAGCTGTTGCTGCCAATGAGTCATCCTCTCCAGGCATCCCTAGCAGCTAAAATCAATCGATTATTGGCAGTAAATCATAAAAGATTGATAGATGTTGACATTTTCAGCATGGAAGCCTACCGTATAGGGTAAGCAATCAATCGATCGGTATGGATAAATGCGTTTCGCAGAGCAGACTTTAACGGAAATTCGGGAGCGTGCAGAGCTTCTGGAAATCGTCCAGGAACAGGTTGTACTCAAGAAAGCTGGAAGGGAGCATAAGGGGCTATGCCCGTTCCATGAGGAGCGCACCCCATCATTCACCGTCAATCCAGCGAAGAATTACTATTACTGCCATGGATGCGGCAAGGGTGGCGATGCCCTCCGGTTTATCCAAGACACTAACCGGATGAGCTTTGCCGATGCAGTTCTGCACCTGGCTGAAAGATACCAGATTGAGATCCGGTTGCAGGATGCAGAGGATGAGCAAGCGCTGAAGGAAAAGCTGCTCCTCCAAAAACGGTTATTCGAGATGAATGAAGCAGCTTGTATCTGGTTCCAGATGCAGTTGCGACGGGAGCAGGCTAACAATTCCCCGTCCTGGCAATACTTGATGTCGAGAAAAACCAACATCAAGGAGATAAGCGAGTGGCGGCTGGGGTTTGCTCCTAAGAGCTGGCAGGGGTTGCTTGACCACCTGAAGCAGAAAGGCTTTTCATTGGAGTTGCTGCAAAAAGCATCCCTGGCATCCAGTAAGGATGGGAGAGCATTCGACTTTTTCAGGAATCGATTGATTATCCCACTGCTTGATGAGCATAGCCGAGTAGTGGGGTTCAGCGGCAGAGCTATCACGCCAGAAGATAGCCCGAAGTACTTGCATAGCGCGGAGACAGAGATTTTTCAGAAAGGGAGATACTTATTTGGAATGCATCGGGCAGTGGAGGCGATCGCCAAAGCTGAGCAAGTGATTTTTACCGAAGGCCAGTTTGATGTCATAGCAATGCACCGGGCCGGAGTCAAAAATGTAGTTGCTTCGATGGGTACCTCCCTGTCTATCGGGCATATCCGGCAAGCGATTCGGCATACTACCTCCAAGAGATTCCTACTGCTCTTTGATAGCGACAAGGCAGGGCAGGGAGCGGTAGGCAGGGTACTGACCGAAGCTTCCCCCCTGATTCAGGCTGGACAGGTATCGGTGAGCGTGCTGACGCTTGCAGGGAAAGATCCCGACGAATTTCTATCCCAGCATCCAATCGAGGAGCTTCAGCAGCTAATCATGGAAGCTCAATCCTGGTTTGATTGGAAGCTGGGCCGGATTATCAGCGACAAAGACTTGGATGATGTGTCGAGCTTCCAGCAAGCCAGTCGCGATACGGTGGAGCTTCTTAAATCCCTGCCAGATGCTGCCAATCGCTCCAATGCCTTGAGGAGGTGCGCTGAAAAACTGGGGCGCGGTAAACCCGCACTGGTCAGGCGATTAGAAGAGGATTTATCCAATCACTTAAGGGGGAATAGACAGAAATCTAAAAATCTAAAAATTCAGAAATCTGGACATTTAGAAAAAGCGGAATTGAAGCTGCTTCAGGTTTACCTGCATTGCCCTGATATTCGGGAAGAGTTTCGATCCATGCTCGAAGGGTATCAGGTTGGATTTACAGCCAGGGCAGGGGATTGGGAGCAAATCCTGGAGATAGAAGCTCAGGGCAGCTCAAATCTATTTGCCCAATGGCTAGCAATCCAGGAGAAGGGATGCCCCAAAGAGCTGATGCCGGATGCCGAGGCTGAGAATATCGAATCAGCAATGCCGCTTGTCCTGCTCTGCATCTGCCAGCTTGAAAAGGTAGGGCTGCAGGCAGAGCTTGAGGAGCTACAGGCCCAATGGATTGAAAATGGAGACGATGAGCTAGCAGCAAAGATATACGACTTGAAGCAGCGGATTCGAGAGGTTGACAATATGCGAAAAGCTGGTAGCTTGGCATTCTAGAAAATCAATCAATTAATCGGAGAGCAATCATGGTAAGGAAAAAGAAGAGAATCACAATCCACGATATTGTAAAAGCGCGATCGCGCATCCCAAAGGAGGTGCAGGCAAGCAAACAGGAATATGATCCAAATAATGTGATGCCTCGAAAGTGTGCTACCTGCCCCTGGCGAGGAGATGGGCAGGGAGTCGAGCTTGGCGAGTTTGGCTATGAAGCGCTTGTTTATCAAGTCATGCATGATAGCAACCAATTTTGTCATGCCCCAGCTCTTTCCGGGCAGCCAGAGGAAAGGATCTGCCGGGGAGCGCGAGACTTGCAGCTAATCGTATTTCATAAACTGGGAGTCCTCAAGGAGCCGACAGACGAAGCGTGGAGAGAAGCCCTGGAGTAATTGAACCAATCGGAGAAATAGAGTGATTGGATTACATATTTTCGCCTTTTGTATGGGTTTTATAGTCGGAGAGCTGGGAGGCTTAGCCGCTTTACTAGCCGCTCAGTTGGTTAAAAAGAAGCGCTGGCTAAAATATCCGATACTTATTCTCTGCGCTGCTATCCTATTGCTGATAGGGAACCTACTGATACCCGACATCTTTTTCCTTGTCGGGATCATCATCGGCCTCCTGGCTAGCTTGCTGATCATGGAATCGACTTCAAATTAAATTCAAATTAAATATGCCGTACTCTGACCCCTCTAATCCCCTGCCGCCTGCTCTCCTTGAAGAAATCGAAAGGCGTGCCAAACTCACCCCTCTCATGGTAGGGACTGACCACCAGGGCACCCCAAGCAAGATCATTAAGATCCCCCTGAAAGCAGCTTTACAGCATAAAGAGAAGCCCGAAAGCTAGCTTTGATAGGGTTTTACAGCTCTACCCAGGAAATAGATTGATAGATATTGACATTTTCCAGAGGGAGCGGCTATCTTTGGATTAAGCAATAATCAATCGATTTTCGGAGTGAAGACCTATGACCGTTTACTGCCCTGAGCTGGAAGCCGCTGCTAAGCAATCCGCTCAACCTCGCGAGTTCACCCTTAAGAACGGGGAAGTCGTGAAAGCTGTAATGAGTGACCTTGAAGCTTACCAGATCTGCAAGTCTCTAACCGGAGACTTCGCTCGAAAGCTTTGCAGTGAGTTTATTCATGGCACCAGAGAGCTTTCCTACTATCAACTGGGCTGGCTGCATAAGCTTGCGAACGAGAAGCTTGCTGAAGCTAATCAGGCCGCTAAGCCCGTTCCAAAGGGAACTGATCTGGGGGGAGCTGCCAGCTTACTTAAGATTAAAGAGTTATTCAGCTTCGCTGGGGCCAAGCTTAAGAATCCGTCGATCGCGCTTGCAACCAAAGCTGGCTTAGAAATCAGCCTATCCCTGGCAAAGCTGAATAGTAAGAATCCTGGGGCTATCTATCTGAAATCTGCAGATGGGGAATATCTGGGTAAGATCATGCCCGATGGGGTTCTGCTCCCTACTGCAAAATGTACCGATGACGTAAAAGAGCTTTTGGTCGAGTTCGCTGCTAATCCTGCCAAGGTAGCCGCTGAGTACGGCAAATCATCCGGTCGATGCTGCTTTTGCTGCCGGAAGCTGACGGATGACCGCTCTAAAGAGGTTGGCTACGGCAAGACTTGCGCGAAGAATTATGGGCAGCCTTATTGATCCTGCAAAGCTTTTTCAACCATCATCCTAAACTCTGCCATCCGCATCTGAATGTATTCATTAGAATCACAGCGATCGCTTCGGATTGCTGTGATTATTTTTTGCTTCAGGGATTCTCGCAGTCCTCCAATGGGAACATGGCAATCATCAAGGATAGCTGTTGCAATCTTTTCGGGGTCTTTCATATTCCATATTCCACCGGGGGCTTGCATTCTAGAATAAGCTTGAAATACTGAAATTGTAGATACATCCAAGGAATTAAATAATCAGTCTATGGGCGTTCTCGATGTTAGCACTCAATCTAAAATCCCCTCTCCGGTATCATTTTACGGCTATCCGCTAAGTAATTCCGAGATTAGTCCGGCTACCTACGATGGCACCCCACTACCCTTCTTTATGGGCCGCAGGGGGGCTAATCCGAAGCAATACCGGGAATTTCTTAGAAGGAATCAGATTGGCAGAGTATTTGATGATTTAGAGCCAGGTAGACGAGTTTACCTGGAGGTTACTTCAGTTATCTAGTCCTGGTAATCAATTAATTATTAATGGATCCAATCTTTTATGGCAGAGCAGCAAGCACCCGAAAGAATCAGCAATACGCTCCCGATGGGAACTTTATACCCGGTTGTCACCCGGAGCAGCTTATACCCGTTTGCTCAGCCAAAAGATTTGCTCCGGCCTATCTCAAACTTGGAGCGGGTAAGGTACGAGCAACTCCGTCGATTCACCAGGACTCCTCCAGCTTTTTCAGCAATCAAACAGATTACAGACGGCATTTTGAGAATGCCGTGGGTAATCAATCCGCCAATGGAACTGAAGAAAAATGAAGCAGCCATTCAGGTTGCCAAGTACGCAACCAGGGCACTTCAGAAGCCAAATGCGGATGCCACATTGAATACTAATCGGGCATTCCAGGCCGCGATCGCGGATGATCTGCTGACAATCAACTACGCCTGCATCGAGCGGCAGGGAACCGGAGATCCGGAGCGTCCGTTTTGGCTATGGCCTGCTAACTCTGCCATGATTAGGCTCAACAAGGACTGGACTCCCCAAAGGGAAGGGGTAGTGCCTAAATTCCTGGATTACGGCAAGAGTAAAGAGCCAGTGCCGATCATGTCCGAAAATATGTTCATGCTGGTGAATAATGTGAATAGCTATGAGGCAGTCCCTCCGTCGCCTCTGGAGATTGCATTTAACATTATTAATGCGTGGCTGGGGCTTTCAGATTACCAGCAAACTACAACCAGTAATGCAGTCCAGGAGTATATGTTATTCCTGGGAGATGTGAATTCGGGGCAGCTAGACGCTTTTCGCGAGTACTGGCAGGTTGAGGTAGTTGGGAACAAAAAGAAAATGATCTTTGGCGGCCCAGGTCAGCCATCGGTTCTAAAGGCTGGGGCCGCGAATGATACTGGATTGTATCAGTTGTACTGCCAATACCTCCTGCAGATTATTGCAATGTGTTTCTCATTGACGAACCGCGATATGAACGTGGTCGAGCATGATAATCGTGCTACTGCTGGAGCCTCGGCTGATAAAACCTTTCAGTCAGCAATCGTACCCGTCGCTCAAACGATAGACGAGGGGTTGGCGGAAGAAGTTGTAGATTTCTACATCCCAGATTTTCAATATAAGCGGATTTACAAAGAGCCGCGCAGCGAAGCGGAACTGAGAGCTGAGACGCGAGAAGATTACCAAGCAGGCATCCTGACGCTTAATGAAGTTCGATCGAGTCGAGATGTTGACCCAGTGGAGGTTGACCGCTTCGTGAATGGGTCGATTGACGGGGAGCCAAATCCCCAGCAACAACAGGATCAATCCAATGCTGGCGGGAATGACGATAAGCAGGATAACAGCAATGAAACCGATACCGAAGCTGATTAATCTTGTAGACTTATGATATGGAATGCTAGACTCTAGCTGATTCCTCCGTCTTCAGGCGGATTTCCAAAAACTCATTGATTAACCGTAAACAGCCATGCTGAGGGCTTCAGCGTGGCTGTTTTGTTTTAAGGATAATAGCCATGCCTAAGACCCTCAAAAGACGACCTCCAGCCAGGGGATTCACGCCAGCAACCCAGGCAGCAGGTAAATCAATTAGCTCAAAAAATGAAAAAAAATTAGCATCCGCTCTGGAAGGAATAGCTAACGCTGCCAAAGCAATCCAGGAAATTCTAGGGGATGCTGGCTTGCTCGATGGCGACGAGGACGAGGAAGATACCCAGGCTGGCCTACGCTCTGACGATGCCAGCTCAGCGGCTGTAACTGAATCTCAATCGGAATCAAAACCGGAGGAGACTCAAGCGGGCGCAGAAGATGCCCATATCGAAGCATCGGAGTTCACCAATTTCGTCGATCGCTCCAACTGGTATCAGCGGCTGGACAACATTCTCTGGTCATTCTCCTGGTTTTTCCAGGACGCTGTTTACGATGTAGCGGAAGGTGAGGGCACCGAAGAAATCAATCAATTAATCCAAGATCTGCAAAAGTATTTACAGGAGCTGGCGACCAGCTATCCGGCAATCTCTGCAAGCCTCGCTCAATTAGCGGCAGCGAAACCGGAGGTTGGGCACGAAGCGGCGGATATGTATAGCTTGCCCTGCAGCCTGGATTTAATCGAAGCAGGGGCAGGAAATCGGCTCCCGATTGAAGGCAAGTTATTTACCGTTGATCAGCTCTCTGAAGGCGTGCCAGCGAAGGGGCCAGGGAAGAAGCTGTACATCCCTCGCGCAGTTGCAGAGGAAGCAGTTAATCAGTGCGTCGGATTGCCATTAGATGCCGCTGACACGCTCGATCATCATGCGAACGATGAAATCGTTGGAGTGATGCTGGGAGCTACCCTACGGCAAGATAACGGTTTCTGGGTGCGTGGCTCATTATTCCCATTCAATCAGCCTGAAAAGGTAGCTCAGATTCGGGCAAATAAACAAAGTCTTGGATTTTCGATCAATGCCTACGCTCCAGGGCATGACGAAGAGGTTAACGGGGAGATGGCCCATGTGGTAGACAAGCTCATCCTCCTTGGCGCGAACATCCTCTACAAGGATGCAGCGACATTTCAGCAAACAGAATTGGTTGCCAGCTCCCGACCCTCCGAAGATAAGCCTCCAGAAGAGGATCAGCATCGGGGCAGCGGCAGACTTAAAAAGCTGACGACTCGGTTAAGGCCATCAGAGGAGTTTAACCGAGTCGTTAGCCAATTAATCGCGGCTTCGGCAGAGGCAATCAATGCAGAGCGATCGGAGCAACCGGAGGCTACCGCAGTCTCTGCTGAAAGCGATCCGATAACCCCTGATTCAACTCAAGAACCACCAACCGGAGAAATCGAAATGAACGAAGAAATTAAAGCGGCGTTTGATGCTCAAGCTCAAATGATTACTCAGCTTAGCGAACTGGTAACGCCTTTGGTCAGTAGCGTGAAAGTTCTAGTAGACGAGCGCAATGCCAAGATTCAGCAAGAGGAAGAACAAAAGGTAGCCGCTCAAGCTGCTCAACAGCAACAAGAGATGCAGGCAATGATCCGGAAGACTGCTAAAGAAACCCTTGCTAGCTTACTTAATCCCACTGGTGCTCCCGCTCGGATGAGCAGCGGCATCGTTGCAGCTTCTACCGCCAGCAAGACTATTGATCCTGAATCTATTGATGGGCAAATCCTGCAACTAGAAGCGCGGCTGCAAGAAGCTCAAAGCTCGACAGATCCAACTATGATGGCCCGTCGAGTGCAACTGCGTGATGAGATCCATAAGCTCAGAATGCAGCAACTCCCTGAGATGGTTTAAGCCTCTCCCCAGCAACCCACTAATCAATCAATTAACCATCAAGGAGAAGGCGGAATGACTATTGCAGGAGTTAATTTTCAGAATGTATCGGAAGCGGATCAGCTTTTCGATAGCCTCACTCAGGCAGCGGCTACGAACATGGGCCGCTTCACGGTCAGACAGGATTTCATGCCTGAAATCGGTGATTATTTGTACCGCAACGCGCCATTCTGGGCACGCTTGCCCAAGGAGCCAGCGGAAGCGGATATCATCAAAGAAATCAGAATGACCCAATTGCCAGCGGTTGGATTTAGCGCGAAGTCTACGCTGAATACTGTCGCGGGTCAAGGTGGATTAACCAATCGCCAGGATTTAACCGATCCAGGGCAGGAAGTAAAATGCGTCTCCGGCTTTATTGACTGGAGCCATTATGCTCGGTCGTTGTACGAGCAGCAGGGTCGCCCCTACGGTGATCAGGTTGCGAGGGATACCAACGATATGATTGATGCAGCTACAATGCTGCTCGAACTGGGATTATTCACTGGAAATGCCACCTCTGATGCCTTGCAATTCAATGGCATTCCCCAGTTGATGCCGACCTCAAACCATGTTTTCACGCTGGATATTACGGCAACCACCCCAGAAACCAGCCTTTCTCAGAAGCTGGTCGAATGCTGCACCCGGATTATGTCTAATCGGGTTACTAACCATCGAATCACTGACATCATCACTACTGGTGCTGGCTGGAATCTGATTCAGCGAGAAATCGAGGAGAAGCGGCTCTTCACCCAATTGGTAGAAGTAATTCCTGGTGTACAGGTGCCAGCAATCCTGACCCCTTGGGGCAAGGTGCCCATCAGCATGACCCCATTCCTGAGCGATACGGCTGGCGCAAATACAGATCCCGATACAATCAACTTCTGGTTTATCGACATCAATAAGCTGGTCTGGAAAGGCGTAGTACCTCTGGGTGGTGCCCAGACGTTTGATCCGCAGATTTTTGAGATCACGACCTTCGCTAATAACGTACCGTTGACCGAGAAGCGGATGATTCTCTGCTATGGCGTGCTCTATGCCAAAAACAGGGGGGCCGATATTTACAGGTTGGACGTGACCGCACCTCGCGGCTCCGCATGGACTTACACCACGGCTAACTAGATTCATTGATAGGGGCGTTTTGCCCCTATCTGCTTAGGTGAAGTTCAGGGAGGAAATCATGATCACAGCTACAAACAAATGGAAAGCGCCAATCCTGACTACTCTGGTAGGAGTGGGTAGCTTACGAAAACCGAATGGAGCTAAAAGCTTTGGAGGGCGTATTGATAAACTTTTGGTCGAAGCTGGTTACGCGGAGTACTACAACCCTCCATCTCCTCAGATTACTGCAGACGAGCCTGTAGCCGATTCTAAAGCAGGCAATGAAGCAACTCCCCAGAAGGTAGAGGAAGCGGCTGTAGATACTATTGCAGAGAGCGAGGAATTAGCGGAATCTCAACCGGAAAATCAATCAATTAAGGGGAAGCGAAAATCTAAGAGTTCTGGGGGTTAGCCAATGGCCTTGGCATATCTGACCGCACAGCAAGCGATCGAGCAGCTAACCCTTCTCCAGCCGGTTTACGAATTGACCGGATTTGAGAATTCAGGATTGATTGAGATGCTCTTAGATCCTGCCAATCAATCCACTCTGGAATTGATTCTACGCAAACTGGAAGAGCGAGTAGATCAGTGGGTGGGTTATCGTATTGCGCCAACGCAGTATACAGAGAGCCTGGGCGCGGATGCCTTATCGCCGCTAGCCTGCACCTCAAACTATCCCATCATTTCGATTGTCAATGTGCAACCTATCCCAAATAGGCTCCCGTACTATCTGCCAACCAAAGATACTTGCCAGATTGGAGGCGTGCGAACGATCAATTTACTCAACCCGCTGACATGCGCGATCGTGACTTACATTGCAGGCTATGACCCAATTCCGGCTATTGTTGGCGATTGCATTTTTGAGGCATTAATCCTCATGATTCAATCCGGCAATCCAGTTAACTTTAGCCTTCTCGATGAAGCAGCTAAAGATGTTGAATCCTTCCAGCTTCCGAGCGGCCTGAAGAAATCCTGGAAGGTGTCAGATAGCAAAGTTGGGCAAACCAATGCCGATCGCTTATTTGGGCCTCTGCGCGAATTCAAGCAGGCATTGCAAACAGGTGGAAGCCCAGTTGTTTAGCAACCAGTTTAATAATCAATCGATTATGCGAGATTTACTGCCGAAAAAAGATGTACTGGAATTGCTAGCGCAGCAACAGCAATTTCATGATCCACTGGAGAGAAGTTTGCCGCAACTGGTAAAACTCTGCTCCGATTTTGGCAAGTATCTCAGATTGCTACCCTATGACTTGGCTACGCTGGAAGCTGGGGCTTACCTGCATGATATTGGCAACCTATTCGTAGATACCTCTATTCTCCAGCAATCAGGCCGATTAAACTACGCGCAATGGAGTGCCATCCGGCAGCATACGATCGCAGGGAAAAGGCTACTGGAAGATTTCGCGTCTTTTCAGCCAATCCTAGAAATCGTAGAGCTGCACCATGAGCGAATTAATGGTACAGGCTACCCACACAGCTTAGAGGGCGCTGAAATTCCCTACCTGGTGCAAGTCTTTTCGATTTGCGATTGCTGGCACGCTTTGCTATCGGAGCGCAGCTATCGGGCCGCAAAAACAGTAGAGCAAGCACTGGCAGCAATCAAGCAGGAAGTCAGCATGAACTCGATAGATGCTGCCCTAGCCTCTACTTTTTTTGAATTTCTGACTCTTTCTATCTCCGCAGAGATAGCGAAGGAGGATCTATGTTAATCAGTCATGCAGATATTGCTGAACTTATTCGGGAAGAAGGGTTACGGTTTCACCTAATCAAAGCAGCGACCGAAGCAGGTAATCCGGCACTGGGAATTCCGCCCAAGAAATCGGAATCGAAGAAGCTATTTTATGGCACGCTGAAGCCCCCAAAATTAAGCGGTATTGATACTCCGCAACTCTCCAGCAAGGAAGGGGAGTTAATGGTTTATTTCCCTGCTCTCAATCTGACCAGGCAGGACTTAGCTTCAGCTCAGTTCGAGCATGGTGGACAGCGCTATTTCTGCCAGTACATGAGCGAGGTTGATCATCGGGGAGTTGCCTTGATGCATCAAGTGAAGCTAGTAGCTGGAAGAGGATAGCAGCGATGGCTCCTCCTATCGTTTCGGGAATTAATGTACTTGGGGCGTTTAATACCTCTGGAACTCGCACAGGCACGACCTCCCGTGATGGTGGGGCGGTAAACGCGAATATCTTAGGGCAGAATAGCGAATACATCGAAAAGAAAGGGATTGACGGTGGGTTATGCCATAATCTATTCACCGAATTTGGCTACCTGCAATGGGTAGCAGTTCGGTTTACCATGACCCAATTGGGTGCAACGAATCCAAGTAATTTCTCAAATTCTTTATTTGTCATCCATTTTCAGATTGATCTTTACGCTGGGAGTGGCGGACTGTCGGTAATGGATCCGCGATCGCTGGGCGGAATGACGCTCCGGATCTATTCAGATAGCGGAGCTACAATTTACAGGGATTACCCAATCTACGGTGGGGATACCGATTTTATCACCAGCGCGGCAGCCAAAAGAAACACCGAAGGTTGGCAAAGCGCAGTAATCGATCTTAATCAGGCAATTCTCGCGACAACCACTGTAGGTTCGTTCAATCCGGCAACTATTTATGCTATTGAATTTAGGTATTTTCAGGCTAATACTACGGCTGGAATTACAGCTTACCATGATCGCTTTTGCAGCACTTCGGGGTTGATCCTGACGGCTGGTGATAGCAGTACTCCGGGGAGTTTTCGAACGCTTTCTAATTACTCGGAAAATACCCAGAGAACTTTTTTGCTACCTTCTCTGGGCAGCAGTTTTTATTCCAAAATTCCATTATTTTTTGGCAACGGCTCGACTGCTTCACGTTTTGAAGTAGTTGATCAAAACCTCATTTTCGCGGGGTCTGATGGAATTTCTGCAAATCCTCAGCACTCAATTGTTCTCCCCAATTATTTGGGGCTAACAATTAATCTATCCGCTAATTGTTATTGGAGATCAATTCGCACCAGCTACTCTTCTTCTTCTAAATGGAAGCTCGTCATCATTGGTTCACCATCTGCAAATTTTATTTGGTTTGGTGGCGTAATTTCCAATCTTGGCGCTGATCAATTAGAAGGGCCAAGTAATTTCAATGGTGTGATTTTTTCAAATTGCGACTGCCTAAATTCATCATCAAATAGAGGATTTGCAAACTGCACGATCACGGCAGGCACCGATATTGCTGGGGCTTTCAATTGGGATGGAAGCCAGGATATTAACAGAGCGAGCTTTACTGATAATGTTACTCCTGCTGGAGCTATAAAAATAGTTTTATCTGGCGATTTAACGGTCTACACAGATGAGAACATTTTTTCAGGTAATACGAATGACTGGGTGATTACCGGAACAGGAACATTAACCATTATTCGAGATGCGTTGACTACAACCGATAAAAACTGGGCTAATACAGCAGGTGGAACTACAGCTAACGGCATTAATGCTTCAGGTTTAACGGGAAATGTAATCGTATTAGCTCCTCAGCCGACGCTAATATTTACCGATATTCTTGCTGGCTCTGAGCTTACAATACGCTTATCTGGAGTATCCACAGTTATCTACAAGGTATCAAGCACTGGTACAACCGAAAGCTATTCTTATCCTTACCCTGGCTACGATCAAAAAGTTGATATTTTAATCAACAAAGAAGGGTATCAACCCTATCGAAACAGGTCTTTTTTACTGAGAAGCGTAGATCAGTTTATTAGCGTTGAGCAGCCAGAGTCAACAGCTTGGAGGAGCGAGGTATGAAGTATATCGTCATTCGCTCAACAAACGATCTAGCAAATGGAGCAATCTGCGAAGATCCGATGATTCACCGTTTTTTGATCTTGAGGAGAGGAGGTAAAATCACTGGATTTGTACCAACTCAAATTTCTATCGAGGACGGGTTAATAAGAGTTTCAGGAACGTCAATGTCACTAATTTTATCGAAGGAGGTTACTGATAATGCCGAAGATAACTAATCAGTCTGGATTAAATACCAGCAACCTAAAATTAAATATCGTCGAACTAACTCAGAGAACGACGATTAGCATTAACTCAGCAACAAGTACTATCTCCGATTCAGCAAACGAGTTTATCAGCAAAGGCTTTGAGGTTGGAGATCGAATTATTATTCGATTCGCCAATCCGACTAACCCGAATAATGGATACGCCACGATCGATACAGTTGCAGCGGGAGCAATTACCATATCCAGTTTTTCTCCTAGCAATTCAGGGGCAGTGCTAACGACGCAAGCGGCTGGAGCCTCTTTTGCTTGCACAATCCAAAGGCTTAAAAAGACGATCCAATTCGTTGCAACCTCTGGACTCGACTTTGTAGATGGGGTTGCTCAAATCGCATTAACATCGGAACTACAAACGCTCTGGGATTCTGGCGATTACGATTCCTATCCTTTCCCGTATACAGAACGAAGACCTGACGCTGAAACGATTGAACTTGTTGACGGCTGGGATCTTCATGACGAGGATACAATTAACGCGCTTAGGGATGGGGCAGTAATCGTCAGAAATGGTGAATCAAATGCTCTCGAAAGGGAGTACATGAACGTCAACTCTCCCGCTTTTTATGCCGGAACCGGGCAAGCCAGGTTCTGGCAAACTGCGGGTGGAACGATTGCAGATTTCGTAACGCAGGGGTACATCAATCAATTGGTATTGATTCGCGATGTGCCGAACAGCATCGATCGCCGGAGTTACTTCGTAGCAAAGCTGGCAGAGCCGGGTCGAACGGTTGTCTACTACAATCTGTTTATTGAGCAGCCGGATACAGGGAGCCTGACCGCCAAAAAATACACCCTGTTCATGAACGACCAATTAGACTTGGTGTTAGCGAATGCGGACGGGTCGGTAAAGGTTTCTGATGCAACAATCTCTTCTAGTGCGCCTTACACCAGCATCACGTATACACGGCATTCTCCGGTTGCAGCTCGAACGATTGAAAGCAATAGCTATGATTTTGATGCGATTATTGCTCGGACTGGGGCAACTAAGGAAGAAGTTCACACCAAATTAAACTGGCTGGTTAGACAGCAAGCAACTGATATTGATGCTGGCTCTGGAACGCTTCTGGGCGGGCATTCTCCAGCTATCAGCACGTTTATCGGTACCTCTGACGTAACGTATCGAGGTTACACCGATGGCCTGCCAGCTTCCGAGCGTAACGATTCCACCTTTATCGATTCAATAGGGGTTGGCCGCAAATTTGCAAGGGTTGCGGCATTCACTTTGCAATTCCTGGTTGCTCCATACCTGACCGGGACAGCGAAATTTGCTGTATATCTCGCCTCGGTGTTTAATACTGATGGAATTACGTCCATTCTTGATTCCGCTGGCGCGGCAATCGAGGGCACGATCACAGGAGATACTAGCTTGTCGTTCGCGGTTGCCTTTGAGACATTTAATCAATTTAACCACCCAGCAAACACAGCGATTCCAATCATCGTGACTCTATCAGCTCCAGGCCAGCTCCTACCGCAGGAGTATGCTTTTGTTATCAATAACAACACGACTCAAATCTTCCAGCTTCGAGGACAGGAAACCACCGCATTTAGAGCCGCTGCTTAATGCCGTTTATTTTTGATGGCCCCACTCGAACAATTACAGAGCAGGCGTTGCCGGGGAGTCCGATAATCGCCACTTATGATGTATTGAGAGATTTGTGGAGTGCTGGAGAAATTTGGTGGGGGGAATCCGATAATCTGAAATATCGATTCCCTTTCCGGCAGTCTGGAGGAGGAAGGCGATTTGTCGATCTCTTGGGGAATCAGGTCTATGCAACAGCAGATATTTACTTGCAGAATCAAAATGGGATGAATTGGAGGATAGTCCCTGCCGATTATCATCACGTCATCCGGTTCAGCGGAGCAAATCTCTTCGGGGAAGATGCTGGCTTGCCGATTTACGAGTTAAATGGGCTATCAAATCCAGTCATCATCGAGCCGCAATTTTCAGATATTCAAACCTCGTACCTTGTCAATCAAGGAGGAGGAGGGGGAGTAACGCCGGAGCAAGTCTGGGGATATTCTGGCAGATCTTTATCGACAGCCGGAAATCAAGCGATCGCCGATTCTGTTTGGAGTAGCTCTACATCTGGGTTTACCGGGGCTGGCACTGCTGGCAAATTGATGGCAGACATAGGAGATCAAGCCAGCAATAGCTTCGATAGTAATGATCGAACAACCCTAAACGATGCCTTATCAGAGATTCAATCGGCTCATTCTATGATCACTACCGTTATCGCTCAGGTAGCAACGATTAGCACTCAGATTAGCCTGATCGATTCAAGCGTCGATACTACTCTCATTCAGATTGGAATAATACAATCAGAAATCAATCAATTTTCGAGTCAATTTTCTTTTACTGGGGGAGGAGTGGTAATAGCTCCGCAGAATCCAGCCAATGTCGTAAGCGCGATCATCGCCTCTCAGCTTGGGATGCAATTGGATGATATTTACACGCTCATGGGAATGAAAGCAGGCGTATCTCTGATAGCTGACGAATCTCAGCAGATTGCAGGGAGTAAGCGATTATTGGTAAATATTTCATCAGACGGGATGCAAACAACTATTACCCGGAGCGACCTACCATGACACTTCTTTCTTTTCGGGAAGTATCAGATATTGCAGAATATCAGCTCCTTCGCTGGAGTCCGTGGAAATGGTTTCATTGTTGCAGGGTTTCCAAGATTGCGGCAGCTTTCGCTAAGCATATCGGCTTATCAGTCGAAGATCAAAGAGCATTGTTTGAAGCTGGGATTCTGCACGATTTCGGCCAGTTGCTTTGCATGAACCGGGATCTGGATTGGAAGATCAAAGACTTCTTGACGGAGCGAGATTTACTTGAGATTCGCTCTCATCCAGATGAAGGCTACCTGCTACTTCTGCATTTCTATAATCAGCCAGAAGTTGTTGAGCTGGTGCGCTCCCATCATTGCCGCCTGCCTTTAGGTATAGAAAACGAGGGCAATGAGCATGGCTACCCTCCTGAATTTTGCAAAGCTCTAGAATGGCAATCAAAACATTGGTGTTTGATCTTGGCTGATATGTTTGACGCAATGGTAGGGGAGCGTCCATACGCTCAGCCGCTTACTCCCGCTTCTGCACTTTTAATGCTAAGAAATGATGCGGCGATTGGAATGCTAGACAGGGAAATGGTTGGGCAGTTCTGTAGCTGGATGAATTCCAGATGATTAGGCAAGGAACTCCATTCTCAAGAGCGACCAGGGGAGTAACGCTGGGGCCAGTAGCGAGAGCTACTCGCGGGTTGCTGCTCCCCAGACGGATTCCTATTACGCCGGATTGCATTTCTATCACCCTCGACCCTCCGAGCGCTGTAGAGCTGATTTTTGAGGTATCCCTGCCTGGGGTATGGATTGAGCAGGATGTAATGAGCTTGGAATTCATTCCGGTAGGAGTCGCGCTTGAGTTTGATCCGGCCCCAGAGGTATTGCTGGAATTTGAGGAGGAGGAGGAATTGATTGTCGCAACTGAAAATGATTTTGAGGTAGTGCTGGATAAGGCGATCGAGCCAGCACTGGAATTTAGCTTGGCAGAAGCTGGTATAGAATTTGATGCTCCAGAAATTGAGCTGGAGTATCTACCGAATCAGGTTAGCGTAGAGATCGAGTCAGCTCAGCTTGAGATTGAAGTTTTAGAGGACAGTACAGAGGTAGATCCGCATGACATTCAAACCTGTCGATAGGCCAGAGCTGGCCGCTGGGGAGCCGTTCACCCCAAAGATCCGGGTTGCTTACAATGGGCAGCTTGTAGGAGCAGATACAGTCGTAAGAGCCTCGGTGGTGGATAACTCGAAATCTAAAACCTACTGCCCTCCGGTAGTATGCACCTACATTGCTCCGGTGCCTCCTGCAACCGAAGGGAGATGGTTGGCAACATTTACCGATACCACAAAACTGCTATCCAAGCCCTCTGACCCAGCCAGCAAATTAGATTCAGCACTGAAGGATATTGACCAGAAAACAGGCTACCCTACAGCAACCTTGCAGGTGCAAATCGGATCACCCTACACGCCAATCACCAAAGATACAAAAATCACGGTCGGGAAAGTGCTTTGGCAAACTCCTCAACCGTGATCTCAAAAATCAATCAATTATTCAGCTAATTGGGAATTCCTGCACCTGGAATTCCTCCGGGAATTCAACGATATTGCCGCCTTTTTTATCCTTCAGCTTGTAATCCAAGCCAATCGGATTGGAGCCGAATTGCTTGAAGAAGAAGCTCACCCCAGCATCTCGGCACTGGCTCATCAAACTTTGAGCATCACCAATGATAAAGGGTTGAGCCTCGCTCCGCTTCTGCTTCGACTCGCCTCCACAGATCACCCAATGGATCAATCCAGTTTTTAGGTAGCTTTGAATCTGCAACGGCCCGTACATCGGCTCTACAGACAGAAAGCGGATAGCGGCTGGAATTTGCATTAATGCCGGGATCCGCTCATCTGCCCAGCGCTGATTCTCGGTGGTAGAACCTACCCAGATATGCCCCGGAGCGGTGCCTTGCAGCCAGCGTTTTAACATAGCGATCGTGCCAGCATGATGCTCGGTTTCTTTTTCTGGATCATCCTTTTCAGCCTCCAGGCATCTAAGAGCCTTTTCGATCCTATCTCTCCAATTCTCCGGCCTTTTAGATAAGAGCATCCAGATTAAATTCCGGCAGCGATGGATGAGCATAAGGTATTGGCTTAACCAGCAAGGATCAACCTCCTCGTCAAGCCAATCGTTCAAGCTATTTCCAAAAACTCGAACTGGCTCCTCCACCCCTTCAGCTACTCGGTTCCAAGTTAAGGGCTTTTTCCGGTTTTCCTCGCTTGTTAAATAGCGAGGCTTCCCTGTTCCCCACTGGATACCAAATACTCGCACAGGGGTTGAGTTGATTGCGTAGCAATCGCTGCAAGCCTCAGAGATTTTAGCGCACCCAATCCAGTGATTGTATGTGTGCCTCGCCCATTGGATCGCGGTTTTTTCGCTCATTGCCTACTATCCTTTAATCGATTGATTATTGCTTTCCTCGATTCGCCGCAAAAGGTTGCCTGGGTAGGGTAACGGATTGCCTATCTGGTTGTAGTAATTCCCACTTTTAACTGGATGAACAACCGAGCGAACAGCCCCAAGAGGTAGATCATCCCAGATTACATAAGCTAATGTTGCCATCCGGTCAAGAACGGTTCCAATCCCTTTCTGAGGCAACAGTTTATGCTCTACCCTATCGCCAATCTCCAGAGTAGCGCGGATACTGTCACCCACCCATAGCTCTGGCCGATATTTTCTGATGATTAGCTCTACTAAGCGTCGGTGACAGTAGCGATTACTAACCTCAAAACAGCAGAGCGTACAATCTTTTTGCGGCGGCAAACTATTGAGCCAGGACATGATTGGATTTTTCCGCTCTGGAGCTAAGATTAGCTTCCAATATCGGGATTCGTATTCCTGCCATGCCTGCTCGGATTTATCTGATTGATACCAGAAATCCAGCAGTCCTTGAGTGGGCTTAAAAAAATCTAAGTGCTCAATCGGAAAATCGAGATTTCGAGGAGCCTTTAGGCTGATCGAATAAGCTTGGCCGTGAATGTAATCTTTTCCCTTTTTCCAAGAAGCAGTGTACAGCATCTTTTAATCCCTCGAAGCTATGGATTACGGTCAACAGATGCAAGTTAGAAAAACCCTATCCTCAAACCTCCAAAAAGTAATTATCTATCAATCTAGATAATAGATCCTATTTTGAAAATGGTCTAGATCTTATCAAGATCTGAGCTAGATCCTATTTTGATCCCATCTCGATCTTATTTTGATCCTTTGTTGGAAAGAGGTTTGATCTTATCTTGATCTGATAATTCGCCAATTCAATAGTTAATAATTGATCGATTATTGCCGTGTTGCAAAGGGCACAGCATAAAAGCACCCTGGGAAAATCAGTCTTTAGGATGACCCTGAATTCAAGCTGATTGGATGCTGATTCAGTAAGTGTAAAGCAATACCCAATCATGCAAGAATCTCGCAAGCAGACTCTAATAAGACTTGGATATGTCTAGGAACTGACTGAACTCTGGCAAGAAAATCATCTTGCAATCACCTTTTTTGCCGTTACGATTCTTGGCTACGATGACTTCAATTAACCCCTTATCAACTGCATTCTGAGGGTCATAGTAGTAATCGTTATGGAGCATGATGATCCGGTTAGCATGGTTCTCCAGCGCTCCCGATTCCTTCAAGTCGCTGACCTGGGGCCGCTTATTCTGGCGGTCAGCTACCGCTCGTTTAACTTGGGAAACTGCAATAAACGGGACTTTGAATTGGATTGCTGCACCTTTGCAGGCTCTAGCGATTTTATCTAGCTCCTCTGCTCGGGTGCCGCTTCTTTCGCCCTCTTCGTTGCCTGCCAGTTGCAGGTAATCCAGAATAACCAGGCCCAGTTTTCCATATTGCATACTGGCAC
>ERZ761592.17-NODE-17-length-165809-cov-47.050979_pt1 | contig 165809 bp, 165 predicted proteins | sample MGYA00433095_ERZ761592 | MGnify/ENA primary metagenome ERZ761592 (study PRJEB28899, sample SAMN03785554) | bioreactor sludge metagenome | biome: EBPR Sludge; feature: EBPR Bioreactor; material: 0.22µm filtered reactor supernatant | place: Saint Lucia: Queensland... | reverse complement strand
TCGCTCCGGTTGGTCCCGCAACGCCGGTTGCTCCCGTGCTACCTGTGGGACCGGCTGCTCCGGTTGATCCTGTCGCTCCCGTGCTACCTGTGGGACCGGCTGCTCCGGTTGATCCTGTCGCTCCCGTACTTCCCGTGGGACCTGCTTCTCCTGTCGCACCAGTTGATCCTGTCGCTCCCGTACTTCCTGTCGGCCCGTTATCACCAGTCGCTCCGGTGGCTCCGGTGGCTCCGGAAGGACCGGATGCACCGACGCTTCCTGTACTCCCGGTCGCTCCGGTTGGTCCCGCAACGCCGGTTGCTCCCGTGCTACCTGTGGGACCGGCGCTTCCCGTACTTCCTGTCGGCCCGTTATCACCAGTCGCTCCGGTTGCTCCCGTACTTCCTGTCGGCCCGTTATCACCAGTCGCTCCGGTTGCTCCCGTACTTCCTGTCGGCCCGTTATCACCAGTCGCTCCGGTGGCTCCGGTGTTTCCCGTGGGACCTGCTGCACCGGTCGCTCCTGTCGCACCGGTCGCTCCTGTACTTCCCGTGGGACCAGCTGCTCCGGTTGATCCTGTCGCTCCGGTACTTCCCGTGGGACCGCTTGCGCCGCCTGCACCTGTCGCTCCCGTACTTCCCGTGGGACCTGCTTCTCCTGTCGCACCGGTTGCTCCAGTCGCACCGGTGCTTCCTGACGGCCCCGGAGTTCCGAGTGTTCCTGTCGCGCCACTTGCTCCCGTCGGCCCCGCTGTTCCTGCAGTCCCCGTCGCACCGGTGGTTCCTGTTGGGCCTATTGCACCACTGGCGCCGGTACTTCCCGTCGGCCCCGCTGCCCCTGCAGTTCCCGTGGGGCCAGTCGCTCCCGTCGCACCAACCGGGCCGGCGTCTCCAACTGTTCCCGTGGGGCCAGTCGCTCCCGTGGCACCGCTTGAACCTGTCGGCCCCGCTGCCCCTGCAGTTCCCGTGGGGCCAGTCGCTCCCGTTACGCCTTGACTGCCGCCGCTTCCGGTCACTCCCGTACTTCCCGTTGGTCCGGCGACGCCAGTAGCTCCTGTATTGCCGGCAGGACCGATAACACCAGTCGATCCCTGACTTCCGGTAGAGCCTGTGGGGCCAGCATCGCCGTCTAAACCAGTTGCCCCCGTAGGCCCTGTTTCACCGGTGAGTCCTGTGGACCCTGTGGCACCAGTCGGTCCGGAGGCGCCGCTTGTTCCGAGCACTTGTGCTTGTTGAACCATTTCTTGCCGAGTTTTTTCGTCAACAGCAATCGTTCCTTCTTTTGCGAGGGAAACAAGCGTCCGTTGCCAGCCGCCGGTAAATCCGTATATTTGTAGGACAAGCGCTGCGGCAGACAGAATACCAACTCCTCCAAGCATGGCCACTCCTTTGGGAGATTGCCAAAACCGTTGCACGAACGAAGAACTCGCCTGCGCGCCGAGTGGGGGAGCCGGCACACGAATCGTGTCAGGAGTAGGTTGTTGATAGGTTGTATCCGGAGGTGTGTTAAGCGTCGACGACAGCACTTCTGGAGGCGGTTCAGGAGGGATAAATTGATTTGATACGTTATCTTTTGATGCTTTTTGTTGTGTTTGTAAATTTGATAATGGCGCGGTGGACTTCTGAACCTGACTAATGTCCGATGAAGGTTTGGGGTGGGGTGTTTCTTGTTGGGGAAGAATTTTTTGGTAGGGGGTGTGCGAGATGCGCAGTGTATCAAGGTCGGTTATACGATAGCGACGTGTTCCCTGCGCGGTTCTGGTTGGCGTGATAAGACCGGCCTTTTCATACCGTAATAATGTACTTTTCGACACTCCTATTTTTGCGGCGGCAAGTGCAGGAGAGAGATATTGCTGTGATGACGGGATAACCGGTGACACATCGGGGATAGTGCCGGACATGCTTTTTAATACCGCTTCATCAAAAAAATGAGTTCCGTTTTCATCGGTTGTCGATGTAATTTTTCCGCGTTTGATCCACCGACGGATCGTGCTCTTTGAAACGCGCAAAATTTTTTCTGCTTGACTTATAGTATATTTTTTGTGATGAGTCATATGTGGTGTAAAACGTTATTCGTGGATTCGGGTATTATTGATGTTGTGTGAGCAGTGGCGCTGCGACAAATGCATAGGGTTTGGTGTAGCTTGCGAAGCAAAAAGAATGGGCATATTTCTATTACAAGTGAGAATGGGGTACGAGTCAAATCAGGTGCGGGAAATCAAGGCTATCAAAGCTAAACTATGGGCCTTTTTTAGTTATAAACTATAGGACTTTTTACAAATAAATAAATATACTTGTTTATTTTAGCTTGCTAGATAGCCAAAATTCATGATTTAAAAAGTACGGGAATTTTCCGACGTAAAGATTAAGAAAGTTGTAGAGGTGTCAATAATTCGGGTTTATTATCAAAATAACCCATAGTATATCAATAGTCTTCACGTAAGAAGTGTGAGAAGGGCGGAGGAAAATGATGTAAAAAAACTTTTTACTACCAGAAATGGAAGTATGTTTCTTCGACATACTGATCATATTGTTTTTCATTAACAAACGTACCGTGCAGTTTAAGTATTTCTTCCAGCGTAGACCTTCGTAACCGTGTCATGCGGGGTATCCACTCCAGTTCTGAATCTAGCACCCCGCGAAGGATATCGCGGTTAACAAACCTTGGCGCTCGTTTGTTTTTTGTGCGCATATGGGCGCGTTCGGCAACTGTAGCAATATGCTCGATCGCTTGGTTGTCGAGGCGCATCGCGCGAAGCTTTCTTGGGAGGGAGCGGTCGGATTTGGTGTGCAAAGCAAGCGCTGCTGATTGAGCGGTGACTGAGGCGGGATATGCGCGGCTAACTTCCGAAAAAATTCTAATAGCCTCGCGATGGTTCATGGCTTATATTTTATTTTTTCGAGCTTATGAAGAGCGTGCGGTGTATACGTGGATGAAGCTTTTCTACTGCAATAACCATGGTGAGTCCTCTCGTGCGGCGAGATTGAAGTTTTTCGCGGTCTTTCATCTGTCGCGCTGTCTCTTTTGCGGCGGTTGTCATACTGCGCAGATCATCGTCTGTAAACCAACTGAATATTTCACTGCGAGAAATATGTTTCATATATATATTTTACGATATCTTTTGATCACTTGACAACATTCACATCCTGTAGTAAAGTAATCGCACAATTGAATAGGCGATGATGGTGTCGAGCACCGGAGCCAATTTCTGAAGAAAGGATTCCGCCGGTCGGCGGATGACAAGTAGGAAATAGTAAGTTGAGGGAAAAATGATCTTCCGTCAAGGCATACTCCGATCACATCGGAGTAAATACGGGGATTTTTTGTTTTTAATAACGACATTTTTCCAAACCTGGGGTGGCACCACGCGCATAAGCGGCAGTTCACAGGTAACAATTGGCTATTAACCCATTTTTGTTAATAGTTACAAGTTAACGGTGGATAGTTAGCAGAGCTACGTCCCCTTGGACTTCTCTCGGTCTTTACCGGGAGAGATCCAAGGGGATTTTTTGATGGCAATTTTGCGAATAAATTCATATTTATGAGCTTAATTGCCGATCAATCCGCCAAAGATCGCTCCAAGAGCCGCGCTACGAATAGTAGGTAAGGCGATAGGAAAGATCTGGCGGATTTAGAAAGTTAAATATATGAAAACACAACAAACGACAAAGTTATGGGGTACAGCCTTTCATGAAACGCCGTCAGCAGAAACGCTTGCGTTTACTGTCGGGCGCGATGCCGTGGGGATACCAGCCGCTGACATGGCGCTGTTGCCGTACGATCTGTGGGTGAATCAGGCACATACAGTGATGCTTGCAAAAACCGGCATCATACCCGTTTCCGATGCGGCAAAGATATTGTCCGCGTTATCGCTACTAGAAGAAAAAGTGCAACAGAAAGCATTTGAGTTGGATCCGTCAAAGGAGGATGTGCATACCAACATCGAATCCTGGCTTACCAAAAAAATCGGCTTTGCCGCTGCCGGTAAATTACATACGGCGCGGAGCCGCAACGATCAGATTGTGACCGATATGCGGTTATTATTGCGGGATTTGGTGCTTACGCACATAGAACATTGCATTGCTTTGAGCGAAGCGTTCCTGGTATTAGCAGACAATACCCGCGGAGTGCTGATGCCTGGATTTACACACCATCAACACGCCATGATGACAACGCTTGGCCACACTTTCGCAGGATTTGCCAGCATGGTTATCCGTGACACGAACAGGTTCCAAGACTGGTACGGTCTTCACAATAGTAATCCGTTGGGTGGGGCAGCATCGTATGGAACGAGCTATCCGATCGATACAAAAATGACCGCTCATTTACTGGGATTTGATGGGGCAGTACATAACTCACTGGACGCTATTATGAACCGCTGGGAACCTGAGGCAGATTTTGCGTATGCCGTCACGATCCTTATGAATCATCTGTCGTCGATCGCGGAAACATGTATCGTGTTGTCGATGCCGGAGTTCGGTATGGTCACGTTTGCGGATGCCTATAGCTCCGGCAGCTCTATCATGCCGCAAAAAAAGAATCCGGCGGTGCTCGAAGTTATAAAAGGGAAAACCGGGTACGTTATAGGGCAGCTTGTCGGGTTATTAGCGTTGGGGAAAGCGAATTTTATCGGTTATAACAATGATTCGCAGTGGACGAAATATATGGTTTTGGATATTGCGCGGGAGAGCGCATCAGTCCCTACGGTGCTTGCCGGAGCGTTGGAAACCATGACCATTCATGAAAAAGTAATGGCATCGTGGTGCCTTAAAACATGTATTGGTGCGACGACCCTCATGGAGCAGTTGTCGGCACAGTTTGCCATTCCAATGCGTCAGGCAAAAATAATCGTTGAAATGGCGGTGAAGTCAAGCGCGAGCGGTGATGTAATCCCGGCAGAAAATCTGATTGCCGCACTAAACGCAGAGGGTGTGACTGTCTCTGTCACTCCACAGCAGGTTGCCGCGTGGCAAGAGCCCGCTACCGCAGTTTCCCTGATCAAATCCTCGGGGGGTCCCGGAAAAAACAGCATGAAAACGAGCCTTAAGAAGCTTCACAAGAAGTTAACGGCACAGAGGGTTTGGCTTGTAGAGAAGCAGAAGGCGCAACAATCAGCCAAAAAACTATTGGTACAGATGGCCACATCGTTGATGAAAGGAGGTGAAAAATAATGAAACACAAGACAACATATCAAAAAATTACCTCATACGAGGCAAAAAAGGGAGAAGTGAAAAAAGTGCTACTGCTTTACAGCGGCGGGTTAGATACCAGCGTGATGCTTAAGTGGATTGCCGACGAATATCATGCTGATGTTATTACCCTGACGATGGATTTGGGCCAGCAGGGGGATGATCTTTCGGCAATCGCGGAAAAAGCACTGAAGTTCGGTGCCAAAAAAGCCATTGTGTTGGACGTCAAAGATGAGTTTGCGGAAAAATACATCGCGTTGGGGATTAAAGCCAACGCGAGTTATCAGGGCGAATATCACCTGTCAACTCCCATTGGGCGCGCAATTTGCGCCGCCAAAGCCATTGCAGTGGCAAAGAAGGTGGGTGCCGATGCGGTAGCCCATGGCTGTACCGGAAAAGGCAATGATCAGGTTAGATTTGAAGGGTACATGCTGACACTAAATCCTGATATTAAAATCATTGCTCCTGTTCGCGAGTGGAACATGGATAGGAACGAAGAGATCGCCTATGCCGAAAAATATGGAATTCCCGTGCCTGCTTCTGTAGATTTTCCTTACAGTGTCGATGACAATATGTGGGGCATGACATGGGAGGGAGGCGAGATTGAAGACCCGCAGTATATTCCCAAAGTAGAGAAGTTTTTGACGACCTACACGCTTGCCAAAAACGCGCCGGACAAAGAGGAATGCATCACCTTAACGTTTGCCGGTGGTATTCCGATTGCGTTAAACGGCAAAAAAATGAAGCTAGCAAAGCTCATTCGTACGCTTAATGGTGTTGCTGGCGCACACGGAGTAGGCGTCGTTCATTTGGTAGAGGATAGGCTTATTGGACTCAAAGACCGGGGGGTGTATGAGCTACCGGCAGGACACGTCATTATCGCTGCGCACAAAGCGTTGGAACAGTATGTATCAACAAGAGAGTTAAACGAGCTCAAAAACCAAATGGACATCAAATGGGCATATCTTTGTTATGGTGCGAAATGGTTTGATCCTGTTATGGATGCGATTAACAGCTTTAACGCCGAGGTCAACAAAATCGTGAACGGTACCGTAACCGTCAAGTTGTATAAAGGAACGGCGACTGTTGTTGCTATGACCAGTCCGTTTGCGATGCATCATGCATCGTTTACGTCAAAGGGTGGGTATTCCTACAACGTGAACGCGAGTGCAGGGTTTATTGAAGTGTATTCACTGCAAATGAAGCTTGCGCATCAGCGGACAGTCAAGTAGAAGTGGTATTATGTCGGGAAGGGAGGTTCTCGAGGCCTCCCCATCCGGCATCAAAAAGAAGGGAGTAGTATGAAAAATACAGTAATAGGCAAAGACTTTATATCAGAACAGGATTGGTCCAAGGAAGAGCTTCAGATGGCTCTGGATTTTGCGGTGCGGCTCAAAAAGAAATTCCGTTTGAAACAGCCGACTCCTTATCTTCTGCATCAGACATTATATTTACTATTCTTTTTTAGCTCCACACGCACACGGACAAGTTTTGAGGCAGCAATGGATCAGCTGGGAGGTAATTCACATGATCTTACTCCTGATAAGTTGCAGATTGCACATGGTGATACGCCCAAAGAGATAGGCAAAATTCTTTCGTCATACGGTCATGGTATCGCTATCCGCCATTGTGACTGGGGCGAAGGAAATGCATATATCCGTGAGGTGGCAAAATACTCGACTGCTCCGGTGTTTAATATGCAATGTGATATTTACCACCCTTTTCAGGCTATGGCAGATCTTATGACCATACTGGAAAAGAAAAAGACCGTGAAAAAGAAAAAAATTGTTATGTCCTGGGCATTCGCCAGTAGCTATACTAAACCTATTTCGGTGCCGCAGTCTTTTTTGCTGCTTTTAACGAAGTTTGGTGCCGATATTACACTCGCATATCCCAAGGAATTTATGCTCATGCCTGATATTATGAAAATGGCGCATGAAAACGCTCAAAAATCCGGTGGATCGGTGCATATCACGCATAGCATGGAAGATGCATTTATGGGTGCCGATGTCGTGTATCCCAAAAGCTGGGGACCATTGGTAATGACGAGTGATCCCAAGGAGTGTACCAAGATTGCGGCGAAGTACAAGCAGTGGATATGTGATGAAAAAATGATGCAGCTTGCCAAAAAAGACGCGATTTATATGCATTGCCTGCCTGCGGATCGCGGCATAGAAGTAACCGATGCTGTTATTGATGGTAAACAATCGGTGGTTTATGATCAGGCTGAAAACCGTATGCATGTCCAGAAAGCAATCCTGGCGCTTACCATGGGGGACAAAAAGTAATGTAATTGTTATGAAAACGAAACATCTATTATCTATCACCGACCTTTCCCGCCGCGATATCCTAGCTATTTTGGCAATTTCGGATACATTGAAGCGCGGCATGAAAAAGACCGGTAAAAATAAGCATTTCCTTGCAGGAAAAACGCTCATTATGGTGTTTGAGAAGCCCAGCCTCCGTACACACGCGTCTTTTGATATTGGGATGTTTCAGCTGGGTGGGCATGCGCTGTATTTTGGTCCTGAACATATCGGGCTAGGTGTGCGTGAGCCGGTGGAGCATGCGGCAAAAGTACTTTCCAGCATGGGGGACGTTATTATGGCGCGGGTATATAAACATGAAACAGTGGTTGAATTAGCGCGCTATTCCCGCGTACCGGTCATAAACGGCTTGTCTGATCTGGAGCATCCGTGTCAGATTCTTGCAGATATTATGACCATGAGGGAGTATAAGCGCGCGTTGCGCCATCTTCGTGTGGCGTTTATCGGGGATGGTAATAATAACGTCACCCATTCGCTTGTTCTCGGTTGTGCGTTATTTGGGATGCATATAGCGGTCGCAAGCCCCAGGGGGTATGCGATGAGACCGGGGATAGCCGCGACGGCCCGTCAATTTGCGGCGAAATATGGCGGTTCAATTATGGAAACGCAACAACCAGAGGTTGCGATAAAGGGCGCCGACGTGGTGTATACGGATACCTGGGTCAGCATGGGTGCCGAAAAGGAAAAACACAAACGGCTCAAAGCATTCCGTGCGTATCAGGTTGATGAAAAGCGTATGGCGCTTGCGAAATCCGAAGCGATTTTTATGCATGATATGCCTGCGTATTTGGGTAACGAAGTGACAAAAGGAGTGTTCGACAGTAAACAATCCGTTGTTTATGCCCAAGCAGAAAACCGCTTACATGCACAGAAGGGGCTGTTAATGTTTCTTTTGAAAAGTAGGGGTAAGTAACGTAAAATGACAATGCTGTTTATATGAAAACACAACTACAATCAGTTTTGGAAACGGTACTGCTTGGGATGGGGGTGCCCGATGCCGCGCCGGCGGTAATGATTTCGGAAGACGCACGTCACGGTGATTATACGACGAACGTTGCCCTGAAACTCGCAAAACCGCTGAAAAAGTCACCGATGGCAATCGCACTACAGGTTAAGACTATCTTAGACGAAGCAATTTCATCAAATAAGCGCAAGTCACCCGATCAGAAGATGCGCAAAGAGGATCAGAAGTATACATGGTCAGCTGCGCAATTATCTATATTACAGGATATAGATAAGACTGAAGTTGTTGCCCCCGGGTTTCTCAATGTGTTTTTGACCGAAGCAAGCTTAAGCAGTCGCATATCTCAAGTGCTAAAAGATGGTGAGCGCTATGGAACAAGCCAAACGATTGTGCCAATCGACTTGGGCGGAAATGTAGATGGTGGTGCGGAAAAGATTATGGTGGAATTTGCGCATCCAAACACGCACAAAGCCTTTCATATCGGGCATTTACGCAATATTACGACCGGAGAAAGCCTGGTGCGATTGCTTGAAGCAACAGGGCACGAAGTTATCCGGGTAAATTACCAGGGAGATGTCGGCATGCATATCGCCAAATGCCTGTGGGCGATGACCCACCTTCCGGAGTGTGACCCCGGTTTGGTTCGCGGAAAAGAAATCCATAAACGGGTGGAATTTTTGGGAAAAGCATACGCGGCGGGGAGTACGCGTTATGAAACCGACGAAGCGGTGAAAAAGCAGACCGGCGAAATAAACAAGCAAATCTACGCAAAAGAGCCGGTCATATATCCGTTGTACCAGGAAACACGCGCGTGGAGCCTGGAGTATTTTGAGGGTATATATAAGCGTGTCGGGACACATTACGACCGGTTTTACTTTGAGAGTGAATTCTATGAATTAGGAAAAAAATACGTGGAGGAAGGCCTTAATAAGGGGATTTTTGAAAAAAGTGATGGTGCTATTATCTTTCCGGGCGAAAAATATGGCCTCCATAACCGTGTGTTTATCACCAAAGAAGATAACGCGACCTATGAAGGGAAAGAGATAGGATTAGGAAGGGTGCAGTTTGATGAGTATCACCCAGATGTCATCATCCATGTGGTGGGTCCTGAGCAGGCGGGGTATTTCCAAGTGCTATTTGCCGCTCTTGCACAGATATTCCCGGACACAAAGGGTAAAGAATACCACAAGGTGTATGGCTGGGTGAAGTTAAAGCATGGAAAAATGAGCTCACGCACCGGGCAGGTGGTGCTTGGCGAATGGCTCCTGGATGAGGCAAAGAAATCAATCTATGAGATACTAAAACAAAGTAAATCAAACTATACAAAAGAAGAGCAGGAAGATATTGCGGAAAAGGGTGCCATCGCCGCCGTGAAGTATGCATTTTTACGGGTGGGCACCGATCAGGAAATAGCATTTGATCTCAAAGAATCGGTATCGTTTGATGGCGATTCGGGACCGTACCTTTTGTACACCTATGCACGGAGTCAAAGCGTATTACGGAAAGCTGAAGGAACTGAAGCCCACATCGGGAGTGGGCAGCTCAATGCGGAAGAGCGGGCGCTCGCCCGGTTTATTAGTTTTTATCCCGAAATTGTTAGTGATGCCGCACACACACTTTCTCCCAGCCTACTGTGTAGTTATTTATTTAAACTTGCAGCATTGTTTAATCTGCTCTATCAGAAACATCCGATTCTCAACTCGCCACAACGTCTCGCATTGACTACTGCAGTAGCGCAGGTGCTGAAAAACGGCCTTTTTTTACTCGGAATATCTTCCGTGGAGCGGATGTAAATAGGCCTATATTTGTAAGTCATCTCACTGAAGTTTTTTCTTGTGCTTCTTATAATTCGCTAGTCCTCCCACCATATGCGGTGGGCTTATTTGTTATATCGCTCGTAGGATAGAGCACCGGGATCGAATAGAACATATCCGCCTCCGGTGTTTTTTGTTTTTTTGTCGTTTCGTGAACCCGTCAACTTTGCTGGCGTTTACTCTGCGGACGACATGCCCTTTAACAAGGAACGGAAATGATAGCGCACTGCCCGGGAAGAAACCGGGGAAAAACCGGAACGAAAGCCGTGGAAAAGACACGCTTTTCGCTTCGGTTTTTCTTCAACTAATTCTTCACGAGGAGGCGCTATATGGATTTTCACTTGGTTATCGAGTACGTGCGTGTTGTGTCGCAGCTAGTGTTTATGGAGGGAATTTTATCTTTGGATAATGCCGCAATTATCGGCGCTATGGCAGCGACGTTGCCCATGCAGGCAATTCCGTTGCCCACGTGGATGTTGTTCGCCAGACGGTTCTTTGACCGGTTGGGCTTACAACCTCAGGCGGCGCTTAAAGTCGGTATGCTGGGCGCATATGTCGGCAGGGGGCTTATGCTTTTGATCGCGACATGGATTGTGCAATACCCGCTCATTAAGGTGATCGGGGCAGCATATCTTATTAAACTCGCCTTGAAACATTTAGGTGAACCGGATCAGGCGGGTGAACACATGCTCATGCAGAAGCAAAAGCATGCAGGCTTCTGGATGACCGTATTGTCGATTGAAACGATGGACTTAATTTTTTCGATAGACAATGTGATTGCAGCCGTTGCCATTAGCCCCAATCTATACGCTGTATATTTCGGGGTTGCGATTGGAATTTTGATCATGCGTTTTGCCGCCACGCTATTTATGAAGCTCATCGCGATAGAACCTCGGTTTACCACTGCTGCATATATATTAATTTTGCAGATTGGCGTGGAGTTGGTAATAAGCGAGGTGTACAACATTCATTTCGAAGGGATGCTGAAATTTGGCATTTCTCTTGCGACAATCGCGTTAACGTTTGTTTATGGACGTATTGGTATATTCCGTCTTATCACGCGCCCGGTGTTTGTCTGGTTCGGTCAAGGACTAGGTAATATCAACGAACTTGTTGATTGGGCGCTGTTGCCGATCACCGCGACATGTAAACTCGCGTGGCAGTTTATGACGGCAAAAAAGCAAGTTGTTCCCGCACTCGCCACTGATGATTAATTTCCGTTCTTTACTAACGCAAGGTGCGTTTCACTCCACTGTGGAGCCACCTTGCGTTATTTTTTTGTGACCCACCTAACGTAATTTCCCTACATATCCCCGCTGTATTGTGCAGCATTAGGTGTGGGCGTATTGTGAGGCTGAAATGAGAAATAATTCTATCCCATTGCCGTGTCGGCGGTTGCGGCAAATAGACAGATCACTATGCGTCAGAAAAGAGGGTTGTCCGTTACCGCTTGGTCAAACCGGATGTTTCCGTGCGTTCGAAGATAAGCATGGAACGTTCAAATTGCTCAGTCGGCTCATCACGACGGGGTATAGGTTGTGGGAGACAAAAGTTGCGGAGGGCGTCACAACAAAAAGACGCAACCTTATTGCCCCACTATCATGGTATGAACCCATCCCAGGCAGCTTTGATGACGCAAGAGACGATGAGCTTCTTGCTTTGGGTGGTAAAGCAGTGCGTGCCGCCGCAAGAGCGATTCGATCCCTATGCCACCCTATGAATAGGCATGGGAACGGATATACTGGCGATGAAGTAGACATAGTGGAGCAGCCGACAACCCCAGCGGTTTTTTATGGAGTGAATCGTGTTAATGTTGAAAATGATGCACGGCGTAAAGTCGGGAGAGGTTTTTTAAAAGACGAATAACGCCGACGTGGCTTCCGAAGATTGTGTAGGGATGTTCGTAGCACAGAGCCCTGGTATACGAGTAATATATAGTTACCAGCCCATCATTTGCCCTACAATGCCCACCATGACCGATGTAATGATGATAATTGATGATACCGCCAACATCCAGTTCTGCGCCTTGTTGTTGACGTGCGTGCCCATAATCGCTTCATTATTGGCAAATTGATACAGGAAAAAGAAAATAATCGGCAAAATAGCACCGTTTATAAAGTTTGCAGCAAGCGTAATTTTAAATAACGATATATTGGGCATGAGCGCGACGATGGTGCCGATGACGAGTTGGACCAGTAGCGTCGTATAAAACAGGCGGCTTTGCCGGAAATGTTCATCCAGGCTGCCGGAGTAGCCGAAAAATTCTGAAAATGCGTATGCCGTCGTAAGTGCGACGATAACACACCCTAGGAGACCGGCAAATAGTAGGCCAACGCCAAATAATAGTCCGGCAAACTGGCCAGCAAACGGCGTTATAGCGAGTGCGGCACCTGCGGCGTCCGTGATCGTGAGTTTATTGGCAAAAATAGTGGCGGCGACGGCCACCATCAGGAAGAAGGTTAATGTGTCGGTTACTATAGCCCCAAGGTATACTTCAGCTCTGCTATATTTGAGTTGTTCCACGGTGAGATGCTTGTCTTTGACATATGAGTTGATAAAAAACTGCCCCCACGCGGTGATCGTTGTTCCGATAACGGCGATAGCGGTATAGAGGAACCGCGGGGTAATTGATCCGGTCGGTATAACCAGCGATTGTACTGCCAGCCCCCAGTCTGGTTTTGCCAGGAACGCGCTCGCGATATAGGTGATATAAAACGCGATTAGGATAAAAAAGAACCGTTCCACGATGCTGTACGAATTGAGGACAACAAATAAAAACAATCCCACGATGATTGCCGGAAGGAATATGTAAGGGTTTAAGCCGAACAATATGAGTGCGGATTTGAGACCCGCGACGTTCATGATCACGACTGCCAGATTAACGAGGAACAATAAGCCATACATAAGGAGCGCGATACGGACACCGTACCGTTCGCGGATGAGGTCAGCGAGGCCTTTTTCGGCAACAATGGCAATCCGTGCCCCGATTTCCTGGGTTACCGCCAGAAGCACAGTCATCGGAATAAGAATGATAAATATTTGATACCCGAATGTCGCCGCCGCCATGGAATATGTGGATACGCCAGCAGCGTCGTTATCTGCGACCGCGGTAATGATGCCCGGACCCACGATAGCTAGGGCGATCAAAACCCGTCGTTTCCAATTGTTTAGCCAATATTTCATAGTGTTTATAGCTTTTAACAGTTAACTCGTAGCTATTGACCAGAATATCGTGTTAGTTCTGGTTAATAGTCGATTGTTTATTGTCATACGTTCGTTACGCAAGCTTCTCCTGCATATTTTCCACCAAATCATCGATGGTCACTATACCAAGCAAACCCCGGCGATCATTAATGATGGGGAGGCTGTATATTTTGTATTTAATCATTTTTTTCATGGCGATTTCAGGGGGAGTGGTGAGGTACACCGCGACGACATTAGGAATCATGAATTTATACATCGGCACATCACTGTCCTGTAATAGTAGTTCGTGCAGGTTGCACACTCCGACGAGCTCTTTTTTCTTGTTGATGACATAGATATAGGTGAGGGGGGTGGCAAGCGTCGTGTCGCGTTTCATGCGGCGGCGTACGCTGGTTGCTGTTTCTTCTGGGTCGGCGGTGAAGAAATCCGTAGTTGCCAGGGATCCGATGTCAGTGGTGGAAAGATTGAGAAGGTAATCGATACGCTTTTTGGCTTCTTGGGTAAGGAGTGGGGTAATAACCTGCCTTCGGCGCTCAGAAAGGGTGAGGAGAATATCAACCGCTTCGTCAGGGTCAATGAGGGAGAGAATGCTTGCCGCGTGCTTGGGTTGAATGCTGCGCAAGAGTTCCCGTTGGCGCGAAACATTGAGGTTTTGAATTACCTCTGCTTCGTATTCACTTGGCAAGAGATCAAGGATTTTTGTGAGATTTTTGACAGATAGGCGTTCCAGATGATCAGCTAAATCTTCCGGCGCAAGTTTCGTAAGCTTTGCCTCTTCCCGTTTAAGTTGTACCTTGCCGCGCGAAAGTTCAACCGGTTGAATGTTTTCCCACGGAAGAAAGTTGCTGCGTAAGCTGGTACCGAAGTGGGATATCTGACGGTTGAGCCATTGTTCCAGTTTCAACCACCGGGCTATTCCCAACATGCCCACGTCGACGCCAGCAATAACAAAATATGGCTTATCCTGTATGACGACATCGTTTACCCGCACCACCTTGTTTCCCTTGAGATCAATTATTTGCTGATCAAGGAGATGGATACGTACGGAAAGCTCGTTATCGGCAACCCCGCTGGTTTCGTAACCGGGGGAGAGCATGACGGTGCCGTTGACTGCTTTCATGCTCGATATAGGCACCAGGATATGGCCTACTTTCGTATCAATTCGGAGTTTGGTAATAAGCGGTTGATCGGTGGCGAGAAATGCGAAATCCGTGAGCCGGCCGACGGTTTTACCGTCCGCGGAGGTTACTTTTTTGCCATAAAGTTCAGCAAAGTACAACATAGCTAGCATTAATTGTCATCCTTAATACTTACGGAAGTCAATATTCTGGTAAGTATTACGCAGGTTGTTTTTGGAGAAGGTCGAGTACCTGTGTGTGTATGTCTGGAGTTCTGCTGATGACAAATGGAATACGATACGTATCTCCCTCGTGTTTTTCGATAACCCTGCGCACAGCTGCGCCAAAGTCTATCGGATTGCCGTGTTTATCGGTTACCGGAAAGCCAAGGATTTGGAGTGCCCGCGCCCAGATAACTACTTCATACCAAAGACTTCCTTTTATATGGTCAACGATGGTATCTATCTTTCCTTCCTGTAAGGCAAGCGCGGCAAACCCGCTGTCGCAATTCAGCGACCAGGTATTTCCCTGCATGAGTGGTGAATCTTTGAGCGTATACATACGCCTGCTCTTTGCAGCCACGCGGAGTGGCTCATTTTCCCGTTGCTTATTATCTGGCTCTGGTGTGGAGTAGGTAAAAAACTCTCCATTCACGTTTTCGATAAATATAAATCCGTCATCAACCAGGCTCATGATGCCAAGAGCTTTTATTTCTCCCTTACGGTCGTATATGGCAATACCGGTAGACTGCACGCGATCGTCCCGGGGAATGGCGCTCGTCATGTCCAATGGGTCGATAACCGCAAACCGTTCTCCGCTTTGTATGGGAGTATCTATCGTGCTTAACGATTCCCAGTCAGCGCTTTCTTCCGTACGCATAAAAAACCCGGGGATTTTTTCTGATTCCTGGGAAAGTACCCGAGCGACCGCCGAGCCTATACTGTCTATCCGTCGTTCTGGATTGTGTGAGGCGCCACCCACCGGCTGCAACAAATCTGGGGATATGGATTGTAAATCCGAAAGCACTGGTTTGAGGAGGTTACGGTTTGCGAAAAGATAGGAAAGTGCAAATTTCCCTTCGGCAGTTTGCGCGAGACGGATGCTATCAGTTTCAACACGGGCAAAATTAACGGCGTCAGGAAGGAGATGCAGGATGCCTTCGTACGTCAATGGCTCTTTTGGGGGCAGGTTCAGCAATCGCTCCGGTGTGGCCGACATATGGTGAGTATAGCGCTCTACGGCCTATAATGCAAGAGAATTAGATATGTTTTTACATACATTGTTAGTGTTTGATGTGATTGTAAGGAATATCACTATATGTGTCCCTGGAGAGTATTTTCATTTGAACTATTCGTGCAGGGTGAGTTATACTACAGGTCACTATGGCGGCAATTGAACGGCAGGCAAGTAATAGCTTTTCTCCGGAGGCTCCGGAGCGGGCAGCGCATCCTTTGAAGGCGTCCTTATGGGAAACATTGCTTGCTGCTGATGTCGAAAAGGACTATATCCCGGACCGTGCGCGGCAGCAGGTAGTGTTTGAACGGCTCAATTGGAGCACTTTTTCAGAAGAATTAGGCAAAGAAACCGGTGGAAGTGGGGAAGGAGCCGGTAAACGCATGCGGGGGAAGTTGTTTGAAATGCTTATTAATGCTGACCCTACGTTTGGACAGCGTTCAGCACTTGAGTTGGAGCTATTATCGCTCGCTCATAGTCCGGATGCGTATGGTTTGGGCAAAGAGCTTGGTTATCACCGTAATCCCGATATGGCGTTTCTTATCGTTGAAACAAGCGATGGTGTGGTGATAGAGGGAATTGGAGAATCAAAATTGGGACTACTCAATGAGCGTTCATTTCATCAGTTATCCGAAACCGGATTTGCCCGTGGTATTAAAGCTTTGGTCAACGTCGTTAACAATTTGCCCAATCCAGAGGAATACGGATTAGTTGAAGTTGCCCGAGCGAAGAAGGAATTGGGAAGTGATGCGCCGCTTCTTTCGGTTGCTCCTGAGTTTACCCAACTCCTGGTAGTCCCAGCGAATAGAAAGCCCGAGTGGAGTAGCACGCTTATCAACCGACGGGAATTTACGGTAGACAAACGGAACGAATTCCGTGAGTTGTTAAACGATACCGAACGGGTGCTCGTACGGAGAGCTGCATTTTCTACCACAGAAGTAGGCGCCTTGGCTCGCGCGCTCGGCGACTCTTCCCGGCCGCGGCGGGGCGAGCCTGCACAATATCAAAAATAAGTGTCCGTCCCCCGATAGGATGAGGTACGTGTTCGAGCCCTTCATTTATTCGTGCGCCATTTATGAGCCATTGATTCCCATGTTTTTCGACACGATATACTTCACCCATGAGGTAAGAAGGTCGTGTGCGAGGATCGGTGTTTGCGAGAATGATCGTTTGCGGTGTGAGGGTGATGAGAAAATGTGGTTCATGCCTGCGGCTGGAGCGTAAAAACTGGGGCTCAGCATGGTCTTTCGTGTCTTGCGTCCAGATAGTGAGTAGTCTTCGTTCACTACGGGGTGCAGGTTCTACGCGAATGCGAAGGTGTAAACGTTGTCCGTTTTCTGCTAATGCTTTTGTGTGCATGACGTGTGGAGCAGTAGACCGTGACCTTTTGTATTATATAAATCATTTATAAAAAGGCAAGAGAGGAAAATAGGACATTACTTTGTCTGTTGAATTGCCGTTTTTAGCTGCTCTGGTTGAGCACAGTGGGGTAATACTTCGCGTTGTAATCGCCATACGTATTTAACATAGGTAACCATGCGCGGATGCCCGGACGTTTAAGGCTTTTGTAATGTGTACGTTCCGCCTCGAGTGCACGTGCATGCGTGCAAAAGCCGGTGCGTCCGCCGGTGCATCCAAAAAGTTCTTTGCAGCCTCCCGTGCTTTTTCATAAGACCGTTATTATATGGTTTGTTATAGTTGTGGTCAAACACTGGACAGTCCTCCCGTACAACACGTTTACATGGTAGAATAGCTTCACCCCAGTATTGTGTTTACTTGTTCGCGAGGGCTACGACCTTGCCTCACAAGAGCACAAATACGGGGCAGGTGTCACAATTATGAAACAAGATCATATCCGGAATTTTGCCATTATTGCCCATATCGATCACGGAAAATCGACGCTTGCCGACCGCCTTTTGGAAATGACGGGAACAGTCACCAAGCGCGAAATGCATGAGCAGCTTCTCGATAGCAATCCGATTGAGCGAGAGCGGGGGATTACGATCAAGCTTGCTCCGGTGCGCATGCAGTGGCAGGGATATACGCTCAATCTTATCGATACCCCCGGACATGTTGATTTTGGGTATGAAGTATCCCGCTCGCTTGCCGCGTGTGAAGGGGCGCTGCTTGTCGTTGATGCCACCCAAGGGGTGCAGGCGCAGACGCTCGCCAATCTTCATCAGGCCCGGTTGCATAATCTCACTATTATCCCGGTTTTGAATAAAATCGACATGCCGCATGCCCGGATAGAGGAAACGCGTGAGGAATTGAGGGGGCTGGGGTTTACCGATGACGAAATGATAGAGATATCGGCAAAGACCGGGAAAAATGTCGATGCGGTACTTACGGCAGTAGTGGAAAAAATACCATCTCCATCGGGAAATCCCGACGCTCCGCTTCGCGCGCTGATTTTTTCTTCAATCTATGACACGCACCGTGGCGTCGTGATATTTGTACGCATTGTTGATGGTTCGATAGATTTTGATCCAGTACTTCGCATCAATTGTATGGCAACCAATAGTGATATTGCCCCCATTGAACTAGGCACCTTTGCACCCGCTATGACCCGGGTGGAACGGTTGGATGCCGGTGAAGTGGGGTATATCGCCACCGGGCTCAAAGACGTGAAGCTGGCGCGTGTTGGGGATACGGTGACGTATGGCAATATGGCTGGCACGAAACATGAAGCGTTAGTGCCATCACGTGAGCCGCTCGCGGGCTACAAGGAACCGCAATCAATGGTGTTTTTGGGGCTATTTCCGTTGTCTGCAGATGAATATCAGGATTCCCGTGAGGCGATGGAAAAGCTGCAACTTTCCGATAGTGCGTTTACATTCCGCCCTGTTTCTTCGCTCGCGTTGGGTAACGGCTTTCACTGCGGATTTTTAGGTTTATTACACGCCGAAGTGGTCCAGGAGCGTATTTTACGGGAATTTGATCTTACGATGCTTGCGACCAGTCCTTCTGTTGAATACCGGGTAACACTTAAAACAGGCGTGGACTACCACAAGCTCGGATTTACGCAAAACCATATTGTGTCTGAAGCAAATAATCAGGCCCGCCTGTTAACGCCTGAGCGTAGCGATGGCGGGCAGGTGACCGTTGCTATTCAGTCAGCCACCGAGCTTCCGGATCCTACCTACGTAGAAAAAGTAGAAGAGCCGATGATGCAAGTGGCTATCTATAGCCCCAAGCGGTTTGTCGGTTCCATTATGCAACTTGCGATCGAGAAGCGGGGAGAGTACGTGGATTTGGTATATGTCGGTGATCAGGCACAGTTTACGTATCTGATACCGCTTTCCGAGATGATCGTTGACTTTTTTGACCGCCTTAAATCGGTGACTGAAGGATATGCCAGTTTGGATTATGAATTTTTTGATTGGGCTGTCGCTAAAGTCGTGAAAGTCGATATTTTAGTCAATAAAGAAAAAGTGGACGCATTTTCATTTTTAGTGTTGGAAGCGGCAGCAGTACAACGGAGCCGCGAAATCGTGGATCGGTTGGCGGCCGTTATACCCAAACAGCAGTTTGAAATACCTATTCAGGCGGCGATCGGTGGCTCTGTGATCGCGCGCGCTGATGTAAAAGGGTTCCGTAAAGATGTTATTCAAAAACTGTATGGCGGAGACAGAACCCGCAAAGATAAGCTCCTCAAAAAGCAAAAAAAGGGGAAAGCACGCATGAAAATGGTTGGGCGGGTGGAAATACCACAATCGGCATTCTTTGAGGTTTTGAAAAGAAATTCATAGTGCTACAGTCCCACACCTGCGATACCACAACGCGCGGATGTATACCACAGAGCCAGTATGATGCTGGGCAAAAGCGAATCCGCCAGCTGGCGGAGAAAATGATCGGTAGAGTCGAAATTCCCCAGAGTGCGTTTTTTGCGGTACTTAAAAGGGCATAAAGAGGGCGGATTTACGGGATGTGCCCTGGTCTTCGGGAGTTAGAGCAAACTTTATTTATTTGAGTAATGCAATGTCATGCTACTATTACTATTTGATCGAGCGAATTTATTAGAATTATAGTGATACATACTTTTCTGGGTGATGCTCTTTCGGCGACGGGTGATGTCTGACTCGACCGAGCGGACTTTTGCGGGAGTGACAAGTGTGCTCCCACGTCAGGCCGCCCGTACACTATTGGGGTCGCACGAGGGTTCTTCCGGTTATTTTTTCAACACCTCTAATAAGTAGCGTAGAAAGCCCAAATAATCCGATGTTCAGTGCCGCGACATATCCGATATTGATGGCAGCCGACTGCAAAAATGTAGCAATAGCAGCGCTGGTAGACTCGGTCAGATTTATACGGATACCGGCGATATAGGCGGCTCCAGCGACAAGAGTAAGTACTATCACCACAGGCCAGAAACCCTCCATATCTTCAGGTGAAGAAAACATGGTGTTTGACACGGCAAAAAGAGAGTAAATGGTGAGGAGGACATAGTAAAGTGAAGGAGAAGCAAACAGCACGTTGTTGGCGGCATCTGCCCTCATTTGTATCCATAGACCGGGCAGGAAATAGGAAAGTAACCCAAGGGTGCCTAGTCCCACAATTACCGGTGCAATGCCGATAATCGCCCTTCTGACCGGATCAGATTGGGCGATTGCGACACTTCCAGTTTTTACGTTTTTTTCTTCTAAGCCTTCGGGAACCAATGTGAGTCCGGACGTGCGTACACCGAGGATTTCCGCGGTGAACAGATGGGCAAGCTCATGAATAACGGTGCCGGGAAAAAAAAGGAACGAAAGAAACCCGATAGCGGCCGGCCGTGACTTGGTGAGTAGAAAAGCCGCGATATACAGGTTTTGGCTCAGTCTCCTGGATAGGATCCAGAGTACGAAAAGTTCGGCAATGATTATTGCGGGCAACATACTGCTTATGTAGTATTTATTATTTCGACGATCTGTACAAGAGTACTATTGACAACGGCCAAGGGCAAGCAGTATCGTAAGGGCGTTTTTACGCGTCACCGTTTCTCCTTTTGGGTAAAAAGAAAGAAATTGTAGGGTAAAATACCGCTGATTTGTAATCTTTTCGGGTACTTGCTATCATTCAGGTTGGAGAGGCGGGTTTTCCTGGCAGTCCACAGGCGGATTGATCTAACGGGAAATCTGTCGCACGTTAACAAACGGGAGAAATGTGTATCGTTGCAGGTCCTATGGTCGGAATAATTATTCCGGATATAGGTCTTTCAAGCATACATCGCAGTGACTATTTTTCACTATCCATATCGACCATATTCGGAGGCAAGAATGCAAAACACCAGTCAAACCAACCCAATTACCCATTTCCTGATTTTCAATCGTCCTGTAACCCGCTGGCTGTTTAAGCCGCTCGTCGTTGGCATGATTGTATTGCTGGGCGCATTTACCCCGCACGCAGTCACGACGACAGTCACTCACGCTGAAGAAGTGTTGGCGTTGCTTGTGCTGATCAGTTTGGTCTGGGGAATGAAGATAATCTTCATTAACCAAATGTTCAAGGGGTGATTCTCTGTTTCCATCGCCGGGGGCAAGTCTCGAAGGGACTTGCCCTTCTTATGGACTAGGAAAAAAAGAAAAATATAACACTGCACCGTTTTTCGGGCAATTACTTTTTTCTTTTTTTTGGTTCTGCCGTTTCTCCCGTTTGTCTTTTATTTGTGGTGTCCGCCGTCCCCTTGTTCACCTAAAGTATTGTCATCCATGGGATGATCTTTATACAACACTAGTCTGATGGGTGCTGAAACGAGCTCAGCATGACAAAGAGTTTAGTGGTGTCCGCCGCCCCCTTGTTCACCTCCGGTGGCTATTTGACTGACAAACATAATTCCTAGCGCGCCATACATGATGACAGGCATTGCCTGATCGATAAACCCGGCGGGAGGTGCTTCCTGTGTCATTTGTGTCGCTTGCCCAAAAATTTCTTGTGCTTTTTGCAGATTTTCCGGGGTAAGCTCGATACCCGCGAGGTTTAACATGTTTTCCGGCGTCGGGGTGAGCTTCGTGAAGCCGTCCATGCCGGTTAGTTCTTTCCATGTCATTTGTGCCAGGTTGTCGTTTGTCTGAAGCATTTGCGCGAGCACTTGCGACGACTCCCGTTTTCCGTTTTTGACTTGATCAACAACTTCAGCAGGTATTGGGCTACCTGCATACTGTTCGTTGTACCGGTTAATGAGCGAAAGTGTTGCGCTTTCTGCCGGCACCGGATCGGGGAGATTGAGGGCTTTTATTTTGTCTTGTAGCGCTTGTACTTTGGCGCTTTGGTCGGCGGGTAATCCTTGCGTTTCCATGGTTGCAAGCGACCGCAACGCGTCTATCCGTACCTCATTTCCTAGCGGACTGTCGGCAGCCTGCGTTGCGAGAGAGGTGACGAGTAAGCGCATGTCACGTAAATCCAAAAGCAACGCATTCGCTTCGTGTAAGAGTGCCGTTACGGTTTCGCGGGGAGGAAGGTTTTCTGCCGGTTTTGTCGCCTCGGCTACCGGTTTTCCTGCGGCAATTTCTTCTAACGTATGTCTGGCGGCACTGCTCGTGGGCGGTGTTTCCGGTTTTTGGGCGGATTTTTCTTTGGGAGGGGTAGCGGGAGCGGCAGGTTTTGCCTCAGGCGTTGTCGGCGCTTTTGGTGCTTCCGGTTTTGGGGTTGGTTCCATCATATAACCAGTATACCCGAAAAATGCCTTGTGTAGTCAAGAAACGATTGGAATATTGCGTAGTAGCGTGTTGTCCTTCATACTAAAGAGATATGGATTACAAACAATTGTGGGATCGGTGGGTATCGTTAACGTTGTTAACTGAAGAAGATAGGGCAGAAATGATTGAGCGGTTACACGAGGAGGTAACAAGCGGTATTACGGCACTTGCGACACTGGGCGTCGCGCAGATGGAAAAAGTTCTTGCGGAGCAGACGTACGGAAAAAAAGATGAGTACCTTAAGGCGGTCGCTCCGGTCGTCGCCCTATCGTCGCTGGATGGGTATTTTCTTTCTCTGATGGAGCGCGGCATACATCCCCAAAAAGCTGATTTAGCCAAACAGGAAAGCACAAAAGCAGTAGGGGAAACATGGAGCCGCGGACACCAAAAAGATCAAAATAAATCATACGTGGAAAAAATCGACCCGGTCGTGATCCTCATGCTGGAGCGGATCTATGATCTCCGGGTCAATCAAACGCTTTCATTCCACCCTGAGATAGTAGAACTGCCATATAAGGTGACGGAAAAGCTCCATCAGTATATCGGTTGGGCAGTGTATCAGGGATATGTTATCGGTGAGATGGAAAACGAGTTGTCCCGTCCATAACCATGCCAGAACATACCATCGGTGTACGCCCCAAAGATATCGTCCATCAGAAACAAACTGCGGAAGGATCGCTCACGGTTTCTTACAATAAGCGCGATATCGTGGCAAATACCATTGGGCATGTATTGGCAATTCCGACGACCCATACCCTATTGTGGACCTGGGGAAGCGCGTTTAAAAATCCCACCAGAGAGCTTGCGGAGCAGTTGTTTGACCGGTATAAAGACGTCCCGTGGAAAGGTGATGTCCTTGTGCGGGTGGGACATACGGAGATATTTAACGATATTAAGCGGATGCTGGCGCGGAACGAAGATGTGCGCGGCAGACCGTGGAATATAAAAGATAAGGTGGGCAGGACGCTCGAGTACGCGGGAAAAGCCGGCATTGTAGTTTTGCAGGTGCCGACACTAGTAAAAAATAAAATTTTCCGAAGAGATTATTACAATCCATTTAGTAATACGGTTAACATCTATCATCCCCGGTTAGCCGCAGGCATGCACGAGCTGGGACACGCTGAATTTTTTAACCAAATGGAGAACAAAAAACGTGCCGCGTATTACCTCGCGATGGTTAATCCTATCGTGCAGCTACCATTTTTCCGTTCGTTTATGGAATATCAGGCAAGTAGTATTGCGATGAAGCGGTTTAAAAACGATACAGAACGGCGACAAGGTCTTAAGATACTCGAAGCCGCATGGGCGACGTATTTGGGTATCGATGCATTGACGGCGGCCGCTATTGTGGCGCCGGCACTCGCGTTGCCCCTGTTGAAGTCAGCAATATCCATATCCATTGCGTTGCCATCAATAGGGTACAAGGCGGTCGTTACCGCGGGACTTGCGCCATATGGCGCTGCTTTTGCAGGACATGCCATGAACCGGCTATACCCGAAGAAAGATCAGCGTTTTGGGTATATTTTTGAAGGAAAGTATCCGGTCAAAGCTCCTGCTGCCGCACTTGGGCCGCATCAGGTATTGGAAGCGACAGCGCGACCTGTCGAAATAAAAAAACCTGAGGGAACACCAGGAGATCATGACAGACATTCGCACCGGCAATTTGGGTCTGGGGGCGACAGAAGCGGGAAGCGACCACTTCATAGTAATTCAAACCGCATCACCTTTTAAGACATTTCCGCGGGATTTTTGGAGGCAGTTATTTTCCTTGTTATTTGTTCTTTCTTTTACTACAATGATTGTTTCCGGCTCAAAAAATGTATGACACACACAGAACGAGAAGAACAGGAAGGAATGGATGAAGTTGAAAGTGCGCATGGAGCGCATCATCCGCCGCATGCGGCTCATGGGGAAATGACCCGGACACTCGCCACCATTGAACAGGCGCACCATAACAAGCACCACCGCGTGATGCATCGCACCCTCCGGTGGCCGATACACAGTAATACCCCAAGAATTACGTTTTAATCCGCCGGATAATCATCCATGGGGCGATGAGGAAGATAACGCCGAGATACTGCAGTAGTTGGGGCATAAAAAAGAGGATGATTTTCTCCTGTGGTTGAGTCAAAATCCATCCGTTCGCCCAGTTATTGACGAGAATATGTTGCGTCAGTAAGTTGCCTTCTGACCACGCGAGCCAGCCTGTATCGTATGACTGATTGAGCGTGATAGCTGTGTTGTCTGATGGAGGTAGCGTCACGACATAGAGACCGCTTATGGGATGCCATACTTCCGTGGGTGTGGTGGCGGGTGATTTACTGATAAAGGGAATTTCCCGTGTGTGTACGTTAACAACGGCAGAGAGCCGTATATCTACAAGGTCATTGATGCTCGTGTACTGGTTCAGTGATGAATTCGTGATTATCACGTTATAACTAACTTCCGACTGAAATGACGGAGGGATAAGGTATGCGCTACGGGTGAATGTGCGATGTGCGGGGAGGCGGATATCGAGGCCGGCGGGTCTCCCTTTGTTGATGACCGAGACGAGAAGCGGTTCACCGGTTAGGTGGCGGGATGTTATCTCCAGGACATACGCATTGTTTGTGTCTATTCCTTCAAGTGTGATGTTTTGACATGTGTCACCCTTGGTCGTAGTAAACCGTATGCTGCCGCCGTTTGTAACGCGTTCTGAGACGGTTTGCGTCGAGTTTTGTGGCTCACAGGGGACAGATAGGGATGATGTGGCAGCAACCGTTGCTACCGGGATAAGCGTCAGTTGACCGAGTTGCGTGGGTGACAGTGGTTCTCCCCGTTTTGAAAACCGTAGCCTATCGGGATCAGTGACATCAGCGGCTTTGCTGTTGTCCGACATATACGCGGATATACTAGCGTACGCGCGGTCAGTGTCGTTGTAAGGATACGCGGGGAGCACATTGGGAAGGTTGGTTATTGCGACCGGGGATGGGTATGTGTTTTTCCGTTCATAAACAGTAATCGGCAGCACTTTTTTGCCGGTATGGCTTATCTGTTTGGTATATCCTTGGTCCGTTTCGAGGTGTTTATAGAAATCCAGTGACGAAAGAAACCCCTTTTGACTGCGGCAATGGGTGATATTGTGATCATACAGGATGTAGCGCACCCCATATTTATCAAATATCCGGCCGACAGCAGTGTAATCCTGTTGCCGGAGCGCGGTACTGAGCTCCCAGTAATAGTTTTCATTGGTGTGATTCCAGACATCAAAGGCTCTCGCCATGATTGGGTGTCTCAAGCCGTACCAGAGAAATCCTGAGCCAAAATATCCCCAGAGTTCGTTGTACCAGCCTTCGGCGCAGTCCTGGGGAAAATCTGCAATTTTTCCGTCGGGAAGTGCGTTTATGTCATTGATGAGGCGGAGATATTGGGCGGGAACCTGCACGTACATTTTGCGGTAAATAAGCTGCCCTTGGAATACTGGTGCCGCGTACATTAGGATAATGCCTGTCATGGTCATCAGGGTGGAAATGAGGAAGATGCGGTATCGTTTGTTCTGGAATAGTTGCAATCCTGCCATGAGGCCGATAGCGAGAAATAGCGCGTAATGGAATGATAATCCTGTGCCAAACTTGGTAAATGTGGTGCGGAATGCCTGCGCGAGCGCCGGCGAATGAGATTGGATAAGTTGGAAGCCCCACGAAAATGGCGGCATGTCTATCGCAATATTGCCAAAAAAATAGAGGAGCGATAGGACCAATCCATAGGAAAGCGGTGAGTGTTTGTGCTGAAGGGCGACAAAGACACCATAAAGCATAAAGGCAAAAAGTACATAGCTGATAGCCGGTATTACCGGATGGGTATGGTGTTGTTTCCATGGGGCAAGGATGGCGCCGCCAAGTTCATTGCTGTCCCACAGCATGCTTTTCAGTGCCGCAACATCGGCGAGCGATCCGTATTGGATGCTTTTGGCGATAAACTTAGGAGTGGAAGTTATATTGTTATACGCATTGATATAGTCTTTTGACTGGGTAAGGGAAAAATAACCGACCGGTGCTAGCCAATAAAAGTTTGTGGCGATGACACATATCCATATGATGGCTGTTTTTTGTAGTGCTGACTTTTGGAAACGCTGAAAAACAATAAATACGCTGGTAATGATTGCCAGCGATACGGCGTAGGCGGCAAATACTGCCGGAATAAATCCCTGGATAGACGTGATGAGAAGGGTAATACAGAAGAACACGACCCGTTTTTTCGTGATCTGTTCGAGGGTCAGCATCAGTCCGTAAGTGAGCCAGGGGAGTGCAGCAAAATGCACGGTAAATGCTTCAAGTGGCACATAAAACGTTTGGATGGTGCCGAGGTTTAAGAGGTAGTAAAGGCTTGATATAAAGGAGACTGCCCATATTATTTTTTCTTTCGGATTATGGTTATGAAATACAGAGGTGAGCAGTTTGTGGCTTACCAATAACATACCCAAACCCCCTACGTAGTAGCAGAGGAATATAAACACCGAGCGGAGGAGGTGTTGGGGGATGATAACCGATAATAAGCCGATGATTATGGTGTGTGGCAGTGTTGCGGCAAATCCGTGACCCCCCACCAATCCCGCACCGTAGTACTCCTGCCACCCCGCAGTCAGTCCGCGGACAACATTAAGCGGTATGTTTAGTTCCGGATATAGTCCATCCCACCCCATGAGCCAGTGATCCGATCTTATATTCACCGCAATAACTATTCCCACGACTAGGTGGTATAGGGCTAAAGCGAATATTCGTGGTGATAGGTTAGTACGAAACATAAAATCCGTCCGTTATAGTGTTTTGGATTGCTGCCTGTTGGTTTATGGGAAAAGCGCCACAATTTTCTATTACCCAGTCAATATCGGCGGCGAGTATATATGCTTTTTTACATACACCGTTTGTTTTGTATATAGCACTGGTCGGATGATCCATATCAGTGTGGTTAGTGCGGTCGACAAATATTTCCGGTGTGGGATTATACAGTGCCGGATAATGGTCGAGGACAAGCGTTGCCTGTGGCGCGTGGGAGAGGGTATTGGAAAATACGGGATACAACAATGAATTCGTAGAAAGGGTAACTATTTGCGTCAGTGCGATCAGCGCTACGATCGTGATTTCTTTTGCCACGCGCATGTGGCTATAGAGTACGAGTACAATCAAATAAGGAACAAGGATAACGGCATGCCGTGATGGTCCATATCCTGAGGTGCCATAATGCCATGCAGGATTTGTCTGGTAGGCAAGGAGGGTAAGGAGCATAAGTACCGCTAACCATAACGCGGAGGCATGTTTGGTGCCGTTTTTATATACCTGCCACAGCCCAGCTACCGTAAGTATCGGTGCATACCAGAATACGCCGACATTGAGATCAAACAATTGTTCAAATAATTTTTGCGCGCTGATGTTGTGCAGTCCAAAACCGTATGTTTTTGTCCAGAAATCCTGGAGAATGGTCCACGGCGTCCATGTGGCAAAGTGGAGATAATTATAGAGGTAGGGAATTGCCGCAAGCCCGATAATGGTAAGCACTGACAATACATATTTCCCTCCATTTTTCTTTACCGAAGCGCGCAGTTCATATGCTGAGACCGCCAGTATACCTGCAGTCATGACCATGATCGGTTGACTATGCCACGACGCGAGTGCGGCAAAAATTCCTGCGGTAAGCCACTGGCGCTCCATGTAAAAACAAAGCGCGATGAAAAAAAGACATAAAAACAATATGTCGGGACCCGGCCACAAAAGAAATGAAAGTAGCGGTGAACTAAAGAGTAAGAAAAATAAGGCAAATTGTTTGTGGGAAGCATGAAAAAACCGTTGCATGGCGTAGACTACCGTAAGAGTAAGGAGAAGGGTATTGACCAAAGGAAACACAAGGAGCGGATGTATCCCAAACTGTTCCAGCAGGAAACGAAACGGTGTCAGGAGAATGGAATATCCCACAAAATGCATGGGATACCGGTAGCCGTCCTTGCCGGTGAGGTAATAGCCGGGATTGGTAAAGTATTCGGGATGTAGGCTTGCTGATAGCGCGTTTTTGTCTTCGTCTGTCAGCCTTAGGCTTCCGTGCCGGAGGAGGGATTCGGTTACGCCGTAGTATTCGGCGATGTCACCTGCAGGTTCCGGGGGCGGGTTGCCAAGATATACCCCGAAAATAAGTCCTGCTGTAAGTAGTGTGACCGCGAGCGGCAATAATTTCATAGGCAGAGCGTGATTTTACCGGCTGACGATTATGTATATCGTAACGCAGGTTGACCTTTGAAAGAAAGGGCAGATGAAAAGAGTAAGTCTTCGTATCCCCGGGCAACTTTGGTATACGATCGGGTCGCGCGCAGACTTGTCGCCATCGTGGCGAGCTTCGCTTTGCGGCCGTTTTTAAGTACCGCGCGGGTCATGTCGATAATCGACTGCGGATACAGATCAAAGGTGATATCACTTGTTTTGAGTCCCGCATCATTTAATTGCCGTACAAAGTCTTCGCTGTGAAACATTTCGGCAAGCGGGCGGGATATGATAAACGGTTTGCGGTATGAAAATACAAGCGAGAGCACTCCTGACGCGGTCATATAATGGCGGTAGGGAAATACCACCAAGTCCGCGGCGGAAAAATATGTCGCAATATCTTTTTGCGGCACGTAGCCGGTGAGTTGTATATGATGGCTCGCGTTTACTTCTTCACGCACGCCGCGCAGAAAGTTTTGGTAGTAATGTTTGTCCGCGAGCGTTGGACTTTCGCCGCCCGCGATAATGACATGGGTGCGTTTACCAAGCATCGTTTTGACCCGAGCGAAGGTGCGGGCAAATATGTCTGCCCCCTTAAACCAGTTGATGTAGCCAAAAAACAGGATGACATGATCGTTTGCGGGGATCCCGAGTTTTTTGCGTGCTAATTTCATGGTGATAGGTTTTAGTGATGCATCAACTCCGTGCGGAATTGCCGCGGCCTTTACCCATGGTGCTAACTTTTCCAGTTTTTCCTGAAGCGATGTTTCCAGCACGATAACGTTCGAGGAAACAAACGCTAAAATACGGTAAAACGTATGGAAAAGCAGATTGTACATGTCTCCGATAAATTGGTCTTTGGGGCCACTTCCTAAGCCCACGTGCCCTTTGAGTTTTATGACGTCGTCAACCACGTGGTGGAGGGTCACAAACGTGCGGTATTTCCGTGCCCGCAGGTAACCCAGGAACAATAAGCCAAGCGAAGAAACAAACGGGTTGCCATACATGGCAAAGTCATATTGGGTAAGTGTCGTTTTTGCTTCCGGAAAAAGCCGTAGAACGCGGAGAATGTCTGACCACATATCGGCGTTTCCTTTTTTGAAACACCGGATAACCAGAATATGGTTTTCGATATAACTTTCGGGCTGATCGTCTATGTCACACAGCACGATAATCCTGCGCCGCATATTTTTGATAACGTTTTTGGTGTATGAGGCAACCCCAGTTTTACCCGTCGAGTACATTTCTCCCCGCTTCGGATAGGGGGAAACCACGACAAGGGTGCCGGGGTTGTTGTACCGTTTTATGATGCTATTTGAGATAGTAGGTATACTATTCATACCAGGTAGTGAAATTTCGACTGTCGCATTTTACGCTTGTCGAAACCCCAATGTCCTTTCGTATTACAAATCTCCTTTGTTTGTTCAGATAGTTATCGAACGGCGACGACGCAAAGCGTGTCGAAATTCTACTATCTGGCATATAGTTTTTATTTGCGTTGTCCTGAGTAGAGAACAGTTTCTCTATTCGGGACAACGGCATACAGGGATTGTAAAACTACAAAAAAGATCGAAAGATAAACTTTCAATAATTTAAGCAGTCTACAATTGTAGCCATGTGTCCGACCAATACCCGGCCGAGGGTTTATGAGCCCTCGGTCGGGTAACAATCAGGTCAGCCAGTGATGGCTATTTGCAGTGCCAGGACGCCTCCTCAAAGTTGAGCGTCTCCAGCAGACCGGCGTCTTCGGCATAGACCGAAATGGCGCCATCGGCGGCAGTCCACACATCGAACCATCCGGAACCTCCGGGGTGGGTCAAATGGTGAAAGCCGTTGCCTTTGCTGTTGAACGTCCATGCGCCACCTTCCCAGTCGGGAGCAGTCCAGTAAGAAGGTTCGTCGCCTCCGAGGATTGCTGCTGCCATAACGGGGTTGGCGGGACACGTGGTGTTCAGGTCAGGCTGTACCCAGCGTCCACGCAGGTGGATGTTGATGCCGGGCACGGTCCCATACCGGGGGTCTTGACGGAAGCCGTAATTGAACTCCCGTGCCATGAGCGTCACGTCATCGTGAACCCAGGCTTGGTCATGGCTGGTGAAGGTCTTGAGCTGACGGATTGTCGCGCCCCATACCCACATGCCCTTGTGCGGACCCTTGTTGACGGAAACGGTGCCATCGGCTTCAGTAACCGTATACTCGAAGTTGTCGAGGAACGGCTGCCAATAGACACCGATGCCGACCGCTTGCACGACCCACTTGCCGCACCCTTCCCAAGGTACAGCCAAGCCGTCTTTGAGCGGTTTGACGCCATTTGTGGGCCAGCCGTGCGCTTCGATGAGTTGCGCATTGGTCAAGCAGGCGTCGCTGTCCGTGCCGCTCGGCGTGACGTTGGCGGGTGCCGACGTATAGCTTACCGGCGCGGGCAAAATGGTGCCACCGCATTCGATGGTGACTGCGCCGACGTGGACAGAAGGTGCGCCCAGTGCACATCCTTCGATAATCGCGTCCCGAACCGACTGTTCATCACTAGCATGCACCACGGTACTGGTTGCTTTGGGCGTCAGGGTGTAGGTCACTGCCACTGACGTGTTGGTCGGCGGGATGTTTGTCGCGGTCGACGTGACGGTCTTGGTCGGCGTGAAAATCGCAGTCGCCGTTTGAGCCGGTGCATCGGTCACGATGGAAATGAACGGGCCATCGGTGGCTGTTGCAGTTGGACCGCCTGGCACTGTTGGCGTGGCGCTTCCATAGACAATGATTTGTGCCTGCGTCAGGGCGGCGTTGATGGTTGCAGTTTCTTTCGCGTCGGTCGTGATGTCGTTCGCATCCGGCGTGAACAGTCCACAACTCATGGTCACCAATGCCAATACGATAAAGGCAGTGGCAGCGATGCGGTGTTTATTTTTGGTAAACATGGCTTCTCCTTATTTACCTCCGAGTAGGTTTTTGTTCCTCTCGGGCATATAGATTGCCGTCAGCTACACAGTGCAGCTGATCGGTGTTATTGGTTTCCCCAAGAAGGGGATTGAACGGTGGGTCTGTTTTTATTTTTTTGGGTTTTGGTTTCCTTTCTTAGTGAATTTGGATTCCGTCGAAAATATCGTAGATATTTTAGTTATTTCCCCCAAGACGGATAATTTGTGAATGTAAGAGTCCTTACTCTCTTGATTAAATTGTGTATATTCCCCTGATACATACAGATATGGTGTTCTGTACATAGTGGGGGAATATACGTCCGTCTCCCGTTCATTTTTTTCGGAGTGCCATGCGTTTCATCATCCGCAACGTTCCGCTATATTATGTTAAGAAATAACCGTACATCCATTCCGTGACAACTTGGTACAGCTTTACACCTCCAAAGGTGGAAGTGTAAGCGGGTAGCAAGTGGCGAAAAGGAGACGGTTTCCACCTCCGCTTAAAGCGGAAGTAGTTTCCCTGTATGCCTTGTTAATGTGCGTACCGGTTTGCCCCGGGTCGGTCGCAATTGACCTTCCGGAACTCGCCGAAATTTTTTCTGGAGTATTTTTTACCTCCAGAAAAGAATCCCGCCCGTCCTCCTGCCGTAAGACAAGACGGGACTCATTTCCGAGGGTAATATATGATTGTCATTCTGAGCTTGATTCAGAATCCATTTTTTGATGGATATTTTCATTCGAATAACAATGTATGTTAATGTCCGATGTTTCCTCAGCACAGAAGAACTTCTGCGTTCAGGAAAAGGCACGAGTAAATGGTCCCGGTAAAGGGTATTTGGCTACGTGCCAGGGTGAGAGAGTTGTCCGCCGAGGCGGAATTTGAAAATAGAGACCGACCGAAGTCGGCCTCTGGTAAAACTAAGCAGACCCGTCAGGATTAGGGTTTGGAAAGTAGATTTTGCTGTTACATATGATATATGCATATGTAATTTGAAGACCCCCATCTTCCGTAGCGAGCAATAACATATGCATGCTCCACTCATCATGTAGTTCGACCGTCGTTCGATCAAGTTCCTTGTCTTGATTGTCTGTGTAAACAAGGTCGTTTATGACTCTGGATACTTTTCCGATAACGGTAAAGCCGTCGTCTCCAAGGACTGGGAGACTTTGACCGTTTTTTAATTCAATCATTCCTGTTCCTGCACAGGAGGATTGAGGGACGACCTGCTCTGTCGGTGCCGGTGGCCCCTGGACGGGTCCGCTTGGAGTGGCTTCAGTTACGGGAGCGCATGCGGTTATCAGGATTATTAACATCACGATTAGAATTCTATTTGTTAACATCTTCTAGTTTCCTCAAAAAATATTGTCTGAGACCGACTTGATAGTCAGACTCGGTCTCATATATGGTTGACGACGACGGCTACGGCTTTGTGACGGTCGGCGTTGCCGATGGAGTCAAACTGATGACCGGTAGCGGTGCCTCAGGCGTGTTCGTCTGAGCGGCAGACGGCACAGCAGTTGCGAACTGGCTGTACTGGGTAGGTCCACCAGGCAGTGACGACGGATAGAATTCCGACGCGTTGACCAGTCCCGGGGCGCGGAAAGCGCTGGGATTGTCGCCGATGATGTACAGCTTGCATCGTTGTATCGTCACGTTGCGCGCATACGTCGTCATGAATTTGCAGTATGCGTGAGCGGAAACTGGCGTAGCAGTAACGAACTCCTCGCCATAGCTGTATTCCACATCTTCAGACGAAGATGAGTAGATATACAGAGTATTTCCGTCCCAATGCGCGACGCTTGTTTGTGCGTTGTTGCCATCCGGGAGCACCGCAATCGAGCTGCCGAATTCAATGCCTGTCTGTACCAACTGCGTCGGTGTTGCCGAAGAAGTCGGTGTAAATGTTGGCGTGTTGGTCGGCGTTTTCGTAGGCGTGCTGCTCGGTGTGAATGTGAACGTTGGCTCAATCAAAAACGTCGGTTGCGGCATGAATGTCGGTTGTTGCTCAAACGTGGGCTGAACGGCAAACGTAGGTTGTGGCGCGTAGTTAGTCACCACTTGATAGCCGAACATGCTCAGGGTGAGTGCGACGATAACCGCAAGTGCAACGGTTGTGCTTGCTGCGCCGAGCAGGAACGCGATGAGATCACGTTTTGTGATCTCTTGTAGCTTGGACTTGATGTTCTCCTTGTGATCCTAGGCTTATCACCTTGCGATCGTTTTTTTTTGGTTTTTCCCTTGGCCCCCTGAATGGAGGTTTGTTGGGTGTGACGGTGGGTGGGCGGTCGCCAGTTTGGTGACTTATCAGCCCTGTTCTATTTTTTATTTTTCGATATTTTTTCTCCGTTTTGAATTGAAAATTGCAGTTGCAATTATCCCCCAAAAAAAGATGAAAAATGCGTGTTTATTCAACGCATTTCGATATTAACCCCCGTATTTCTTTCTATTTAATTGTTATGTACCCCCAACTTCTACTCGTCACACTATGACGAGCACAAGTAGGGGGTACACGGAGTAACCATGTTATTTCACGTCGCATCTCGACAACACGCTTGCTACCAAACAAACATGTGTAGATTACTGTGGTATTCAACTCTCTCTGTTAAAGTGCGCTTTTACCCGACACAGGGAAAACCGCAAATTGGTTTTCTGTATCAGACAAAAATGCTCCATGGTTCTATGCAATGCGCAGAGAAGCACGGTTCCGGGAAGAACCCCAGAGTCATAGATTACTGCCGTAATCCATGACCCCAGCGTCCATTCATCACCAGAAGCGAGAAGAAGTAATGACCTCTCCTCGCTCCCGATGATGACGGGTCATAACTGGTTGCTTTTGACTTTGCACAATTAACCAGACGTAGAGAGTTATTCTTCTGGTCAATAGTTAAATGTTGCCAGTTAACTGTTATTGTTATCACTCTTATGTTAAGTTTGCTATCGTATGTTAATCAAGTTGTCGTAGCGCCCAAAATCCACAAAAAAGGCAGACACATCGTCTGCCGGTTTTTGAAATTATGTAATGATTAGTTTTTTGTTTTGGCCGGCAGACCATGTTGTGTTGTAAGCGTATGTTTACGGCCGCATTGCCCCTTTGCCCAAAATCCCAAACCCAATGACGGCTAATGCTAAGAATGGAACCACATAAGCCCAATCTTCAAATCCGGCAACCGGAAGTGTCGTTGCACCCATAATTTTAGTTTGTACACAAAGGCTTGCGGTATCCTGATCAGATTGCCCGCCAGGACCGGTAGCAGTAGCCGTGTTGACGATATCACATGTAAGGTCATTGGCGAACGCGGATGCGTCCTTGGCTTTGACCACGATACGGTCGTGCACGGTTTGTCCAGCTTTGAGGTTCGAAATTTCGTACGTTAATTTGTTTTGGCTAGCTTCATAGCGGCCTGGACCTGACACAAAAGTCATGGAAGCCGGGAATACGTCGATAACCGTTACTGTTGCAAAGTCAGTGTTACTGGTGTTAGTCACGGCAATATCGTATTCGATCTCGCTGCCCGCGGAATAGGCGGTATCACTGCTCGTTATGTTTTCGACAAATACGTTGGTATTGGTGGCACTTCGCACCTTTTTGTTGATCACGATATGGTTCGGAGGACATTCCACCTCGTTGCCGTATTGATTGGTACATGTCGGTGTTTCACCGTAATCGGCGTGCACCGTCTGTGCGCCGAAGGCAAGAAGCGAAAGTGAGACTGCGGTGGCTAAGGCGAGTATTGATTTCATAATATATAGTTTGCTCTAGTTGCTGAGCAATCGGTGTACTATATCACAATAGTGCAATTGTGTCAAGTGTTATAGGATATCGTTATATGGTTTCGTTCGACGCTTCTACGAGATCGGCAAATATCAGGAGCCGTTCAGTAACACTGCCTGGTGGCCAACAGGTCTGGAGGATGAGGCGTTTTTCGCCCGGCTGGGGAGCCAAATACGAGACCGATGTGGGTTTAACAATTTGTTTCCCCGTAATTTTATAGGTATAAGAGCTGCCTTTATAGAACAGTACCACCATGTCTTGTTCTTCAAGATTTTTCAAAAGATAGAAAACGGCGTTTAAATCACCCACAAACCAATCGTAGTTCGTTGAGTGTGAGAAGAGGTACACTGCGCCGTCTTCATCCGGGAAATACGAAAGGGACGAATGGGCGATGCCTGTTTCCAAGGCTTTAAGGTATTCTCCCGGTTTGGTCGGATTCACCGCTGGTATGACTGCTGCATTGACGCCGATTTTGGGGATCACGAGGGAAAAATCCTTGTTTACCGGGTCAATGGAAGCTCCATCAGGTGTTTTGAGCGGGTCAAACGCCGCGGGTACTGACGGGTGGGGTTGGGCGGGCACCTGTGCGACCTGGTGGCCAAACCGTGTGTATACCGAATTGGCATACGCAGCCATCTTGGCCTGTATCGCTGCCTGGTAAGCAGGAAGGGTACGCTCAATGGAAAGTAAGGCATACTTTGCTTCAAGCCGTAGCCGTGGCGTGAGCGGGCCGCTCAAGCCGCCTAATGCAAGGGCAATCATACCTATGCCCATGAGAGTTGCCCATGATGTGGAACGGGTGGAAACCCGTGATTTGGCCTTGGGTTTTACCGATGTGGGCGCGGGAGTGCCCGGAGCGTCCCACGCGTGATAGTAAATGATGCCTGAGGATTTCATATAGGTATGACGAAAATGACGAAAGTAACGAAAATAACCTGATTGAAACTGGTAACGGAGTATACACTATAAGACATAATTTAGCAATGCAATGCCGAAGGTTTACGCGCGAGTACCGGGTTAAATCTTGATGGGTGCGACATAGCTTCCGGCTCTGTAGTACACTCCGTCTGATCCTCGTGAGTAAATGCGGTTGGCGCGGGTGACTACACGGAGCTCTCTCACATCAGTCCGTTTGGTGGGGGAGCCAAAGACTGCTGCCCATACCCAGCGTTTTTTTCCTGACAATTCAACCACGGTTTTCCATCCAAAACTACCATGTTGTTTTGCTTCCTTCGCGCCCCGCATGCCATCTCGTAGGCAGGTGAATGAGCGGCAATGCCACACAGACTCATCTTCGTATTTTGATATGGGGATGGAGCGCAGTCCGTTGTCACTGAGCATCTCAGGTATGAGTGCCGGATGGCATTCTTGGTTGATAGGGCACCGGCGGCATATGGCGTATTCTTTGTTCATGTAAGTGTTTTTTCAAATTTGAGCATTGGTGTACCATCGATGGTGACATCAGCAGTGTGTATAAAACCTGACCGGATAAACAGCTTTATGCTTTTTTCATTGTCGGGTTTGATAAGTGCGCGTACCAAGGTGAGGTGAATAGTGTGTCGTGCGTAATGGAGGAGTTGGTCGAGTGCTTGTGTGCCGATGCCGCGGCTTTGATATTGTTTTTCCCCGATGACAATGCCGATTTCTCCCGTATTGCTTGGTGCGTGATCCTGGCGGATATTGATAAATCCGACTGGTTTATTATCAAGTCGTATATCAAAGTAATGTCTGCGGGGATCAGTTGTTGCGGAATCTACCCAACGGTATACTTCCTCGGGTTTTGTGGGGAGTGTACCACACATCCACTGCCGGATTTCGGGATCAGTGATCCATCGGAACCAGTTTGCGCGCGTTTCTTTTGATTGTTGCGTTGGTGCTATGTCAACGGTTGTTTGGAGCCTTCGTACTTCCTGGATTGCTACCATAATAAACGCGGAAGTATAGCAGAATGTCCTATAGGAGGCAACAACTGAGGTCAATGAATTTTCTTGTAGAAAATGGCGTTTTAGGGTAATATTACCCTAGATTTTTTTCCTGTTGTGACAAGGCGTTACATAATAGAAGGAGATATATGGCTGGTAGGCTGTTTAAAGAACTGGAAATAGTAGTGGTGGGGGAAACCTATGACCGTCAGAGGCGGGGTTTGGCCGCGCGGGAGCGGTTGCGTGCTCGATTGTCACTTCTGACCAAAGATTCAGTGGAAATTGCTGATGCTTCCCATATCGGAACCGCGTTTATAGGGTTGGAGCATTTATCTCCAAGTGAATTACTCAATGTTTCACGCAGGCGTTTTAGGGCAGCCAAGGGACAGGGAGATGCCACTGATGTTTTTGTCTAATACACTACCTAAAAGTGGGTAGCCTGATTTGTAGCTTTTTTTGACCCGTGACCGCTTCGTATTGGATACATCCCGGACGGGTCCGGCTCCGCATAACGACGCAGTTTACACACTCCGGGCGTATCATGCCAGGGTGTTTATTCGCCTCTTCGCGTAGATCAAATTTAACGCTTAAAATCCAATTAAACGGAAGCGGCTCAGCGTCATCATGCCGATCAGCGCTCGTACGAGATCTATCGTGATTACTTATAGTGATACATCCATAACCATCGAGATGCTTTCTGAGCTTCGATGCCCTCGGTTGCCAGGGGTACACAAGCTCAAGGAGTTTTGAGGGAAGATATGGGGTGCGAAATTTAAGATGCGTCAGCGCCGCCTGAATTTTGTGGTCAGGTTCATGGTAAATATTCGTGGGGAGTGCGGGCAATACCCGTTCGTGATGTCGCATGGGCAGTAAAACTATAGGGTGAACTATATCACACTATTATAGAGGATATCAAACAATAAAATTGATAGAGGGGCGCGGTGATGCAGGGGACTTATTTCGGCTGTTTTTTGACAAATGATATTTCCAGTTTATCGCCGGAGATATCGATGCGTCCTGCCTGCCACTGTTGATTGATGCGGCCATTGATGTGATCAAGTACCAATCCATTGAAATTATTAAGACTGTTGCGTATGGTGCCTTCGGCGAGCCGGAAGAGCATCGGGAGTTTGATGTTTAAAGTATTTTTATCAACAATCAATCCCTTGGTCGGATCGGTGATAAGCGTGCCGGAAAATTGCGCTTCTCCAAGTTTTGCGCCTGCTACTTTTATTTTTGCGGTCATATCTTCCAGTTTGACCCGGTTACCGAGAAGGGTAATACGGCCTCCTGTAATTCTGGTACCTGCCATATCAACAGATGATTTGACGTAGTCCATAAGCTCGTTGCTGGTAAACTGCACTTTTGCTTCTGACTCTTTGCTTCTGCTGACGACATAGTTAATCCGATCATCAACACCCTCAGGGAGGGGAGCTTCTGGCTTTGGTGTTTCTGGTGTTCCTGCTTGTTCTGGTTGATTGGCTTCGTTTACCTCCGGTGAACTGATAGAAGATGCGACTGTTTCGGTGGTAGGCGTTTCGACTATTGATGCTTCCGCGTTTTCACCCGCCATGCTTTCGAGGTGTTCGCGGGATGTTTCCGGGGCTTTTGGGGTCGCCGCGACGATTTCAGGTGCGGTTGTTTTTGCGTATGCTTCGATGTCGGGGGCAACCGACATATTTGCGCCAAGATTAGTGGTATCAAGGAGGTTCACCTTACCATCTTTGAGTTCGTAGGTGAGACCCAGTGAGTCTAAGGCGCGGGTAAAGTATCCATTAAACCGTTCGGGATGCCCGCTTTTCAGTGACGGATACATGTGTTCGTACATGTTGGTAAGATGCGTTTCCAAATGTTCTTTGGTAAATTGTTCGCTGGCAATTTTACCCATTTCTTCCCAGGTCATATTTTTATACACTTCATTATTTTCAAGCGGTGCTGCCGGTTCAGCTAATCCGAGCTGTTGAAGTTGCATATAGATGGTTTCTTTGGGATCCATAGTGGCAGTCAGGGTGGGAAGCACAGTCGCGACGTCAGGCGTGCCGCGTGCTTCGGTGATCATCCACGCAAGCTCCCGTTCTTCAAGAAATGGTGATGTTTGATTGTATCCGCCGACTGCAGCAAGTGTGCCTGCACGTACCGCAAGATTGCCTTGGAATACCGCCGGTACGCTTTGTGCCTCTCCGTGCCGGACAAGCGCATCAAACACTTCAAACGCTCGGTGATGGGCAAATAACATTGGGTACGTCGCGTATGTTTCCGGGGGTAGTTGATATGTGCCGCTTACCATATCAAGCGTGGGATTGGCATCAAGCGCGTCAACAATACTTGAAAGATATGTGGCTTCTATTGGTTTGCCAGTGCTGTTTTCTGCAATTATTACCGCTTCCGGGGCTTCTGCCGGCCGTGAAGCAAGGCGTGATAGGGTGAAATTGGTCATGTCGCGTTTTACCTGGCCACTCGTTGGCGCATTCTGATATTCGCGGGTGACATACACGACCTGCATATCCGGGTGCTCTGTTTTAAAGCGTTCGATTTCTGCTTTTGTGTTTCCGGGTAACGTTTGATTGACGGAGCCGGTGGGCGGGGTGACGGTCGCTTCGTAGATCACAAATTCCGTACGCTTCGGGTCAATCGGTGTGCCATCAGCATTGGTTTGCCCAGCATAGTTATTGAGGCGGTCGTAAATAGTGCTGCCATTTTGTACGAGCGGAATTGTTACTACCGCGCGGACATCGGGGTGTACTGCCGGATTTTCCTGTGCTTTCAGGTCTTCGAGCATTTGTGTCTCCTCAGGAGACAATGCGCCGAGGTACCAGTCAATTTCTTCACGTTCATTGAGTTTCGCTTGTGGATTTTCTTTCAGCCGAGGTGATGTGCGCGCTGCAAGTGCTTCACGATTGATAAATACTTCTTCATAGCCAAACGGACTTAACAACATATCTCCCGAAAGTGCGTTGGGTGCTAAACTTTCGACTGGTAGTGCTTCTAAGACATGGCGATACGGGATAAATATCGGTACCCACGGGATTTCCGGTGCAGGTGTGCCCGGTATCACGGTTGTTTCGACGTTGTAGGGAATATCCAATGGCTTCGCCGCAAGGATTTGACCCATAGGCGCGTTATCGGTGTGCACTTCTGTCAGTGTAAACTGATGAATGGGTATGATTTTTTCCGGCACGGCTGGTGCGACAACCTCGGGGGAGCTGGTTGTTTCCGTTACGCCAAGTTTATGAAGAAGTGGTGCCAACTCAGCTTCGGTGGGTAGGTCAGCGTCCCGGCCAAAATATCCCATGCGGAGGAGTAGTGCATCTATTTTGTCCTGTTCCGATCCTTTTTCTAATATCGCGAGCACTTCCATGGGACCTTTACCGGTTGCCGCTATCTCCTGATACCGGTCAATCGCGGCATTATTAAGTTCACTGAATTGTTTAATTGCTTCCGGGCTGAAAAATTCCTTCGGTACACTGATATGCGCATCATTAGGAATTCGTGCAATATCAAACTCTTTTACCGCGGTATCGCCAAACGTCGCGTCACGGAGATGGAGTATGTGTTCTGATGGGCTTTTTCCATCACCGAGTGTAATATTTTTGGGTATTCCTTCACTGTCATGGGGCACCATATGTTGTTCATATAGTCGGAAAAGATTTTTCAGACCGTTGGTCGTGGCAACTTTGTTTTCGCCTTCAGCTCTGTCCATGAAATAGTTCCACAGTCCGCCCTCGCGGAGGTCGCTGCCGCGGATCTCCATCATCTGACCAGCAGCAGGTGCTTCAGGAGAGGATGGGAGCACGGTCGGAAGTTCGGCGGATAATCTTACTCGGCTTACTTCAGGGGTTTCCCATTTTAAACCGTGCGCGTTAAGTTCATTGGTGATGCGGGTAATCTCTGCTGGGGTGCCTTTGAGTTCACCGGTATCGGTAAACTCCAGGACAGTGACTGCCTTGTTATCGGCGTCAATGAGTTGCCAATTCTGTTGACCTGCGGCGTGCACCAGGCGGTAGCCATCAGGAAGTTTCGCGGTGAGTGCTGCATCATTTGGTGCAGTGAGATCAGGGATTGTGACGACTTTTTGTGTGCCTTCTATAATATCGCCTGCTTTATGTGGTTCAACAAACGTGAGCCCCGCCTTTTCTAGCGTTTTGCGAACCTGATCCTCGGTCATATTGGTTCCTAACACTACGTCTTCTTGACCCCGGAGGTTGGCAATAAGACTTTGGTCAAATTTTGCGTCATATAGTACTTTGCCGGTACTGTCTGTGTGAGGTATGAGTGTTAGTTCTTTCGGTAATTGATACGGTACCTGATGCGCGGCATCGGGTCCCAGCGATACGACGTGGTCGGCGCTTGGCGGAGAAAGTTCGATATGCGCGGTACCAGTAGCGTGCGCTTTGTCACTCAACTCCGCAGCTCCCTGCGTGATCGTGTCGCCATGACCAATTTGAGCAATTCCCTGTACCGCTACGCCGACTGCGGCGCCTACAACTCCTGCCTTTACGCCGTATTTGACCGCTTCGACGCGTGCTTCTGCTTTGAACTCTTCGAGTATCGCATCAAGCCCCATGGCTTTTTCTTCACCACTTAATGCTTTGGATGCAAACGGCCATCGGCGTTTGACGATGTCAACCTCCGGCGCATACGAAGATATGAGATTAAGGGTGAGTTTAATGGGGTCATCGAGCGCATCGAGGGTGTTGACCCCTTCCCGCAATACTTGCGTTTGGCTTACGGTGAGCTTTTCCATAAACTCTGGGAAGGTGTTGCCGCCTAAGACTGTTGCTGATTGTTCGGCATGGGTTGATAAATAGGCGTCGAGATCTGCAAGCGCTTTGTTAGCAGTGAGGTCAAGTGCCGCGCGTTCGCTTTCGATGGTTTCGCGGCTGGAAAACTGTATCATACCAATTCTTTTTGGTCCTGTTTCACTGACGGCCTTCCTCGCGTGGAGATCGGCAACGGTTGCAAACGCGCTTCGCAGCTCGTCATCAGTCAGATTTGCTTTGAGTACATCGTTTTCATAGAGTGTTGTCGTAAGGCTTCCCATCATTTCATCTGCCCGGCGTTGTTTGACGGCAAATTTTTCAAACCACGCCCTGCGCTTTTGTGTTTCGGTAAATTGGGCGCCAGTTTCGCGTTCGCGTAGATGCGTCATGTAATCCTTGTTGAGCTGTCCATATTCGCGCCAGCCGGCAAATAGACCTCCTGCCAGGGCACCACCGGTAAGGCTCCCGAGTGGACCCGTAATGCTCGCAACTGCTTTAAACGGTGCGGTTTTCAGGAAATTGACGGCAGAGAGCGTCAGTGCCACGCCGGAACCAATCGTCGCTTCGTTGAAGAGCAAGGGAACAAGAACATTCTTTTTGTTAAGCCATTCGGCGATTTCCCGGATTTGTCCCACTCCTTTTTCAACTGCTGTGGGCTCCAGGCTCGTGACTTCTCCCATCTGTCCCAGACCTAGCCTAATCTGCATGCCGGCGATTGCTTCGTCTATATTGGCTAGTCCTGCCTCATGGGACATTTTCGTGCGTAAGGTTTCTGCTACCTCATACAGGCTCGAACTATATAGTTCTGCCTCAGCAAAAATATCCGGGCGGGTGTCTTTGAGTGTAGCTTTGAAGAATTCTTTTGTTCGATTATCAAATTCGGTTTTGTCTGCTATCTCGCCACTCGCATACTGTTTGAGGAGTGTTTGTATTCCTTCTACCAGCGGCTTATGTTCTTCTTTTGTGGGGTCTAATATCTCCAATTTCTCACCGAGTTGTGTCCGTATAAATTGGTCGGCATTTTCAAGATCTGTTCCAAATCGGGCTCGAACCGCTTTTGCTTCGCGCTCGAATGTTTCTAAGCCTTTGATTTCTCCCGTTAGACGCATGGCGCCGATTTCTTCGAGTGCCATGGTTTGGATACTCGTCCGCATGCCGACTTTATCTTTCAGCCAGTCAGCAGCTCTCGTTCCTGCCCGCACAAGAAAGTTTGCATCGGCTAGTTTGTTGTTATATCGGTCTGTGGCACGGCGTTCGGCCATCCGTATTGCTTCTTCGGCAAACGGGGTTTCTGCCGTCTTTAACATATCCATGTAGTACTGCCGGCTTTTTTCGTGGAAGTAGATACCGCCGATACTTTGTTTCCATACGTTGGTAAAGACAAATTCATGGATGCCATGCACGGCCTCCTTCGTCTTTTCCCAGAGATTACGATTGGCCGTCGCTCTCGCTTCAGCACTCGGGCTGGATAGCTTCTGCATGCTGCGGTCAGCAAGATCCAGTGCCCTCGTTTCGTATGCCTTAAGACCAACAATAGTGATGGTGTTGGGGTCTTCCTTGAGCGTTTCCAGAATTTCTCGTGCGTCTTTGGTTGGCGTAGGTGTTGGTGCTTCAGGAGTTGCGGGTGCTGGCTGCTCAACTGAAGGCTGTCCGGTGACTACCGGTGCTTCCACCGGCGTTTCCGTTGCGGTGACCGGTGCACCAGTGGCTTCAGGAGCCTTGGGAGTAGGCGTGGCAGTTGTTTTGGGCTCCAGCGAAAGCGATTCCTTGGTGATAATATGCGGCGTACCCGCTTCATCGGTCCACTGTACTCCCGAGAGTTTGTCCCAGGGGATTTCATCAAACGCGTTAACATTCGTGAGCGGCTTATCGATGAGCTTGCCTTCTTCACCCTTTTTGCGGCTGGCTTCTTTGACAAGAGGGACAGCGCTTCCGACGCCATCGTTGGCTCGTTTATCGGCGCCAAGAATAGTGATATAGCTGATTTCTTTGCCCGTGATTTGCTGCGGGGTGGTGAGATAAATAGCCGTTTCACCCACGATAATCGATTGCGGCTTGGGAGCTTCGGGTGATTGTGGTGTTGGATGTGGTTCTGCCATGGTTGTTACGGTTGACTATTAACAGTGCGCTATTAACCAGAAAATATTGTGTCTGGTTAACTGTAAAAAGTTAACTGTCAATTGTTATCTAGTTTGCTTTCTTTTCTTCTCCTATGTACAGTCTTTTGAAATCAGCGAATATTTGTGAGACGAGAATATCGGGTTCTTTGACGTAGTTACTGATAAATGCGTTGACCTGTTCGGGTGATGGGTTTGTTTTGATGAGGTCGGCAAGTTGCGTGACCGCTTCCGGGTTGGCACTGCTGACCATCTCAATTGTGCGAAGGGTGAGGTATTGATTAAGGCGATCCGTAAGCTCACGTTTGATATCGGCGCGGGTCGCGTCATCGAGTGGGGTGGCCGAAAATTTTTCTGCGATAAGTGTATCGATAAATGCCTCGATTGCAGGCAGAGAAATATCCATATATCCACAGTAGGTGAGATAGGAGGTCGTGTCAAGGATGTCACAACTATAACGAAACATATTTATATATATCTTTATTAGTCAGATGTTTCTTGAATGATATAGTTGTTATTTCTCTAATTTGGTAATTTGATAAAAGTATCCTATAATACGTAACGATGGGAAGCAATGAAATGCGTCATTATTTTACCAGCGGGTTTTTTGCCGATGCGAAGCGGTCACTAGTCCCCGGCACACGTCCCGAATTAGTAGGAACTGAAAAAATGGTAGCTGCAGATATTGAGCACCGCCTTAGTCGTGGGCGGGGTTCCGTGCTTTTCGTTGAACTAGGCGGGCAGGCGGGTGCTTCGTCTGCGGTGCTTAGTGAATGGTTTACCCGGGATATCAGGCGTGGCCGGTTGACGGTAATGGTGACTAATCATGAGCGTCGATCAGGAGTACAGATACTCCGCGCGTCAGAGCGCGTCATGAAACAGTCAAAACGGTCAGCGGAGATTATTCCTGATATGGATACCGCTATGTTTATCCGTGAACACATGCACCTCATAGATTGGCGTTCTGGTGTCGACACAATCCACCTTCCGCAGTTAACTTCGGCGTACGGTGGTGCCGATGTGATACATGAGTGTATGGCGGGTTTATTTTTCCATCCTGACCGGCCACGGGCATTTCAGGCGGTTACTGCCGCCCTTAAGCCGGGTGGTGCCTTGTTTACCCGCGAAACACCGGACAAGGATCGCTCATATGGTGCATTTCCAAGCGATGTCATGAAGCCGGATGGGTGGTATGTGTGGGGAGTGCGGGGTTACCGGATATATAGAAAAATCGGATAATCCGTGGTGTTATGTGGGTTTTGCCGAGCCAGTCCAGACTAATTTTACATTTTGTTTGATCACGCGGTCGGCGAGTTCCTGCGCTTCTTTGTATTGGCCCGCTTTAATAAGCTGCTGCACTTGGGATATCGCGGGCTTTGCGACTCCCTGCTCATAATCCCGTAGATACGGTACGATGACGTGGGATATTTCATTAAAATTGTCATCAAGGTGGGGGAGCGTCCGGTAGAGATCTTCCATGCTCATGCCGGGTTTGAGTTTGTCTAATACCATCTGCGCGAGTTGTTGCGCGCGTTCTTCGCTCATTTCCTCTGCCTCAACTTTACGTTTGATAATATCGACGATATCTGCTTCTATTTTTTCTCGGATGTCATCGGGGCTCATGAAAATAGTATCGGGTATTTCGTGGGGAGTATCAAGAGGGGTGCCAATGCGTGAGGAAAAAAAAGAGAAAGTGTTAAGAAGGTTTATTTTGTTGCCATTTCTCGTCATTTTCAGACGGATACGGGAATATCAGTCCTTTCTTTTTTGATAACTCGCTCACATGCTGACTGATATCAATTTGTGTGATGAGAGCCTGAAGTGCTTCGGGAACCGCGCCATACACAAACCGCCGCAGTGTTTTTAAGTCGAGATGATCCCATGTGGGGATTTCAAATGCTAATCTCGGCGCGACATTGGGGTCGGTTTGTACGTAACAACGCAACGGCTGTGTTTTGTCGTATAGGTCAGTGCCGCCATTTTGGATAGAAATGCCACCGGCTGCCATTGTGACGTCATATGGCCCATGCGTGTTGATAACGTTCAGAACATCGTCTATCGTGAAAGGCCGCATTTTTCCAGCTATGCGGACAAGCACCGTGGCAGGATGCGCGAGGGGGTTGGTCAGATCTATGCCGGTAAGCGCGGTACATATTTCAAAATTTTTTCCTGATTGCTGGAGCGCGCCGTTGTCAGGATCTTTCAGCCATTGCTCAAGATTTGCCGGTTTTTCCAGCACCCGTGGCGTATCATCGGAGGAGTCAGCATCATAACTTATCTGTACAGTGTCAGAGTATAACCGTATTGTTCTTCCCGGCCGGGTCATAATTTCTCCTACTAAGTCTTTGTGTGCCACATTATTCACCGTGCCAAGCACCAGTAGCCCGGCTATATCCTGGAGCGCTTTTTCTTTGGCAACTTCAAATGGCCATTCTGCGGGTGAGCTATTTACCGGTTTATGGATGGTTGTTTCGGTAAATCCGAAAGGTACTTGTCTCACTCTATCCGGCGGGAGGAGAGAAGCGAACGCCATGGTGCGTTCTTTTGAGGATGTGGCAATATCAAGATAAATTGGACGCTCGTGCTGGAGTGCCATTGGTATGTATAAATACTGACTCGAGAGCAGGAATAAAAATCACACCGTATCAAAAAATGAACCGTGAAATTTTCTCCTTTCTTTATACACGGCACCTACGGATATGGGTCAACTGGGAATAAAGGAGCTTATCTGTATCAAAGTACGGCAATTTTTCTCATGACTATTTTTATGGGTGTTGTAATGTATATGTTGCTCATAAAGTCAGGCTCATGGATTATTTCGTGTTCGCTGTACTATAATGCGCTTCATTATGCACATTGTTGAATTTACGCTAGCAATTCCCACGCCATTACATCGAAGATTCCGATTGGAGCCGCATTTGCGTGGAGCGACCGCAAGAATTTTTGAACCGGGAGACCGGGAAGATATTACGTCTCCGTTGTGGAATAACCGCACACACAAATGGCAGCTTGCTGTCCGTACCGATGGGATTGGCGTATTAACGATCACCCCTGTTTCGCAAATAGCGTCCATTTTATTGCTCGGACGACGGGGGGCCGAAACGCTTGGCGCGGTGACACACACCATCACGCGGCCAGTCCGGCATGTACTTGCAGGCACACAACTTATAGATGGTGATGGGACACAGGTAACTACCGTGTTTAAGGCAGTGTGCGCACTCGAAGATAATGACCGGCTCATGCGGTGGGTTATGGATTCGCACCCCCGGAGAATTTTCCGGTAGATCATTTTACCTATTTAAGGTAGGATGGAAAAACACTATGGCAACATCAAATTTTACAAAAACTGTATTACCAAATGGCGTCCGTCTCATCCTCGTGCCGGTGCCCGGAGTAAACAGCATCGCGACCGCGGTCATGGTGGGTGTAGGAAGTAGGTATGAAACGCCGGCAATTAGCGGCATCTCCCATTTTCTCGAGCACATGGTGTTTAAAGGTACGGAAAAATATCCGACGACTGACGACGTCAACACTATTGAGCGTGCGGGAGGGCTGCAAAACGCGTATACCGATATTGATATTACGAACTACCACAACAAAGTACTGAGTGAAGATTGGCGCCTTGCATTGGAAATAAACAAAGAGCTTGCCATTAAGCCCCGAATACCTAGCGAGTGGGTGGATAAAGAGCGTGATGTGATACTAGAGGAAATGAAGCGGTACGAAGATGAACCAGCAAGTAAGGTAGAAGAAGCATATCATGCATTGTTGTACCCCAATAGCAAATTGGGTATGCGCACGATTGGCGAAGAAGCAAGTTTGCGTTCGGTGGGTGCTCAAGAGCTCCGTAATTACCATGACGAATGGTACGCGCCGGAGCGCATGGTAGTGATCCTTTCAGGTAATGTGCGTGGCAACGAGAAAAAAATTCATGAGCAGGTCGGCGAATGGTTTGCCGCGTTGCCGGCGAAAAAAACCGGGGATATAGAAGTAGTTACTCCACAGCAAAAGGCGCCGCAACTTACCGTTGTGACTAAGCCGGACGCAGCACAGGCACACCTTATTGTGGGGCTTCGTGCATTTGCGCGCGGCAGTGAAGACCGGTTTGCGTGGAGTTTGTTTAATCTGGTCATGGGAGTATCGTTTACGAGTAGATTATTTAAAGAAATCCGTGAGAAGCGAGGGCTTTGCTATCACATCCGGAGCAGTAATGCAGCGTACGCTGATGTAGGGAGCTGGGATATTTACGCGGGGGTCGCGACAAATAAAGTAGAAGAAGCGACGAAGGCTATTATCGAAGAGCTCGGGAAGGCAAAAGCTGCAGGAATAACTGAAGAAGAGTTGGTTGTTGCGAGGAAACGGCTTAAAACTATTTTAGCGTTCAAAAGTGAAGACCCTGAGTTTTGGAGTGAATGGTATGGGCGTGCGGAAGTGTTCGGGATGCCCCTCATGACGCTCGAAGAGTATATCGAAAAGATAGAAAAGGTAACAATCCAAGACATTAACGCGCTTATTGGGAAATATTTTATTACCCAAAGTCTCAATATGTCGTTGGTGTGGAGTAAGCCGCGTGAAGAAAAACTTCTTGCCCTTCTTTCACTGTGATCGTTGACCCTGTATTTACTATAGGGTAAAATTTCCACTATGCAGCCGACAATTATTTCTATTTTAGGGAGGCCGTTGGCCGGGAAAGATACTCAAGCGGTATTGCTTGCCCGGAATATCCCTGACAGTGTGATTATTTCGACCGGAGCCATGATCCGGGAGGTAAAAAACGAAGGGGAGTCACACCGGTTTTGGCCGATATTAGGCCCTCATATCGCGGTGATGGACCAGGGGATACTGATCCCTGAGGAAGCGATTAACGAAGCATTTGAGCGTGTCGTACATGAAAAATTAGCCGAAGGGGTAAGGAATATCATCGTGACCGCGCATCCGCGTATGCCCAAAGAATTGGAATCTTATGACAAAATGCTCGCCCGCGAAGGATTAACTGGCGTGTTTGTGCATCTTGAAACGTCTGAACCATATATGTACGCGATGGGAGGCACCCGTAATCACGGGAGAGCCGATGACCGGCGAGATGTGTTACACACAAGGGCAAAGGAGTTTACTCTCCATACCGAGCCAGTGTTGCACCAACTTCGTGCTGAAGGGCGGTTACACACGGTGTTTGCCGAGCGCCCCATTGAAATAGTGCAGCAGGAGTTGCGAAATGTGCTCCGGCCGTACCTTCCTGATCCCGAAGCAACTCTTCCCCTCATGGCGCGCCGCTAACGGCTTGACGTGGGCTTTACTATAGGTTATAATAATATTCTGTGCAGCCGATCCTCCTCTCTATTATCGGTAAACCACTCGCCGGCAAAGATACACAAGCCGATTTACTTGTGGCAGCCCATCCAGAAGCAGTCAAAATAAGTACCGGACACATCATGCGCGCCGTGCGTGAAGAAGGGGAAACCCACCGGTTTTGGCCGTTAATCGGTCCGTATATCCCGCTTATGGAACAGGGGTTAAAGTTGCCTGACGCGCCAACGATCGCGATGCTTGATGCCGTCATCAAAGAGCAGCTTGCCGAAGGGAAGCGTATGCTCGTTATCGCGGGTTCTCCCCGTGGCATGGAGCAGCTCGAAGGATTTGAAAAAATCGCCAAAGAAACAGGTACGAAGCTCGTACTGGTGCACATGGATGCTACAGATGAAGAAACGTATAAACGGAGTGCCACCCGCAATGAGGGGCGGGTTGATGACACCCCTGAGGTACACAAAATACGTCTTCATGAATATGAAGGGTACGTGGGACCCATGGTAGACGCGCTTGCCCGCGAAAACAGACTCATATGGGTAAACGGTATGCAGCCGGTTGAAGGAGTATTCCGTGAGTTGCAACAGCAGTTGCGGCAACATGTGTTGGATCCCGAAATCACGCTTCCCGCGATGGCGCGGCGATAATCTCGGGTTTCCCGTGATATTCTCACCGTTGTGGCAGTTGGATTTTCCTGTCTAACCGCTGCTGCCGTGGGTGAAATCCATGGCGTTCAATCTCTTCCAGTGAAGCAATCCGGAGACCATGTTTTTCAAAATATGCCTGAAGTGCGGGCCGGATAGTTGCAGGATCAACACCCCGGTTAACGATATCACTTATGTCCGCGGTATGCGCTACGCCATAGTGGTCAAAAACAAGTATGGTGTTGCCGGGTATCACTTCGTGCATCATCAGCTATCATGATAGCACTTAGCGATTCCCACGTTTGGAGAATTGTTGATATTTATTGTGGTGAGTACGCTGTTGGCGCCGTGGGTTTAACAACGAGCGGAGATCAGTAGCACTGTCTCCGTTTGATCTGCGCGCGCGCAGTATCTGCTGGACGGCGTTTCCGTCGAGAGACGCGGCTTCTGTGGCGTATCCTTCCCGGTACGAGGTGACACCCATGGCGCCCATTTGTGAGGCGATAAACCGTGATACGCGCATGCGATAGCCTGCTTCCGACTCGGTAAAATGTTTAGACGGTACTTCTAGTTCTATCGTCCGTTCCCGCTCACCGATTGTGGCAATGATCCGTTGTTTCGGCATCGTGATTATCGTCACAGTACGCTGTTATTCCCCGTCAAATCAAGATATGTTGTTTGGAAAAAATATCTGGTATACTCATAAGTCCTATGAATGAACAAACCGTCGTCTTGATCAAGCCAGATGGCATGGAAAAGCATGTCGTTGGAGAGATTATTACCCGTTTTGAAAAAGCAGGTATGAAGCTCGCCGCCCTCAAATTAGTACAACTGACCCAGCCAATCCTCGACACATGGTATGCCCATCACAAGGATAAGCCGTTTTTCCCTGAGCTTTCGAAGCAAATGATGTCGACTCCGGTGGTAGCGATGGTATTAGAAGGAGATGGAGTGATACAGAAAGTATTTGATATTTGTGGTCCTACTGATCCAGCAGAAGCTGCTCCCGGTACCATCCGCCATGATTTCGGCGTTGATAAGCCACACAATGTCGTGCACCGGTCAGACAGTGCCGAGGCTGCAGCCAAAGAAATCGGACTGTTGTTTGCCGCTTCTGACCTTCATTCATAAGAGGTTTGTTGTCATTTTTGTTTGATTGAGCATGTAGTCTGCGGTATAATGTACACATGCGTATACCCTTCACGAAAATACATATTTCTTTGCCAAAGCGCACATCCGCGCGGGCAGAGCTTGATAACGTAGCGCGTCAGCTTCAGGCCGAGGAGGCGGAGCGTATACGACGTGGTCTAAAGGGTCAAGCGCCAACTGAGGCATCTCTTCGTCGGGGTAGGCGGTTGGCAAAGCAAACTGAAGGAAAGTGGAAAGAAAATAGAGAAAATGCAGGTTCGCGTGAGTCCATATGGTAAAAAGGATGACGTGCTTCTTCCCGTCCGGACAGGATATTTAGTATAATTACCCCTAGAAAGTTGAGAATTATATTCTTATGCCACATAGAGAAGTTACCGAATTTGTATTGCGACCTCATTCGCGAGGGGCAAGACCGCTTTCAGTGCGGTTTACTTCCCATGACGTTGTGAGCGACCTCACCATATCAGCAGAAGGGGAGCAGTTATTCTCCGGACGCGTACTGCGGTCATTCACGAAGGTCTTGCAGGGCGTTTTTGAGATGGAGGAAGCGGCAGCGGCAGCAAAAGGCGTTGATACGTTGAAATACTACGGTTGTACGTATATCGCACGTCACGGCAGGTCTCAGGTCGCCACGCGATTGGATATCCCCGAGATGGCTCAGTACGATTAACATTTATCCCTATGAGCCGAGCAGAATCTATCAGGAGGAAAGGTGGGCGGATTTATTATTTTCAGTCCGGTCCTGCGGAAGAACAGAATGGTCGTGTGTCTGTACACATTACCGCGATGATCACAACACCGAAACGTGTGTTCCAGTCGATGCGTTTGCATATCCCTGCCGAGCAGTATGGCTATTTTCTAGATGCACTTCAGGCGCAAACACAGGCGCGTTTTCGGCATGGGAGGCGCGAATATGACCGTCAGACAACGTTATTACGCGCATTCATGCAGGCCGGAAGAATGTAGGGTAAAACTCCAGTTAGGCAGTCTATCCCGGGTGTTTTGAGAGACAAGATGGAGCGCGTTTATCGCATCCGGGCGGATACGCTGGAATGCTGCGGATGTGTGCTCCTCAAGCGGTATGGGAAAGCGCAGATGGCAACGCGATGGAAAGCCCTGGAAGCGGCACTTAACGACACATAACGTTTATAGGTCAATAATCGTGCGGATTTTGCCGGATCTGTCTCTGATCCGGTATACACGCATAGAGCTGTCACGACCATCGTTATGCACTTTACCCATTTCTTCTTCGACTTTTTTCCGGGTTAGTGGGTCGATTTTTTTAAGATCAATATTTGGATCATGCGATTGGGGAAGTGCTCCGCCGCCTCCACTTCCGCCCGAGCGGGAGTTTCGCCTTAAACCGCCACGCCTGCCACCGGTACGGTTCCAGGCACTTTCCAGGATAGTCGGCTTCATAAACGAGCCTATACTATCGTGCTCTCCAATGAGTTCGGGTAATTGTTCTGCGATACGTTTCATATAGCCTCCTATTGTCTGTCTAATTTTTAGACGGAAATGTAAGTGTATCGAATTGTAAACTGTGCGTCAAGTCGGGCTGACTGATGCTCTCAGCAGAGGGTGACAAGACGGGTCGTTGCCGTATTTGGGCATATCTTCACCTTCTTTTTTCCATGTCTATACAACGATAGACACAGGAAAAAGAACGCAAAGCTGTCACCACCAAAGGAGGAGGCGACGCACTTTGCGTCAAAAAACGGAAAATACACCCATGTTATTCAATGGAAATATTTGGTCGTGGGGGTTCGATAGCGTCGAGTGTGCGTAGCCCGATTGTCAGGATGAACTTTATGTACCTGATGACAAGTCGGGTTACCGAATCGAGCGTTTCATTGATGTTGCCGAATATATGCCCCCAAGGCTCGATAATATACATATCTCTCTCTGATGAGTGGGGTAATTTGATGTAAATTACCACGGCCATGATGGTTCCCAATGAGAGAACAAATTTATGCAGCATTTCGATATGGACAATGCCGATGGTTTCAAGGAAGAGTCCCGTGCCGATTTCCAAAATCAACAGATACGCGATGATTTCGTAGCGGGGTTCTTGTTTGATCATTTTCATCGCCCATCCTGAAGCAAACATCAAGGTCACGATGCCAAAGCCGACGCCGAGGAGGACAATCCATAGTTCATCATTGATCCCCACTGCGGTCACGACGTTGTCCAGAGAAAACGTCATGTCCATGATGATGATGGTGGCTACGGTTCCCCAAAATGTGGGCACTTTCTGATCATGGATAATTTTTGTTTCTCCGGGTTGGTCAGCAACGCTCAGGTGTTTGACGGCGAGCTTTATAAGGTACAAGGCACCGAACAACCGGATGGCTATATTGTCGATGAGTGCCGATGCGATGATGAGCATTATGAACCGGCCTACATAGGCGAATATGATGCCAATTTTGCGCGCAGCGTCCTGCTGGTTGCCAAGCTTATCGAAAAACTTTTGGAACCGTTGAGGTGCCGCGACCGGTTGATCGGGTAGCCGGGATGCCATGGCGGCAATGACCGACGAGTTGTCTACTGACAATATCCCCTCCATAATTAGAATGATAAATATGGTCTGTATTATTTCTACGAGCTGTTGTTGGGTAAATTCCATGCGAGCCTCCTGTGGGTAGATATGAAGATTGATTAAAAAGCCGACAGGAGAGGAAGAATAACGCATATTCTTGCCCTGCTGCCGGCCTTTCGCTTCGTATCACCAAGGAAGCGACAAAGGTTTGTTTCCGTTCTTTTTAATGTGCGTGTCTCCCTAAGCCGAACACATCGACAGCTTATTGTCGAGGTTCCACCGTGAGGGGACAAAAAAAACAAAAACACCGGCCTACAAAAGGTACCGGTGCTCAACTCACGTGAGCTTTGGCAGGCAATCAGACCGTCTGATTGGTGAGATAGATCACATTAAATCAAATTAGGGTATATTCGTCAAGTTATACGAAGGGTGAAGATATGGGGGAAAAGAAGGAGGGTGAGTTAAATTGCTTTTTGTCATTCCGTAATGCATGTTGTGTGACTTGCGATGCAACACGTGTGGTGTATGTTAGTGTGAAGCTGGGGTATGTGCACATCAACACTCAGTGTTCAGATTTCGGTTCGTGTATGTCAGAAATAAAAGCGGCAATAAACTCAAGGGAGGGATAACCGAAGCTTCTGACTGGTGTTCCCATTTTCCGGTAGAGCCCCCAAGGACCTATGGAGCGAGTTGTCTGTTCAAGGAATGGCTGAAACGGGTGCACATCAGGGACGCGGATACGGATATCGGCGCCTGCGTCATGAGCAACAGCCGTCGCCACTTGTATGGCACCCCGAAGGACTTGTGCGTCATGGTCGGTAATCGCATGTGAGTTTCCCGTATGCCGAAGCCACAGTTGCCACCCATTTCCCTCATGGGGAAGCTCAATGGTGTGTCCGCTGTCTGTTTGAAGGGTAAACGCCCGGTTGTTATACCGGTGCACATGGTGTGTGCGGGAGAATGTACGCCTGCTGGCCAGTAATGTCCATAATGGAGCTTGTAACAAATCTTCTGCCTTAAGGTGCGGATTTTGTACGAGGTGTTCGATAATATCCAGCCGGTTTTCTGCTGGCCACGGTGTCCGGTCAATCTGTGTATGTTCAAATCCGAGGCTCGCGACGCGTTTACTGCCGGCAAGCGAGGTGCGGCCAGTAAGTAATCCGACGGGTTTTTCGGGATGATAACAGTTATATGCTTCTATCCAGCCTGCAAGTTGTGCCGCGGAATTCGTGAGGTCAGCGGCAAGCGTCCGAACACTTTCCGGAGGGCGGGGTGGGATATGGAGGTCGAGCGCTCTCGCATAAGGACGGATGTGTTTTCGTTGTACAAATGCAATAAATGTATCACGTTCGTCTATTTGTGGCTGTGGGTCACGTTTGGATCCTTGTAGCTGCTTGATGACCGTGTCATAGGCGAATGTTGTCAGCTCTATGTTTTGACTTGCCGGTCGGGGATCGGTGAGGCGGAATATACCGACATCAAACCATGGGCTGATGATGGCATTATTCCACCAGTGTGGCCGTAGTGCTTCCGCTGCTTGCTCCATACGGCTACTCACCTTCTGGTGTGATTCATGCTTGTGAGGTCTCCGATGGGACAATCGTTCAATAAGTTGAGACATATTGTTATAGTATGATGCACATTATACAACAAAGCACTCATATGTGAGTGCTTTGTAAGAAGTTGACAATATGAATCGGGTGTTAACGTCTCGGTCGTCTACTTACATCTCGCAACGCGTCTCTTTGTGTTGCCCGGCGTGCTACTGCGTCTAAGGTGCGTAATTTTGCTGCTTTATCTGGATCTACTTCGTTAGCTACTCTTGTACCTTTCCCTAAGAAATTCATAGGTGAAGGTGTTTCAGTGACGACGGGTTGTGCTGGTAGTTCTTTTTTGAATAATCCTGACATACAAATAATCACCTCCTATCAAATTATGTATTGAACAAGAATTCAGAGTATAGAAAGTGCAAACGCTATCGTCAATAGGTATTTTGATTACTAATTTTTATGTGTTGGGAAAATGTTTGTCTTACACGATGATTTTTATCGTGCGGAGAACAGGGAGGAGGACTTCAAAAGGAAGTCCGATGACATTGGTGTATGAACCATCGACTTTAGTCACTAAATCCCATGGTGTTTCGTTTAACGCGTAACCCGCAGCAAACCGGGTGAAATCATAGCGTGTGACATAGCTTTCGAGTTCCGGTCCGGTCATTTTGCGGAGTGCAACCTTGGTTGTAACGGTCTTTGTCCAGGATTTTTTTACTTTACCCTTGTCGAGGTATACGATATGGATGACGGTCGTAAATACGTGGGTTTTCCCCATGAGTTCTTTGAGCATTTTAGCAGCATCAACCCGGTCAATTGCTTTGCCATACATTTTCTTGCCGAGGATTGCCATGCTATCTGCCGCAATCACCACGACTTCACGATCTTCAGGAACCATGTAGACGCGGGGATTATTGACGACTTCAAGCGCTTTGGCGATGGCGCGTTTTTGAATAGTTTTTAACGGGTTTGGATCAGTTATTTTGTCTTCATCAACACGTGTCACTGCGACGCGGAACCTGATGCCGAGTTTTTCGAGAAGCGTCCGTCTGCCAATAGACTGAGAAGCAAGGATAACATCCGGGGCAAGCACGATATCAGCCTGATTTTTTGAGGAAAACGATAACTTCATTACAGGGTATTATACCTCACTATAGGAAAATACGCTAGGGAGGGGAATTCGGGCGGGATTTTATTCCCCATCGTCAAAATCTCCCGCAGCAGTCGCGTCAACAAGGAACGTTGTGTGCAGTATGCCGGATCTGGTTTGTTTTCTCTCCGGGTGCCGCCGTTGTCTATGATTGGCGTTTTCGGTAGCTTCAACGGAAAGATGGACAAACTGGTTTAGCGTGCGCACTGCTCTTCCTTTAAAGGGGTAGAAAATGACGACCTGTTGTTCAGGCTCCGGGGTGCGCGACGTAGCCATAAGTGTATTATACCTCACGATGCAACTTTCGGGGGTGTGGATGTGTTGTTTTGGAGTGCTATACTGACTGGTATATGGGTGGAGCTGAGGATCGTGATGACGCTACATACCTTGCAGATGTCCGGCACCTGGCACATACCCTGCTTCGTCTGCTTGACCGGAAAAAACCAGTGAAGGAGAAGCCGCAACAACAGATTCCCGGTTCGATAGGGAAGGTTGTCGAGATAGCGCCCCCGATACTAAAACCTGAGCGCCCACGTTCGCGTTTACGTCAGCTTTCGGAGGGTCGAGGGAGGGATATGCGTCATTTAGCAGATCTTCCCGACGTAGAGATAATCAGGCTTGCCAAAAAAGGTGGGCGCATTTTACGGCCCGGTGATGTTTCAAAAGTTCGTTCAGCCGCTGGGCGCAATGGTACCGCCGCTGATATTATCAGTGCTATGGATACGTATGGGCTTTTTGATTCGTAAGCGCTTGTTTCCCCAATAGAATTCCTTCAATGAAGCTCATCGGACTGGAGAGATCTGCCTTGCCCAATACGCGAGTCAGGGTGGACTCGGAATGTTGATGCACCAGGGATAAAGAATGTTTCTGTATTACAAACTTTGTCGGAGTGGAGAGATTCGACGGAGGGAGTTTTCGATATGCGTCTTCGCAGAGAGAATTACTCCCAACGATCCCGTGTAATCACGGGAAACTCTCGAAAAGTTTGGGATTACGACACGACCTCTTTTCTTGTAAAGATTGTGTCGGAGTGGAGAGATTCGAACTCTCGATCTCACGGTCCCGAACCGTGCGCATTACCAACTGTGCTACACCCCGTCTTCGTAATTCGGATCTGTCCCTCTTTGGGACGAAACCTACGGTTTCTTCCCAACGATCTTCCCTTCAAATGAAGGGAGTCTATCTCGTTCCCTCTTTGGGACGAAACCTACGGTTTCTTCCCAGCCTGCCCGCAATGCTAAGCAACGCGTTGCAGGCGGGCGATCTTTCCTCAGGCGGAAGGATGATGGAATAGTCCTCATCCGGCTTCTTTGGGATACAACCTGCAATGAACGTGCGTATATTGTAGCGTGCTTTTTGTTAAAATACTACATTGCTTTATGAGTGACCGGAAATTCCCAACGATCAGGACGACAGGAAGGGGCTTACCCGTGACGAGGGGTAGTGAGCGCCGCGGCACCCTTTTTCTCACCGAGATAAGCGATGACGAGCTGCTCGTCGAGGAGATCGATCCGAAAACTGGCGTGATCATCGAACGGAGTAGGTTATCGAGACAGGCATATACCGACGATCAAGCTATCACGGTATATCGGAAAACCCGGAGAAAATCTCGCCGGGAGCGCGAGTAGGCGTCGCGTTTTCCTGATTTCCGTCGTACAATAGAGATGTTGTACCCCGTAGCCCTGTCCGCCAGTGCCACAGGGCCCTTGTAGCTCAATGGATAGAGCAGACCCGTCCTAAGGGTAAGATGGGGGTTCGATTCCCTCCAGGGGCACAGGCACAGCATGCGGGTCAATGGATAGAGCAGAGACCCGTCCTTCCGCGCCTTGCGCCTCATGTGCAGCGGGCGGGAAGGTAAGATGAGGGTTCGCAGTCCAGCGCTAAACGAGCAAACGCAGATACGCGAGTAGTAGCGCTGATGAGTGGTTGTGGCTAATTTTTTTGAGGGCACATGTGAGGTAGTGTAAAAGATGTGAGTTGATTTGTTTTTCTTCTTATCATACCCTATAATATTCAACCTTATGATACGTAGGCCAGAGTTTCCCGCTGTCTCATTTCGCAATTTGTCCCATTCTGCAACGCAGTTTGAGGGAGAGGTTGTACTTGATAATACACGGCAACTCCGTAGAGCACAGTCTATATGCGAAAATTTTTGTCCGCATTTTAATGGGCAGGGATCAATTGATTGCACCGGTATTGGAGAGCAGGGAAATGCTGTCGTGCGTGTTAAACGGTCGCAGAGTCGGATCAGGTGGGTACGCATGCGCGTGGCACGTGCGTTTAACGCCCCATGTAATGTGACGTATGATGCGATTGTGAATACACGAAAAAAGAGCCGCTGACGGTCTCTCAGGAGGATGTTACCGTAAATTAACGATATAGAGGTTGTTGACCGCGGACGCGGCGCTATTGAGATTAGTGAGAATAACCAGTTTGCCGCCGGAAACCCAGGGAACGGCAAACGAATCCCAGAATGGACCGGCGTATGCCGTGCGTTTATTTGCCCCGTCGTAATCCATAATTCCTACTTTGTCTTTTTCTACAACAACCAGATGTTTGGATGTGGGCAGCCAATGGAGTACCTGCGCGACGTCATATGTTGGTTTTAGCGCGGGAACACGAGTGGCGGGTGACGGCTGAGGGAATATCTGGGAGATTTTTGCAACCGGATAATTCCGGTCTTCTTTGACGTCATACACATAGATAGTGCCCGGGGTGAGTGTGCGGGATTCTTCGGTCGGGTTGGTGCCGATAAGCGGCGGGGTAATGATTTGCGGTAGTACGGCGGATGCAGTGGCTTCATAGAGAATTTTTGTCTCATCGGGAGACAGTGAGATGAGTTTAGCGGCTGCAGTCGCGGTGTCGGTGAACAGTCTGGGAACGGTGACTAATTGTTCTTTTGTGCGCTGTTCCTTGATAGACTGCCATGTGGTTTGAAGTAGTTTGATATTGGAAACGGGAAGTGGTAGGTCATTACTCTGGTCGGCGACCAGCAGGTAATGTGCATTTGATGAAAGGGTTGCGAGAATTTCTTTGTTATCTGGTGACCAGGTAAGGGTTGCTTTCGAAAAATTGACCGCGCTCGATTTAGCAATTTGCCTCGCGTCGCGGTTGAGCCCTAATGGTTTATCGACCAGATCAAGCACCCACACCCCTGGCCGGGTGTTGGGAAGTGAAGCAGAGGTGGTGGCGGTCGTGTCGGGTATGACGTAGGCAAGTTTTGAGCCATCCGGGGATAGTGATGGATTGACGACGCCGGTAGCGGTGAGCGCAGTAAGCGACGGATTTGTCGGAAGCAACAGTGCTTCTCCTTTGGCGACTACTTCGCCCTGTATTTTCATCCGTTTTTGCCATGGCTGGAAACCGTCTTTGGCGATGGTGACATCATACCATCCGGGCGGAAGGGTCAGGGTCGCCTGTGTGGCAGTTTTGACTTTGCCATCGATAATGATTTGTGCTCCTGAAGGATCGGATTGTAAAACGATAAGCCCGGTGGGTTGCACGGAGCCGTCAGTGTGCAGGCGGTAGCCGCGACCGTACGCAATGATTGCTCCCGCGGTCGCGAGAATGATACAAAAGGTAACAAAGGGTATCAAAAATGAGCGAATTTTTGTAGCCATAGAAAATGTGAAGTATACGCGTCTAGTATACCGCACATTGTGATAGAATGCTAATAAAGCGTTTCGAGATAAAACCTACGGTTTTTTCTCTCACAAAAATATATGTTTGGATTGACGAAGCGACTAGGAATAGATTTAGGCACGGCAAATTCCGTTGTCTGGCTGGCAGGCACGGGGGTAGTGCTTAATGAGCCTACGGTTGTTGCGGTGACCACTGATGACGGACGAGTCGTCGCGGTGGGGAACGAGGCCAAGGATATGCTTGGGAGAACTCCCGGCAATATTATGGCAAGCCGGCCCATGCGGGACGGAGTGATAGCCGATTACCGTATTACCGAAGCGATGCTTTCGCATTTTATTGACCGGGCAGTAGGCAGAAACCGCATATTGAAGCCAGAGGTGATGATTTGTGTGCCTACAGGAGCTTCTCAGGTAGAACGCCGGGCGGTCGTGGATGCAACGCTCGCCGCGGGAGCCAAAGTTGCCTATCTTATCGAAGAGCCACTTGCGGCAGCCATTGGCGCGAAAATCCCTATCGCACAGGCCAGCGGGCATATGATTGTCGATATGGGCGGTGGCAGCACGGAAGCGGCTGTGATTTCTCTCGGTGGGGTGGTTGTACATAAAAGCGCACGGGTAGCCGGCAATAAGATTGATGAGGCTATCGCTAATTTTGTAAAGAAAAATTATAACCTGATTATCGGTGAACGGATGGCAGAGGCAATCAAAATAACCATTGGTGACGCGGTGGGCGGTAAGATTGCGCCAAGCGCCAAGCCAGGTACTCCTGCTCAAATAAAAGCCGGGACACCAAAAGAAAACCAGGAAAGTATGGAGGTGCGGGGAAGAGACGCTATTTCCGGGCTCCCACGGATTATCAATCTGACGAAATCTGAAGTGACACTTGCTATCAGTCCGGTGCTTCATCATGTGATTGCCGCGATCAAAAGCGTGTTGGAAGAAACGCCGCCCGAGTTAGCGGCGGATATCATTGATAAGGGGATTGTGATGGCTGGTGGGACCAGTTTGCTGCGGAATTTTGATAAATTAGTAACGGAAATGACCGGAGTTCCCGCGCATATTGCTGATGAACCGCTTCTTTGTGTAGTGAGGGGCACCGGGGTGGCGATAGAAAATATCGAATTGTACAAGCGGAGCATAAGTAAAAAATAACGTCACCGTAACCCAAGAGGGGTAGTAAAAAAACTACTAAGACTTATAGTTTAATAGGAATTATTGAGATAAGTCGAAAATCGGTTATAATGCGGTAAATAAGAATTTTTTAGATAATAACTTATAGTTAATTTGATAACGTGAAGAGTAAAAGTGGAAAAAAGTGAATAATTAGCTACATTTATTAGTGTTCAATACATATATACATTCCTATTTTTTTCAATTAAATTCCGTATATAGCGCTATTATATGAGCTTAAATAATCAAAAAATTCTCGGGATAAGTGTTACTACAGATAAGAAGGAAATAATCCTAGAAGATATCAAAGAAGGTCTAAGCGTTTTTGCACAATCACGGCATCAACCCCCGGGAAAACGAAGGAAACCCCGTATAGTTGTCACTCCAAATCCGGAACAAATCATGTATGCGAGGAAGCATAAGCAATTCAGGGATATACTCAATCAGGCTGATGTGGCGCTCCCGGATGGCATAGGGTTGGTGTGGGCAGCGCGGTTTTTAGGTGACAAGACCTCTGGTACAACAGATGGCGAAACAATTACCCGGATACCAGGCGTGGAATTTATGGAAGATCTCGTGCAGGATGCCGCGAAACGGGGCGTCAGAATAGGACTTATAGGCGGTTTTACAGGTTTAGCAGTCAAGGCTTTGGAGTGCTTACAGGGTGCGTATCCAAGCTTAATGGGCTGGGCAGAAGACGGACCGGCACTCCAAGGGGCTGATGAGACGGTCATAGAGGATATAGAAGCTTCGTATTGGCGCCGTTTAGCAGAAAAAATAGTAAAAACAAAGACTGGTATTGTCTTTGTCGGTTTGGGGGCACCGAAGCAGGAGTATTTTATCTACCGGCTCACTCAGGAATTGTCTGCACCGGTGGTTTGCATGAGTGTGGGTGGGTCATTTGCCATTTTCGCAAATAAACTCAAACGTGCACCATTATTTATTAGATCGATAGGGTTTGAGTGGTTTTGGCGATTACTTCAAGAGCCATGGCGAGTGCGCCGGCAATTCCAATTATTTCGTTTCATCGTATTGGTGTTTCGAACAAAATTTTTGCATCCCCGTTAAGGTTTCCTCCCGGCTCACGTGAGCCCGCATACTTCAATTGTTTTCTTGTCTGGCGGCGGATGGGTTTTGAAGGCACTCTGGTTGTGGGTGGTACGTGCGGTAATGTATAATACTCAAATCATGCGGATTCTGTATTTACAGACGTTCCCGTTTTGGGGTTCCGGGAGTGGTACATACGCGCGGCATCTTGCTTCTGAAGTAGGCAGGCGCCATAAGGTTGCTATTTTGGCACCTGATACGCGACCTATTGAACGGGCGAAACTTTACCCCGTGACACTCCCATTTCCTGTCGCATTTACCGGGCATCCCGAATGGCCGGATTGTAAACTCTATCAAAACCTCACGAGTGAAGAGATTTGGGAAGTATATGACACGTTTCTCCGCGCGACTATCAAGGCGGTAGAAGATTTCCGCCCTGAAATAATCCATGCGCATCATGCCTTTCCGACCGCCTGGCTCGCGGCGTTCATCAAAGACACCTACAACATAAATTATGTGGTCACTATTCATGGATCTGAGCTCCCCACACTTGAGCGTGACCGGCGGTATTGGCAGCGCACGTTTGATGCGATGTACCGGGCGAAAGCAATTTATCCGAATTCCGGCTACACCAGAGACTGGTTCCTGCGGATTTTTAAGGGGAATTTCCGTGAGAAATGCAAGGTTATTCCGGGAGGGGTGAACATCGAAAAATTCATTCATAGTGATTCGGGGGCCAAAGACGTTGATAAAAGCCTCAATCTTCATGGGAAGCCGGTGGTGGTGTTTGCCGGCAAGCTCACGAAATATAAAGGTGTGGAATATCTTGTGGGGGCGGCAAAAAATATTCATGGCGAAGTGGTTATCTTGGGTGATGGTCCGGAGCGTAAGAGTCTTGAGGAAAAAGCGAAAAATTTGGGGCTTACCAATATTCATTTTATTGGCCATCTGGGAGCAGGAGTGAAAAAACTAGTGCCGTATTACTCACGAGCCGACGTGTTTGTCGCGCCCAGCGTCTGGGACGAGCCATTGGGACTCGTTATTTTGGAATCAATGGCGTGTGGTACGCCAGTGGTGGTGACGCGGAAGGGGGGTATCCCACTCGCCGTGAAAGAAGGGTATAACGGATTTTTTGTGCGTCCACGGAATAGTTCAGAGATTGTAGAGAAAGTGAACAAACTGTTAGATAATCTATCATTACGTAACAAAATGGGTCAGAATTCACGGAAATCAGTGGAGGAAAAGTTTTCCTGGACGACTATTGGTGGCCAGTTTGAGCAGGGATATGGCAAATATGCCAAAAAGCCCAATGGTACCGCACCTCCGCCGCAAGTTCCCACGGTAAAAAAGTAATACATCTTGGATTTCTTTCCGTAACTGTAGTAGGCTAGAGCTTATGAAGGTTCTCATCTTGGGTTCAGTCGCGCTTCCGGTGCCTCCGCCAAAGCAGGGAGGGACAGAGCGCATCGCCTATTGGCAGGCGACGGGGCTCGCAAAGTGTGGGTACGCAGTGACGCTCGTTGCCGCGCACGGCTCTAAAGTCGATCCTTTGTATACGCTGGTAGAAATAGGCGGCGGAGATACCGTGACCGGGTCTTCCACGCAGTCAACAAGTGGTTTTACCGAAGGGTCGAGAAATCTCCGGAAAGAAATGATCTATATGGCTGAAGTTTCCCAGTGGCTGCTTGATCATGGGAAGTCATTCGACATTATTATTAACAATATGCGCGGCGGGGAGTCGGTACTTCTTCCGGTCGCCAAGCTTATCGGCCGGCCATTTGTAACGGTGATGCACCTGCCGGTATTTGATGAATTGGCGCAATTATTCCGTGCTTACCACACACCGGTTATCACCATTAGCAACGCGCAGCGGAAGGGGTTTGATGGAGTGAATTATGTGGGCACGGTGTACAACGCGACCGACCTCGACGAACTGCCGTTTCAAGAAGCTCCCAAAGATTATGTGTTGATGATGGGTTCGGTAGCTCCCCACAAAAATCAGAAAGATGGTATTTTGGCGGCAAAAGCGTTGGGTAAAAAGATAGTACTCGCGGGCAAAATCGGGAACCAGGAGTATTGGACAAGGGAGATTGCGCCACTTGTCGACGGGGTTACCGTCGTGCACAAAGGGGAAATGGACATCGCCGAAAAAGCGGCACTTTTGGGAGGAGCGGAAGCGCTCGTGTTTCCTATTGTGTGGCCGGAGCCGTTTGGGCTAGTGATGATAGAGGCGATGGCGTGCGGTACGCCGGTCGTTGCATATAATAATGGCGCTGTTTCTGAGGTTGTAGTTGATAGAAAGACAGGATTTGTTATAGATCCGTCACAAGGGGTAAACGGGTTAGTTGATGCCCTGAAACGTATACCGGAAATATCGCGTGAGGATTGCAGAACGCATGTGCAACACAATTTTACGGTAAAAGAAATGATCGATAGCCTAAAAAAAGCACTGCAGCGTGTGAAAGCTTAGATAAAGTAAGAAATTGTTTGTCCCTGGCTAAGCAAATTTTCGATCACATCTAAACGTCCACCTGTCCGTGTCGCTGCCCGAAATACTGCAACTTGTTCATGTTGACCAGGTATTCCATGGGTAAGCGCATCAAGCTTTGTGAGATTGGTATAGGTTCTGACTGGGCGTTTTCCACGGGTGGTCATGACATCAGAATGACGTATTGTTACCAGTTCTCCTTCGGGATTTTTAAATAAGTGTACCGATATCATAGGGTTTTTATGAATGCAGAGACCTATATTATACCGCGATTTGTGCGAGATATGCAAATGAGTACAGCCTGTTTGTCTTGAGCGCGTGTTCCATTGTAAAATCGTTGCCTGCCTTTATTTATGAACGAAACACGGGGAGCAAAACGGCTTCATTTATTAACCGGTACGATGCGGGATATATCGGAGTTTGAAGAAGAGGCGGTACACATCGAAGTGTATCTGGGGGGTGAGTGGAAGCGGCGGGTGATGGTATTGCCCAAGTGGCAAATTGCCATAATGCGTGAGCGTGGTGTGTATAGCATGACGGATGACGACAAAGAAGAAATTCAGGTGCGGCTCGCGCCTGAACGCAGGGCGCGCGCGAGACGTGTCCGCCGTTAACGAATAAAATACCGCGCCGAGAAACCACTCCTTCATTTTTCATGCTATGATAAAAATATGCGTATAGCCCAGCTTGCCCCGCCGTATCTTCCTGTTCCACCCAAACAATACGGAGGCACCGAACGGATTGTTTCTCTCCTTACCGAAGGATTGGTTGCCCGGGGACATGACGTAACTCTTTTTGCCAGTGGAGACAGTATCACGTCAGCAACGCTTTCGAGCGTATATCCTGCCGCACTTGGTAATAGCGGATTAAACAAAGGTGATGATGCCAAGCCGCTTGTCCACTATCACGCGTGTTATGCGAGAGCTTCGGAGTTTGATATCATCCACAGCCACGGCCAGTATCTGAGTGTACCCGGGGCAGAGGGGTTGCGTACCCCCGTGGTGTTTACCTGGCACGGCTCGTTTTATCCGGGAGAAACCGCCGAAGAAAAACGGGCTTTGCTGCAAAAATATAAACACCTCCGGTATATTTCTATTTCTGATAATCAGCGCGGTGGCCTGCCGGAACTTCATTATGTGGCTACGGTGTACAACGCACTCGATGTTTATGCCTATGCGTTTTCGCGTCATGCATCTGATTATCTATTGTGGGTGGGGAGAGTAAGTCCCAAAAAAGGGGCATTGGATGCTATACGCGTGGCAAAGAGTCTTGGGATACGGCTCGAGATGGCTGCGGCCATAGACCCTATTGACCGCCCATATTTTGATGAACAGATTAAGCCCCATATAGATGGCGAGCGGGTGGTTTATCATGGTGAAGTCGGGCACGACGCGCTCGTAGAGCTGTATGGAGGAGCGGTTGCCACACTGTACCCGATTTCGTGGCATGAGCCATTTGGTCTGGTGATGGTGGAAAGCATGGCGTGTGGCACTCCGGTTATTGCGTATAACATGGGTTCTGTATCTGAAATAGTACGAGATGGATTGAATGGGTTTGTAGTAGATGTGTCAGCAGGAATTGACGGCCTGTGTGCTGCAGTGAAGCGCATAACGGAAATAGATCGAGTGGCATGTCGGGCAGATGTGAAAGTCCGGTTTCATACCGACCGGATGGTTTTGGATTATGAAAAGGCGTATGAAACGATAATTCATGAACATACCCATATATGAAGATAGGAATGTATATATCACCGGCACATACCGTTCCGCCGAATGAAAAAAATATACTGGCGCCATGGATATTGGCTGGGCAGCTTGCAGATGGGCTTGTGGGTAATCACCATGACGTTACACTTTTTGCCGCAAAGGGAAGTGCGACTCTGGCAACGCTTGTTCATGCTGGCATCAAAGCATCGGTTCTCTCCCGTGAGGAATTTGGGGATTTGGACGCATATAGGGCGTATGTCCTGGCACAGGAATTATCCCTGATGAGAGAGTGTATCCGGAAATCTAAATCTCGGGCAATTGACATACTGCATATTCATCATCCTATCGAAAAGTTATATCCCGCATTGCTGGCGATGCCTGCAGCCACACCTATTGTAATCACATTTCATGATCCCATCGCGCCGGAACGGTTTCCCGCTTTGGAGAAATTGCACGGGTTGGGTAATGTGCATTTCGTATCATTGTCTGCATCCCAACAAAATGGTGTGCCGTTTCCATTTGCGGGAGTTGTGCCAAACGGAGTGGATACAACTCTGTTTCATCCCGATACCGATCTTCCGCTCCATGATCACCCGTTTATTATGACGGGAAGAATTGTGGAGCAAAAAGGCTTTCATGACGCCATACAGGCAGTGGGTAAGACCGGAAATAGACTATGCATTATTGGTCAATCGTATGATCATAATGACGCCGCAAAAACTTACTATGAGAAGCAAATTGTGCCCAATATCGATAATGCCCGTATCATGATGGAGCCTGTGGTGAAGCCGGGGCATTTAGTCGGGCATTATCAGGCGGCGAAGGCGTTACTTTTCCCAATACACTGGGAAGAGCCATTTGGTCTGGTGATGGTCGAGGCCATGGCGTGTGGAACGCCCGTCATTGCCTATAACCGCGGTAGTGTTTCTGAGATTGTAAAAGACGGAGTGACAGGGTATATTGTTGACCCTCCGGAAACTGATGTACAGCAGGAGCAGCATCGCCAGATGCGCGGGTCATGGAAGATTAAAGCACCGGGTGTCGATGGGATTGTAGAGGCGATGAACCGCATAGGGGATATAAAGCGCGCAGCATGTAGAAAGCATGTCGAAGATCATTTTTCACTTTCCCGGATGGTTCAGGGGTATGAAGATGTGTATAAAAAAATACGCAGTGCCACGAAATAACTTCGGTATATTTGGTCATATTTTCTTTCTTTTTGTTCCCAACTCTCACGGGACACGTGCTATGATGAAATGTAATGAAGGTTTTGTTTGTCACAAGCGAGATTGCAACACTGTATAAAAAAGGTGGTCTTGCTGATGTGAGTTATGCCCTCCCTGTCGCTCTTTCCCAACGGGGGATTAATGTATCGGTAGCAATGCCGTTTTATGAAGCCATAAAGGTTCGTGATGTTTCGTGTGTTGGGCAGTTGGCCATTGATTATGACCGGCGGCGTGAATTAGTTTTTGTGTTTCGCACATTACTTCCTCATTCTCATGTGCGGGCGTATCTATTCCGGCATCCGTTGCTGAATGATTACGATGATGCACATATAGCTGACCGGTTTGCCTTTTTTTCCAAGGCGGTAGCCCAGCTTTCGTTGTATTCAGAAAATGTCCTTGGAGGTCCGTATGACATTATTCATTGTAATGATTGGCATACGGCACTTATTCCGTTGCTTATCGGGGAACAGAGCAAAGTGGGATATCGGGAACGGGAAACAATACAATCCAAAAGGGTCAAAACCATCCTCACGGTTCATAATCTCCTTTATCAGGGGGAGGCGGGATTTTCTCTTACCCTCAAATTAGGTTTTCCAAAAACTATTTTTCACCCGTTTATGACACCGTTGGGCCGTGCTGTCCGGTTGTTGACGGAAGGGTTTGAATACGTAGATATTGTGACGACCGTGTCACCCACATACGCGAAGGAAATTACCCGTGGGGTTCATGGAAAACGGATTGTTGAGATATTTAAGCGGCGCAAAGACACCATTGTAGGGATTTTAAACGGTTTAGACACCAAGCTTTGGGATCCGAGTAACGACCCGGCATTGCCAGTCCATTATTATCCGAATTCAGTGGCTCCTGCCAAAGCGAAAATTAAACAACAGTTGCAGCAGGCAGTACGGCTACCAAAGTCTGATGCGCCGCTGTTCGGTTTTGTGGGGCGTCTGGAGCCGCGGCAAAAAGGGCTTGATCTGATTGCCAGCGCTATTAAAAAATTGGCAACAGAAGATTATCAATTGGTGCTGCTGGGTACCGGGCAGAAAAGCCTGGTGACCCTGTTTGAGAAGCTCGCCCGTGACCATCACAATATCGCGTTTATCCATACATTTGATGAGCGCCTTGCCCGCCGGATTTATGCGGGAAGTGATATCATGTTAGTTCCATCAAAGTTTGAGCCTTGCGGATTAACACAGATGATCGCCATGCGCTATGGCACGCTTCCATTGGTACGAAAAACCGGCGGACTTGCTGATACCGTCAGTGACGGCAAGACAGGGTTTGTCTTCGGGCCATACACGAGTGCTGCCCTGCATGCCAAGATGATAGAAGTGATATCGCTCTATCGGAACAATCCGAAGAAATTTTCATCGATGATGACCGCGGCAATGAAAGTTGATTTTTCGTGGGCGCACCAGGTGAAGGATTATATAAGACTTTACAAGTCACTTCTTGCGGGATAACTTTCGTCGTGCCTGGTTTTTACTAGTTTTTCATTGAGTTTTTACCAGTTCTTACAAGTGCTTGTAAGTTGATTTTGGATTGTATTGAAGCGAAAACTCATATGTTGCTTGGTTTTCACCGGGAGGGGATGTTCATGAGTATCGCGTAAGATTTTTACTTTTGCACAAGGGTATTTTTCTTGTTTTCATGTGACACTAATGTCATGAAGTTGAGTTTCTTAGGGTGGTTTATACATGTCTTCGGGGTATAGAGAACCGGTAGTATGTAACTTTTCGTGTATCTCGAGCGCTTCGGATCGTTTAGGCAAGTTGACGGTCAGTCATCAGTAATGCGGACGCAAGAACATGTTCGGCATTTTAAGGTTACGGGAATGTTTACCTATGGGGTAAAGGTTACGGATCACACACAAATTTTCTGGTTCTTAAGACGGTGTGTCTTAATCTGGCATGTACATCTCTGGTGGTTATTTAAAAGGGTACATTGTAAATGAGGTTTTGCAACAGTATTCAGGCGTTGGGGTTGCCTGACGTCGCCCTGATTGTGTCGTAGGTCGATGTTTGCATGCTGCGATTTTTTGACACATTATTACTTGGATTTTCTCGGGTTTTTTGGATGGTTTGGATACAGGTAAATCTTGGTGCATCAGGGGGGTGTTCAGTGAATAAATAGAGGTGTGATGCGTGTGCGGTTCGTTGGGAATATGGTATAGAGCGAACACAAGAACATTTGGTATGTGTAGGAGGTATTGTCCGGGTTCACGGGCACTATTGGGTATTCAGGGCATCTCTAAATGGTGACTTACGAAGTACCGTGTCGGGTGACGGGTCGCACAGCCGGGCGCTTGGGGGTGTAGTAGGTGGTTGTGGATATTGGTAAGTTAACTCATTTGATGTTTGTGGCTCAGTTTCTTGCGTGTTTTCTAAGGCCTTTCCCGTAAGAGTGATTGTTTTCTGGAGTTAAAAGTTGTGCGGTAGTCACATAGTATGATTCGCACAGACGATACGTGAGTAGATTGGGGGTAATAGAAAACACGGGGAGACGTTTCCATTTCCGTCGGGTGAGATGCGATATGCATGTGTCCGGTTGTGACGTGATATTGCGTTTGTTTTTATGCCATGTATCGTGATCGCTTGTATGGCGTCGTATATCAGCGATCTATGGTACGTGCAGGAAGGCATAATAAGGAGGTAATCGCACGGTATTGAGTACATTTGAAGATGAATCTGTACACAATTTTTGACTGAGTTTTTGTACGGAAAAAAATGCGAGAATATAGTGGGGTATCGCAGGATTGCTTCTCCAGTTGACAATAGGTCTAAATTAAGGCTAATCTGTATATAGGTTTTCACATATTTGTAATAACAGGTAAAAAAAGTAGTAAAAACTTGTAAAGAGTAGTAATAATTTCGCATTGGTACAGGCTAAAGGGTTTGGGAGCCTGCCTGACATGCCCAAAACATACACCGTTAAAGAAGTCGCCGATATCTTAGGATTTAGCACCAATAGCATCTACGCGTTTCTCAAAGAAAAGCGGATTCGTGGTGTGCGTATCGGTAAGGGGAGATTTAGAATTCCGGAAGAAGAACTATCCCGCATACTGCATTTATCCAAAAAACCGGTTGGCGTGCCTGTGGCGGCAGCCCCAGTTGCGAGTGCCGAGGCCTCTGCAACTTCAGTCATAGGCTCGTCTGTTGATGCGTTGTCACCAACCGGTGACGCGGTGTTTATAGAACCGAAGTATTCGGACGCCGGTAAGATGCGGGGAGATTTGCTTGCCCCGAATATATTTGATTGGTTTATCGGCTTAGGCGCATTGGTTGCTGGGGTGGCGCTGTTTCTGTTTAATACAACCTTTACTGCTGAAGAATTTCCGCGGATGACACTCATGTATCCGGTTATCCGGATTGTACTTATCGCATGTGGTTTTGGTGTGATCATGAGTTGTGTATTTCCCAAGGCTGGTGGTTGGCGGCGGGTATTCCATCTCACACTTTCTGTATTGGGGTTTATTAACGCGTTTGGGTTAATAAAAAGCGGGGATATCGAAGGGGGCGCATTGTATGGGGCTATGGCAGTGATGATTTTACTTGAGAATTTTGTGCGATTTGGCGGCATTGTTGCAATTGGCTTGTATGTATCTTTGATTGCGATTCTCGTGCCCGCAGTGATATTGTTTTTCCCCATAGATTCCCATGTGAGTGCGCTCTCTGCGGTGACAGGCGTGCCGGCACTTATCATCGGAATTGTTTCGCTTGTTGTCTCGATAGCACTCTTGATACTGTTTTGGCTGGGTTACGCAGGAAATAGGAAGCTTTTCTTGTTGGCTGCATGGCTACTATCCATTGGTGATGTCGCCGTTGCACTCTGGTATGCACATCTCCAGTACTGGAGCAGATCATTTTTTATCCTTGTAGTGGGAATGTTCACCGCGCTTTTACCGTACTGGTGGCCGTTACAGCAGCAATTGGCACGCCGCTACAAGCTTTTGCTCCACGGATTGTTTGTTGTCATTAGTGCTGTGTTTGTACTCGCCGTGCTGGTAGTGTATTTATTGCAGCAAAGTATATGGGCTGTCCGTGAACGTGAGGCGATGAATAAACTGCACGTCGCGCATACAAGGCTCACGAACGCAACCTCATCTATTCAGGGCTCTCTGGAGGTTGCATCGAGCAACATTGACTTCGTCAAGTCGATGAGTAAGCCTGATATAGCGACACTCAATAAATATAGCAAGATTATTTACGAAAGTAATCCGAATATCCGCCGGCTCGTTTTCTTGGATGAGTATGGGCAGGGTATTGCGCTGTACCCGTATGGCACGTTTGATGAACCGAATTTTTCGTACCGTGATTATTTTCAACAAACCAAGAATACCGGAAAATCATATATATCCGATGTATTTCAGGCAAAGTCCGATCAGTCGGGCAGATTTGTGGTGGTCATTGCGACCCCACTCCTTGATGCTGGTGCATTTACCGGAGTGGTGACCGCATCGATGGATTTGGAGCGTATTGGCTTTTTGCTCAGCCAGGTTGCCGCTGGCGGGCAAGGGGAATATTTCGTTGTCGTGGACGCCCGAGGGGTCATTCTTAGTCATCCGAACGAGAAGCTTATCGGTTCTGTAGTGCCATCATCAGATCCGTTGCACCGGGCGCTGAAGGGTGAAGAGGGCATAGTAAAAGGCATGATGATTGAGGGTATGCTTGGCATGATGGGGTATGTCTATATTCCGGAGCTTCGGTGGGCGATTAGCTTACGCGCTCCTGCCGCAAAAATAGTTGGATTGTCTTCTGAGGAAATATGGATTGTCTTCGGGGTGGTATGTGTACTTATTGGCGCAGGGATAACTGTCATTTCTTATATAAGGAGCAGGGCGTATGCAGGTAAAGAGGGGGGTCCCTGATGAGCCGTAATGTCTATTATAAAATTGACCGGTCGAAATCCGCAGCAGGCGGATTTCTCGCTGATAAGGAGTCACCGCAATCACGGGTATCCGGAGGGTTTCATTCTTTGACGCTATTGTTTCCGTTGGTTTTTGTCTTTATTGTCGGAAGCGTGTTTGTGGGTGCAGCGCAAATCATCCGGCATGATGATGCGGAGAAGTCTCAAGCGGATCGTACTACTGATGTGCCTGTTATTTCCCGGCTAACGGAAAAAGTGCTCGCTGAAAGTAGCTGGAAAGATCCTTACATAGTGCTGGTTCAACGGGCAGACGCATCCATAGCATATGCCTATATTGAGCAGGCAACCGTTAAAAATGGCGCATTTGTGGGTGATGTCACGATACGGTATGCAAATAATGAGCACGGAATAGTGCGGGACGAAAACGGCACATTTAACTTCTTTTTGACAAAACTGGGAAGTCAGGAACCGGTACAAATTTTAGTACCGGTCACTATGGGGATTAAGTTGTCGGATGGGGCTATCTTGCCAGCGCAGTTGTCTGACGCGACGATCATAAATGAGCAGCTCGTTGGGCAGTTTGTTGCTACAACAATTCTCGATAGGGTGCAGATTGCAGGGAACATATCTGCACAAAAGCAGTTTCTTTCGTTGGCTATCGAACCGACATTAAAGTCTGTTGATGCGGGATTAGTCATGGTTCAACGTGAGGTTTTGAAACTCGCACTTGCTGGGGTTGGGGAAACAGGGGGTGTCTTGGGGGTAACTACCGACAGTATGAATAAAGGAGATACAGGTGTTCGGCTCCTTGCCTCAAATTTGGGAAGTAATCTCACGATACAGAGCTTCAGTGGTGAAGGAGTGATACGTATCGTATCAACAATAAACAATATAGATCAAAATATAACAAACATACAAAATCTAAATCCATCATTTGATAGCACTCCTGACAATCAATCATCACAGCTCGCGTCGCAGCAGTTTTTATCACAGGGATTTTATCCTTCTTCATTAATAAGGGGTACTGGGATCGAGGGAAGTACGGGAGCCACGGGGGCTACCGGTGCGAGAGGTGACTCCGGGGCAGCCGGATCGCAGGGTGCTGACGGTAAAGATGGCGCTACGGGTGCAACAGGCGTTGGCGAATTAGGTCCTATCGGTCCTACCGGAGCAACAGGATCCGGTGGTGGAGGAGGCGGTGGAGGTGCCGACGGACCGACGGGAACTACGGGAGCAACAGGAACTCAAGGTGCCAGTGGCCCGACGGGCGCAACGGGCAGTACCGGAGCGACAGGGCAGTATGGCCCGACGGGCGCAACGGGCAGTACCGGCGGTATCGGTCCTACTGGTGCAACCGGAGCCACCGGAATACAAGGATCATCAGGCCCAACAGGAGCAACGGGAGGATCAGGAAGTGCCGGGGTTTCCGGCCCCACCGGGTCTACGGGTGCAACTGGTACACAAGGAGCAAGTGGTCCGACGGGAAGTACCGGTGCTACTGGATTACAAGGTAGCTCCGGTCCGACGGGAGCCACCGGTGCAACCGGTGTTGGTGGTCCTACCGGAGCAACCGGTGCCACGGGAATACAAGGTGCTTCGGGTCCGACCGGAAGTACGGGAGCAACGGGAGCTAACGGTGTATCTGGTCCCACAGGGGCAACAGGAGCAACGGGTACAAATGGTGTTCAGGGTTCCTCCGGTCCGACGGGAGCCACCGGCGCAACAGGAAATCAAGGAACGCAAGGTGCTTCTGGACCTACGGGAGCAACAGGAGCAACAGGATATCAAGGTGACAGTGGCCCGACGGGCGCAACGGGCAGTACCGGGGCTATTGGATCAAGCGGCCCCACCGGTTCAACAGGTGCAACTGGCACACAAGGAGCAAGTGGTCCTACCGGATCTACGGGATCGACCGGAGCCGCGGGTTCACAAGGCTCTTCCGGCCCCACCGGGTCTACGGGTGCAACCGGATCTGCGGGTGCAAGCGGTCCTACCGGGAGCACGGGAGCAACAGGAACTCAAGGTGCCAGTGGCCCGGCCGGTAGTACCGGAGCGACAGGGAATGTTGGGTCATCCGGTCCGACGGGTAGCACTGGTGCGACTGGTTTAAGTGGCAGTTCCGGTCCAACAGGGAGCACGGGAGCAACAGGAAATAACGGGAGTGATGGACCGACCGGTGCGACCGGTCCCACCGGATCGCAGGGAGGAGCCGCGGGAGCGACCGGGCCTACTGGTGCTACGGGATCCACTGGAATACAAGGGTCATCCGGTCCGACGGGGAGCACAGGAGCCACCGGCACCGTTGGATCATCCGGTCCCACCGGTTCAACAGGTGCAACTGGATCACAAGGCGCATCAGGTCCTACTGGATCTACGGGATCAACCGGTGGCATCGGCGCATCAGGCCCCACCGGTTCAACAGGTGCAACCGGAGAAGTTGGTACATCTGGTCCAACGGGGAGTACAGGATCCACCGGAACTGCAGGAGCCTCTGGTCCTACCGGAAGCACTGGTGCAACAGGAGAAGTTGGTACATCTGGTCCAACGGGGAGTACAGGATCCACCGGAACTGCAGGAGCCTCTGGTCCTACCGGAAGTACCGGAGCCACTGGTAACGTTGGTTCTTTCGGTCCTACTGGCTCAACAGGTGCAACCGGAGCAAATGGCGCAAGTGGTCCGACGGGAGCTACCGGTTCTACAGGGACACAAGGTTCACAAGGTGTCTCCGGTCCAACCGGAAGTACCGGAGCCACCGGCGCCGTTGGATCTTCAGGTCCGACTGGTTCAACAGGATCAACAGGAAGTGTGGGAAGTTCAGGTCCGACGGGATCTACAGGAGCTACAGGTTCTGCGGGAGCATCAGGTCCAACCGGAAGTACTGGTGCAACTGGAGCAGCAGGTGCGAGTGGTCCAACAGGTTCCACTGGTGGGACTGGTTCAGCTGGTGCGTCAGGTCCGACGGGAAGCACAGGATCTACTGGGAGCGTTGGTGCAGCGGGACCAACAGGATCGACGGGTTCCACCGGAGCACAAGGTGAACAAGGCGCATCAGGTCCAACAGGAAGTACGGGTGCTACCGGCGCCGTCGGATCTTCAGGTCCGACTGGCGCAACAGGGTCAACAGGAAGTGTGGGAAGTTCAGGGCCTACTGGTTCCACCGGCGCAACCGGCGCTGCAGGAGCGAGTGGACCCACCGGTTCAACCGGAGCCACCGGAACTGCGGGAGTCTCTGGTCCCACGGGAAGTACTGGAGCAACCGGAGCAAATGGTTCATCAGGTCCAACGGGTGCGACAGGATCGACAGGAAGTGCTGGAGAAAATGGTCCCACAGGATCTACCGGTGCTACGGGTGCAAATGGATCATCCGGTCCTACCGGCTCCACGGGGTCAACCGGAACAAATGGTGCAAGTGGACCGACGGGAGCTACCGGAGCAACGGGGTCCGCCGGAACACAAGGAGCATCGGGTCCGACAGGGAGTACGGGGTCAACCGGTACGCAAGGATCATCAGGCCCCACGGGAGCAACGGGAGCCACTGGAACACAAGGATCTTCCGGTCCTACTGGTTCAACAGGCGCAACTGGAGGAATAGGTGCATCCGGACCGACCGGGGCTACAGGGTCAACAGGAAGTGTGGGAAGTTCTGGTCCTACGGGAAGTACTGGAGCAACAGGAGGAGTTGGTGCATCAGGCCCAACCGGAGCAACCGGATCCACCGGTGCTCAGGGAAATGCAGGTGTTGATGGCCCGACTGGGTCTACCGGTGCCACTGGTACGCAAGGAAGTTCAGGGCCTACTGGATCCACCGGAGCTACCGGAAGTATCGGTGTGAGTGGTCCAACAGGTTCCACAGGTGCGACTGGTACAGCCGGCGCATCCGGTCCCACAGGAAGTACGGGAGCTACCGGAAGTACCGGAGAAAATGGTCCGACCGGAACAACTGGAGCAACTGGCGCAAATGGTCCAACAGGAAGTACCGGCGCAACGGGTAGTGCAGGAGCTTCCGGCCCCACCGGGTCTACGGGTGCAACCGGAGGAGTTGGTGCCTCCGGTCCCACTGGTTCCACGGGAGCAACAGGAGGAGTTGGAGCAAGTGGACCCACAGGTAGTACCGGTGCCACCGGAGCAAATGGTCCAACGGGTAGTACAGGAGCCACTGGTAACGTTGGTTCTTCCGGTCCTACTGGCTCAACAGGTGCAACCGGATCGCAAGGCGCTTCAGGTCCTACTGGATCAACTGGAGGAATCGGAAGTTCCGGTCCAACTGGGTCCACCGGTGCGACTGGCTCTGCAGGTGAACAAGGAGCTAGTGGACCCACAGGGTCAACAGGCACAACTGGCGCAAATGGTCCCACTGGTTCCACGGGAGCAACTGGTACACAGGGTGCAAGCGGACCGACAGGGAGTACGGGGTCAACCGGTACGCAAGGATCATCAGGCCCCACGGGAGCAACGGGAGCCACTGGAACACAAGGATCTTCCGGTCCTACCGGAAGTACCGGTGCCACTGGTACGCAAGGAAGTTCAGGGCCTACGGGAAGTACCGGAGCTACTGGTAATGTTGGCTCTTTCGGACCAACGGGTTCTACCGGAGCAACTGGCGGAGTTGGTGCAAGTGGACCGACAGGGGCTACCGGGTCTACAGGAAGTGCTGGAGAAAATGGTCCCACAGGAACGACGGGAGCCACTGGTGCAAATGGCCCGACCGGAAGTACGGGAGCAACTGGTACACAGGGTGCAAGCGGACCGACAGGCAGTACAGGAGCAACGGGTGTAGCTGGCGCCTCCGGACCGACGGGTTCTACCGGAGCAACTGGATCGCAAGGCGCATCCGGACCGACCGGGGCTACAGGGTCAACAGGAAGTGTGGGAAGTTCTGGTCCTACGGGAAGTACTGGAGCAACAGGAGGAGTTGGTGCATCAGGCCCAACCGGAGCAACCGGAGCAACGGGGTCTGCTGGTGCAAGTGGCCCAACAGGAGCAACAGGAGCTACTGGTTCACAAGGAAATGCCGGACTTGATGGCGCTGATGGTCCCACCGGTTCTACCGGTGCCACTGGCGGCATTGGTGCAAGCGGACCGACAGGTGCTACCGGATCAACAGGAACTGCAGGAGAACAAGGAGCTTCCGGACCAACGGGTTCTACCGGTGCAACCGGATCAATTGGTTCTTCAGGTCCTACCGGTTCTACTGGTGCCACTGGAGGAGTTGGAGCAAGTGGACCCACAGGTAGTACGGGAGCTACTGGTTCTGCAGGGGAACAAGGTGCTTCCGGTCCAACGGGATCTACTGGGGCAACTGGGTCACAAGGTGCCAGTGGTCCTACTGGTGCGACTGGAGCCACGGGTGGAATTGGTGCGTCAGGTCCAACGGGCGCGACCGGCGCAACGGGTAGCGCAGGAGCTTCCGGCCCCACCGGGTCTACGGGTGCAACCGGAGGAATTGGCGCCTCCGGACCGACGGGATCTACCGGAGCAACGGGTGTAGCTGGCGCCTCCGGACCGACGGGAGCAACGGGAGCTACAGGAAATCAAGGATCCGCGGGAGCCTCTGGTCCTACCGGAAGTACCGGAGCCACGGGAGCAAATGGTGCGTCAGGTCCTACCGGTTCAACAGGATCGACCGGAGCAAATGGTGCGTCAGGTCCTACCGGAAACACCGGTGCAACTGGTGCTGCCGGAGCGGGTGGCCCCACCGGTTCGACCGGAGCGACGGGAACACAAGGATCCGCGGGATCCTCTGGTCCTACCGGAAGTACGGGGGCAACCGGAACTCAAGGATCCAGCGGTCCGACGGGGTCAACTGGAGCAACCGGTGTAGCGGGTGTTACCGGTCCAACGGGTTCTACCGGTGCTACCGGTGCTGCCGGAGCAAATGGCCCTACAGGGGCGACCGGAACGACTGGTGTACAAGGTCCTACCGGTCCTGCGGGTCCGGGCGGTGAAACATTTATATTAGATGGCGGCTCGTATCTCTATGTAAATACGACGTATGCGACCGACTTTAACTTTGACGATTTAGTATTGGGATTAGATGGTGATGCCGGAGCGACGATTACCACCAATGATACCAACGAAACATTGGGAATTGATACCAACGGCACCGGAGCGATAAGCATCGGAACGGGAGCAAACTCAAAAACGATCACCCTCGGCAATACCTCGTCTACGACCAGTCTCGTGCTTACCAAAGGCGCGTCGGGGAATATTACATTTACCGGATTTGACTGTTCTTCATACACAAACGGCGGTGTCCTCACAACAGATGCATCCGGTAATATTACCTGTGCCAATGATGATGGCGGCAGTGGCTCACAGTCACCATGGACTTCCGACATTGATGCCGATGGATTTGACCTTAGTGATCTATCTAATATCCTATTCCGCGAAACCACGGGGGCTCCGACGGGTACCGATGTAGGCTTGCATCGGGATAACTCAGGGGATCTTAATCTCAATGTGCTTACCGGTAAAACATTTAATGTACAGGTAAACGGCACGGATGAATACAATTTTTCATCAAGCGGACTTACTATCGGAACAAATTCGCTTATTACCGGTGCTACCACTATCGAATCGACAGAACTTGACCGGCTTGACGGCAAAGACGCCGCACTCGTTGATCAGAACGATCTGACCAGTGGTGACGGCAGCGGGGGAACCAGTAGTGGATCAGGATTGGAAGCGGGTACCGGTGGGATTGGCCTTTTGCAGGGATGTAGCGATGACCAGGTGCTAAAATGGAATGAAAGTTCTGCGGTATGGGAATGCGGAAGCGACCGCGCGACGGTAAATATCCGGAAAGCCGCAGATGAAACGATCACTTCAAGCGCCGCGTTGCAGGACGACAACGAGCTGTTGTTTGCGGTCGCCGCCGACGAAACGTGGGCAGTGGAAACATCATATACATATTCGACAGGTGGTTCATCCACTCCTGATATCCGTGTTGGCCTCAACGCGCCGAGCGGAGCCACTTGTACGTATGGAACAGTGAATATTTCCCATGCAGGAAATTTAGCAGCTGGATCTGTCGCGTGTGACACGGCGATTGTGGTAGCGACGACGGCAACCGGCAACAAAAACGGTATTTTAAGCGGTACGGTAGCTAACGGCGCAAACGCTGGGAATATTACTTTCCGTTGGGGGCAGGGAACATCGAACACAACCGGCACCACGGTTGAGTTGGGGAGTTACATGTTAGGATTTAAGATTTCGGGTGCCGATTTGGCGGAGGTATATTATGCAACAAACAGTGGAATTCCGAAGGGGACAGTTGTCTCGCTCGATCCTGCGCGAAACGCCGGGATAATTCCATCCCAACGGGCGTATGACCCGAACGTTCTTGGTATTGTGTCTACCCAGCCCGGACTGGTGTTGGGTGAGTCAGGTGGGGGCGGAGGGATTCCGGTTTGGGTAGCGCTTACCGGGCGGATACCGGTACGGGTATCAGCTGAAAACGGTCTTATCCGTGCCGGCGATTATCTCACGGCTTCCAGTCAGCCCGGAGTTGCCATGCGGGCAACCAAGGCTGGCGCTATCGTCGGGCAAGCGTTGACCAGTCAGGCATCAAGTGATCAACAGGAGGTTATCGCGTTTGCGAAAAATGGCTACTTTAACGGGGTTATGCCGGAAATCCCCGCTCCGTTTATAACGGGTGACGAAGTAATCGATGAAAATGCAGCAGATCCGGCACAAGCGATGCTATCGTATTTCCTGCGGCAGCGGGGAAACGGGTCGTTGCAAGGGGCTCCGATGGATGTAAGCAGCATCGTTGCTGACCGGGTAGTAGCAGGTTTGGAGGTTATCACGCCAAGATTGGTAGCTGATGAAATTGTGGCAAACAAAATAACTGCGGACAGCATTTCTGCAAACCGTATCGAGGGATTGGAAATATTTACGGATAAATTATCGTCATTATCTTCGCAATACGATGCGTTGTTGACGATTGCCATGAGCGGTCAGGCAAGCGTTGCCGGGGTAGCGGTGGACACAACAATAGCAGGAACGCCGTCCGCTGTTGTTACACCAGCGGTTTTTGAGACGTTAATACAGTTTATGCAGGGGATACGGGTCCGCGGCGGCGCATTGTTTGAAGATGCGGTATCTATATTGGGTAACCTTATTGTTCACGGTCAACTGGTCGTAAGTTCTGATACTGCGGGTATCGCCGTCATACCGAAATCGACAACAAGTGTTCGTGTATCATTCAAGAAGAAGTTTGACTACCCGCCGGTGGTGACGATCACCCCGGTATACGCGGATGATACGGATCGCGCGTTTATCGGTGATGCGGTGCGTGCTGTGGTAGCAGGGGTAACAGCAGAAGGTTTCACTATTGTGTTGGATGCCGCGGTGCCAAGGGATCTTGAATACAGCTGGATAGCGTTGGGGGTACAGGAAATCCGTAGAACCTTCGGAAAGCCGATAAGCGGTGATCCGGTGCCGACAAACACGCCGCAGCCAGCAGCGCCGGGAGAGCCATCGCCCACGGCAACACCCACACCGGGCGCATTGCAAGAGCAGCCGGGTCGCGATAGCAATCCCGAGCCTGAGTTAAAAGATGAGGTATTGTCCGAAACGTCGGGAAGTGCGGTAATCCAGTAATAGCAGGATGTGCCGATTAATTAGCACGCGAAACAAAACCGTATATCATTTTGGAAAGCAATTGCATGTGCTTTGTTGCGGTTGCCTGATCCGATTTCACCATAACGCAAATAATATATGGGCGGTTCGGTACATACACGATGCCGCAGTCGCTGAAAATCCCCAGTGGGTCGAAGACCCCGATTTTATGCGCAACCGTAATATCGTCGGGGACACCGGCGTCAATCATATCGGCAAATGGGGTTTTGGTAAGATACTCCAGTATTGCATACGAATCTTTTCGGTCAAGGTATGAAGAAAGGTAAAGGCTCCGGAGAATCGATGAGTAATTTTTGGGTGAGATGATGGGGTAACCGTTCCCGCTATCCACGGTTATATCGAGGTTGTTAAATACATCCTCAATTGCCCCCAGCGGCAATTGGCTGGTAATTGCGCGAAGCGCGGTGTTATCCGATTCGACCAAGCTTAAGCGGATTGCTTCTTCAAGGGTTATTGTGGTACCCGCTCCTTTTTTCCACAGTGAGCCAAATCCTTTATGGATATTTTCTTCCTGGATAACGATGCTGTTATGGAGGGATAAGTTACCCTGCTCGATTTGTTTATAGGCTGCCATAACGACGGGGATTTTTATCAGGCTTGCAAACCGTACCTCGAGCCGGTCATTTATCCCGATAGATGTACCGGTGGGGAGATACTCAAAATACACGCCGATTTCATCCTTTTGTTTCGCTACATAGTCGTTCATGGCGTTGCGTAGCGGGACAAAATGGATAAGAAAATCGTTTTGGCTTTCCATAAATATCCTTTTGGAGAGCAGGGGATACTTATTGGCAAGCTCAATGCCCTTGGGGGGCTGGTTTATTTTGGTGATAAGGAAAAAAAGCGCAAGGTTTATGATAATGCTTATACCTAATATGATAGGAAGATAAATCCGCGGAGAAGTAATCCGATGCATATCACGATGTAGTATATCCGAAATAGGCAGAGAAACAAGTGAAGAAAAGAAAAAAATTCTGTCGATGGCACGTGCCCATCAAGGGTAACATATGTATCCAATTATATTGCTATGTAGCATATTAATAAGGTTATTTTATTTGCAATCTGTGAGAAACCGGTGAGGGTCATGTATTGTTATTGCTGACTATTGATTTATGCGGCAAATGCGACATACTAGGGAGGTCATCATCGGTATATGAAGCGGTATCATACTATTATCTGGTTATTGTTGTGTGTTGGTTTCAGTTTTGTGTTGTACGGTAGCACGCTTACCGGACAATTTGTTTTTGATGATGAGTATTTCACTCAGCGCCCTGAGCTCCGGTCAGCAGCCTATATTCCCAAAATTTGGTTTGAGCCGCTAGCTAATGTGGACAATCCGGTACTCGCCGACACCTACCGACCCCTCGTCACGCTGAGCATGATGGGTAATTTTCTTATTTTTGGAGAGAGTCCGGTATCGTTTCATGCCGTCAATATCGTGTTACACGGATTGGTCACGTGGCTGTTTATCCTGTTGGTGCGCAGATTGACCCGGTCAGTTTTTATCGCGCTCATGGCAGGGTCCCTCTTTCTGAGTATGCCGATCCATACCGAAGCAGTGGCATTTATTAAAGCGCGTGAAGAGCTTTTGGGTAGTATATTTTTTCTCGCATCGTGGCACTTTTTTCTTAACGCAGTAGAGCAAAGGGCAACGCGGCACCGTTTCCTTTTTCTTTCGGCAGCAAGTTATTTTCTCTCGTGTCTATCCAAGGAATTTTTACTTATTGGACCGGCGGTAATTATCGGACTTGCGATTATCCAAAATTCGCTTCCTATTGCACAAGCGATCCGTATGACGTTGCCCTATGCAGTCGTTGCCGCCGGGTATTGCGCAATGTGGTGGGTCGGGTTGGGAGGGAAGTTCCCTTTGGAGAATCTGCATTCCTATGCCGTCAATCCGATTGCATACGCAGATATTCCAGTCAGAATCATGACAGCGGTTGCGATCGGCGGGTTATATATCGGTAAAACGATTATCCCGATGGGTCTTTCTGCCACATACCGGTACAATCATTTCCCGTTAGTTGAATCGCTCATTGATGGACGGTTTTGGTTTGGCGTGGCGGCACTTTCGGTGTTGCTTTGGGGTATTGTGTGGAAAAAAGCACGGCACACAGGGTTGTTTACCGGTGCATGGTGGTTTTTGCTGGCGTATTTCCCGTTTTCCAAATTTATATTTACAGGAGGAGAATATATCGCTGAGCGGTGGGTATATATGCCTTCAATGGGGATAACGGTGTTCATGGCGGTGCTACTAGATCGGGTCGTCGCTTCTCGGCGGATTGCCGCCGCAGTAGTGGTTGTCATCATCGTGGTATACGGTTTTTTGACGGTGCAACGGAATGCAGTGTGGCAAACGCCCGAATCGTTATATAACAGCATGATCCGGTCCGCGCCGAATAGTGTATTCGGATATGTGTGGCTTGCGAGGTTATATCTCTCACAGGGTAAGGTCAATCAGGCAGAGCCGTACGTGGTGAAAGCAGTATCAATTTACCCCGCGCACCATCAGGTGCAGGCGGTGTATGCTGCTGTGTTACTCCGGAAAAAGCAGTATGATCTGGCGGAAAAAGCAATCCTAAAGGCAATTAATCTGAAGCCGGAATCATCATCGTATTATTTTTATGCCGTTATTCTGACCCGGTCAGGAAGATATGCGGAAAGTCAGCAGATTATCAACGAATACCTTGAAAAACGCAGACAGCGGGCAGACGTAAAGTTTTTATCCGCAGTTAATTATTGGCGGTTAGGAGACCACGACAAAGCGCGCGAGTTTTTCGATTGGTCCTCAACACTTTCTGAGGAAGAAAAACGGTATGCGATTGAAACATATTAACGTGATGTTGGTGTTGCTTGCGGCGGCATACTTTATAGTAGGTATCCGTCTTGCGGGGGATTACGGGCTCGGATGGGACGAGCCAGTTTCCCGTCTTAATGGGATAATTACGTACCGTTTCGTCACAGAAGGCGATCAGGCACTCATTGGATTCAGAGACCGGTTTTACGGTCCGGCATTTGAAGTTGTCATGTACGTTTTCGAAAAAACAACAGGTACAGCTGATCCGTATGCGATATTTGCGTTGCGGCACACGGCAACGTTTATCCTGTTTTTCATTTCGGTTATTTGCATGTATTTGTTGGCAGCGGGAATATTTGGTGGGTGGGGATGGGGGGTTGCAGGCGCCTTGCTTTTGGTGTTGCATCCAAGGATATTTGCCGAGAGTTTTTATAATTCCAAAGATATCGCATTTTTGGCAAGCTGGATTATCGCAGTTTTTTTTGGATACCGGTATTATATAAAATCCACAGTCTGCCGCGCTGTTTGTTTCGGATTAGCGGCGGCGTTTGCCACCGACATACGGGTTGTGGGTATATTCCTTCATAGTATCGGTATTGCGGTTGGTATGCGGATTTTTACGCGAAAAAAACGCGGAGCCATCGGGTCATTTATCGTATACGTGACCATTTCTCTCGCATTCACTCTGTTATGGTGGCCGGCGTTGTGGAACAGCCCTTTTTTCCGTTTTATAGAAGCAGTCAGGTTTATGACCACATTTGATGCATATGAAAAAGATGTGTTGTATTTGGGTGCGTTTCTTTCGCCGAAGGATGTCCCATGGCATTATTTGCCGGTATGGATAGGGATCACCACCCCCGTAAGCATTATTTTATTTTGGATGGTCGGAGCCTGGCGGTTGATAGCGGAAAAACGTAATTTCTGGAAGATATTTTTTATTACGTGGCCGGCCGGGGTGATTGTGCTAGCTGTGCTTTTCCGCCCTGCGCTGTATGACGGATGGCGCCAGTTTTATTTCATATATCCCGCTATGGTTATGACTGCGCTTTTCGGATTGCAGTGGTTGCTCAGGTTTCCACGGATTATCCGAGTTATTGTCGTTGCAATAATGGTGGTGAATATCGGAGTTGCTGCGTTGTTTATCGTACGGAACCATCCCCATCAATATGTCTATTTTAACGAGCTTGTTGGCGGTGTGAGGGGGGCCGAAGCACGGTTTGATCTGGATTATTGGGGTGTTTCGTACCGGCGGGGTTTGGAACATATTGCTACCATTGATCAGCGGCAGGATATTAATGTGTTTTTTGCATTTGGTATCGGCGCGCATGCAGATGTACTGAAAAAACAGTATCGCCGTTTTATACCGGTGGACCATTTGGATGAAGCTGATTATATCCTCTCGAATTTCCGGTGGCAGAAGCAGAAGCCGCCTTTCCCGAAGATATATGAGGTGAAGGTAGACGGAGTGCCTATTATGGGCGTATACACCAATTTGTTGAAATAGCCATAGTATTGCAAACCGGTGTATCAGAAGGGTAAGATGATACCACTATGAAGAAATTGCTCCACATTGGGAAAAAGGCGTTGGTACCCGGTTTTATAATTATCGCGTTGGGAATCGCAATTATTCCATCATTATATTTTTATTCCAAATATCAGGAAACGAAGAGTCAATTAAGCCGTACACCCGCAGGCCAGAAGGAAGAAACCGCAAAAATAGTGGCATTGGTGGCAAAATTACTCGTGCTTCCCGCTGGCGAAGAACCAACGCTCGCTTCGGTAACAGATAAGGAAAAACTGAAAGACCAGCCCTTTTTTGCCAAAGCGGAAAACGGCGACAAGGTACTTATTTATACAGAAGCAAAAAAAGCTATTTTATACCGCCCTTCCCAGCACATTATCATAGAGGTCGCCGCAGTGAATTTGGGTACGCCCTCCGCAACGGTTGCCGATAAAACGGCAGATAAAAAAGCTCCGTCTACCTTTGTGTTGTATAACGGCACTGATGTTAGCGGGTTTACAAAAACATATGAGGCAACCCTAAAAGCATCGGTGGTATCTGCAGTTATTGTCGACCGCGACAATGCGGCGAAACGGGATTATGAGAAAAGCCTTATCGTCGACCTCACCGGAGCAAATAGTACGACGGTTACTGAATTGGCAAAAATGCTGGGGCTGGAGGTGAGTACGCTTCCTGCCGGGGAAATTAAGCCAGCGGGGGCGGATTTTCTCATTATTCTAGGCGAAGATAAAATGTAGTATACTCACTTTATTATGGACAAACGGCCGGTTATCGTCGCATTCATTATTCTCATTTTCCTCGCTATTGGCGGATCAGGGGCGGGGATATATTACTACTCCGAATATCAGAAACTTGCCCAGAGGTTCAACAATCCCCAGGTGGAAGTAAAAGATATTCTCGCTAAGGTCGGTAAGCTCATGGAGCTTCCTGAAGGTGAAGAGCCTACTGTCGCCACCGTGCAGGATGCGGAACAGATTAGGAGCCAACCGTTTTTTGCCAAGGCGCAAAACGGACAGCGGGTTATTTTGTACACCAACGCGCGGATCGCCATTCTTTTTGACGAAAAGGCAAATAAAATTATCAATGTGGGAGCAGTGAACGTCGGCACTCCGTCTGCGACCATACCAGAAGTTACGCCGGAACCCTAAAATACCCCGTCTTCTACTTGGAATTTAGCCGTAAGTAGGCTACAATCATACTCATCCGGGTAGTAGAATTTCGACACGCTTTGCGTTTGTTGCTGTCGAATGGGTGCCTGGACATATAATAAAAAGATTACAAGGAAAGGATACTGAAATTAAGATCGCGTAAGAAGCAACGGTCGAAATTTCACAACCCGGTATGAACAACTTTCACGATCAGAAGCTATGGCAGGATGCATTTGTGGTGCTCATGGAGATCCATGACATATTTGACGATATGCGAGAGGGCGCGAGCGAAGAAATGGTAGAGGATGTCATCGGATCCGCAACCAATGTGACCGCCAAGATCGCCGATGGGCTTTCACGCGCTGACCGCAGGTTCGGGCGTCAGGTATTGTTAGACGCAATCGGTATGGTTGCTATGGTGCGTACGCATCTTGCGGTAGCCTGGGGGCGTGGGCTGGTTTCTGACGAGCAGTTCCGCTCCATGGATGACAAATACGCGACCCTTTCGGAAAATCTTCAGCGCAGCCGCTAAGGTATCGGAGTTTTTATTTTGCCCTCTTTACAACAGTTTGAAGTCTACGGTAGCCTAGCGATATGGCACAAATAGATGTTATCCCTGCTGTCGTGGAATCTGATTGGGACGCGTTGGAGCAGAAAGTCGCGTTGGTTGCCCCTTTTGCACCGTGGGTGCATATCAATATTTCTGACGGGAGCATCGGTGCGTCAGAAACATTTTCTGATATAGCAAAATTGTCGGAATTAACCGCAAGATACCCGGGGGTATCTTTTGAGGCACACTTGCTGGTCGCAAATCCGGAAAAATACGTGCGCCCGCTTGCTGACGGCGGATTTACCCGTATTATCGCCCACATAGAAAGCAATGATCCCCGGCGGTTTCTCGATGAAGCGAAATATGACGAAGTGGAAGTTGGCATGGCACTTGATGGCGCCACAGAAATTGATCAGGTAGAGCCATTTTTGGAAGAGATAGACTTTGTGGTAGTGATGACTGCGGAGGCAGGTGCTTCCGGCGGCACATTTTTGCCTGAAACAGTAGAGAAAATTAAACTTATCCGCCAGAATTTTCCGGATTTACCTATTGAAGCGGTCGGCGGTATTACCGATGCGAGCGTGAAGGCAGTAAAAGACGCGGGAGCGACGAGAATTGTTGCCACTGACTATATTTTCAAAGACCCGCAACACGTAGCAGAGGCAATAGAGACGCTGAAAAATACCTGATTACTCCGCAGTGCCGGATGTTCCCTTGGTGTTACCAGTAACGATAGCGATGGCGTGTGACGTGCCGATGCGGGCAACCCCGGCGTCAATGAATTTTTGGGCTTTCTGTTGGGTATCGATGCCGCCAGCAACTTTTATTTTCATATCGGGTACTGATTCTTTTATAGTCACGACATCTTCAGGCGACGGACCGCGTGGTCCCATACCGGAGCCTATTTTGACAAAGTCGGCGCCGCTCTGCTGGATAAACTGCGCCACCTCCTGCATGGCTTCTTTTTTGTTGGGGAGTGCGTCAAAGTAGCCGGGATCGAGGATAAATTTAACGACCACCGGTTTGCCGAAAATGCGCGCGGATTCAACAACATCTGCCATGTCTTTGAGAAATCCCTGTTTGTCGCCCGACAAATACAATCCGAGGTTGGGGACGACGTCCAGTTCATCTGCGCCATCACTGACCGCACGGTTGGCAGCTGCCATTTTGACGCTTGTCGCGTCACCACCCAGCGGAAATGAGATAACGCATCCCACTTTGGCGCGGGTTCCGACGAGAGATTTGGCGAGCGGGACGTAAACCGGATTTATAAACGCGGTATGAAAACCATATTCGACTACCTGTGCACAGAGGGTGCGTATATCATCAGGTGTGGCGTCGGCGTGGTGATTAGCAAAATCGAGGGTATGGGCAGGGATTGGCATAGAAATAGTATACACGAGTGAGGGAGAGAGATGTACCCGGGATTATTTAAACAGCACTTCAGATTGCTGGGCTCTTCGCGCTCTTCTACTGGTGCGACGCGTTGTGACGACTTTTTCTTCGAGATCCAGTGAACGCCGTAGAAGGTCAACTTGGTTTTGTGGTGAATAGTTCCATCGTCTCATTTGCCTTTCAACTTTCGTTGCTTCATTAGAGGGAAGAATGACAAACGTATATGCCCGTTGATGGTGTTCATGTACCCGGGCTTTCGGATTTACTGCTTTTACTGCCTCTTGTAACGCGTTTGCTTCTGAACCACGGAGACCGTGAAACGTAGCATATCCGGTAATGACTTCGTGGTCTTCGGTAACACTTGGTTCCCGCTTGTACGCCCGTGCATGCTGCATCCAGGGGGGAGTTTCGTCTGGCATAAGACCAGATTTGGCGACGTTTCCTTTTCTTCTACCCGTTTCACGCATACAAAACAGTGTGGCAGGATCTATGAGAGGATACGCAAAAATTATCACATGGTCTCTCATCCGTCAATATACAGATATTGTTTGGTTGAGAAAAAAGGTTGTTTGGCATACCCTAGAGAAGTATGCAATATAGATATGTTTGTGTTGCGGGCACCTTTGATGGGTTGCATGTCGGTCATGAAGCTTTGCTGAAGCGCGCCTTTGCGGAAGGAGAGCGCGTGCTCATCGGTCTGACATCAGATATTTTTGTATCGCAGTGGAAAAAAACGACATCAATGCCAGTTTCGGCATATGAGTCCCGTAAAAAAGCGCTGACGCAGTGGATTGAGGCACATACATGGCTCGATAGGGCAACGATTGTGCCGATAGACGATCCATATGGCCCCGCGGTATCTGACGCACAATTAGACGCGCTGATTGTGTCCGAAGAGTCTTATGAAAGGGGACGAGCGGTCAATACGCGCCGGGCAGCCTTGGGTATCCCTGATCTTGCCCTGATTGTGGTGCCTCTGGTACAGGCGGAAGATAAAAAACCAGTGTCAGCGAGCCGGGTGAGGGAAGGCGAAATCGACCGAACCGGCAAGTTAATAATGCCCGATTTCCTGAGAGATGAGCTCGCGCAGCCGTTAGGTAAGGTCCTGATGGGTCAGGAAGTGCGTGAATCATTTGTCCGCCATCTGACGGACCAGATTATTTCAGTCGGAGATTTAACGACCAAGACATTGTTGGATGCAGGCATTACTCCGCAGCTTATGATTATCGATAACAAAGTAAACAGGAAAGTGTTTACTGATTTGGCGCCCATAATTGCCGAGAGGGATTTTCCACGCACGCTTGTAAAAAGCGGCCCCGGATTTATGAGCAGCGAGGCTATCAATGCGATCAACGTGAGTCTTCAGAATCCGTCCCTCGGTGTGCGCGTGATAGAAGTTGAAGGAGAGGAGGATCTCTTGGTCATCCCAGCTATTCTGGCAGCTCCGATAGGCTCCGTATTGTATTACGGTCAGCCAGATGCGGGTCTTGTGGAAGTGTTGATAGACAAAAGAAGTAAGGCAAGAGCCGGGGTGATTATCGGACAATTTACGTAGTATACTAGAGGTGTATGGCGAAATATATTCCCGATATTGGAAGCCGCAGATGGGTGATTATCGCTCCCGGAAGATCAACCCGGCCTGATCAGGCCGAGAAAAAGCCTGTGAGCACCCCCACCTGCCCATTTTGTGAAGGTAATGAAGCGGCAACGCCCCCGGAGGTATATCGGATAGGGACGGGAGAAAAAGATAAACCGGGTTGGCAAGTGCGTGTCGTGCCTAATAAATATCCTATTACGGATATGCACGAAGTGATTATTCATAGCACGGATAATGAGAAAGACATTGAAGATTTACCTTTAGATCAGGTGACGCGTATACTCATCGCATACCGCGATCGGTATCGGGCGCATGACAACGATGGTCAGGTGCTTATTTTTTGTAATCATGGATTTGCGGCGGGTGCTAGTCTCAGGCACCCTCATTCCCAATTAGTGGTTGTGCCCCGGCAGATCAATCTTGATGCAGTGTCCCGTGAGCCCGTCGCCAACGTCGTTGAAGACAACACCTTTTATATCACGTATTGCCCTGATTTTTCCCAATGGCCATTTGAAGTATGGATCGCGCCAAATCCGCCAGCTGGCGGTGAGAATGGAAAGTTCAGCTCGGTTCCTGACAGCCAGCTTGCCGATCTTTCCCAAGTGTTGCAGTCAGCGCTCCGGCGCATCAGAAAAGCCCAGGATGACGGATACATCCGCTCAGTCCACGAGGCTGGTTCATTTGTCTACAATTACTACATCTACCACGGAGAAAATTGGTTTATCCGTATCACTCCGCGATTTGTTCACCGCGCTGGATTTGAGTTGGGAACCGGGTTGAATGTGAACGTCACCGATCCTACTGAAGCCGCTAGGATACTCCGGGAAATACAAATTTAGATTGCACCCTTTTGTTGTTGCCCAAGGAGCCATAGGACGGCTTCCTTTTTGTACCGTCTGTCGCCGCGGGAGTTGATGCGGATAGCCGGCAACTTGCCTCGTTTGCCCCAGCGTTTGATGGTAAGGGGAGAGACACGCAAAATTTTTGCTACTTCACGTACCGTTAATAAATCTGGCCATTCATCACCTAGTGACATATACAACTCCTTCTGAGCAGGCTTGTCTCGCCGAAGGCGGAAGACATTATCTTTGTCGATCACAACAGTACACGAGAAGATCAAACCTTGTCAATAGGGAGTCGCACAATTTAGAGTAAATGTTATTCATTGTGGATAAGTTGAGGGTTATAAATTAATTGTACGACATATATTTTCATCATTTCTTTGCCCGCTCAAAGAAATGATTGTAGAAAGAGCGCCGCCGTGAAGGTTTTCCTTATTTTCTAACTTCGGGCAATACGGCGGAGCCTCCCCGCATCAGACATGTAACGGAGCGGGGTTTCCGCACGCTTGCCACTCTGTAAGAAAATTACGGAAAACACTTCAATGCGGAGCACTCTACTGTGATTTTCCTTATTACTGAAGCTTTTTAAGGGACGCGATCATTGCGTCCACTTCCGCAAGAAGTGCGGGATCGGGATTGAGTGCGGTCGTCAGGCTCATGTGTCCGAATACCGTGGGCTGCCCATAGCTCTCGGAGCCTTTTTGGCACATCGTATAGCCTTTGGTTGCGCCATTATTTATGTTTGTGGTGCTGCGCCGGAGTACAACATTGTCTGCCGTGGTGATGGTAACAAAGCTGTCGTACGTGGAGCTCGGCCCTTCAAAGTCTGCGTCACCCGCATAGAGACACATGGCGCCACCGGTTGCCGCCTGGAAAATTTTGAGCTGCGTAGTTCCTTTGGTCAGGGTCAAGGTGTCTACCCATGTGCCTTCGTTTGTAGTGGTGTGGTTTGGTGTCCAGCTCTGTGGCACAGTTATCTGATATTTGGTAAAGCTCAGTCCTGATTCAGGGCCTACACCAGCGGTCACTATGGTGGTTTTTGCGGCTTCCGGTTTACGTTCCGGCATAAGCCCGGGATCAGTGGTGGGTTCGACGGTGGGAGCGGCAGTGGTCGACGCGGCACCGGATTGTGGCGATGGTGCGGTGGTGCGGCCAAGCGAGTAGGCACCATAGGCAACACCACCTACTATTGCTGCAATTAACACAAATTTTCCAAAAAAGGAGAAGAATTTATCCATTAGAGGCTATTGTTGCAGGTTGATTATATGTTGTCAAACAATCTTACGTGCACAAAAAACCCCGCCATAGGCGGGGCTCTTTGTGAATAATAAGAAATTCTTATTTAAGTTCGACCCCGCACAGTGCGGGATTTCGAATTTGAGACTCTTATTTGAGCTCAACTTTTGCGCCAGCGGCTTCAAGCTTTTTCTTTGCTTCTTCGGCTGCTGATTTGGCGGCTCCCGTAACCACTTCTTTTGGAGCGGATTCGACGAGCGTCTTTGCTTCCTGGAGGCCCAAGGTCGGGACGAGTTCGCGGACTGCTTTAATAACCCCGATCTTGTTTGCTCCTGCTTCCGTCAGAACGACGTTGAAAACGGTCTGTTCTTCTTTGGGTTCGCCTGCATCAGCTGATGCGGCTGCTCCACCTGCAACAGCCACTGGGGCTGCGGTGACACCAAATTTCTCCTCAAGTGCTTTGACGAGGTCAGAAAGTTCCAATACAGTCATTTCTTCGACGGCTTGCATGATTTCATCTTTAGATAGTTTTGCCATAGTATAGTGTCACCTCCTTTAGAAACAGTTAATGAATACAATGAATTTACTGTTTCTTAAGTCCGCCTGCAATCGCTCTTCGAGCCGCGCTACGAATAGTAGGTAAGGCGAGAAGTAAGATGCGGTGGACAAATCCATTTATGCTGTCTTCTTTCCTTTCACGGCGTTTAGCGCCCAGACAAGCTTATTCATATTCCACTGTAGTGCATAGTGCAGGCTCTGGATCGGCGCATTGAGCTGGCCCACTAATTTGCCCAAAAGTACTTCACGGTTCGGCAAGGTTGCGAGCTTGATGACCTCGGCGTCACTCATCACAGTCGTTCCCATGAGTCCTGCTTTGGTTTTACCAATGCCGACCGCTTTAAAGAACTTCAACAGTTCCTTAAGCGGCGCGACTTCGTCTTCATAGGCGAAAAGTACGGCCGTTTCATTGTTTAATGTTTCTTTCATGGACTCGGCGCGGTCACCCAACGCACGGAGAATGAAGCGGTTTTTAGCGACGGCAAATTCACCGCCGGTTTTTTTCAGATTGCGGCGAAGCTCTTCGAGCTGTTTGTGTTTGATGCCGCGGTAATCCGCAAGCACCATGACTTTGGCGCGGTTAACCTTTTCGGCAAGCGCGTTTACTGTGTCAATCTTTTTTTGTGTTGCCATAAATATTACCTCCTCAGATAAAACAAAACCCGCCTAAAGCGGGGAACACGAGGCAATAATGCGCCTCAACAATTCTCCCTCGGCGAGATTTCTATCCTTTCGGAATACTCGCGGTCTTTAGGATATGATAAGTATATACTATTTTAAAGAAATCCACAAGCGCGATTGTCGCAAAGTGCTGCTTGAGCATTCGAGTTATTTTCCGGTTTTCTGTTGTAGGTGTTGTCTTCGCCTGAGTCGGGCGATTAACTTACCCACGATAGGAAGCTCTTGGGCGTCAAACTTTGCCTTCGCTGCTTCGACGTACAGATCTGCAAGCATTTCAGCCTGATCTTCGTTCACCTTCGTCCTGGTGGCACCACGTTCCGAAGGAATTCTTTTGATAGCAGCCTGCATTGCGCGGACATTTTTCGCTGTAACGTCAGCGCCCTGTTTCATGACAGAAAATCGTCGTCGTAGCGGCCGTTTGGACTTTTCAGTTTTTCTTATCATGGCTCCGGTTGGCGTACCTTCTTGTCTAAAAATGAGTAGATCATCATTTGATTCTGTAGGCATATATGCACCTCCTTATGTATTTTATATATCCCGTAATCGGTTGTACAATATGATTTTTTTGTAAACACACTCCACAATTTCAAAACACTTAGGTGAATTACATTATGCTATTCCGTCCACATGGTGACTCCACCCGAGAAATCATCGGTAAAGTGCGTCACTGCGTTTTCCCGTCCTCTTTCTATGTGATGAAACGAAGGCTCACCTTTTTTGAGATACATTCCCCGGTGATAACCCGTCCTATGGGATTCTACTTTCGGGAAGACCATGACACCGTTTACTTCGATACTTGCCGTACCGCCATTGGGGATAACGACAACGCCATTTTTGAGCCGTGATCCTTCTATCCACGGGGTGAGACAGCGTCTGCGGCCGACCAGCGTTGTTACGCCATTGGCTATTTCGGGGTCCTGCATGAGGCTAAGGTGGGTAAATCCACGACCGGATTCCACTTCTTTAACGCGGATAGAAGTACCTGCTGCTGGAGCAATAAATATGCGCGCCATAGGAGAGTTTATAAGGAAACTTTGACTCCCGGACCCATGGTAGAAGACAGGGATACTTTCGCAACTTTACTGCCGATGGCAGTAAGTACTGCTTTGACGTTATCGGCGATATCTTTGTCCGGGAAGCTCACTTTCGCAATACCCATATGGATAATGGGGTTACCCGGTTCGGTTTTGATATTTACTTGTCCGCTTCGTAGTTCATTTGCCCGTTTTTCAGGATCAGGGCTCACCGTGCCGGTTTTGGGATTTGGCATAAGGCCGCGCGGTCCCAGGACGCGGGCAACTTTGGCGAGTTTACTCATCATCTGCGGGTGGGCAACCAATATGTCGAAGTTGATTTTACCTGCTTCGACCTCTGCAAGAACTTTGTCGTCAGCAATAGCAACGCGCACTTCTTTTCCCGTGCCATGCGGAAGCGAGACACTGGTGCGAAAATCCTTTTTTTCTCCTAATGAAAGGGGATTTAAATTAATATGAAGTTCTACCGTGCCGTCGAATTTGGTCAGACTGGTTTTTTTGACCAGACTGATGGCGTCAGCCAGAGGATATAGCTTGGTTTTGTCCACCATGCTCATCACTTCCTGGTAACGCTTGGAACGCACTTTTACTTTTATTTTTTTCTTTTTGGCGGCCTTTTTTTTGGATTCTTCCGGGGTTTCGCCGGACTCGACTTCATCGATAAGTTTTTTGAATTCCGGTTTGATATCAGTGCCCTCAACGAGAACGGTGCGTTCGCCGCCTTTCATGCCCACGCCTTCGACCTTGGCTTTTTTACTCGCCTTTGTTTGGCGTCTGGCTTCCGCTTTGCGCTTTGCTTCATTTTCTGCTGCCTCGTCTCCGAGGGTGACTGCTCGTATTTTTCCCATAAGAATTTCGTCTGGCTCTGAAACGCGAAAGTTCTTCTTTCGCGGTTTCTGAGCACTAATAAATAATTTTTAACTCATTGGACGGAAGATAGGGCCTCTCAGAGGTCGTATCTTCATTCCACTGAAATACCCATTGATCGGGCTGTACCAGCCACGACTTTCATGGCTGCTTCAATATTGTCGGTGTTTAAATCACCGAGTTTGTCTTTGGCGATTTGCTCTACTTGTGCCTTCGTGAGTTTGCCAGCTGTTTCCCTGCCTGCTTTACCGCCGCCTTTATCCAGCCCCAACGTTTTTTTGATCATGGCGGCAACAGGCGGAAGCTTTGTGACAAACGTGAACGTCCGGTCGTCAAATACGGTGATAACAGCAGGGATAATTTGTCCATCCAGCTTGGCGGTGCGTTCGTTGTATGCCTTCACGAACTCCATGATGGCAAGACCGTGCTGACCCAACGCCGGTCCCACTGGGGGAGCTGCCGTTGCTTTTCCTGCGGGTAAATTAAGTTTTAAGACTGTTTTAACTTTTTTGGCTGGCATAGATAAACGGGGAAACGGTAAGGAAGCAAAAAGAAGTTACTTTCTGTTCGAAACCGTTCCGGTTTCTCCCTCAGTCCGCCAGCTGGCGGAGCGAGGTTTCATATTTATACCAGAAAGCAATACGAAAAACAAGACGCGCGACGTTTCGGGCGCATCAACTTCACTCTTGCGTCCAGCTAAATTTTGCGGCATGATGGATTGGTACTGATCTTATGGCAAAAAAGAAGTTATCCATACGTAAGTCGTCAAAAAGAAGTGCTTCTTCCCGGAGTACATCGCGGCGTAATAAGGCGCGTTGGATAGAGCCGCGGACGATTTTTTTTCTGTTGCTGCTGCTTGCTGGTATTATTGTGACAGTTATCGCTTCTATTCAGTCTACCCGCCCTTTTAATTTTGCCGCTTGTTCAGAGAATTGCACCGGTGTGCAGCAGAACGGCTATTGGATGATTACCAATTGTACTGGCACAAATGATACTGACGGTGAGCAATCATATTGTAATTACGCTGGTCGGGTCGAGCAGTGCGGTGGTGCAAGTTATTGTTGTCCAAGTTCGGGCGCGCAGTGGACATCAAATATGAGTGCTTGTAACCCCCCAACATCGACGCCGACGAGAACGCCGACGCCTACAAAAACTCCTACTCCAACGAAAACTCCCACACCGACAAAGACGCCGACACCTAATCCTACGAGCACACCTCAGCCCACCAATACACCAAGGCCGACGTCAACCCCAAGGCCAGCGAGTACGCTCCGGCCGACATCTACCGTGCGCCCAACAATTACGCCGACACCAACAAAAGCACCGACACTTGCCGAAGCATGCGGCAAGTCCTGCGTTACGGACGCGGATTGCCAGTTGGGCTTAACCTGCACTACCGTATTTGCGACCCTGCGGGCGTGCCGGAACAGACAGTGTACCGATAAGACAGCATGTTTGTGTGACGATAGTAGTGGTTCATTTTTCTTTGCGACCCCGACGCCCGGACCGGGAGGTATTGCGCTTAGGAGTTTGCCGTTGACGGTCGGAGGATTTACGGACAAGAAAGGGCAAACAGGGCAAACCCCATCCTTAAGCGGTGTGTCGGAGCCGGACGCGAAAATTACCATCACGGTATATCCGGATGGTGTCGGTGGCGAGGTATACGCGGATAAAACCGGTAAGTGGACCTATAAATTTAGCAAAAAATTAACCGCCGGTCCTAAAACTATCCTTGTCGTCGCGACGAAACCGGATGGTCAGGCACAAGTAAGTAAACAATTTACGGTCGTGGGCGGGGGTGGCGGCAACCCGTTTGGCATCATTCTACTCGTGATGATTCTTGCTGCAGTCGGCTTTGGCGCGTACGTCTACGTAAAATCAAACCAATAATCCGGACAAATTTTTCCATCCCGCTTGTGTCACGGGCGTATAATAGGAAAAAGTATGAGCGGCAAGGTTACCCCTTTTCCTAATGGTTCGATGCATGGCGCCGAAATCGGCACGTTTACCTGTTCAGCGGGAAAGGAGCGGACATTACATCAGGTGACCTTGCATACGGTAATTATTGCGTCAGATTCGCTTTTGACTGCTGATGGTGATGAACGGGATAGCAGAGCGATGCAGACAGTAAATTTTGTTGATCCCCAGGAGCTTGGCGGCATGAAGCTCAACAGACGATGCCGTGATTGCACCCTTGCGGTATGGCAAACGTGCAGATTGCCCCGGAGGCGGGCAGAGCGTACCCGACGCCGTATACGGCGCGAAAGGCATGAGTCCGTGGTGTTTAAATAGCGCTTAATTTCCCCTTACGCAGTACTGGTATGGTAAAGCACAGCGCGAGGAAACCGGTAACCGAAGCGGTCAGGCGGAGTGCCATATCCTGGTTTATCCTGGCGAGCACAAGAAAGATGATGAGCGCGCTTACTCTTCCCATATTGATAAACCATTCACGGTCAATGATGAGCCGGTAATGCGTGGTATGGGACCGCTTCACTTCGTCGTCCTGCATGTCCATGATGACTGGTTCGTTTGCTATCCAGACGAGGCTATCAGAGAGGCTTGAGATCAACAAATACCAGATAACCGAAAAGGTGGAAAATCCCGCAATGAGCGGAGCGCCCGCGAGGATAAAGCATAATAAGACGCCCGTAAACACCCAGAAGTATTGCGATTGGCGGTATTTCCTTCCGAGGATATAACTTACCACGGCGGTGAGCATGGCAGTAATGCTGGTTACCGTGCCAAGTACGCCTTCATTTCCCAGTGACTGAAGAACAAGGACGGTAGGGAGGATGTATATGGCGGAATCGACACAGCCTATGGCGACAGACAGAAGGCGAGCTTTCTGCCAGATAGGTGAGAGCGCGCGTGCATGTTTTTCGCGTAATTCTGGAGGGGAAAACGACCCTTTGCGGATGATAAGTCCTGCAATCAGCAGTAAGCTAAATCCGGTGATCACCAATATTTCATAACCGGTATGTGTCAGGACGATAAACCATCCCGCGAGCACAGGGATGACAATCGACGCAATGGTAGAGAGTGAAAACTGTAATCCGGTAAAGTAGCTGCGGAATGCGCTTTCCGTATGACGTAACGTAAGGAAATTGCGGTTCGCCCAGTAAATGCCGTTACCAAAACCATACAGAAATCCATAATAGAGGTACGTAACGGGCGTATCAGGTTGGTAAAATACCACCATAATCGCGGAAAGCCCGGTAAGCACCGTGCCGATTGCGTAGAGCGTGTTCATGCGGATACGCGAAAGTAGCCATCTGTTGAAAATAAACACGACCGGTAAAGCGAGGAAATTACCGATGTAATAAAGTATGAGGAGTGTTACGTTGTTATTTGTTTGCCAGATATACGCTCCGGTAAACACACCGATGAGCGGGTAAGCGGCGCTGCGCAGGAAATACGATAGAGATAACAGCCTCGCTGTTTCCGGCATGGCACGGAAATGGCTTGTTTCGCGGTTCCATCGGGCAATGATGGCGGCTATCATGGGTTCCTTTAGAGTTTGGCGATTTGGAGGAAGTCGAGTTCTACGGGAGTTTCCCGGCCGAAAATAGATACCAATACTTTTACTTTGCCTTTTTCTTCGTCGATAGATTCGATGCTTCCCAAAAAGTCCGCAAACGGACCGTCCACGATTTTCACGGCTTCAGATACGGAGAAGCTTGCCTTGTATTTGGGTGCTTCCATAGCCATAAACTTGCGGATTGCATCTACTTCACGATCGGAGATGGGTGTCGGCTTATTGCCGGCTCCCACGAACGCGGTTACTCCCTGTGTGGTGCGGACGGCAAGCCAGCTATCGTCATCTAAGATCATTTTGACGAGGATGTATCCCGGGAAAATCTTTTCTTTGATTTCTTCTTTTTTGCCGTGGCTTACTTTCACGATGTTTCTCGTGGGAACCACAATTTCAAATATTTTGTGGGTGAGTTTTTGTGTTTCAATGCGTTGCTTCAGGTTTGCGGCGACTTTGTTTTCGTGTCCTGAGTAGGTGTGGACGACGTACCAGCGTCCGGCTGAGCTGTCGACGGCTGGCTTTTCTTCGATGACCGGCATTGCTGCTGCGGGTGTTTCGACTTTGACTGTTGCTTCTTCTGTTTTTTGGTCGTTCATAGGTTATTTAAATAACATGGTTGTTATATTGACAAATAGTATGTCTAAGCCTCCGACAAACAATCCGACCGCCACCGATATGATGATAACGGCGAGTGTTAACTTAACTGTTTCCTGTCTGGTCGGCCAGGTTACTTTCCGTAGTTCCGTCGCTACCTCAGAAAAAAATTTCGTTGGCGCAGTCGTCGGTATGCTCGGTGACTTCGGTTTTTCCATAGTGTCGACCTAACAAAAGCCCCCTCCCCGGGGACAAGAGATACTATACCAAAAATAGAAACACTTGTAAATGGCAGATGAGCTGGGCAGTTTCATGGTTGGTGATGTTACGGACACGATCCTTTGGGCCACGATGGGAGCGATCCGCCGCCTAGTTGTGAGTAGATGCTCTGTATTTCTGCAGTATAGCTATCTACATCTGATTTTTCGGTGGTGCTCAGTTCGCCATAGCATTTGTATGGCCCGTTGGCTCCTCCGGTAAGGCCGAGGTAATAAACAGAGAAAAAGTCCTGGATAGTGTGTGGGCACGCGTAATCAAGGAGCAGGAAGCGATCAAGCTGTGCGCTAAAGTTTTCTGCAATACTGGTGATATTGATACCGAAATCCTGGACAGGAACACCTCCGGTAAACTGCTGTCCGCATACATAATTACTCGCGGCAGACTCATGGAGCCACATGGTGAGCGCAAATAGTGGGTCCACACAGGCTTTGCGTGCTCTATCGATGACGTCGTTATGACAGAGCTCCCATGCGTTTTCTGTTTTACAGGCATCAGCATATATCCCGTTGTCTGCATAATCCTGACCTGCTGCATTTAATTCAGCAGAAGCCAGCTCGGGGAGATCGGTGCGGCAGTTCCATCCACCCGCAGAAGGGGATGCTTCAAGTGGTAAACACCGGTCGATAATCTTTACTTTGCCGCCGAGTGTCAGATCCTCTTGTATGTTTTTTTCTGGGGTATAGGGTGACACAGAGCAACCGGCTCCTTTCATACCATATTCCGATTGGTTGAAGCCGTCATAAGACTTTTTAATGGGTTTTTGAGGAAAGTTCAATATTTTGATCTTATATGGTTGGAGTGAAGCAGCGAGCACTTTCTCTTGTTGGTGGAATGAAAAAAGGAAATTTGTCCATCCGCCGGTTATGTCGGTCTTGCTGCTGTCATCGCTCGTTTCGTTACCAGGGCACCAATAGTCGTTGCACATGAAGTTAAACCAGGGCTGTTTTTGATTCATGGTGAGGATGACATCGTCCTTGTGCGGCTCAGTTTCCGGTTCCTCTACGAGGGTAAGGACGCCATCGATAATTTTTTCGACGATCGTCATAATCGTCGTTACTTCATGTCCTTCAGTTTCGGTGCCCGCTCCGAAAGCGGCGAGTTTTTTGGTATCATTTTCTGCTTTTTCCAGTTCAAACCCTAATTCATGTTTTTTACAGTCCTCATTGGGGTTCATGCCAGCGATAACGAGTGAGGGCCGGTTAAAGTCGTGCACGCCTGTGCTGTCATCGGTCGGAAGCAGTTCACGTATACCATATATGCCGTTGAGCCATTGGCCCCACTGAAAATGAGTGGGGGCATTTGGCAAATCCGATGACTTTTCCATGGTCTCGGTGATGAAGCAGTCGGTTTTTTCCGGATGGTTGGAATGCTCGGCGTCAGTCTGAAGAATGGCACCGTAGAGGGCCGTAAGAAACACAGGGTTTTCGGCCTCGTTCCAGTTAATAATTTTGCCCAGATCAACTTTACTTTGCGGTAACGTATATTGACTAATACCTTCCTTAAAATCCGCACCGGGATAAAAATCAGGGACAGCGGTCTGCCGTTCTTTGTTGAAAAACGGAATGATGAAGCCGCTGATATCGAAGCCGAATTTATTACCGAGTACGATGGCAACCGATCCAAATTTGTTTAGTCTGGTCGTATTAAATGCTTTGTCCGAGCTTGCGAGTACCACAGAGTGCGGAACCAGGAGGAATACCGCAAGTAGTAGCGAAATAATCAGCTTAACCTTCATACCTACTCTATATCTTAACAAATTGACAAACATCATCAAAGCGGCATACAATTATAGTCACGCTTAGCAAAAGACCTCAAAGAGACTTTTCTAAGCTTCTTTTTTCTTTATGGCAACAAAGCCTACAAAGATACGAAAAGCAGTTATCCCCGCCGCTGGATTTGGCACGCGGTTTCTTCCTCAGACCAAGGCAATGCCGAAGGAGATGCTCCCTATTGTCGATAAACCGGTTATCCAATACGTGGTGGAGGAATTGGTAGCCTCGGGAATTACGGATATCGTCATTGTGACCGGATGGCACAAGCGGAGTATCGAAGATCATTTCGACTACCCCAATGAATTGTTGCAGACCCTCAAAGAGCAGGGAAAAGAAACGTTGGCCGCTGAAGTAAAGCGCACAGCGGAGCTTGCGAATTTTATCTATATTCGCCAAAAAGGCCCTTATGGCAATGGTACACCGGTATTATGCGCCAAAAACGTGATTGGGGACGAGCCATTTGTCGCGATTTGGGGCGATGAGTTTATTTATTCCAAGCCGCCGCGTGCCAGGCAGTGTATTGACGTGTTTGAAAAATATGGTGATCCGGTGATTTCTGCTATTCAAGTAGCCAAAGAAGATGTGTCACGTTATGGTATTGTGGAGGCTACAAGAGTAGAAGACAGCGTCTACCAGATCAAAAGTCTTATCGAAAAACCAAAGAAAGAAGAAGCGCCGAGTAATTTGGCAGCACACGGCTGTTATGTGCTTACCCCGGATATTTTCCCGATATTGGAAAAATTAGGTCCGGGTAAAAGCGGCGAAGTGTGGTTGACTGATGCCATACGTGAACTTATGAAGTCCCGTCCGGTATATGCGTGCGAGATCAAAGACGGCAGATATTATGATACCGGTAACAAGCTGGAGTACTTAAAAACGGTTGTAGAGTTCGCACTTGAGCACAAGGACTTAAATGGAGATTTCCGTGATTACCTCAAAAGCCTCAAGCTGTAATAGTTAACTATTTACTGTTAACTATTTACTAACCCGTGGGGGCTTCTCCGTAAATAATTACTTTCGTTCCCGGATTATCTGGGTTAGCAGGAGTTGACCATGCCTTTTCGTTGGTTACGACGGGCGTTGCCCAATCGTAGAGCATTTTGGCTTCTTCAGATCGCATATTGATGCATCCGTGTGACATTGGAGTTCCGAAGTTGTCGTGCCAATAGGTGCCATGGAATGAAAAGCCCCGCATCTTTGCTACCTGATCATTGTAAAAGAACATCACCCATGGGACGTTTGGAAGATAATAATAAGTACGAAGCGCTTTGCTGCCGCCACTCATGGTTTGGCTTTTTACTTTGGTCCATATCGTGAATTCACCGGTAGGGGTGCGGCCCCATTTTCCTGTAGACACGGTGAATTCGTAGACTTTCACATTGCCTTCATACGCGTAGACTTTTTGGTTTGTAAGATCAACTTCTATCCGTTTTTCCGCGGTTGGCGTGGTATAGCCAAGGACATGTGCGAGCTGCACCAGACTATTAAGTGATGGAGCCGTGGCGACGGCACCATGAAACTCGGCAGTAGTTTCTTCTTTTGGTTGCGGAAGCTCGGCGCCTGCTATAAGGAGCTGTAGCGACTTACTATCCGCAAGGGGTTCGCCTTCGCGGGCAAGTTGGCTCATGGGGATAGAGATAAATGCCATTGCTCCGGCAAAAAGCGCGATAAGCCCGATAACACTAGGAATATAGGAGCCAGACTTTGTGGTTCCGGTCATACTAGGTAGTGAAATTTCGACCATTGCGTTTTACGCTGGCGAAATTTCATTGTCCTTTCATGCTGCAATTAATTTAATAAAATCTAGGTTATCATTCGATGCGCAATGTGACGAAAGCGTGTCGAAATTCTACTACCTAGCATACTTTACACTATCGTATGTTTTGAGGGGTTTGTCAAAGCCCTTTACCTTTTTTTGCGCGCGCAAAGAAAAGGTGTAAAGAAAGGCGCCGCAGCGAAAGTTTTCCGATATTTCTAGCCTCGTATAATGCGGTGGATCCTCACCGCATCCGCCTGCGCGGAGCGGGTCTCCACACGCGTATGCTTCGGCAAGAAATATATGGAAAACGTTTCGGAGCGGGGGGAAGAGGTACACGTTTCTCTTGATACTTATCGCATGATGTTTGATACTTAGGATATGAAAGTTGCGGTGGCGCGTATTAAAGGGTTGGGGTTTATCCTATGGCAAGCCAGACATATGGCGTATCATGTTATGTTAGGCTTGCTTTGGGCATGGTATTTGCGTGAGAAGTGGGGTGAGTTTAATCCTCGATGGATAATAGCCGCCGTGGTGGGGTCCGTATTGCCGGATATTGATCATATCCATTATTTTTTAAGCTATGGGCGGAAAGACGCGTATACACAGCAGATTTTTACGTTCATCAAAAAACACCAGTGGCGTAGCCTATTTGCCTTTGTAGCAACCGGGCACAAAACAAACACCAGTTTGTCGTACCACAATATTTATGTGGTCATGTTGCTTATCGGCGGGGTAGTGATCGCTTCATTTGTCGACTGGCGGGTGGGAGTGGTGCTGTTTGGCGCTATGGTGTCGCATTATCTTTTCGATATGGCAGACGATATCGTGCAACTTGGGGGAATTAATCCTAATTGGAAGCGGTGGGGGCGGCCAAAAAAATAACACGTCTATTTACCGCGCAAATAATCCTTCGACAACCCCTATTTGGTATCCAAAATACAATCCATACATAATGCTGAGAAATCCGGCGACTACCGTGACAATATGGTCGAAGCGGGCGAACTTTTTGCTCCCCGATATAACCGGAATACCCAAGAGCGTGGTGATAAGCATCATGCCGATGATGGTGCCGATGCCAAAGATGCCTAAATAGATGATAGCTATGCGCTCATCAGTGATGCTACCTAAAACGAGCAGTGCCACTGCGGCTGATCCAGCGAGACCATGGATAATTCCAACGATGAAGGGCCGCACAAGTTGCATAATGCCATGGCTGCTTAGAAATTCAGTAACCGCCTCGTGCGCCTTTGGTTTTTCGTGAAGACCGCTTTCGTGATCGTGGACATGTACATGCATGCGACCATGGTGATGCATGTGGCTGTGGAGATTTGAAAAGCGGTTGATAAGGTGCTTCATCATACCGGTAATATTCAAAAGCCCAAGGACGACAAGGACGATGGCGACAATAAACTCGAAAGTGAGCTGTAATTTTTCCGGTATAGAGAGATGAAAAATAATGATGGCGATACCGACCACAATGATCATGAGGGTGTGTCCGATGCCCCAGGTCACACCCACCATGGCCGCGTGACGTAGTTTCCGCTGTTTGGAGACAATGGTCGTGACTGCGACAACATGGTCAGCGTCTGTGGCGTGCTTGAGCCCCAACAAAAACCCTAACAAGAGAATAGAAAAAGGGGAAACAGCGGGATTCATGGATGGTTATTGTTTGGGGGATGTTTTCCGTTTCGCGATTTTTCCCAAAGTATACATAACTCTTTTGTGGAGGTCGATGTTTTTTATCCGTGCAAAACGGATGGCGGATACGATAATATCTCCCAGTTCCTGTTCATATGTTTCGTCTCTTTGGGCGGCGAGGTTGGTTGGTTTCCGTCCATGTTCGGCTAAATACGCGCGTGCCATTTCGCCGACTTCCTCGACCAGCGTCAGGATAAGTATGGAACCGAATTCCTCCTTGTTTTTGACGTCCTTGTCGGCTTCCTCGAGGATAGTGATGTATTTGCCGAATGGGGATTTGATGACTGGTTTCTTCACGGGATTATTATACCAGGTGCGCGGTCTCACTTGGCAGTACTGAATCGATCATGTCGTGCAGGAGTCCGTCTTTCGCCTCTTCGGGAACCCGGTTTACGGCAGGAAATGTTTCCCACGATCGGGTTACCGCATTGCGGATGTGTCCGACGAGGTGCCGGAGTTGGGGAGTCATGCGATACCCGAGTCTGCCACCGTTTCCGAGGTCGTAATGACCCGCCTGTTTCTGGGCGAGTTCGGAGAGGGTGTGCGGGTTAATGACATGTTGTGCTGCATCGAGCATGGACATGAACTGGTTGCTTTCGTGTTGCCATCGAGGGTCGGTAAGGAAGCGCTCGATCCGCTCCGAATTACCCGGATTTACGACGCCACGGTGCGCGGGGTTTTCGTTCGTCGGGCGATGTACGCCTATATTGCGCATGAAGCCAAGGGCGCCCGTGTATGTCCGTTTGCGTATGCCATTCAGGCCGCGGACGAACGAAAATGGGTAGATGACAAATACGCCCGTATGCTGGTCGTATGCGTAGGCGTTCTGGCGGTGGTCCGGCATGCCATTTTCAAGCAATTTTGTTGCTATCATGCGGAGCTGCTCCCGGCGTGTAGTAGGCACAGCATCGTATTGCCCTTTAACGACAAACGGAATGTGTTTGTTGGCATGGATGACAGTCGTTACCCTGCCAATGTCCTCCAGGTGATCAGGGGATAGCTGTGCCCGCGCGAGATCGTGCATGGACCATGTTCCCGACCTGACTGGCTGGAGCAGTGCATGCCAAATGGGTATGTCCACCATGGGAGCCATGGGCATGGCCATGTTGAGTTTTTTGTAGAGGGTTATTGCCTGTTCAGGGTATCTGACTGTTACAGGCCGCCTCAACGCATCAGTTTTTCTCGTTGGAATAACAGAATTACGCTCAACCATTTGTGAATTTTATCACAATTATAGGCCGTCGTGAAGAGAGGATTTATGGCTTGCCGATGATTTGTATTGTGTTGCCGTCTGGGTCAGAAAACGTGGCAAACCATTTATCAAATGTCGGCGCTTTGAACGGTTCGGCGATAAAAGTGACACCTTTTCCTTTAAGATAGGTAAACGCCTCGCTTACTGAATCGACATTTATATTAAACATGATACGGAGGGGGTCTTTATTTTTCCCCTGTATCTCTGAGTGTTTTCCAGCCCATAACCACGGTCCGTGCCCGCCATCCCTGCGGTCAGGCGCTGGCAGGTGGGTGTCTCCTGGAAATTCCATCAGTATGCCCGTATCGTTTGGATGGTCTAGTTGCTCAATAACGCGAAGATTGAACATATCCTGATACCAGGCGGCGAGTCGTTTATAATCATCACTCCAAAGAAGAATTGTTGAGATTTTTTGAAACATATTGCCCCTTTCCTGGTGTGTAGTATAGCAAAAAACGTACCGGTTTTTATAGTAGCTCGTCGGCAAGTTTTTGGGTCGCAAAAAGGATGCCGATACCCACCACGAGGGAAACAACGTAGCTCAGGAGATCATTTTCGGGAAATACGTACAAATCCATGAGTCCCCAAGCGCCACGCCAAAATAAAACAACCGCCATGGCGATGAGAATAATGTGAAGAAACGAACTTTTCTGTTTTTTGGTGGCCATATAAAGATATAGTAACGCATTCCCGCGTGAGTTACATCTCGTTCATTACGCCCCGACAATTGGTAGAGCCGCAATGACAGGGTTCCCGCTTCGAATCTTTATCGAACGCATAATCGATAAATAGTTCTTCATCCCGTTTGATATCGCGGAGAGCCACATAATAGATGTGGCCATCCTCAATAACACCTTCTACATTGGGGTCACATGAGTGGTTTACAAATCGTGAATCGTTCCCGCCGTAAGCGCCGTCGATACTCTCATGGTCATTGAGTTGGTAGATATAGGTCACCCCTGTTTTATCATTTTCTAGTTCCCGCTGGATTTCTTCTTCCCGGGTGATCAATTCTCCGGTGTATTCAAAAATTCGAGTGCCACGGGGTATCGCTTGGATAGCAAATACGCCTCGACCGTGGATAGGAGAGTCTCTCACCGTGGTGTACATAGGTGGAAATTATAACACTCTCTTCAGGGGGCACGCTGTGTGAATGTAGTGAGCCGTACGTGGCAGGCATTAAGTGAATACGTTAGAATGCATTATCAAAACAGATTATATCGTAATTTTGTTTAATGCGGTTGCTACTTTTACTGCATAAGCCATATCGTTTGCATCATCGCGGCACCATACACCTGAAAGCACAGTTTGGACAAAGCACCATCGTCGAATTCTTTCTGGATCAAACCCCAACTCGTTTGACATTACCGATATTCTGTTTCGGAGCAGGTCATCGATATCTGGCATTGCTTGGAGCAGTTTATATGGATTTCGTATCATGGCTGTCGTATCGTAACAAGGCTCTGCGGCTATCCCTTTTGGGTCTATTGCAAGCCACTCAGCCCGATCTGATTTGAGGATATTGTCGTGATGTAAATCAGCATGAGTAAGTACTGGTGATGCAGAGGTTTTGAGCAGCTCTTCAAGAAGTGGAATTGCTTTATGAACGAAGTGAGAAGGGAAGGGATCGTATGGTTCATATAACGCCTTTGTCCAGTCTGCGATTTTGGTGAAGTGATGTTTGTTTGGTAATGGTTTCCATACTTTTTTCATGACAGACGTAAGTATTTTTGTTGCTTGGCTGTCATCAGTAATGGTGCTCAAAGGCATTCCAGGCGTCACTTCTTCGATAAGTATGACTGAGTTTGCACGGTCAGCCATTAAAAGGCGAACCATCCCTTTACCGTTGCATGCTTCTAGCATGTCTATTTCGGATTGAAATTCTTTGTCATTTGGGTAGCCAATTTTAAGAACTGCCCGTGAGCCGTCGGTGCGTTCTACAGGAGCAATATAATTGTATGTAAGATTATACGGCGCAAGTGCTTTTAGCCCCCATTTTTCTTCATAGGTTTTGATGATTGATGGGATGCTATTAAACCACTTCTTTCCTTCCTCGCCGTACGTTAACGCGTGTTGTTTAAAAAGATCGTTCATATGGGGATTATAACAAACTGTCCCGAATCCTCTTTAGTAGTGGAGTAGACACAGATCCGCTTTCTTTTACTGCAGACTCGCGTAACCGTGCAGCTTTTTCTGATATGTATGCTTCGTAATAAACAAGTTTCCAAGGTCGTCTTGGTTTTGTTGATGCAACCTCGCCGTTATTATGTTGAGTTACTCGTCTACGTAAATCGTTAGTTGACCCTTTATAGAAATAAGTTAGATCAATTTGGCTTTGAAGAATGTAGAAGTAGTACATTGTGGCAGGCCACGTCGTTCGCGAACGACGTGGCAGGCTCGGAGGGAATCGAACCCCCAATAGAGGTTTTGGAGACCTCTGTTATACCATTTAACTACGAGCCTAACGATCGTTATTGTACCAAGTTTATGCTGAGAAAGGAATTATCGTTTGAGCGCTTAAAGCAGCGTAATGGAGGCGATCAACTGCTGGTATATCGGTCCGATGCCACCGATAAGTACATCGAGCCCTGTTTTGGGGTGGGTAAAAATAAGTTTATCGACCGGAGTGCCGTCTTTTGCTGACCCGTCATGGTATAGCGTCGCAGAAACTGTCGCGGATCCCGTCGCTGCCCGTATGGTTCTTGTTTCCATTTTGTCGGGGGTCAGGGGAACCCGGGGAATTTCTTCCTGGCAAAGTACCAATACCGTGGTATCGGGATCACTAGTAGATGCAAATATGGTGCCGCTATCCGAGCTTTCAATGGGGGTAAGGCTGTTTGGGTATTGAAACGCGATGCCACATGCGGTTGCACGGAGATATCCTATTGTTGGTGTCGGGGAGGTGCGTGGTGTGGATGACGGCTGTGTGTTTGCTGCCTCCTGTTTCGGAAATGATCTGCCGAGGTTAAATCCTACGAGGAGTGCGGCAATGACCGCGAGCATTGACGAAAAAAGCAGAGTATTTTTGTGCATGCTTAGTCCAGCTTGCTAGTTTCCTTGTGATCGGTGTGTTTGCGGCACTTCCTGCAATACTTTTTCAGCACGATTTTTTCGAGCGTGTTTATTTTGTTTCTGCTCGTTATGTAGTTTTGTGATTTGCACACCGTGCAAATCATCGCCAATACCAACCGTTGATCTTTTTTCGCCATAATAGTGGTGATTATAGCCCAAATCAGGCAGTTACTCAAGGAGTCTGTTGCTTACCAGGGTGTTTGCGATAATCTGCGAAAACAACGCGCGTCCGGCATCAGAGTAATGAATATGGTCTCCGGCGTTTATATAGGTAAGCTTTCCGTTGCCCGCAGCGTCAAGGCTGGGGTGATACGCGTCGGCAAGCGGAAGCCCCTGGCTTTTGGCAAACGCGATCGTATTTTCAATATATTTTTTTATTTCTTCTACCTTCGTTCGTTTGCCTTCAGGAGAGAAATTGATAAACGGCGCGCCATCACCAAATACGTCCCAATTTGGTGCGATGGTGGCTGCCATAACTATTTTTGTCTCAGGAGATTGCTGGTGGATAGTGTCGACGAGTGACGCCATCCGCAGCCAGTGTGTGGTAAGCGCGTCATTTATATCAGGAAGCGGGTAGGGATTGTACCCGAAAGATTCGATGACGATGATATCAGGCTTTTCACTAATGACTGAGTTTCTCCCAAGCCCCAGATAGGAGTAGCCGTTTGTGAGCCTGCGGAGCCCGGAGTCGATGTTTTCTGCTCCCACGCCGTGATTAATGATGGTAAACGTAGCATTTGGGTAGACGGCGTTCAGCCGGCTCGCCAAGCCGCCGCCTATGGGACCCAACGTGTCGATCATGGAGTCGCCGAGGAGTGTGATGGTCATTGCGCGTTTTTTGGCGGTTCTCGTTGCCGGACTTGGCGTCGGGCTCGCTTCAGGCGTTACCTGCGGGGGAGGAGTAGGTGTTGCAGATAGGGTGGCAATTGCGGTCGCTCCCATGACGCTTCCGCCTGCTTCTGGCATGGCGTTTAAGAGGTCACTAAATGAAATAAGCGGTTTTTTGTTGACGAGTGGCGCAATAATAACCGGAGTAGGATCGGGTATGGGTGAAATGATCCCTTCGGACGCGTAGACCGAAACGGTAAACATGAGAAAACCTGCGACAACAACCATTGCGAACCAACGCATACATCCATCATAGCGAAATTTGGGAGTTTGCACCAGAGAAAATTTTTTGTAGCGGGAGGCTCTTCCCTCAGCACTTTTGAAGAATATGTGATGCTTGGTATAATCGACCGCTATATGGCACGCGAAGCGTTCGAACGCATCCGGAAGAGCGGTGGTGATGGTGGGTATAATCTCGCCAATGAGCTCATATCGGTATTTGGTGGTATTGGTCGTGGGGTTGACGACCGGCGTGTGGTGCTTCGGCTCGCGGACAGTGTTGAGTCCGGGCACATTCACTTACGTGATCGCGTGTTTGTCTACCGTAATTCCCGAGGGAGAGAGATCGTGTTGGGCGCACAAGGTGACCAGGTATTGGATGAAGTAGTTGCGATCGCCGCAGACATACACCGTAATGTCGCGAAAAAAAGAGGCATAGATCCTATTGCAGATGATGAGGTGCGGTCAGGTATCCTTTCGGCGGTGCGCCAGGTCTCCTATGAAGTGGAGCGCCGGGCCCGGGTGAGAAAGTTTAAACAGTGGGCCCGCCGCCTTTTCGGGTTCCGGTGAACATTGACGTATCAGTGCGCGGGGGATTATTCGCGCTTGAGCAACGTGCTTTCTACCCGCTGGGCACCAAAAAATTCCTTGCAGAATTTTTCAGTTGCTTTCGGATCGTACCAGGCGCAGGAAAAAATATTGAGGTATACGCTTTTTTTGTATTCCGAAAAATGTGCTGTTACTGAGCTTGTTTCAATGAGCTGTACCAGTGAGTAACCCGAGGTTATCGGGTTATCATGACCAAAATGTGGAATAAGTGCCTCACCATACCGCTTCATTTTGATGACATTGTCGCAGAGTGTGACGACAAATTCTTTTATTTTTTCTCCGCTCGAAATTGTTTCCAGATTGCAGTCGTAGAGGTTGAGAATGAGTTCTTGTCCAAACATGTTTTCCTCATTGGGTTCCGGTGAATGTAACATAGATGTTTCTTGCGAGCGAAGTGAGACTATCGTTTTTTTGATAAGTTTTTTCTTCGATACACAATACCTTAAAAATTTATTAATGTTTATTTAGATAACGGTATTTTTTTGATGTTGTCAATACATGAATTGCTATTTTGTAACCGCAGTGCGTATTCACGCCACAAATAATTTATAATACGTCTATGAACTGGATACTTGCTGGGTTTCTGATGTTTTTTTGTTCGGTTATCCAATATTTATTAGTACGCAAAAGCGTGCTATTAAAAATTCCCTCACAATTTACCAATCTCGCAATGTTTCTTATTCCGGTTATTATGTTCGGTGTTACTGCGATTTCATTGGGCACCGATCTATCAGTGAATTGGTTTGAGTTCCTGGTTATTGCCATTATGGCATTTTTCTTTTCCTATCTCGGGAACATATTTTCGCTTAAAAGTATCGAATTTGCCCCAAATCCCGGTTACAGTCTCGTTTTATCAAAAAGCTATGTGGTATTTACCACGCTTATTGCTATCCCGTTATTCAGCCAGCAACTTACGCCGCGGGCTGCATTAGCTATCGCAATAATTGTTCTCTCATCCGCAATTATCACCATCACGGGAAAGGCAAAGCCCGCTGCACATGTGCGCCCGTCCTGGCTGCCGCTTGCCGTTGGAGCGTTTTTTTGTTGGGGCATGCTTTCTGTGGCGTCAAAATATTTATTGCTAATCGGTGTTGATGTGCTCCCGCGGCTCATTTATACGATGAGTATCGTAACGCTTATTATTGCCGCGGAGATCCACATGAAGAAAATGCGTTGGCAAGCTCTTTCAAAAACAGCATGGGGAGTGCTTTTTGGGATCGGTGTATTATCCGCTGGGTTTAATTATTTTATGCAGGAAGGATTTGTGACCGCTCCGAATATCGGATACATCAATGCCATGAATGCATCATCGATCGGCTTGGTGGTCATCGGATCCGCAATCTTTTTCCGCGACGAATTTTCGTGGCGCAAGTTTATCGGTGTTGTCGGTGTGATCATCGGTCTTATGCTTTTGGTGGTATAGCCTTATGACAGATATTTTTTACCCGGTAGCTCACCGCAGTGACGAAGAAATTGCCGCGCTCGCATTGCGGTACGAGACGTTTGATGAAAACCTTATTCCCGCGATAGTACGTGAAAGTGTGGGCATGACCGCGGTTTCATGGAAAAAGCCCGAAAGCTGGAGTACTTCCCATGTTATCTATATCGTCACGGTTCGAGAACGCGAGCGCCCCATCGTGATCCGCGCAAATATCGGATGGGGTAAACCCGAAGTATATATGGCGGTCGAAAAGCTCATTACCGATCGGGTAGCAACACTTAATGTCCCCGTAAACCGTATTTTGTTTGTCGACACCAGTCGAAAGGTGTATCCGTTTGATTATCAGATACAGGACATGTTGGAAGGAGTTGATATAGAAGCGAATTTTCATGGCACGCGGCAGGACTATGATCAGCTGTCGTTTGATATAGGTAGGTATGTTGCCATGTGGGGAGAGCTGTCCTTGGAGGGATTTGGGAGGTTTGATGAGGGGCTTGCTATAGCAGGGCAGCTTCGGGGTACAAAGCAATCAATGTACGACTATGTCATAGTGCGGTTAGACGAAGATATAAAGCATCTAGTTGATCATGGAGTGTTGTCATTTGCAAAGGGGGAGGAAGTACGGAAACTGTTTGAGATACACAAGCCAGTATTGAATGTGAAGCAGGGTACGTTAGTCCAATATGATTTAGCGGATCATAACATCATGTTTGACGGCGCGCGCACCGTGACCGGTATTTTTGACTGGGAAGCAGCGGTTGTTGGTGACCCCGTGCTTGATCTTGCCAGTGCGCCTACATGGAAAACGTATTATCCAAGGGAAGAAAAAATGATCGAAGGTTATGGCGCTATACGGGATTTCCCCAATTTTTTTAGAGAAAAAATGAATATATACACGCTCCGGACAATGTTGTGGAAAATGGTGTATGCGATGCGTTCAGGGATACTCAACGAGGATAGGAAAAGAAAATTTGACGGCTCGCTTGCGCCGTTTCAACTATAACTTGCTGTAGTCGAGGACCTGGTACTTATTTCTTGCGGTAATTTGGAAAGAAAAACCGTTTACTGAATGTTTCCGCGATTTGGGCGAGTGTCTGCATCTTTTTCATCCTTTCTAAAATCGATCCTTTTTCTTTCGCGACGTCGATAACTGCTTGTTGTGAATCTTTCATGAGTTTTTCTCGGTCGGATTGTAATGTTTCCGCCATGCGCCTTCGTGCCTGCGATCTGGATGATTCTGTCATACGTTGAATGTATATCAACGGGACACTATTTACAAACCACGAAACGTGCATTTTGTTCCCGCTTCACTTTTTCAGCACAAATTCTTCATATTCGAAAAATGGCCGGGTATCGTGTATGGGTGCAACATCTGCGTAGTCAGCGCGATGTATCCGTTTGTATTTTTTGTCTATCCAATGCGGCTCATAGGTAAGTGTTTGGGAAAGTTGCGGCAACTGTGCATAGGTTTGTAAGGTATTGTCCATAGTCGGGGTGTCCCAGGCGATATCCTGTTTTGCGCAGATGACATATTTTTTGTCGTATGAAGCGACCATAGGGCAAACGCGCGTTAGTCCTGCCATTGCCGCGGCATACTGGGCGTCGGTGTTGTGATGCATAAGGATGATATATACACCATCATTTGATAGCAGTGGCATCATCGACTGGAAATATTCTATGGACCGGATAGTGGTCGATCCTGACCAGCCGATGACGGTTAAATTGTCGATAATCAGGGAATATGTTTTTTTGAGGTTTGCGGCGGCATAAGCATAGGTTTTGGCGTCGGTAGCAAATACCGTGACCCGCGGGTCATGGAGCGGATCCGTAATCACATGGGAGACTGCCGGTGTGCGTAGGAGCGTGATAAGTTCCCGTGACCATTCGACCGCATCTACTGTACGCACTTCGGGAAACGCGAGCACATCCCGCACAATACCTCCTCCTCCTATCCCCAGGATAAGTACCCGGTCTTTGTTGGGCGCCCCGGATGAAAGTGCGGCCAGTGTAGCGTGGTTTGCGAGATACGGGATAAACGATGCGATCGTTCCATTAATTACCACGGATCCTGATGTGCGGGTGTCATCCGTCCAATTCACCAGTGCCACCCCTCCCTGTCCTTCAATAAATTGCGTATGCGGACTTTTTGGCCGATGTATCCATTCCGCCCATTCCGCTCGCGGGGTAAAGGCAAGTAGCAGGAGGAGTGCTAGCGAGAGCAGGCTGTAATATTTTTTTGCTCTACCCGTAGTGAGCAGTACTACTGCTCCGTATACATATCCGGCAAATGCGACAAGAATGCTGAGCCGTAATCCCAACAACGGAAACCCGATAATAAGGAGAAATAGTCCGCCAAAAAGTGTGCCCATCGATGACGCAAAAGAAAGTATGCCCGAGCGCTTTTCAATGTCCTCTTGGCTACCTTGGGCAAGAAGGAGAGGAAAAAACGCACCGGAGAAAAACGCAATCAATCCTGCGTGTTCAAGTCCGCCGATAATAAATAGAGACAATAATCCCTGGTTGGGGATAGTTTTTGGCAATAACAGTGAGGCGATAAATGCGAGTGGTAAGAGGAGAAATACCGGTGTAAGCCCCGCGTGCGGGAACATTCGCTTATAAAGCGGGGGAATAACGTAACTGCCCGCGGCGTACGCGGTAAGGTAGGTAAGAAGCGCGAATGGGTACGCATAGGGACTGCTACTGCCCCAGGTGACAGCAATGGCGCGGAATATAGATATTTCGAGAATAATAGCGAGCGTGCTCGACAGAAACTGCATGGCTATATGAGCGCGGCTAACGGGTTTATTGGATGTCTCCTGCCGCGTGCCATCCAGACTGCCGCGGTTAAACCAATGGGTGCAGGCCGCGGCTGTCATAAATATGCCGGCGATAATAAAAAAAGTGACGCGAAAATCAATAAGCGGTAACAATATGCGCACAATCACATAGATACTTAGCGCAGAGCCCATGGTATATGTGCCATAAAGGAAGCTTGCTGAACGGAATGGATCGCGACCGGTAAATCCCATTATTTTGGGAATGATAGCGCCCGAGAGTATTGCCGCCGGCAATATACAGAGTATTGCCGTGCTGTAGAGCAGCATCTGGGAGAGTGAAGGCGCGATGTTTCTGACAACCATGAACTGGGAGAGAAATTGAAGAAGCGGGAGGGTAATAGCAACACTCAGCGCTGTGTAGCAAGCGCTGATAAACGTAAGAGTGCTATACGATAACCGTCTTTTGCTCCAGGGGAGTGTGCTCCCTATTGCGCCTATCCCAAAGCCGACAAGTGTAACAAATGTCACGATAAATGATGACGCGGCGGTGCCGCCTATAACAAGTTTTATCAGCCGCTCGGTCATTATCTGGTAACTCAGGGAAGCAAATCCGGTAAGAAAAATAGCGGCGATGATGAGCGCGGAAGCTTGGCCTGTCTGGATGTTGTTTTCGTGGCGTTGTGTGATGTGCGTATGAGCGTGTGTGTGCATTATCCCAGTGAGTTGTGGGTAGGGTATCTGTGGAGCCCGGAGCGAGAATCGGACTCGCGACCTAGTTCTTACCAAGAACTCGCTCTACCACTGAGCCATCCGGGCACATTGCGAAAATATATTTGAATGTAGCCACTTTCTACCCACGGCACTTTTCAAATATTTTTCTTTTTTCCTTGCAGCTATTCTATCTACAGTTGATTCGGAATACACAATTGTCCAAGGCGTATACCGCTTCGTATATGTGTGTAATCCCGAGTTATGTTCTGAAAGTCTTCGGTTTAAATTGTTTGTAATTCCTATGTAGGACTTATTATATCCGTTACTTTTCAGAACGTATACAAAATACATAGAGCCACCCGCCTCGCGTCGACTCGTCACGCTCGTCTTGCGAGTCGAGGCGGGTCCGGGCGATTTTGTCATTTTATCAACATATTGGGAAAATAGAAAGATTGCGGTGCATGATTTTTATTATTTATTCCGACTACCATCATTACTATGAAACACATTCTTGTTACCGGAGCATTTGGTTTAGTTGGGTCTGATTTGGTGCCGGCGCTGCAAAAAAAGTACGGCAAGGCGAATGTTTTTGCGCTGGGACACAAAACGATCCCCAAAGGTTTTGACGGACAGTTGGTCAAGGGTGATGTGCAGGATTTGTCGTCACTCGGGAAAATAATTAAAAAACACCATATGACTGAGGTGTATCACCTGGCAGGACTATTGTCCGTTGGTGGTGAAAAGAACCCTGATCTTGCGTGGGACGTCAACATGAACGGGCTGCGTAATGTCCTTGAGCTCGCCAGGGACTACAAGTTGCGGGTGTTTTGGCCAAGTTCGATTGCCGCGTTTGGCCCGACAACCCCCAAAAAGATGACTCCCCAAAATACGGTGCTGGAGCCAACCACCATTTATGGAGTTACCAAAGTGGCAGGAGAACTGTTATGTCAGTACTATTTCACCCGTTGGGGAGTAGATGTGCGTAGTCTCCGGTATCCCGGACTTATCGGATATAAAGCGCCGCCCGGTGATGGCACCACAGAGTATTCCGTGCACATTTTTTACGGATTACTTAAAGAGAACAAATACGCCTGCTTTCTTAAGGCCGATGCGCGTCTTCCCATGATGTATATTGATGACGCGATCCGTGGTACTATCGCCCTGATGGCGGCTCCGGCGAAAAAAATAACCGTCCGCACCGCGTATAATTTCGCGGCGATCAATTTTACTCCTAAAGAGCTCGTCATGGAGATTAAAAAACTGTATCCCACGTTTGTGGGAACCTATGAGCCGAATCCCGTGAAACAGCGGATTGCTGAAAGCTGGCCGCAGTCGGTAGACGATACTGTTGCCCGCCGCGATTGGGGTTGGAAGCCCGCTTTCGAACTTCCAAAAATGACGGAGGTCATGATTAAAGGGCTTAAGAAAAAGCTTATGAAATAAAAAGTCGCCGATGAGGCAGGGAGGAATATATGAATCCACTGAAACCGTACTATCAAACAATAGCGAGCATGAAAGAAAAAGGTTTGTACACACCCGTCCGGGTACTGGAATCCCCGCAGGGACCGTGGGTTACCATTGACGGTAAAAAGCTCCTTAATTTTTGCTCCAATAATTATTTGGGATTTGCGCAGGACAAACGGATAGCCACCGCCGCCATAAAAGCGATCAAAAAATACGGGGTGGGAGCGGGCGCGGTACGTCCGATCTCCGGTAATCTAGCACTCCACATGGAGGCGGAGAAGGCGCTCGCCAAGCTCAAAGGAGCAGAGGCGGCATTTTTACTCCCCGGCGGGTTTATCGCAAATATCGTTGCCATTGCCACCATTGTGGGCAAAGAAGACATCGTGATATCTGACGAACTGAATCACGCAAGTATTATCGATGCGATCAAACTTGCGCAAGTCAAAACCAAGTTCATATATAAACATAACGATATGGCCGAGCTGGAAGCCCGCCTTACCGAGGCTGTTGCAGTTGCCAAAACTCCCAAAAGTGATGGCACCAAGCCGGTTATTCTCGTGGTTACCGACGGCGTGTTTTCTATGGATGGTGATATTGCTCATCTTCCGGAGATCGTGCGTCTTGCCAAAAAGTATGGCGCGGTCACCATGGTCGATGACGCACATGGCGAAGGCGTATTAGGTGACGGAAAAGGCATCGCGCATCATTTTAAACTTGCGGGAAAACTCGATATTGAAGTGGGCACTATGTCCAAGGCGTTTGGTGTGTTGGGAGGGGTAATCGCGGGGAAGCGCGAGCTTATTGAGTATTACCGCCAAAAAGGCAGACCATACCTTTTTTCCACAGGACTTACGGTTGCCGATGCCGCCGCGGTCATTGAAGGCGTGAAGATATTAACGAAATCTAAGTCGCTCGTACGTAAGCTGTGGGACAACGCGGCGTATTTACGGAAAGAATTTCAAAAGTTGGGGTTTGATACGGGGGTGACACAAACACCCATTACGCCCGTTATGTTGGGGGATGAAAACCTGGCAAAAGAGTTTAGTGCCAAACTGCTCGCGCGCGGCGTGTTCGCGACTCCCATTAAATTCCCTATGGTGGCAATGGGGAAGGCGAGGATCAGAGTTATGCCATCAGCAGGACACAGCAAAAAAGATTTGGATTACGGACTCCGTGCATTTGCTCAGGTTGGCAAAGAGTTAGGGGTGATCTAGAGCGCGGCGCCTTCAAATCCTGGGCAGCTAGTTTTTGCCCAAGTAAGGAATTCATTGGTGCATTCAATTTTTTCTGTCATGTCCGGTCCCGGCATGCAGTCTACCCATCCCGTTTTGGGGCAGATAAATGTTTCCATAGGAAATGTTTGCTCCGGCGCATATTCCAATCCTTCAAACAAGATTTGTTTGTACAGCGCGAATTCTTCCGGAGTAATGTTGTTGCCCCCGATAGAGAAGGCATATTCTGTTTTTTTCTTCGGGTGTACCGGATAGCCCGCATGAAGACCTGTTTGGGTTTCGCACACGTTGATGGAGCTGCCTAATATAGTTTTTTTCTGCCAAAGGCTTTCTCCATTTTCGCCGATACAGGCGCCACCTTTTCCTTCGATTGTGGGGAGGCCGTACACGATGGTGAGATGAGCATTTGCCTCATCACCCCCAGGGTGGGTGGAGATAACGATAGCTCCTTGCTGTGAACCATTTTCATCGGTGACCGTATCCGTGACATACATCCTGCGGGGAAAAGTAAGCGCGATGTGAGCATCAGTGCTGGTATAGGTGGTAACGCGTTCATCAGGATACGTTTCCGGGCTTACCGGCTGTATAAACCGTGTTCCATCCCGGGTGATACACGTGGCGGGATAACTTTTCTGGATGGTACTTCCTTTTGCGGTCATGCACCCGTCAAATGACGTTACCGGTGGTGCAGCCATGTATTCTTGATAGGTAAATAGTCCTCCGGCGCCGAGTAACATGCCAAAAATCAGAATAAGTACCGTATACAGGGGTCGTAGTGACAGTCTTGATGACGTTGGGGGTACTGTTTCTGCTGGGGATGGTGGTATGGAATTTTCCATATATAGGTAGTATACAGCTCATCAACCGGGCCGAACAATACTCCTTTGAGTCTTGTGGTAAAGTAACATCATGAAGCGCGCTGTAATCGGGATACTTTTGTGTCTACTCGGCAGTGGAGCGATCGTGTACGCAATTATGTGGCCACGGCAATCCACGTCAGTACTCTCACCAATTACGCAGTCCGCCAGCTGGCGGATAGACAGGCCGTTGGATAAATACACGATCGATAGCTTGTCAAGGCGTGGGGGAATACCGGGGGACATCGAGTTTGATGAAGCGGTCGCAACAACCGCGGCCTATACGGAATACCTGTTTCATTTTATGAGTGAAGGAAAAAAAGCGACGGGGCTAGCACATATACCCAAAGATGCCTCATCACAAAACAAAAAGCCCGTTATCGTCCAGTTCCGGGGGTATGTCGATCAGCGCATCTACGCTCCCGGAGTGGGAACCAAACGAAGTGCAGAGGTGTTTGCAGAGCAGGGGTTTATCACGCTTGCGCCCGATTTTTTGGGGTATGGAGGATCGGATAATCCGAGTAGCGATGTGTTTGAAGAACGGTTTCAGACGTATGTCGTTGCATTGGATTTATTGGCGTCTGTTGCAACCATGCCAATGGCAGATTCGTCACGGGTTGGTATATGGGCACATAGTAATGGCGGGCAGATTGCCCTCACTGTGCTTGCCATAACGCGCGGGACGTATCCCACAACGTTATGGGCACCAGTCACCCGAGCGTTTCCATACTCTATTTTGTATTACACCGACGAGGCAGATGACAAAGGTAAGGCGCTAAGGAAAAAACTTGCCGAGTTTGAGCAGAATTATGACACGGACTTATATACCGTGGTGAATTTTACCGATAGGATAGCGGCTCCGCTGCAGCTGCATCAGGGAAGCGGTGACGCCGCGGTACCCGTGAAATGGAGCGAAGAGTTTGTCAGCGAACTGAAGGACAGCAACATTACTATCGGATACTTTTTATACCCGGGAGCAGATCACAACCTTCAGCCGTCCTGGAACACGGTAATTTCACGGGATATCGGTTTTTTTACCCGACACCTGGTTACTGAAAAGTAAAGGTCGCGCTGCAGCTGGCGCTTGCACCCAAGTCATCGCTGATGCGCACGTCGACAATGGTTGGTATATTCGCTTCCAGCTCCATCGGTTTTGTGGTACAGCGAAATGTGCTTCCCCCTCTGGCAGGTGCATCAGTTAACGGACTGCTCACCGTAGCTTCGGATACTATTTTGCCATTTACGCTTGTGGTAAATTCGCACGTTACTTTATTTGCACTCGACACATCACCACCTTCTACTGAAAGATAGTATTCGGGAAATCCGACCCGCGGATTATAATACTGCTGATCACAACCAAGTGCCGTGATCGGTCCGGGTGCCGGTGACATGACTGCTGCCTGTTCACCGCCCGTTTCAACGACCGTGTTCGGTGTTCCTTTTGATCGGAAGTACCATGCTCCCGCTACAACTGCTACGACTAATACTGCTCCGATTGCGTATGTCATCATGGACGGAGCCGCCATGGTTTCTTCAGATGTTTTTTCCATATATAACTAGTATAGGAATATTGCCGACAGATGCAAGAGGTAATTGAGTATGCCGGTGCCCGTGCGATATAATAGCGTAACATTGCTGAGGGGATCCCACAGAAATCCCTGGGGCAATAGCATAGTGATCATGAAATATTGCTGAGGTGGTGGAGTGGACAATCACAACAGTCTGTAAAACTGTCGCCCTACCGGGCTACCTAGGTTCGAATCCTAGCCTCAGCACATTACGTGTTATGATTCGCAGAGTGCTATTGTAGCCTCAGCATGTTTATTATGACGAGTGGTAAACGCCTGCTTGCCCGTGTTGCACCTTTCGCCCGTATTGCGAAGGGCATCGCGCATCCACAGCGGCTAGCAATTTTATATCTTCTTGCGCACGATCCTATGTGGCCGCAGGATATTGCCCGGCACCTGCCAATCCCACAGAGCTTGGTGGCGCATCACCTTAAGGCAATGGTGACATCAGGGTGGCTCAAGAAGCGGCGTGAAGGAAAATATACGATGTATGCCGTGAACAAAAAAGTAATACGGCAGCTACCCCTGCTACTTATTGGAACGCCCTTATGGCGGGAGATTTAGAAGTAGGTATAATGACGTTATGGAACATCCGGCTGCGGTGCTCACCAGAGAGGCGATAAAACAGCAGGAACTTGCCATGCTCCTCAATAAAGCAACGCCGGAGCGGCGCGCGATATTTGAAAAACTCCAGGAAAAAAAGTGGTTTCAGAAAACAGATGGGGAGTTACAAAAAAAGCTTCTCACGCTGCCGGACAAAGGGATAGAAAACCACAATGGTTTTTTGGAAGACCTCGCAAACCGCCCCGAAGAAATTTCAAACATAAAAGTCGAGCGCATGATTGATTTACCCCATGGCTCTTTCGCGTTGGTGCCGAAGTTTGAAGTCTCGCGGTTGGATAATCCCGCAAAGCGGTTTACATACGAATACGTGAGTTGGCGGAACGGTCCGCTCACCGGAGAAAAGGGCGTGGTGTTTGTAGAAAAAAACGGCGTTACTACCCACTTTATCGTGCTCCGCGGAGAAAAATTTGCGACCGGCAAGAAATCATGGGATTCAGTCGGTGGATTTGCTGATCTTGGTGTTGACGGGGTAAAAACAGTTGCTGACCATACGGTAAAAGAATTGCAGGAAGAGTTGGGTGTCCCCGATATCAAAATACTTCGAAAAGTAGATTTGGGCACGGTAAATACCGACGTAGGGATGACGAATAATGAGCCGGGGATATTTGCTGCGTTTATCGATGGTGCTGATGCCGCAAAAATTTCTTCGCGTCCCATAAATGGCGATAAGTACGAGCTGCATAGCGGCGCGGTTATTTTCCCTATGAGTGAGCTGCCGAAAGTGGTGATGACAAATACCGACAGCATGTTTTTGTCTACTATTGCACGCGCGTGGGCAAAAGGAATTATTCCACCTCCAGAGGGGATGGCGGGGAAAGCGGTCGGATTTTCTCTTAACTAATACGCTGAGCCGCCTGTGAGATTCGGACTCACGACCTACTGTTTACAAAACAGTTGCTCTACCACTGAGCTAAGGCGGCACTATAGACTTTCTTCGGTTTATCCCTCGGCATGCCTCGGGATCTAGAATGCCTAAACTTGCACAGATGACTGTGCTCGTTAACGCATTCTACGTCAAAACAGTTGCTCCCGCCCGCAACGACTCGCAAGTGTCTTGCGTGTCGGGCGAGGCTACCACTGAGCTAAGGCGGCATCTTGGGGCAAAACCGAGGTTTTTCCCCAACGCTATTCCTACAGGGTGTTGCAACGGGTTCAGGTCGTGCACCACATCGTTGCAACAGATTATACGCTATTAAATGAGCTGTATCGAAACCTGTAGGCGTTATACATTCGATTTTACCAAAGCAGAAGCAAATAGGAAACCTTCGGGTGTGTCAAGAGAAGAATAAAAATAAGTACTGCCACGTGTCGAGTCGAAGTATTTTCCCCGATTTGATGTAATCGGAAGGACTGTCCGCCGAACCAAGGTTCGTCGAGAACTTCGTCCTGTGGCTCTCTAAGGAAATCAAAGAGAGCGTACCTCATTTGTTAAGATTCTGTGGAGGAAAATAGTCTTCTACTCCACACGGGCATAATCATCGTAAATGAATAGATACGGCACTGTCAAGTGGTTTTACACCGTGGCATTTATTTAAATGCAAGAATTTGAAGTAAGGTGAGGATTGCGAGTGTATTCGACAAAAAAAGCACCCACGTCAGTTTTTCATGGAGCGGAGTTGCTTCCCACGCGGCATCAAAATATTTTGTCCAAACGAGCCGGTTAAAGCGAATGCCCATCACAATGGTGCGACCGGTGGGCACGATTATATGATGAAACAATCTCGTCATAGTGAGCGTAGTGTAGAGGAAAATGAGGCTAAAGCGTTATGCATCACACTGATGCACGTATATATAGTTAGGTATCTTGCAAAGCTAGCCTTGTGCTTTTGGAAAAGAGCAGCAGGAGTTTTTGTCGGGCTAAGCCCGATCCTGCGTCGAGAAAAACCTGTAGGTTTGTCTCGAGAGAAGCTATGCCATATCCCGGTCGATGAGGCTCCGCAGGTATACCGACTTAGGAACTCGGTTCTTTTTGCCCTGTTTTGCTAAATATGCCGCCTGCTTACTGGATATAAAGAATGTAAATCGGGTGTCAGCCTCGCCGCGTACAAAATGAAGGAAGTCGGTAATGATTGCCGGCAGCGTTTCCGGTGTGTATTTTTCACTGACGATTTTTTCATTTTCGTGGTAGGCAAAAAGACTTGGCGGATCACCCTCGCTGTAGAGGATAAGCACAGGTTTGCCTCGATCGAGCGCCATGCTTATTTCATAGCCGACACTAATACTGGGAAAGCTTGTTTCAGCTACTAAAAAGTCCGCCTGATTAACCGAATCCTCGAGCATTTGATGAAACGCCAACCGTTTTTCCCGGGATTGGAGCTGGATGTCTTTTTCTTCTACTTTGAGAATGTGATCAGCTGCAATTTCTACCCCCATGCCGGTTAATATCTCGGCAATTTTTTGATAGTTGGATAGGTGAAATTTCTTGCCAACGATGGAAGCGGTAAAATATGCGCGCATAAAAAGATTGTATAATTTCTTCTTTCTATAGTATACCATGGGCAGCCCGATATGCCCTCTGTATCGCCTTATCCGAGTGGGTATCCGCAAGTATTGGGAGTAAGTTCCGGAATTTTTTCAGATCATTGCCCGCAGTGATACCCACTTCTATCACGCTTCGTGATGGCACCAGTACAACCGCGCCCTGCGAATTGTTTGCCGGTACAAATTGGGGAAGTAGTGTGTCTGATTGCTCCAGCAGGGTGCACATATCACCCAGACTGCGGATAATCGATAGCCCGAGGCGGGAAACTCCACCCGTGTGTTTGCCACGAACCATGAGGATGGGGATCATGTCGCCGACCAAAAAGTATGGCCATAGCTTGAGAAACTCGCGCATGTCGTCAAACGCAATGTTTGTTTCTTCGGTCGACATGGGTTTGTTTCCCGGTCTGTCGGTATCCATTTTTATGACGACCGGTATGGGTGTGCCGTTGTGTCCGGGGCTGGAATGGAGCAGCACGGAATAGCCGGTAAACATTTCGCTCGCGCTTGGTCTGTCCAGATCTCCCTGTCCGAGTGCAATAAGCGGTTTGGAACCGATTTCATGATCTCCTGTTGCTAGGTAGTGTTCGATATGTTTTATCCCCGGTTCATGTCCTTTTCCGAACGTGTCGAGTAAAAATGCGTACGCCATAACATGAAACAGGTGATGGATGATGCGGCGGTCAACCGGGCTATCTTCACGGACTGACGCGCCGTTCCATGCTTTGAAATATGAAGAAACCATGTCACGCACCGATGGGATGTTGGCGTCATATAGTCGCCAGAGCGCTTCGGTTACCGAAACGAGTTGCGCGAGACTTTCCAACCAGTGCCGCTGTAAATCCTGATACGTGCACGAGCCGCGGCGGAGTTCGATACGCGTTTCAATATCAGTAAATACACGGTTTGCATAAAACGATAGGGCAAAAATTGTCTTGTCGTCAGAAAGCGTTTTGAGCACATCTTTTGTAAATCCGCCGGCGGATTGTACCCGATGGTCAGTCAATACATGGAGTTTATCAAGTCCCGCGTAGAGGTTACCCGTTTCCTTTTCATATACTTCTATGGGGCTTATGATGGTGATGTCTTTTTTAAGTTGCGCGAGTGCCTGACGCTGCGCGATTTTTTGTACAATGCCGGCATAGAGCCCTTTGTCTGGAGTGACAACGGACACGCCTTGCCGTGGCCATGAATTCCAGATATGGGTAATTTTTTGAAGCTCATCTTCTATAGTTGAGGAGGATCCAAAATCAGCACTCAGTGCGTGAAGGTGTGCGAATATGTATCCGAGTGTGGGGATTTCCCCATGTGCTTCTTCGTTTGCGAGTATCTGACCCCGCCTTCCGCAGGCGGTGTGTTCAATGAGTGGCTCGACCAGTGTGCGTTTTCCCTGTCTTCCGTAGTGGATGAGCCGCTTAATAAGCGCGCTTGCCATCGGATAAAACGTTTTTTTGGACGGTATATAGGCAAATTCGATATCGCCCGCAAGCACGCGGCCAACGTTAGAAATATCTATGCCCATCGCTTCTCCTGATATACCTTTATCGACACAAACAAGTACGCCAAAAAGCACGGTATCGTCACCCGGCTTTGACCATAGCGACTTATCTTTTATCTGCAAATTTTTGTAAACGGGATTATTCAGTTGCAGTGCTCTGGTATTGATTTGGAGAATAATTTCTTTCGTGAGCACGGCGATTTGTTCAGCACGGTTGGTAAAACCCACCTGCAACGTGGTGAGATCACCTGAAATACCGAGCGTGTCACGGAGCTCCGGAGGGAATGCCATCGTTTGCAACCCTTCGATGTATGTTTGGATTGCCTGGTCGATTACGTCAGGATCGACGCTTCCGTCGATAATGGTCTCAACCCGGGTTGTTATCGTTTTATTCATAGTATAAATACCGGTGCTTTACGCACCCTAGAAAAGATTATTGTACGCCAAATTTTGCGGTATGCAATACGAATAAATTTTTGCTTTGATGCATCACGGTTGTGCATTGATGTGTTTACAGAGATATTTTATCCTATAGCCTTCAAATACTTATGTCAGCAGAACACAGCGGTCACGGATCAAGTGGTGGAGGCATATTTTTCATAGAAGGGGTTACTGAGCCCTCTGAGGAAGTATGGGCGAGTATTTTTGATATTTTCACCTTGTTTGTGGTGGGCTTATTTGCGATGTTTGATACTCCGGTAAAAAGCGAGGCGCATTAACGCCGTGACCGTTCTTCAGGCGGCTGCCACTTCTCAAATAGTCCCGGTTTAAGTACCACGATACGCCGAATACCTATTTTTTTATGGATGAGGTTTTCGTACGCCGTCACGATATGATTGCGTAGTCGCGTGGCGTCCCGTTTTGACAGATCAAGCTGTGCGGCATACGCTTCCGGTGCCCATGCGTCGCAATTAAACGCAAATATGCCGTTTAACCGCAAACCAAACGGATCAATTGACGCATCTTTGAACCAGTTAAGGATAGCGTATGAATTTCTTGCATGATCCCCATAATAGGTCGATATGACGCCTCCAAGAGCGCGGACGCGTTCCAACCGTTCTTCCCCGCTTACGCTTTCCGGCGCTCCAACAAGCTTAGGTTCGTGTTCCACGACGGCAGCGTATGCGCAGCCGCGGGCAGTATAGTGATGGTGGTTGTCTACGTGCGCCGACATCGGTATGCGGTGCCGTTTTGCGGCATCCCATGCGTCATGTTCACGGAGTCCGAGCACATTTTTCATGCCATCGATAACAGAAAACGTTGCGCCGGGAAGCTCTACGCCTTTCATATAGTCAGATTGCCGTTCATCGACACAGCGCAGGCGCCGAGGTGATTCCCGATGAAGAAATAATTTGAACACCCGTGCGGGATGGGTTTCTAGCATTTCCGCCTCCGGTCGCGATAAATACCTATTCATAGATTTTGAAAAAAGTATTATACGCACGGGAAAATATGAAGGTCAAGGGTGAGGAAATTAGATGACGCCGGCGGCTCCCGGACCTGGGAGCAGGAGCGAGAGGAAAAAGTTGATAACAGGCGAGATAAATTTACTCATGGGTGCAGTACCGCCAAAGACGGGGAATACCAAAAAGAGTAAAAATATCATGCCGTAGGGCTCTAATTCCTGCCATTGTCTCGCGTATTCACGTGGAAGTATGCCGCCAACAATTTTAAATCCGTCGAGCGGGTGGATGGGTACTAAATTAAATATGGCGAGGAACACGTTCATCACGATAACAGGCTGGATGATGACATAGATGAGCATGGCGTAGGGAGTGGTGAGGAACGAATGGAGTACTACCGAAAGGGCGGTCGCCAGCGCAAGATTGGAAGCTGGCCCCGCAAGCGAAATAATGGCAGCATCCCGTCTCGGGTGGCGCAGGTTAAACGGGTCAAAAACAACCGGTTTCCCCCAGCCAAACCGGGCGATAAGGATCATGAGTGTACCAAGGGGATCCAGGTGGGCGAGCGGGTTTAATGTGAGTCTGCCCTGCACCCGTGGCGTCGGATCTCCCAAACGGTCGGCGGCGTACGCATGGGCAAATTCATGGATGGTTATGGCAACGACGAGCGCGACCAACCAGGAGAAGAGCGCAATTGGATTGTTGAAGAGCTCACCCAACATATGGTATAGTATAGCTTCTATGGCACTAAAATGCGATATCTGTGAGAAACATTCTGTAGCTGGCGGCTCCCACAAGCACCACCGTGGAGTTGCGGGAGGTCAGTGGAAACGCCGGGCTACCCACACCAAGCGAACGATCGGTGTGAATATGCATTGGGTGACGTTACCGGTAGCGGGCGTCATGACCAGGATTCACGCGTGCGCAAACTGCATTAAACGCGTGCGGTTCGATAACAAAAAAGCAGCCGCTGCGGCCGCAGCGTAACTATTGACTGTTAACAATGAACAGTTGGCTGTTAACCAGATACTTTTTACTTCATTTTTCGTAACTGCTTCGAAAATCCCCCAAGTTGTTTCGCTATTATTTCTGCGAGTTGGCGCATCGTATCGAATTGTTTTGTAGTGATGAGTTTGTGATCAACTGCTATATCACAACAAGCGAGACACTCGTTTATGGATCCTAACGATATTTCTATATAACGATTAAAATCTTTATCCGATCCTTTTGCAGAACCTTCTGCTATGTTTAGAGTGACGGATAGCGCTGCACGTCGTAGTTGATCAGCCAACTCCCAATAAAGGCGGGGGAAGGATTTGGATGTGTGAACGCAGTAAGAATAAAATAGTTTACTTTCCTGATATACAGAGAAGTTTAGGAAGCGGAATGTTTGCACAACTCCATTGTTTTCTGGTTAACAGTTAACTGTCAACAGTTAACTGTTATTGTGGTTGGCAAAGGAATACCTGGCAGCCACTGCTGTCGGAGGACAGCTTCCATTCGCCATTGCACTCGCTTGGCGCAGGAAGCCTGCCGTTAAATGCGGCGAGCGGATCCGGGCATGATAAGCCTGCTTTGCTGCGGAGATCAAGCGCAACCCCCTTCATGCTCACGACAACGACGACGAGGAGAACAAATGCCAATGTCAAAAATATGACAAAATTCCATGAACCCAATTCTTTCCCCATGGAGCCGGTGAGTGACGGTTTAATTCTGCTTGGTGTGCGTGATTTTTTGCGGGCCATATAATTTCCTCCTTTAACGGTCTATATCCAGACTACGGCAATATCGTGAAATGTGTCAAGAGGGAGCTCTAGGGACAATAACCGTTGACATTTTGAGACCTGTTTTGCATAATAGGCGCCATGGCACAATCAAAAAGACAGAAAGCACGACGCAGAAAAGAAGCAGATGGAGGTAAGGATGCGACAGTGTTCTTTATAACACAGCGTCCTTTGCCGATAGAAACCGCGATACGCTCAGGGGATCATCCTACACGCCCTGTTCGTACTGAAGAGCCTAAGAGGGATGAGCGCTCAGCTTTTTCGTTCCTTTCTCTTCCGAAGATTTGGGATATTTTTGCAAGTTAAGCGATGGGCGGAAAATACGCTTCGGCAAACTGTTTCCACGACACGGGTTTTTTTCCTTCTCGCTGCACCTCGTCAATGATAATTTTGCCGTTACTGAGATGAAGCTGTAATATTTTCAGCCGTTTCTCACTGGTTGTTTTGTTGTTTTCGTTGTTCTCGTTTATTTCTATTTTCGTCCAAATACCCGGCCACGGGTGAAGCGCCCGGAATTTCCGTTCGATCCGTCCGGCGTCTTTGCCATCACTGATTGCCTGCGCTATCGTTTCCCAGGTTTCAAATCCATCGTCCCGTGTAAATTTTCTGGCGTAGGCAAGTTTTTTTTGGGTTGGGTGTGCAGGGGGTATGTTGAGTTTGCCGGAAAGATAATTTGGGAGCATGGTGATAAGCAAATCAGCGCCCATAGTAAAAAGGTTCGTTCTGAGCGGATCACTGGTGTCAGATGGGGTGATAGGAATTTTTTCCTGCGCGAGTATTTTCCCTTCGTCAAATGATTCGGTGAGGGTGACGATGCTTACCCCGGTTTGGTGATCACCCGACAGTATTGCCCAGGGCACGGGGTCAGCACCGCGCCAGTGCGGGAGTATCGACGGATGGATATTTATCCCGCCAAATTTTGCCGCGCTGATGGTTGCCGTGGGTATCTTTATGCCATATGAGGCAGAGATAATAAGATCAGCGCCTACCGGTTGCAAGGCGTCGATGACCAATTGCTCATCAGCATAAAGCCATGGTTTTTCCGGATTACTTTCAAACGTCAGAAGAGTAATTCCGTGCTGCTTTGCCCACAGTTCTACCGGAGTTGGGGTCATTGTTTTTTCCCGTCCTACCGGCCGGGGAGGTTGGGTGACGATAGCGGAAAGGGTCACAAGTTTATCACTCAGTGTTAATAATTTTTCCAGCACTATGACTGAATCAGTTGTTGAACCGAAGAAGAGAATATTCGTCGTTTGCATTGTTGATACGTGTCAATTGTTAACAGTTATTGGTTAATGGTTAGGTAAGTTTTAGTTCTTCAAGTATTTCTTTTCCGTCTTCGTCTTCTGCAACCTGAAACAGTTTTTCTTTCTGTTCCAGCACCCGTTGAGTAAAAAGGATGCCGTTAATATGGTCTGTTTCGTGCTGGATGATTGTTGCTAAAAATCCAGAAAACTCTTCCTCGTGTAGTTTGCCTGTTTCATCCTGGTAGCGAAGGGTAAGCGTAGCCGCGCGCCGCACCTTACCCCAGATGTTGGGAATAGAAAGGCACCCCTCGAGTTTATTATCACGCTCGGGTACTCCGTCGGTTACGTCAGATGAGGGTTTAATGATTTCCGGATTGATAAACACACGGATTTTTGCTTTTTGTGTGGGTTTGGTGACAAAAATCCGGAGTCCGAGGCCTATCTGCGTGGCAGCGAGTCCAACGCCTCTGGGGTTTACCGCAGAAAGAAGCGACTCTTTCATATCTCCGACAATTTTTTGGAGCTTGCTGTCAAATTCGGTTACCGTGGCCGCGGGTTTGGTAAGGACAGGATGGGGAATGTGTACGATGGGTTTCATAATGAAGCCAATTATTTTAATCTCTCTTGAAAATCGTTGTCATTCGGATCGATCTTGGTAAGATACTCTTCAAGTATTGCCCGGGCTTCTGCCGGCTTTTGTTCTTCGGTATAAAATACCCACAGCGCGTAATAGACATCTCTGTAGTTCGGCTTTAATTCTTTTGCTTTCAGCAGGTGGCCGATAGCGCCATTGGTGTCGCCGTCACGCCCGACGAGTATCGCAAGATTATAATATATTTTGGGGTCATTTGGTGAAAGTGTCAGGGCGGCCTCGAGTGCTTCAATAGCCTTCGCGTTAAATGACGGCTCAAGTGCGGATAGGGTGTAGTACACTTTTGTGCGGGTTTTATAAAAGTTGACGTTTCGCGGTGAGATGGAAAGCGCTTTTGTACTTTCTTCGACCGCGAGTGCCGCCAGTTGCGCCGCCTGGGTGGAATTGTTGCCCTCAAACGCCGCGACAGAAAGTGTCGCATATCCATTTGCCAATTCATCATGATACATGGGTTCTGCGCGGTTTAACGCGATGGCACTGTTGAGTGCGGGTATCGCCTGACCATACAATCCCGCACGGATGAGCCGGTATCCATTCGCGTAGAGGGTATCCGCGTACCAATAGCTTCCTAGGCGTGCGATGGTATAAACACCGAGAAGCAGGATGACCCACACCATCCACGCCGGAGGCTTTATGGTGATAATTTTTTCTTTTTGTTCGTCATTAGAGTCCAACGCAACAATCATCGCGGGGAAGAGGAATAGAAATATCTGCAGGATGACGACAGAAAAACCAAAGAAATTGGTTACTAGTAGAGAGGCCCATCCGGCAAATAGTGAACTGTAAATGGTATAACGGGTGTAGTCAGATGGGATGTTGTTTTTGTTTACTGCCAGCTGTTTTCTGATTTTTGTGATGATCAACCATCCAACGGATCCGAGAAAGAGGAGATAACTGCCAAGTCCGAATACGCCGGTTGTCGCGAGGTAGTTTAAATATTCATTGTGTGCTTTGTTGTAAAGAAAATCCCACTCACTTGTGTTGTTATGCTCAACCGGGCGGAATTCGTAAAAGGCAAACGCAAATGTTTCGGTGCCCGTGCCGATAAGTTTTGTTTTGAGTGTGCTGTTCCATGCGTTGATGGCGCCCTGCCAGACATATTTCCGGATCGTACCCGACTCGGTGCCGCCAACTTCAAGTGCTGGACCCGCCACTGCGGAGGGTGTCGCTTCCTGCGTTTTTGTTGTATTCGTTACATTCGTTATTGTCGTTTTTAGTCCTGCGAAGGTTACCCACTTGTCGAGTGCCGGTGTGCCGGTGCCGTTTACAAAAACGATAAGCGCGAAAATAATATGAAGAAGCACAGCGGGTTTCACCAGGGGGTGATTGCTATGTGGTTGTTTTGGTTGTCGTTGTGTTATCACCTCCAGCGATAATAAACCCCAGAATATTACTTCCATGACAGCGAAGCCTAATAATCCCGATCGGCTTCTGGTAAACAGTAAAACAACAAAAAAGAGGACAGCGAGCAGTAAGGAGAGTGCCGCTTTGATACGGTATTTTTTTTCTGCAGATGTCATGATATGGCGCACTCCGGATGCCAAGGCGACGGGAACGAGCGCGACTAGATATGCCGCAAGCCAGTTGGGTTGACCAAGGGTAGAAAATACCCGGTTTTGTACATCCTGTACCCATAGATGTTTATCGATACCAAGTCGTTCGAGGACGCCATAGATGGCAACTACCGCAGCGGTCATCAGCGAGATAGAGAGTAGCCGGATAACTGCTTCTGCATACAGGGGAGCCGGATGGTGGACGGGTTGGGTTTTCTTGTCTTTTTTCTTGGAAGGTGCGCTGGCCAGCGTCTGAACGCTATAAGATGTATTTCCCGGCAAAAACAAATCTTTGTTTGTCACAAACGCGTAATACAACAACGTATACGAGAGTATGGAAAATACGCCACCATTAAATCTGCTGTAGTACCCAAACCATGAAACGTGCGGGTCAATAGAGAATAGTGCACTGATAAGCTGGGAGGCAACAAATAGTAGGATAGGGATATCAAGCGGTGTTCTCGCGACGCGGATGTGCTGCTCTTTGACCATTTTTATCAGCCACGCCGTAGCCACAACTGCCGTGATAGCGTACACTGCCATCATTTTGTTGTATTCAAACAGTTCGTAGTTCCATGGGGTCAGGAGCAGCGGAACTATCCCGAATGCCACATAAAAGCCGGCTTTGATCAACCGGTTGCACCATGTTATAAGCGCCATGCGACTAAGTATACCATGACTTACCCGCGGAGAAAGACCCCTCAAAAATTACCGTTTCGTCTCGTTATAGCGAGCTATTTTCTTGACTACGCGCTCTTTTTATGTTATAGGATATGCTCTGTCTACGTATCTCCTGCCGGAGGTAGTCTGTCCTATGAAAAGTAAATATCTCGCCGTTCCGCTGTCCTGCCGGCGATCCGCCATCTGGCGGATGCAGAGCCCTTTGATGGGCTATTTTGCGTTGCGGAAGGTTAGGAAAAACCGTGGCTAGTTGAGGCTGGGATTGTTGATTGGATAGTTAACGATCAAATGCTGATTTGAGAGTTTACTAGCCATCAATCCCGCTTAGCGGGATGGGATCTTGAGGCTAGAGTTGTGTGTTCGTTGGACAGGCGGACACACAACTCTGATCTCAAGTGATCAGCTTTGTCCTTCCCTGGTTTACAGGGCGGGGACGAGGGTTAGGTTTTGAGCTTGGGTTTGTTCAGGCGCTCTCAATTGCGGGAGTGTTTCTGAGCTTGCTGACAAGTGCACATTAACAAGTGAACGAAGGAAATTTACCTCGCAGATATGCGAGGAGATGAAGAGTGTAAGATGAGTGGTGAATTTTCATGATTGCTAGATCGAACTTTCTGTAAGACACACGTGGAGTCATAGTTGTCGCTATAGAACTCACTCGAGGAAAGAATATAAGTCTTTCTTGGTGTGAGTTCTATAGAGGGATTTTTAAGTAATCTAAACACATCGATGTTTTTTAATCGATATCGACATTGGGGGAATTTTCAAGTCTAGTACGACTATCCCATGATTGTGTAGATTTTTGTCTCACATATCAAACAAGTCACATCCCGTGTCAACTCGCGTTGGCATCGGACCACTATGTAACCAGCAGGCACTCCGCAAGGATAGTCTGTTCGGAAATCCACATTGAAGGAGCCATATTATGGCACGCAAGGATAAGAAAGGTAAGAAGAAGGATCAAGTCGTTGAATCCGGTGAGCAGGTTGAAGGCGAGAAGCCCAAAACCAAGAGTCCGAAAAAGGCTCAGGCTCACGGCAGAGTGAAACGCATGCGAACGGTTAGCCGTCCACGTACGCGTGATTTACATCACCTGCTTGCGGAAGAGAGCGACGCTTCACAGGAGGTAGAGTTCGAGTAGGGATATACCTCGGCTTTCTTACCAGTCGGTCACCTTCTTGGTGATCGACTTTTTACCTATTTACCAGATGCCGCTGTCGAATGCAGTTTTGGCGTCTGTTTCCTTTGATTTTGGTCTACGCGGAATCCTCCGTGTTGATCAGCAAGATACGTGTCGCTACAGAAAGGAGGTGCCAGGATGGTACTTTTCGCGACAAAAAAAACTGGTAGGAGGTGGGGGTTCATCTTGGCTCTCCTGATTACCGCTGTATTTATTTCGTCGTGCGGGGACGTACGCGTGTACAACGACGACGGAACATATCAGGATGTGCCGTACGAGGTCTGGCTTGCGAATGCACAGGCTACCGATAATGCGCGGACGCAAGTCGCATATTACGGTACGCCGACCTTTACGCCATCGCCGACCTTTACGCCATCGCCGACGAGTACGTTGTTACCGACCTTGACCCCGACAATCACTCCTTCGCCCACACCCACGCCTTTTACCGGGTACTGGGTTGTAGACAACAAAGCAGGAGAGGTGATCCACGAAGCCGAATTCCAACCGGAGTGCGGTGGTGAGTGGGGATATCCAGGAATGGATGTCTGGCGGGTGGAAAACGGTCAGCTGGTAGAAATGGTTTGCAGTACGCCCTGGAACCGGCCGCAGAACATGGCAATCAAAGCCGTGCTGTATGTCGGACTTGGGTTTCTTTCATTCGTGGGCATCCTCATTGGCGCGAGTGAATTACGAAAGTACAAGTTAGCGCGCGCGCGAAAAGCCGCGAGTCAGAACAACGGACAACGTCGACTTACTGCATCCTCGAGCGGTCAGGCTGGTTCAGCGGATGAAATCGCAAACTTTATCCGGCTCGTGAGTCAGGTGGACGGTCCGTTGGCTATCCGGCTATACGAATTTCGCAAGGCGAACCGTCCCTTGCTATTGGCGCGGTCGGCTCGTACCGTCGAGGCCTTTTCCGAGATTGTTGAGGAAATGGACTTCGTGTTGTTCGAACAAATTCAATCCGCACTGCAACGACAGGCGGCTATCACCAAAAGGAGTTAGGCAGTCATGAAAAAGTTTCTCGTTATTGCACTTCTCGTGATCGGTATTGGCGGTTTCCTATACTTCAACAGTATGACCGACCAGACAGCCGATCCCGCCGCCACAGTGCCTCAGGCACCGTCGAATAACATCGGAGGCGACGTGAATGTATGTGTAGGTTCGGCCGACTATTGCAAGGGGCTTGTGGACACAGAGCAACAGGCGCTGGAGTACCAGAACGAGCAGTTCAATCTTCAATTGACCGCCATGGCTCCCACACCCGTTCCGACAAAGTCGCCGGATGAAATTACCCGAGACAACCGTGAACAGGATGCGCGGACAAACGTGTTGATCGTCGCTTTCTGGGCGATGGTCGTCATTGGCATCCTTGCGGGGCTGTCGTGGATTGCCTGGCAATTGTACTGGCACTTCATGATTAAGGCGCCCCGGGATGAAAGCGCGGCTGACATTCGGGAAAGCAAAAACGGACAATTGCTCGTTGCCCGTTTGCCCGGAGATGTCAACCACGTTGATGCCAAAGACCAATGGCTGGCGCTTGACCGCAATGCGAAAGGCGCGCAACTCATTCACATTGACGGCAATGGCATTGCACACCAACTGCAACTGTCCGACGATGCCGCCAAATATGTGGCGATTGCCAATGCCATGAGTGAAGCGGCGAGCCGGGATCAGGCGCGTGTGTTCATGCAACAGTTGCTTGATCAGTGGACGCGCGGCGCCAACACCACGATTCAATCGCTCGGCGATGCCGCAGCAAAATGGCGTGGAAGCGGACGCAGACAGCGTGTACCATCCAAGATGACGCAACTTACGAAACCGGAATCCGCGGACGGCAAGAAGGATAAAGGAGATCCGAGTAACACAACGACTACATGGTCGTAATATTTCTTTCGTTCCTTGACCTACGGTCACACAGAGATTTAGGCCCCTTCGGCCCTCGCCTTTTGGCGTGTCTCTGTGTGACCTGTTGTTTCGAGTTCCGAAGCGATGCGTTTCGGAATTCAGAACAACAGTCCGGCTTTGCCGGACGGTTGTCGCCGATCCGCTGATCGGTACACCGCAAAAGCGTGGCTGCTACCGAGGCGGGGAGGTACGATATTGTGCTTTGTACGTGTGTTGTGCGTATGCTCAATGCGTGTATAAATGCGCACCTTTACATCCTGATTGTTCTATATAAGAGAGCCAAAACTTGTAGTTTTGGGTCATGTGGGTGTTGTAGGCATATTCCTGAAACTTTGTGATCGGTCTTTAGGTGTGGCAGCTATGATTTTGCCGGGAAATTTGAGTTTCCCGTCGGGATCATAGCTGTTTACATCAAGTAATTCATCCAAACTATTTTTCATCTGTAAAGCAGAGAAAGGAGATGATATCTATCACAAATATATAGACTGTAGTTCTTCGTTGGTTTCTACGAAACCATTTGTTACGGGGGAAGTGGATTTTAAATTTCGCAAACTGTAACCGTTCTACAACAAAGGAGTATGTCATGAACAACAAACGGACTCTCGTCCCTTGGCTGATTATCGCGATTCTCGCCCTCACTGGGTGGTTTCGCATCAGCCAAATCAACAACAGCGCCGAAGCCAAGCAGCTCGAAGCTGAGCGCTCGGTGCTCGTCAACTCGCCCGACTGGGTTGCCAGCGAGCATCCCGGGTACGACCCTGAGGACCCCATGGGCGTCAAGTTCGGTTTTACCGGGCTTGCGTACATTTTGGGCGCGTTCCTCATTCTCTCCGCCATCCAGATGGGTTTTTCGGCGCTTGGCAGAGCCGTGACTCGCAAAGGGAGGCGTGATGAATAAGAAAACGCGAAAGCGCGTCTTTGGTCTCGCCTTGGTTGCCATTCTGGGAATTGTCCTCATTTGGCAAGGAGCAAGCGGCGGCACGCAGGCAAATGAGATGGCGTTGCCCACTATCCTGTACACCGGCACGCCAACCGAAGAAGCGGTACGCACCGAAACGGTCACGGCCACGCCGGAGCCCACGGTAACGCCCGACACATCGAACGAATGGACGGTAAATGATACAACACCGAATTATGACCCCAACGACCCGTATGGGGTGAAATTCGGCATGGCCGGCATGGGTATCATCCTGCTGGTAATCCTGCTTCAAGGAATCGGCGGGTATATCGAAGACAATTGGAGAAAGAGGTAAACAAAATGAAACGTGCGTTTTTTATCCTCCTGGTCGTAGGTTTCATCGGTGTGCTTGTGTTCAACGGCATCAGCAACGCCATTGACGCGCGCAACGCCGAAAAAGCGGCTCAGGAACTCGTTACTCAGCAGGAAGCCCAGAGGGTCATGGAAAGCCTGCCGGACTGGGGGAAGACGCTCATCATCACGATTGGCGTTTTGTACGGCATGGAGACCTTCGGTCCCACCTTGCTCGTCACTTCAGCCATGACCATGCTCGGAGGATTGGTGGTCATCATCATCTTCCTGATGCAGGTGCTGACGCTGTTTTCGCGCCCGAACAGCGCTGCGGCGTATCAGTATTCGTTCAAGTCGTCGCTTGTCATCGCGGGGATTATCGTCGTCATCGGCGGGATTATGATTTACAATATCCCCGGCGGCGGCGACTTGGTGCGTAAGCTCGCGTTCTACGCGGGAGTCTTCGGGTTCTTTGCCATGGGCGGAGGATTCGGATTGCGCATCAGCGGCGGTAAGTTCAAATCGGAAACAGATGAGCATGGCAACATGACAACGGAAGCTGACGGTCCGAAGGTCGCTATGTCCATCTCAGGTCGGAATCGCACGTCGAAGGATTCCGACGTAACGGTAAATTGGGGGTAAGGAGTACCCCATGAACATTTCTACGCTCACACTCGTCATCATGAAACAGGACGAGCCGCTCGTTCGTGCCAAAGTCCGCCTGCTCGGTAGCGGCATCGACGTGGAAACCACGACATCCAACAAGGGACTCGCCACGTTTAATGCCAAAGGCTGGGGCGGCAAAAAGGTTGACATCTTGGTCAATGGTCAGCCCATAAAACAGGGAATGGAGATTCCCAAGGACCACCCGAACGGCGCGCCGAAGGCGACCATCGTTATCGGCGGCGCGCCCGCTGGTCACGACGCCCATGCGCCCGCTGGTCACGACGCCCATGCGCTCGCTGAAGAAGAGCAAGAGGGCTACGTCGTGATCGTCCGTGACACCAAGCGTGACCCTATCGAAGGAGCCGTGGTTCGCGTGGACAAGAGCGAGGCGTACTTCACGGATGAAGAAGGCGTTGCCATTGTGCCGTTCTTCGACAAGGACACGGAAGTCGAAATCTCGGCGCCCGGATACGAAACCAAAAAGCAGATGATTGAAGCGGACGACGAAACGGTCAAAGTCCTGCTCACCTCTGCCGCAGGCGTGGGAGATAGTCCGATCAACTGGATGAAGGTCGTCTGGTTGATGATCGCCTTGCTTCTGATTGGCGGTATCGTGTACGGCGTGTCGCGCATCAATCCTGCACAGGGCGGCGCGGCGCAAAGCGGCTTCAGCCTGACGATGAATCTGGGCGACCCGGTGACTCGCGGCATGATGATCGCGTCCACAGTCGTGGCGCTGGTTATCGGTCTTGTAGGTCGCTGGCGCGTTGGGCAAGTCGGAGACATCGTTCTGGCTCTCGTGTTCGTCATCGCCGCGGCTGTCTCTGGCGCGCTCGCGAAGTTCCATGTAGACCCGTCTCTGCTCGTCAGTATGCCCTCGCAAGTGCAAACGGCGATTGGCTGGTTGGAAGACGCGCGTCTTGTCATCTTCTGGGTCGGGTTGGCGATTATGTACGCCGCCGCAATCCTGAATACGCCGGATTTCACCAGTCCTGGCGTGGCATGGGACCTCATTTCGCTCGTTATCTACTCGACTGGGTTCCGCATGGGACTGGGCTTTGCAAGCATGGATGACTTCACGCTCGTTGTCCTGCTTAAGGGCTTTGCCACCTTGCATTATCTGGCGGATATGTTCCAGCTTCCTCAGCTCATCCTGCGTAAGGATGTGGAACACCGTTTCGAGCCGGTCGTGTTTGCAGTCCTCACCGCAGCGTTTTACGTGATGCTGAGCCGCGCTATCCCGCAAGGGTGGGCGCTCGGAGCCGTTGGGCTGACTGCGGGGCTGTTCGCTGAGATAACTGAGGAAATCAGCAAGCGGTTGGACCCTTCCAACCTTCCGACAGGTATCCGTGTGGTAGCGGATTTTATCAAAACCAACAAGGCAGACGGCGTCCTGATCGCGGTGATTGGGGCAACTTTATTTGCTTTGTTCGGCGTCAAATGAACAATCAGGAAGGAGGTATATTGCTTGGGTGTGTGCCCGTTTACCACAATCGTGGTACACACCCAAGCAGTTCTTTTTTGTAACAAAAAAATTGACATTATTGACCTATAGTTATATAATAATTACCTATGACAAAGATAGCTGCAAAAGAAATTGGTCTAACTGTTTTACGTCTACCGAAAGCGATACAGGAGGCTGCTGTGTTATTTAGAAAAAATAATAGAGTTTCCCTACCTGTAGAACATCAACCCGAAGACGCATCTGGATTTGAAGTTCCAAAAGGAATTGATGTAAGCACAGAGGAGGGTCGAGCAGCTCTTAAACGATATCATCGCGTTAAGACACGGCGAGCAGGCCTCCGTACTTTCCCGGGCGTTCATATTGAGCCTGGCACGTTAGAATCCATGCTAGGAAGTGTTACTGTCGGGGAAACCGATGAACTCCCTAGTAAACCACCGTTTCTTAAGGATTACGCAAAGAAGCGCGTAAAAAGACGTGATTCTGTAGAACGTGGAGTAAAATCTGCTCAAGTGTTAATTGAAGATACCGCACGACTTGATGATATGTTCCGTCATACCGATCATACAGTGACTATGGAAGAGCGGCAGGCACAAGCGAGAAAAAAACTTGATGATCTCGATGAAAAGATGGGTGCTTCAGTTAAGTGGGATCAAAGCGATGCAATGCAACCAACTGTTTCTGCGACAGTGAAGTGGGAATAAACACAGCCTCGCGAGTTATACGCATTGCCACTTGGAGATTTTCCCTTTTTCTGTTCCTGGTGTATACTTTTATGTATGGACACTGGAGGTAAATCAAAACCGCTACGAGTTGCCCTGACCAAGGAGATGCAAGGAGCTGTGATCCACGAAACAGGCTATGCAGGTGGGCCAGAACTTCCTGTAATAGGGGGCAAACCGGATAAAGCTACGCAAAACATCTCACTGAGCTCCTAAGTCAATTGAATTTTCGCCGCAAGAAGAAAGTAGTCCCTCCTTCCGAGTAGAAATAATTTAGTTAAACTAGATTGTTAGAGTAATCACGCTGTGCTCCTAAAGGTATTGGTTTGTGTCTCTTGATGTTTTTTTCTACTATCGGGCCGGAGATTCGTTTCCTTTCTTACCACCTCGCGGTTTTCAAAGAGAACGAATACAAGCACCTTAACAAACGGGAGAATAAGGTACGACATTTTTGGGAGTCCCATACGGAGAACATACTTGTCCTCTGTATCGGTCTACCAACAATCAATCTATGGAGGCCACCCCGAACAATTTCACCAAAAAACAGATGTCATCAACCGTTTCATATCGACCAATCGGAGGAGTCATGAAAAACCAACTGCTCGAAAAGTTCCACAATTCCCTGAGTAAAATCAAATGGAATAAAGCTGGTCTCGTGGCGCTATACATTGTGCTCGGTCTTACGTCTGCCGGCATTCTGGCGTTGTCCTTGTCGGACATCCGACGGTTACCCCTCGTCAGAACCCGGGCAACATGGTTATAACCCTCGTTCTTTTTCTGGGCACAGGAATCCTCATTTACATCTTTCGAGGTGGAGGACGCCGGAAAAAATAAGGTCTATGCCGCTTATCGACTGGAGGAGCTCATGCGAACGAAAAAATCACTAACCGTTTCACAATGGATCAGTTTTTCTTTGAAGATCCTGTTCGGCGTTTTCGTCGCCGCATTGGTACTGGGAATGATTGCTGACAGTCATGCTGTTTCTTCTTTGGTCGCACGCAATGCTTCACCCATAGGATATATCTGCCTCACGGGTATCGTGCTATACCTGCGAACGAAATTTGTGGACTGTATGTTCGACGGAATGTAGTTTGCACGCGCGTTTTGTAATAAGGGCAGGCCTTTTTGCTTGCCCTTTGTGTATTCACTTGCATTATGCAAGTTTTCATAAACGCCGCATGATTTCTTTGCGCTCCATTTCTTTTTTTTTGCCTTCATGCCTTGTTCTCCCGTTTTCTTTTTTCACAGTCCGACCTTCTTAATTTGTTATAATGCCTATATTCTATGGTAGAAGCGTCATCCGAGCGTTCCCGTCAACTCGTCTCAACGACACCACGGGCCAAAGAAATACCCGTGACCCGCGAAGTGTCTAAACCCGCGGAAACGGCGGTGTCTATACGTCCCACCATTGCCATGGAAAAGCACTCACCCGAGGCGATTAAAGCTAAAAAGATCGCCAAAAAGCCCTTGCCTGCGTTGTGGGGGAATAGGGCGGAGTTTTTGCCGGCAACAACCGCGTTTTTCAAAAACTGCGGTATCGATCCTGAGCGGGTAAATCCCGTGCCGATGGGTGAGGGGCTTACCAATGTGGTGTTTGCCTATCAGGCGCCGGATGGATCGAGCAAGGTGGTCAAAATCGCGCGCGAGATGCGCAAAGGATTTATGAGCGCGGGATACGAACACGACGCGGACAATATCGCACTGGTACGGAAGTACTTTGGCGCGTATGCAGTGCCGACGGAAATCCGCAAAGACCCCGCTTCACCGAAATATCTTATCCTGCAGGACGCGATTGCAGGGAAACCCGTGACGAATAAATTAGAGAGCCAATCGATCCGCGCGCAGCTGACTGATTTGGCGCGGTTAAACCGGGAGATGATGCGGCAAACCGGTCATTCGCTTGATTTTATTGGCGTTCCCGGTTTTCTTACGTGGTTGCGTCATCAATTCCGTCAGATTATTACCCGGAAAAGCGAATTCCATCTTTCTAATATTCATGTCGATCAGCACGGGAAACTCAAAATAATCGATGAAGGATTGCTCCGCTTTAAGAATGTACCGTTCAAGCAGTGGGTAGTCGCCAATATCGGTTTCCTTACTAATCGGCTTATCATGCGCCTCTACTTTGGTGTCGATCTGCAGCCACATGTAGGCTAAAAGATAATATTGTCTGATGGTGGTTGGGATTTTCTTCGCGCTCTTTCTTCCATTTTTCGTGCGGCCGCTTCTTCTTCTATTTGGGCAAGACGCGCATATTCCTGTCCTAGATTTGATTGAAATCCGCCATACGACAGCTTGCGGGCAGCTGTAAGGGTGCCTTGTGGCGTAAGGCGGATATGACCACGCGTGTGCCGGTCATGCCGGGCGGTGTGTAGACTTCTTTTTTCATGTTCGCGGGGGGTGAGTCCGGCAACCTCCGCGTGACCAAGCGCATACTGAGGGCGTTCGTGTCTCCGGGCACGGAAGGGTATGGCTCTCGTTTCCTGGGTGAGTTCGCTTCGGGTGACGATTATTTCTCCGCGGCGGGGTTGGATAGCTTTTCCGAGCAGTTTATCAGCAATATTTCTGCCAAATGTTACTCCGAGGCTTAAGACATCTGCCCACACTTCATCATGAGTGAGGCCGTCCGTACCAACTTCAGCTCCATGTTCATCAAATGTGCGCTGATCGATCGAATGATCAGGCCGCAGATACTTCCGTTCGGGTGAGCGTGGCGTAAATCCCATACCCGTATTATACCAAGCATTGTCATTTCAGCCGGTATCACACGATATGATAGAATTGCCCAATAGTCATCTCGAAGGAGTAATTACGATGCTCGATTGGATTTTCAGCTTGCCCCGCACCACAATGCCTAGATTATCAGATTGTAGGTCGGGTTTATACGCGACAATGTATTTTCTCAGTACTATGATCATGATTTCGTGGGTGCGGGGCTTGCTTTCCTCCCACACAGCCTTTCCGTTCGGCTTTTCAGTACTATCCGTACACGCTTCACAGGGCGGCTCAGCGGGACTTCGAGGAGTGAAAAGGAGGCGGATATGCTAGATTGGATATTTGCACTCCTCTCGCACGATTTAGGAATAGACTTAGGAACGGCGAATACGCTCGTGTATGTAAAAGATAAAGGCATCATGATCCGTGAGCCTTCGGTCGTCGCCCGGCACAAAAAAACAAAACGGGTAATCGCAATCGGTAAAGAAGCCAAACACATGCTGGGGCGTACCCCCGAAACCATCGAGGCATTACGTCCGCTCAAAGATGGGGTGATTGCTGATTTTGACGCAACCGCCGCCATGCTTACGCATTATATCCGGCTCGTGCACATGCAACCCAAGCGCCCTGGTTTTCCCAGTATTCCAAAGCCAAAAGTTGTCGTGGGTATTCCTTCCGGTGTCACCGAGGTGGAGCGGAGAGCTGCCGCAGAAGCCGCGATTATGGCGGGCGCCCGCGAAGCATATCTTATCGAGGAACCGATGGCGGCAGCAATCGGCGCCGGGCTTCCTATACAGGACAGCCGGGGGAGTTTTATCTGTGATATCGGCGGCGGCACCACGGAGATTGCCGTGCTTTCGTTGGGAGGGATAGTCGTAAACCGTAGTATCCGGACCGCGGGAGACGAAATGGATGAGGCAATCGTTTCGTTTGTCCGGCTGAAACACTCGTTGCTTATCGGAGAACCGACGGCGGAAGATGTCAAAATTGCCGTGGGTAGTGCGTATCCTACGGATAAAACCGACCGGCAGACGGTCGTCCGGGGGCGCGATATAGAAACCGGGCTACCCCGGAGTGTACGGCTCTCAGAAACAGAAGTGCGGGAGGCACTGTCACCCGTGGTGCACGAGATAGTCGAAGCAATCGCGGAAACCATCGAAGAAACTCCTCCCGAGCTCGTCGGAGACATCATGGAGCATGGCATCGTGCTTGCTGGTGGCGGCAGTAAATTGCGGGGTATTGATAAGCTCATTGCCACCGAGCTCAAGATGCCTATTTGGATAACGGACGACCCACAGACCGCCGTTGTTCGGGGATGCGGCAAGCTCCTCGACGATGAGGTGTTGCTCGCAAAGGTGAAAATCGCCGCGCGCAAGGTATAATAAGACATAATGCGATTTGCCTCTTTCATTTCTTCGATTACCGAACCCATGGTGTTGGTTTTTGTGGTGATGTTGTTGGGCGGATGGCAGGTAGGGTTACGCGGTACGGCGTGGATGTACTATGTCGCGTATCTTCTGTTCACTTCAGCGGTAGTTTGGATTGCGCGTATATACGCAGTGAAAACTCTCCGTACAAACTGGGATATATCTGACCGGCCGAAAAGAGTGCAGTCGCTTATTCTGTTGATAGCGGTAAATATAGGTGTGCTCGTTGGGTTGTTGCTCTGGAACAATCAGGGACTTATCCGTTTTGGGAGTATGCTGCTGTTGTGGCTTGTCGGGTTTTCTCTTATTACCTTTAAGACGAAAATATCCGGTCATATGGCGGTGCTGGTACTTGCAACCGGATTGTTGCTTTACTGGTTTGGGGTAGCCGCTTTTCCTTTGGTGTTTTTATTGCCTATCGTTGGTTGGTCGCGTTTGGTACTCAAGCGTCACACGCTTATTGAAGTAATCGGGGGAACATTATACTCGGCGATATTTTTTCTTCTTTCTGTTTTTGTATATACATTTTTCACCTAACGTATGGTCAAACTAGGAAGCGCGTTTTCAGACAATCTTGTCTCTTCGGGCAGGCTCCGCTCGAAGCAAAAATCCGATGACCCGCCATGGTGGGCGGGGGCCGGCCGGGCGCTCATATTTGCAAGTGTTCTTTGCGTCGGTTTTTTTATTTTGTTGTGGCGGTTATTTGATCTTACCGTCATACGCGGACGGGAATACCGGTTGCTTTCTGATACGAACCGCACGAGGGATTTGGTCCGTCACGCGCCCCGCGGATTGTTGCTAGACCGTACTGGCAAGCCATTGGTAAGTAATACCCCCCAATACCGTCTCATAAAACCGTGTGATGGCAGTGACGCCGCGGAGTGTGTTTCATATCTTTCTCAGGAAGAAGGTGACCGGTTGATCCGTTTGGGAAGTCTTCCTGGCGGACAATACATCGAAGTCGATTACGAACGCAGATATCTCTATGGTGACGCGCTAGCGCACGTGGTGGGTTACACCGGAGAATTGTCCCGTGAAGAACTAGATAGTGAGTTTTATAAAACCCGTAATTACCGGTTGGGTGACCGGGTAGGCCGTATGGGCGCGGAAGCGGTGTATAATGAGCGCCTTCGTGGCAGGGATGGGAAGGAATTGGTGGAAATAGATTCAAGCGGAAAAATACTCCGGACGCTTGGTCATCAGGAAGAACTCGCCGGAGAAGATGTCACCCTGTCACTCGACGCGACGTTATCCCGCGTTGCGGCAAACGCGTTCCCCCCCGGTAAAAAAGGAGCCATTGTTGTGGCTAAGCCTTCGAGCGGTGAAATACTTGCGATGTACTCGAGCCCCGGATTTTCGCCGGACGCATTTACCGTCGGTATGTCTCAGGCAGAGTATGACCGCCTCATGAATAACCCTGATTTACCCATGTTTAACCGCGCGATCGGTGGGGTGTATCCTCCCGGGTCCACGTTTAAAATCGTTACCTCCGTTGCGGGTTTGGAAGAGGGCGCTATTACAAAATCAACCATTGTCGAAGATACCGGGGTCATTACTATCGGGCCTTTTAGCTTTCCCAACTGGTACTTTTTGCAATATGGTAAGACTGATGACGCAGTGGACGTTGTCAAGGCAATGAAGCGCAGTAACGATATATTTTTTTATAAAACAGGTGAGTGGATTGGTATTACTAAGCTCGCAGAGTGGGCGAGGAAAGTGGGTATCGGAAAGCCGCTTGGCATAGAGCTTTCCGGAGAAGCCGGTGGGCTGATGCCGGATCCCGCATGGAAAAAAACGCGGTTTGATACGCCGGCGGATAAAATTGCGAGAAATGACGAATGGTATTTGGGAGACACGTATCACGTGTCGATTGGGCAAGGATATTTGTTGACGACTCCGCTTGCGGTCAACGCCTGGACAAATGTGATTGCAAATGGAGGAAAATTATGTACCCCTACAATACAAAAGTTGCACTCGTTGCGGGCAGAGCGGGAAAACTGTAAGGACTTGGGGATTAAGAAGGAAACAATTACCGTTGTTATGCGTGGCATGGAGGAAGCCTGTGCCGCGGGTGGGACAGGATGGCCGCTTTTTAACTTCGCGGTCAGTAAAGCGAGCGGCGGAACAGATGTAACCCCCGGTGCCACACCGTCTGCTATGCCAAAAGTACCGGTTCCGGTGGGCTGCAAAACAGGAACTGCTGAGTTTGGCGATCCCAATGATCATACCCACGCCTGGTTTACCGTGTTTGCCCCGCTTCCTGACGAGCTTATTCCAAGTGATATAAAAGCGACGGAAAATTATATTGACGGGAATCCTGAGATATCTGTTACTGTGCTCGTGGAAGGCGCGGGTGAAGGAAGCGATGTCGCAGCTCCCGTTGCTAAAAAAATTCTGGAAGAATGGTTTAGCCGCTAATGGAGGAAGTCGATATCCACTAGCAGCATCCGGTGGTCAGACCCGAATGTCCGTTTCCCAATTTCCTGATACACCACCCGTGCCTCTTCCGGTATCAGAATATGGTCAAACTGAAGACGCGGAAATTTTGTGAAAAATGTCGACTGGTTTTTAAAAATATTGGTAAGACCCAATTGCGAAATAATCCGTTCAAATTCTTTCCGTTCATTAAGAAAGTACCCCTTAAGGGTAAAACCCCGTGTCCACCCGGAAAGTACATTCAGGAGTTTTGAGTCCATAATATTGAAATCCCCACAGACGATGGCAGGCACGGTCGCGTCAAGTTCGCCGGCGAGAGAAACGAGACTCGCGAGCCTGTCACCCATGCTTATGGCGCATGATAGTCTGGTGCTCGCAATCTGGAGGATACGATTTTCGTATCTGATGGAGATAATAGACGCGCTATGGTTTTCGGTAATGCCCCGGATAAATGAGTACATAACGCGCGTCATAAGCGACCGGTGAGTTGCCCTGTGGAGGTTGGCAATTTTTTGACTGACCGGCCGGTGTTTTGTGAGGATACAAGTGTAGGTATTTTTGGTTTGTTTGCGTTTTCCTTTAAAGTCCTGAGCATGCGCCAGGTGATAACCGAGCTTATTGATCTCAACAAGCCGAAGTTCAGGAACTTCCTGAAGACAGAGGATATCTGGCTTATACGAAAGTGCGTGCGAGATAAGCTTCATGATCCGTTTATTTGCTGCCCGCACGTTCCAGGTAATAATTCTCATAGGTATATGTAGAGCCTATATTTTAGCAGGTATATGCATGTGTCGTGCATGTACGTTGTGTTTTTTCCCGTTCGCTGGTATTGTAAAATGCCGTTATATGACCAGCACAAAAAGCAAACCACGGACAAAAAAAAGATGCGTTATCATCGGCGCCGGTCCCGCCGGATTAGGAGCCGGGTGGCGGCTTATGGAGCTGGGGCACACGGACTTTGTGATTTATGATAAAAACCCCTACGTTGGCGGGTTAGCTACATCATTTGTTGATGACGCCGGATTTACGTGGGACATCGGCGGTCATGTGCTTCACTCCCATTATCCCTATTTCGACCGGATGTTTGAGACGGTTATGAATAATGATTACTTCACTCACCAACGTGAAAGCTGGGTGTGGATATACGATCGGTTTATCCCGTATCCTTTTCAAAACAATATTCACCGCCTGCCGGTCAAAGCACTTCATGAATGTCTGAAAGGATTGTATCTGGCAGCCAAGGGTAATCCCAAAAAACTTCGTACATTTGCCGATTGGATTACTGCATCGTTTGGTCCAGGTATAGCGAAGCATTTTATGCTTCCCTATAACCGCAAAGTTTGGGCATATCCTCCCGATAAAATGAATTATCAGTGGGTTGGTGACAGAGTTGCTTCGGTCGATATTTCCCGGATTGAGCAGAATATAAAAACAAAGCGCGATGATGTGTCTTGGGGACCAAACGCAGTATTTCACTTCCCGAAAAAAGGCGGCACGGGTGCTATTTGGGAGCATGTCGCCGACAGGTTTCGTTCACACATCATGTTAAACCGTGAGGTGATGAGTCTGGATTTGAAAAAAAAGGTTGTGTACTTATCAGACGGATCACACGATATCTATGATGTTCTGTTTACGACGATGCCGCTGGATGTATTGGCGAAAAAACAAAAAGATATAGTGTTGCCTTCTGCAGCAAAGCTGCATCACTCAACGGTGACGATAGTAGGGATTGGAATAGCTGGCACACCTCCTGAGACCCTTTTAACCAAATGCTGGATGTATTTTCCGGAAAACATAGCACCATTTTTTAGAGCAACAGTGTTTTCTAATTATTCGCGTTTCAATGCACCAAAGGGTGCATGGTCGCTTATGACGGAGGTTGCATCTTCGCGATATGTTCCGTTGCCGCAGGGGGACATCGGAGCCTTGGTACTTGAAGGAGCGAAGCAAACAAAATTATTGCCAAAAGGGGCTAAGATAGAAAGTCTCTGGACGTTCCGTTCTGAGTATGGGTATCCTACTCCTACGTTGAATCGTGATACATATTTATTACAGACATTGCCCGCGCTAGAAAAATTTGGCGTGTATTCACGCGGACGTTTCGGAGCGTGGAAGTATGAGGTAAGCAATCAGGATCATACATTTATGCAGGGAGTAGAATGGGTAAATCATGTGCTGCAAAATGAGGAAGAGATAACGGTACATAATCCCGCAAAGGTGAATGGAGTGAAGCGATGAACATCCTTATTATTACCGCCACTTATCCTCCAAGTGCAAATGGGGTAGCCGTTTCTACGAAGCGAACTGTTTCGGAATTACGGAATCGCGGTCACAGGGTTGTGGTATATGGACCCAAATTAATGGGCGTATCGGAGTCGGACTATGTCTCGGCACCGACGATACGTATCGGGTTATTCGGATTACGTGATTACCCCATCGCCATACCGCACACGGTAAACGCGATTGTCGATAAATTACCCAACATTAACTGGGATATTATCCACGTACATCATCCGGTTGTCGCGGGTCCGCTTGCGTTGAAGCTGGGTAAAAAACTCCGCGTCCCGGTAGTTTTTACTTATCACACGAGGTATGACCAATACATAGAACATTTTGTCGGTTTACCGCAATTTATGAAACGATCATTTCATAAGTGGATCTACGAACACATGCTGTTATCCACATTGCGTTCGTTTGACGGCGTCATTGCGACGACGACATGGCTTAAGGATTTGCTGAAAAAAAGTATCCCGGGAACGCCCGTATATTACGCTTCGACCGCCGGGCTTACAAAGCCATTTCTTACTCGCAGGTCGAAACAATCGCTCCGAAATGAACTTGGTTTACCGCCGGATGAACCGGTGTTTCTCAGTGTTTCCCGTCTGTCAAAAGAAAAACGTACTGATATATTGCTCAGCGGATTTTTGCACTGGGCAGACCGACACAAGAAAGGAATGTTGGTGATTATCGGAGACGGAGCAAACAGAAAACATCTGGAGGCGATGGCACGAAAATCTCCTCACCTTACCAGGGTAAAATTTATGGGCAAAATACCAAACGAAAAACTGCACGACTGGTATAGTTGTGCCGACGTATTTTTGTACAGCTCGATAACCGATACGATCGGGATTAATATTTTGGAAGCAATGTCCGCTGGCTTACCTGTGGTAGCGCCGGATCATATGACGACGAGGGAGATTATTGTTTCCGGAAATAGTGGAGTTTTATATCAAGGCGATGCGCTAAACATGGGAAGCGCTATTGATACCGCTTTCGCCCGAAGAAAGAGTATGGCAAAACATGCTATCGCAGTATCAAAAAAGTATCATGTCAGTATTACCGTCGGTGAGCTGACAAAGATTTATGAAACGGTCATCGGCACGCACAAAAAGCATACATAACGCCTCGGTGATAGCGCGGCGTTCTCTTTCTGAGTGTATAACCGACATCGGGTTTACTGCTGGATCTCATCATTTCGTTGACCTTTGGGCGCGGGACAGTTTGTTTGCCGGCTTTGGGGCAAATAGCGTAGGGATGAGTAAGGTATCCAAAAAAACCATTGAGACATTTTTAGGATATCAGCGGGAAGACGGACTTATCCCGTTTCTCATCCGCAGGAGTAAACTTACGATCGGAAAATATTTCGGCAGACACGAATACTATAGAACGCCTCGCCAACAATTCCGGTCTAGCCAGTCCGGCGGCATTGTGCCCGATGGTGGACTGATGACCATAATCGTCGCCCGTGCCTACATAGAAACAGCTCACGACGCATTATTTTTTCGGAAGAACAGGGAATCACTGCTTCGCGCGATAAGCTGGTACCAACAAAAATTCGGTAACACGCTTATACGTGAGTGGTTCCAGTGTGAATGGGCTGATGCCGTATTAAAAACGGGACGTACCCTCTATACCAATGTGTTGTATTGGAAAGCATTAGGTGATGTGTCTTGGATGCTTCATCATGTCGGAGAGCGCCGGAATTCCCAGGAATTTCTCAGGCGGCAGGAGGTGGTAGGACGGGAAATACGAGCACACTTATGGAACGGTGTGTATTTTGCCGATTGGAGAAATGTGTGGCGGCATGATTATTTCGCAGCGCATGCCAATATGCTTGCAATTATTTTTGGGCTTGCATCGCGCGTTGAGGCGACGTCTATTCTTTCCTATGCGGCTTCCTCGTGTTGGCATGATTTTACGTTGGAAACGAACGATCCAAAGTATCCCATATGGCGGATAGCACCAATAAACCATGTGACGGGAACAGCAGACTATCACAACAGAGGGTGTCTTTGGCTACAGCCGGGAATTCTTTATGCGATGGCGCTTTATAAAACCGGGAAACGTAGCAAGGCAGCAGAAGTCTTGGAAGGCATTGCTAATAAGATCATTGCGTATGACGGGGTGTACGAAGTGTACGAAAAAACGGGAGAACCGGTGAAACGATTGTTATACCGCGCGGAGCATCCGTTTGCCTGGTCGGCAGGATTATTTTTATGGGCGGTTCATGAGATAGTTGGCTGACCGATATGATATTCTGGAGATTGTGTGAACGGGGATACCGCGTATTTTGTCGCATTTTCCTTATTTCCGGGCATCGGACCGGTGCGGTTTACACTTCTGTACGACTACTTTGGTTCAGCCAAAGCCGCGTGGGAAGCGCCGCTTACTGAATTGAAAGCGATACGGCTCGGTGACCGGCTGAGCGAGCAGCTGGTACATTTTCGGAATACGCTGGATATTGCTTCGTACTTTTCGCGATTAGAAAAACTCCATGTGGTGCCGCTAACGGTACTGGATGCCAAATATCCGGCATTACTCCGGGAAATTCCCGACGCGCCCTTTGTGTTATACGTGCTGGGTAAAAAACGGGAGCAGCCATTGCGGCTTGAACGGACAATCGCGGTTGTGGGCACCCGGCGTATGACCCCCTACGGCAAAGAGGTGACCGGGCGGTTCGTGACGGAGCTGGTGGCACAAGGGTTTACGGTTGTGTCCGGAATGGCATATGGCATAGACGCTGCAGCGCATTGGGCAGCGATACACTCAGGCGGAGGAACCATAGCGGTATTAGGTTGCGGTATTGACATCATCGCTCCCCCAGGTAATGCTAGGTTGTATCAGGCAATCGCCGGAGGAGGAGGGGCGATCGTTTCGGAGATGCCGCTGGGGCACCGGCCGCTTAAAGGACTATTTCCGGCGAGAAACAGGATAATTAGCGGATTAAGTTTGGGGACATTAGTCATAGAAGGCGCGGATGATAGCGGTGCACTGATTACGGCAAGAAATGCAGCGGAGCAGGGTCGCGAGGTGTTTGCGGTTCCGGGGCCAATAACCAGCGAGTTAAGCCGGGCTCCGGCGAGACTTATTAAACACGGCGCAACACTTGTCGAGTCTGTAAGTGATATTTTAGACGCATTGGGGTTACAAAAAATACCGGCTGATAGCGCCAAAAAACGGCGGGTTGGAAGTACCAAAGAAGAGCAAATGATACTGGATAACCTGTCGGGGAGCGGGCAGCAGATTGACGACCTGGTGCGTCTCACTGGCTTGACCGCGCAGAATGTCGCTGCTATCCTTACCGTTCTTGAAATGAGGGGACTGGTCAGGAATTATGGTGAAAATGTATTTGGTCTAGTATAAGATTCTTTTTAGAAAGGATAGTTAATTACGGAAGATCGATAGCGCAGGAAAAGAGCAGCGCGGGTATTCATGCCGCATTGCGGGATCGCGCGTCGAGAAAAACGTAGTTTGTCTCGAGATGAAATTAATTATCGTTGAATCACCAACAAAGGCACGGACGCTTACGCGTTTTTTGGGTAAGGAATACCGTATCGAAGCGTCTATGGGGCATGTGCGGGACCTACCCAAGAGTTCATTGGGCGTGGACGTAGAACACGACTTTGCGCCAAGTTACATAATTCCACGCGATAAAACCAAACAGGTAAACGCGCTCAAAGACGCGGCAAATAAGGCAGATGAAGTGATACTGGCCACCGATCCTGACCGGGAGGGCGAGGCGATTGCGTTCCACATCGCGGAAATTCTCAACGAGATGAACGACAAAAACGCAAAGAAAAAGAAAAAAGATACCGCTTCAGCCCAGGGAACATTCCGGAGAATAGCATTTCATGAAATTACGGAAAGTGCGATCAACGAAGCGCTTGCGCACCCGCGTACGCTCGATGTGCAGCTCGTGAACGCGCAGCAGGCCAGGCGGGTATTAGACCGTCTCGTGGGTTATACCCTGTCGCCGCTGTTGTGGAAAAAGCTATCGAAACGGTGGCTTTCCGCAGGACGGGTGCAATCGGTAGCCGTCCGTCTTATTGTCGAGCGAGAGCGGGAAATCCAAAAATTCGAAGCCCGGGAGTATTGGACCATCGCGGGGCAATTTGCAGGAGACGGAAAAGACGATCTTACCGCAGCGCTCGTTTCCAAAGATGGGGAAAAATACGAAAAAACCCTCGTGTTTGAGCTGTTCGATGGAAAATACACGACCACCAGTTCCAGTATTGTTGACGGACAGAGCGCAAAGCTCATTATCGATGATTTACGCGCGCCGTTTACAGTAAGTGCGGTAGATAAAAAAGAGGTAAAAAGAAATCCGGGTGCTCCATATACCACCAGCACATTACAGCAGGACGCGGCAAGAAAACTGTATTTTTCATCCAAAAAAACGATGCAGATTGCCCAGAAGTTATACGAAGAAGGGTATATTACCTATCATCGTACAGACAGTGTCAACCTATCCGAAAAATTTATCAGCGAGGCTCGTGAATATGTGGGCGGTAGCTTGGGCGCACACTTTGTTCCGGCAGAGTCCCGGCGGTTTAAAACAAAGTCAAAAGTCGCGCAGGAAGCACACGAGGCTATCCGGCCGACGGTCGTCGGGCGAAAGGCAGATAAGATCGGGGTAGGAGATTTAAACCGTGATCATATGCGGTTGTATGAACTTATCTGGAAACGTGCGGTAGCGAGTCAGATGGCGGAAGCAATATTTGACTCCACCACTATTGTTATCCTGAGTGGGAATGGGTACCGGTTTGAAACATCCGGCTCCGTCATCAAATTTGAAGGATTTCTTAAAATTATGGGTAGAGATGCCGAAGAAGTCGTTATTCCGGCAGTTTCTGTGGGGCAGGAGCTAACACTCCGTGAAGCGATACCAACGCAGCATACAACGAGTCCACCTCCACGATATACCGAAGCGAGTTTAGTAAAAACCTTGGAAGAAAAAGGCATCGGCAGACCGAGTACATACGCCCCGATTATGTCGACCATCGTTGACCGGCAATATGTCGTAAAGGAAGAAAAAAAGCTTATGCCTACCGAATTAGGATTTGCCGTGACGGATTTTCTGGTGCAGTATTTTCCTAATGTTTTGGATTTGCCGTTTACCGCGCACATGGAAGATGACCTGGACGCAATCGCAAATGGCGAAAAAAAGTGGGTGCCGGTGATCGCCGAGTTTTATAAGCCGTTTCACGAAAGTATTAAAAAAACCTATGATATTGCCGAAAAAGTAAAGCTCGCTGAGGAGCAGATAGATGAAAAATGTCCCACTTGCGGACATGACCTCGTGATCAGAACGGGGAAGTTCGGGAAATTTGTGGCGTGTACCAATTTCCCAGAGTGTACCTACACCAGGCAGTATGGGGAAAAAGCAAACATACCGTGCCCCAAGTGTGGCGGTGATATTATCGTCAAGAAAAGCAAACGCGGCAAAAAGTTTTATGGATGCAGTAATTATCCTACCTGCACATTTGCTGCATGGAAAAAGGAAGATATTAAGTAGTATAACTTGATATGAAGCGGTATACTTAAGGTAGCTATGGACGACCGGAAAAAAACTATCGCAGCGCTTACGATTATCGTCGGTATTATCGTGTTGGTTGTTATCGTCATCGGCGTATTGGTCTCACGGAAAAAAGTAGTCTCTCCGGTACCCGATGAAGGAGCAATCAGAGTGATATTTATCAGTCCTACGCCAGTTGTCGCGGCGACGGTTACTCCAACCATAGCTCCCACGACTACTGTCCGTCCTACGGCAAGACCGCAGTCTACCGCTACTCCCAAGCCGCAAGCGACTGCTACGCCAAAGCCCACGGCAACCGGCGGCGCGACACCCACAGTGACAGTGACTCCGACCAAAACACCGACGCCATCACCGACTCCCTAAGTCCCATGGATAACCTGCTTGCCCTTGATACCCAATTATTTTTTGCGATAAATCATTTGCCACATCCATTTGTTGCTGATTGGTTGGCAATGTTGCTTTCCGGCGTAGGCACCGCAGGCTTCGTATGGATATGTATTGGGATACTGCTTTTCCTCCGGGAGGAAACGAAGCATCACCGGTTTTTTATCCCGTTTCTTGGCGTGCTTGGATTGAGTTGGGCAGTGGTTGAGCAAGCGATTAAATCGACGGTGGCCAGACCCAGGCCGAGTATAGATATGGGCGCGTATATTGTCGGTGATGGAGCGACCTGGTACTCGTTTCCATCAAGTCACGCCGCGCTATCATGGGCATTTGTTGTGGTGCTGTCTCACTATGAACCGAAATATACGGGTGCCTATGTTGTGCTTGCGATACTTATCTCACTCTCGCGCGTGTATTTGGGCGTCCATTATCCGTTTGATATATTGGCAGGTGCCGTGCTGGGTTTCATGATCGGCAAAGTAAGTTTGCGCGTGCCATCGTTCCTGTTATCCACGCCCAAAAAGTCCAAAAAACGTACCAGCAGTCGGTAATATCACTCATCACGATGTATTTTATAAATCGAGACGCCATCATGTTCATATACGAGCGTGTAACGTTCCGGGTCTTGTGACAGTGTTTCGTGGTTGACGGGATCAGCGCTCGGCGGATATGTTATCGTTTTTTTGCCGACATACGCATATGTTTCCCGACCATTATTCCGGAGTATATCCCTATCAAACGGGTTCGTATGATAAAGAGTGATTTTTCTTCCGGCGATAGCCGGTATCCATAATCCTGCGTCCCAATAATTGTTTCGGATTACGTCGTCCGGTGTGGTGTTTTCAGAAAGCCACCGCATGGCGGCGATATCAGAGGGGGTGACAACATATAGATAGCTTTGTAGGGTATAGCCACGGAGGGCTATCCGGACATATGGCCAAAAGATATACCCGAGGAGCACTACTACGATAACGTGAAGCAGCATATGATTTCTGGTGTTATGGATAATGAAGTGTTTGTACACGGTCTGAATGTTAAATTGCAGTGCTTGAGCGGCAGCAAACGCCATGGGGATAAGGAGGATGAGGGCAACACGTTTTGGATACAACAAATAAGATAACGGTAGCCACCAATGGAGAGCATTGAGGATGAGTGCACTTATCCCGATAACGGCGACACCATGAAGCAACACGGATTTCGGATGGACAAGGAGGAGGGTTGCGAGTGAGAACAGATACAGAATGAGGATGGGCGATCCGAATGTATGCACATAAAAGTTGTAGAGTACCGCAACCGGGGAAATGGATGCTATCAATTCTCCTGACAGGGTTGTCAGTTCATCACGTTGAAGTGTAGCGACATATAACAATGTTGATGGCGAAACACTGCTGAGATTATTTGTTACGTGTATTATCCAGGGCAACATCAAGGCAAATATGAACAGTGTGGTAAAGCGGAATTTGTTCCACATTATGATAAAGCGGGAGATTGACGACCAATAGAAAGGAAGACACATTACAGCGAGATAGCCCGCAGCAGCCGGGAGAATGTAGTGGGTAAGCACCGAAGCAAATACGAACAAAGACGCGCATACTGTGGCGGTCTTATCTTTATACTGTGACAGCGCGGCGATGGCAATGATAATGAAAGCAAGAGAGAGAATTGTCGGATTGGCCCCCCAGGGAATGAAATCAAGCGGCGTTTTGCTCGCCCAGCTTATGAGAATAGTGACCATCATACTGGTAAAAACGGGAAATGTCGTGCGGAGTAATACAAAAACTGACACCGCGAAAAACCAATAAGTGAATACACTTAACCATAGCGCGTTTGTGTAAACCGGAAGCGCGTTAGCTTTCATAAGACTGGCAATCAGAATGGGAAATCCGACCGGATATGTACCGAATTGTGATACAGGCACAATGGGCTCTAAAGTTTTGGGGAACCCGTTAGTCAGGAAGATTGATTTTGCAATATATGCCTGCATGCTCATGTCCGCACCTGACGGCGCCACTTCGCGAAGCGCAACAACAAATCCCGGTATCATCAGGATCAGGAAAAATAAGCTAACAACAATATTTAGTTGGCCTCCCGGTATTCTTCCTTGGATTAAAAGAGCGGTAAACGCGACCGCAGATATACCGATGGTTGTATATACATGAATATGCAGCGGGATAGGGATGTATTGCAAAAACCAAAAACTGATAATCCAATATGCGAGAGACGACGCGATACTTATGGGAAGTTTTTCAATAACTGACAGTTTCGGAAAAAAAGTTGTATGGCGTATCGCGAAAAGCAGGAGTCCGGGAAAAAGGAAGAATGCCACCGTAAAGAGTAGCCCGATCATAGTGTGACTGACAGGAAATATAATATAGACACAACAATTCTATATACGCCAAACGGAATGAACGTTTGGCGTTCGACAAAACGGATAAACGCTTTGATGACGATAAACGCGGTAATCCATGAAACAATAAAGCCGGTGGCTAATATTCCTATTTCATACGCGGTAAACGAGTGGGCGCTTTGGATGAGATCCAAACCAGTCGCAGCAGCCATAGTCGGAACCGCGAGTAAAAAAGAAAATTCAACTGCGTTTTTCCGGGATAGACCCATTGTCATGCCGCCGACGATTGAGGCAGCTGACCGGGAGACGCCGGGTATCATGGAGCACGACTGAGCGAGTCCGATAAAAAATAATTCCTTCACGGATAGTGTCTCAAGCGTTTTTTCTTTCTTTGCCGCATGATGATGCCAATATTTTTCCAGCAGTATCAGGAGGGCACCTACGCCAGCGAGTGCCGCGACAACGATCATATCGTTATCCAATAAATATAATTTTATGATTTTATAAAACACCAATCCAAGAATTCCGGTTGGTATAAAGGCAATGGTTATGGAACGAATGAGTTTTGGATTTTGAACAATGCGCTTTACATAAAGCACAACCACCGCCATAATGGCGCCTAGCTGGATGAATATATCAAAGCTTTTTGTAAATTCTGTCGGCTCAATACGTAAAAGTTTTGATGAGAGGATAAGGTGTCCGGTACTGGAGATAGGAAGGAACTCGGTGATACCTTCGATAACAGACAGTAAGATAGCGCTCAGTACATCCATGTATTTGATAATAGCAGATTGTTATAATGATGTGCATGAAGCGTACGGTAAGTGTCGGGATCGCGTATATTGCAGCATGCGCGCTACTGACCGTCGTTTTGGGCATTGTGTTACTGCGGTATAACAAGCTAAAGAATGATGCATTACAGCGTATACATGCGATCCAACTATCACGCAAAGATCTAATTTTCTCGGCTGAAGGTTTACGGAAGTATTTCTATGAACCAAAACCTGACACAACGCAGTCGGATGAGCAGGATTGGTTGAGTTATGTACCAACCTACACGATAAACAGTGACGCGCTTAATGAGCGGCATAATTATCTTCCTCAAAAAGAGGAAGGTGTGTTCCGTATCATTACCATCGGAGACTCGTTTACGTTTGGCGCTTTTGTAAACACGGCGGATAATTACACGGAGCGGTTGGAGGATTTACTCAATAATCAAAAATGTAACGCTGCCGATCGTTTTGAAGTGATTAATTTAGGGGTAAACGGGTATGACCTATCATATATCGTCGAGCGTTTCCGTACGCGAGGCGTAAAATATAATCCTGATTTAGTCATCTGGTTAGTAAACGGACACAACGTATATCAGGTTAATGATTTGATAAAGGAACGTGAACGGGCTATTGAAGCGGCGCTCGACCCCGAAGTACTGAAGCGGTTTGAGCAAAAGGGGAGATATTATGTCGCTGCAGAAAAAGCACGGCGTGAATTTATTAAGCATTATGGGAAAACAAATGTGCTCGCTATGCAGGAGGAATTTCTCAATGAATTTTCGGCATTGTATGACGGTCCTATGCTTTTTGCTTTTTTTACCCAGGGGGCAGATGAGGATATCGATGCTCTGCTTGCTGGTTATGCGGTAAAGCGCAACGCCAAAACATACATTTTTAAAGGCATACCTGATTTACATGAAGTAAACGGGATATTACCTGATGGCCACCCAAGCGTTTATGGTCATAATGTTATCGCGGGAAATGTGTTTGCGTATCTGATGGCAGGCAATCTGTATCCTTGCCATTAGATGACATTGAGGGAAGATTGCGCGATTTTTTATCTGATGCCTATCTTTATTATCGGTTGAAATATCCGGTTTCAATTAAATTTTTACGGTGTTCGTCATCGATCCAATCGGGGAAAGGCCGTTGTTTCGGGGGGTAACTGGGTTGTGCGTCTAACTCGTCATAAAGTGTTTTTGTTAACGTGTCCGCAATTTGCCGATAGTCTGCTGTAACTAGTTTTTTTTCATGCGGATCTGAAATGAGATCATATAGTTCGTTATCACCGGTTGTATTGTGTATTCCGGTAAATAATTTCCATTTATGATTTTGTATGGTTTTTGGTTCCCAACTGTTCGTCCATTCTGTGATGATATATAGATTTTTCTTTCCCTCATGGTTTCCGTATACGGCAGGGCTGAAGCTCAATCCTTGAAGCGTGTCAGGTATAGATTTCCCAAGTACGTCCAGAATAGTTGGATAGACATCTATGTGATGGATCAGATCATCAATGCGGGCAGGTTTTGTATTGGGAACATGCATGATGAGCGGCACATTAATTTCAGGATTGTACATTTTCATGCCATGCCCAACAAGATTGTCTTCACCCAGTAACTCTCCGTGTTCTGCGGATATGATAACGATCGTGTTATCCATGAGATTATTTTTCTCTAGTTGCACAAGTATATTTTTTATATAGATATCCGTTCGTCGGATATGTTCGTCATAGATATGCCGCATAAATTCGAGATATTCAGGGTAATTACGATCAGAAAGTGTGGAGCCAATGACATGTGAAAGCGTGACATCTCGGTCCTCTGTCGGAAGCTGCTGGAATATCTCCTCTGCTTCATAAAGCGTTGGAGCAGATTGTATTGCTTTATGCCATGCCCGGTAGGTATCAAGTGAAATATCCGATCCCGCGGTGAACGTTAGATGCTCCAAAATGGTCTGCACAGCAGCATCACGGATCGTTTCCGTAAACGGGGGGATTGGCAATTGGGGAGGGGTGTATTCGGGATCCAATGGAAATTCCAGGGGCGCGCTCGTAAGGCGGTTTGCGTAATCGTGTACTCCGTCCGTATGGATAAAAAGGAACGCTGGTTTATTATTTTGGTTAGATTCTTTTATTCCGTCGATTGCCTTACGTGTGAGAGGAAGGGACTGACCGATATCATTGGAGACTATTATCTGGTTTGTAAATCCTGTTTCTAAGCCCTGATACATGCCAACGTTTGGCTGGTTTGTGCTGACGAATGACGTATCATAACCGAAATTTTTTAGATACAAAGGGAGCGGAATAATTTCAGGGTTTAGCGAGTTAAGCATGGCAACTCCCATCTCGTGGCTGGTCGGGTAGAGTGAGGTGAAAAAAGACATGATGCTAGGTAATGTCCAGGATGAAGCGGAAAATGCATGGGTAAAAAGAAGATTATTGTCAGCAAAAGAACACATGTTGGGAGCTGTGTTAAACCGGTATCCGTAACAAGGAAGTGAATCTGCGCGGAGGACATCAATCATGATAATGACGATATTGCATCGAGGACAAGGTTTGGATCTGTGCGGAGAAGCAAAGTAGAACACCCCATATGCTGCTAAAATAATGATGCATGTTGTGAGCAAGTTCCTTATGCGGTGCATACGAAGCATAGTAGCAGAATTACATATACTCGGAAATGGCAGCGGATTGATATGGTTATATTCCGTAGTATAATTACATATTCATATATGACAGGGGGGCGTTGTGGCAGGAAAAGACAATGAACTACAAATAGCAGAACAATGCGTCGGTCTTTTTGTCCGGGCATGGCGCGCGATGAAGCCTGTTCAGCGTACAGTGAAAGACAAAGAGCTTGCCGCAATGGCTATACGGGGCAAAGTGCCGCACGGATTTTACGCGGATTTGGCAAGGCAGTTTGGTATTGGTGACGAAGCGGTGCGGCAACGGAGGCGTGGCGGAGATGTCCGGGTGCGGCGATCCTTCCGTACCGGTAAGTAGTATAATTACTGCCATGATAAAGCTAAATGCCAAAGAACTTAGAACGACAGAGGTAAATCCGCTTATCGCGGCTTCCATTCGCAAGAACCCCATCACCATCGTTTGCGACAATGTCTTGGATACATATAATGTCGGGTCAATATTCCGGCTTGCGGACGCAGTAGCTGCTGAAAAGGTGGTTCTGTGTGGCGCGACGCTTACCCCTCCTAACTCACGTATCAAAAAAGCATCGATAAATACGACAGGTTGGGTAAACTGGGAATACGCGCCGAGCGCCAAAGAGGCACTTGAGCAATTAACCAGCAACAATGAACAATTGACTATTGTTGCCGTGGAACAAGATAAAAGAAGTAAGCCGTTTTACAAAGTAACCTATACATTTCCACTCGCCATTGTCGTAGGGAATGAAACAACCGGTGTGACCCAAGAGGTATTGGATATGGCAGACATGATTGTTGAAATGCCGATGTGGGGGATAAATACATCACTCAATGTGATGGTTTCTGCGGGTATTATTCTGTACGAGATTATGAAGCAACATACATCGTAAGAGGCGTGTTACAATGCGCAACTCCATAGCGTGTTGTTATACGACGGTGCTGTAAAGTATATTCACTATATGAGCCGCCCGCGCCCCTTTTTGTTTCTCACTATAATCGTCATTGAGTGTGTTGTGTTGATTGGATTAGGGGCATTTATAGTTTTCCGGTATCAGCGGTATCGGGAGCCGGTAGTCATACCCATACGTAGGGATCAGGTAGAGGTGCCTTCTGGAAGCACGCTGTCGTATTTTTATACCTATAAACCGAATCAGGATTTGATCTATACCGCTTCATTTTCTCCCATCACCGTAACCAATAAAACGAACGCGGATGGTCTGGTGGACCGTTTTGATTATGCTGTTCCGAAGCCTAAAGATGTATTTAGGATCGTCGCGGTAGGTGACTCATTTACGCAGGGGGTGTTTGTGAATACAGAAGAGAGTTTTCCTGAACGCACTGAGGATTTACTCGCACGAACGGTGGCGGATAATGCGCGTCGCATAGAAGTGCTTAACTTCGGGGTCGGGGGATACGATATAGAATACGCGTCGCAAAGATTACGGCTTCTTGGCATGAAGTATGTGCCTGATCTTGTGGTATGGCTTCAAAAATTCGATGATTATTATCATATAAATGAACGTACACCCGTGGCACGTGGATCGTTTAATGACGAGCTCATTTCTGCCGGTATTCCCCATTACTCAAAGGAACTGGAGACGTTTTTGATGCTGCCGCATATATTAGGAGAGGAGTTGGTGAAGCAACGCGCCATAGAAAGCGCGCTTCATTATCAAAAGTCACGATTCATGGAGGTCAGATCATTTTACCGTGGACCAATATTGATTGTGACACTCGCTGATAGCGGCGCGTTGCTGGACGACGTGATTTCCTCGGTGCAACGTCTAGATAAAGGAATCTATACGATTCAGATACAGGAAGAAATTTCGCGGTTTCCGGACTCGCATCCTGACCAAGAGGGGCATCGGACAATCGCGGAAGCAGTTGCTGTTTGGGTTACCGAGTATCTGAAATCGTCGGCATCCTCAAGCGGAACTATGTGGTAAAAGAGGTTACAATGTACATATGAAACGTATCGTGATAGCACTAAGTGCCGTCTGTATTGTTTTATTTGCCCTGCTTTCCAAATTTGAAGACCGGGGATTTTTCCGGAGTTTGGATTTTGCCGTGACGGTGAAGCTGCAGGAGCGTATCGATAATTCGTCACGCCTGCGTGCCGCTGCATTGGTCGGGAATATTATGGAGGGGGCGACATTTTTTGCCAGTCCCGAGTTTACGGTAGTTGCTACGTTGCTCCTGACGGCGGCATATGCTTACGACCGCGGGAAGAAGCGTTGGCGGGTTGCTGCGTTCGCTATTCCTGCCGCCCTGGTACTTATCGTGGTTCTGGAAATATACGGGAAATCGGTGGTGCATCACCCGGCGCCACCGTTTTCTATGATTAAACATCCGACCACAATATTTCCTGCGGACTATATCAATGAACAATTTTCGTATCCATCAGGACACGCCGCGAGGGCGGTTTTCCTTGGTGTGGTAATTTTATCACCGCTTTTTACCCAACTAGCGGGATTTAGATTGAAGAAACGGTATATTCTTGCAGTTGCCGGTGTCATTGGTTATATCACAATTGTCAGTGTCAGCCGGATTTATTTGGGACATCATTGGTTTTCCGATGTCATGGGAGGGTTACTGTTGGGAAGCGGGTGTGCGTTTATTGTTCCTGCCGCGTTATCCGGTGGGAAACGGGGGTAATATATGCGTGCTAGCCGGTCAATTCGTATTGTTTTCGGATGTATAGTGTTTATAGAAAGCGTCGTCATTTCCTATCTCGCCGTGACGATAGTGCAAAAAAACCGGGCGGCACTCAGTGATCAGAAGGCCGTCGCGGCTCTTCACAAAGACCAATATGTGTTGGGATCCAATTCGGTATTCCCTCATTTCTATGAGCCTGAACCTGATGTTACCTTAAATGACAGTCCGGATTGGCTGGGGTATAACGTGAGCTATTCGATTAATAGTGACACGCTGAATGAACGTAATGACTATTCACCCGAGAAACCGAAAGACGTATACCGTATGGTGATGCTGGGTGATTCGTTTACCTATGGACTGTTGGTCAATACCTACGAAAATTATACAGAGCTTTTGGAAGATATGCTGAGTGGTGTTGAGTGTGCACCATATACAGGGTTTGAAGTAATTAATTTGGGAGTTCCCGCGTACGATGTGGGATTTAGCGCGGAGCGGTACCGCTTGCGCGGCCAGAAGTACAATCCTGACCTCGTCGTATGGTTTATCAATCCGTTTACGTTTGAAATTAACGCCGACCGCAAAATGGAGCTGGAAAATATGTTTCTTCAAGATCATGGTGAAGATAATTTATGGGGACCCCTGGCAAACGGGGAGGTTGCATACTACCCAGCCCAGTTCGCGTGGCGCGTTTCTATGTCGGAAACGAGTCTTGCTGACCGGATAGCACTCCAGGCAAAATATTTCGATGAGTTTTTACGTGATTATCACGGATCGCTCGTTATTATCGCTCATCAGTGGGACACATGGTCGCCGCAGACGCAAGACGTGTTGGAGGAAAGTGTGGAGGGGCGTCAACATACGTGGATATATAAAAATCTTCCCGACTTGTCGAAAACCGGTGGGTTACTCAAAGATAAGCATCCCAACGTGAACGGGCACCGGCAGATAGCAGAAGGTGTCCTTTCATTTCTGAATAACGTAAATGCCCTGGGGTGCGAGGAATAATCCGGGAGAGGAGCGGTAAGGGGTTTATCTGTGCCGGCTGTTTTACCCATAAGGCCATGAAGCAAAATAGTGGCAGACGCAGGAGCTTGTTTCCATCAGAGACGGGTGGCGGTCGTCCTGAAGCCAATTTGGGGTAGGGAAAGATGCCGCAACAGGGCGGCAAACTCTGCCTTGACGGGAAGCAGAGTTCCCGCATATAATAAGGAACACAATGAGTGAATGAAGATGCTACGTCATTGAGGTTTTCCTAAAAGAAACCCCGCAATGGCGGGGCTTTTTTGTCTCATTGAGGTCGCGAGCAAGTGCAGTATTTGCTTCCGGCAGCATAGCCCTTTAACAATCGAATGGTGATAGGAATTTTTTGATGTGAGCAGTTTTTGGTCAAACAAGAGCAGTTCACGTCAATTCTTTTTTGAGAGTTTGATCCTGGCTCAGGATGAACGCTGGCGGCGTGCCTTAAGCATGCAAGTCGAACGGAAATTTGTCGCAAGATGAAAATCAGTGGCGGACGGGTGAGTATAAGTAAGGAACGTACCCTAAACTATCGCATAGCTCGTCGAAAGACGGGGTAATACGGTATGTGATCGCAAGATTAAAGAGCGTAACAACTCGGTTTTGGAGCGGCCTTATATCTATCAGCTAGTTGGTGGGGTAAAAGCCTACCAAGGCTACGACGGATAGGGGGTGTGAGAGCACGACCCCCCACAATGGCACTGAGACACGGGCCATACATCTACGGATGGCAGCAACTGGGAATATTCGGCAATGGACGAAAGTCTGACCGAGCGACGCCGCGTGAGGGATGAAGGTTTTCGGATCGTAAACCTCTTTTGCCAAGCAGTCGATGCTTGGAGAATAAGCACCTACAAACTACGTGACCCCGGGAAGGGGTTTGGTGCGTAGTCATACAGTAATGTAATGAAAAAAAATCTCGCTATATGCTGGAACACCTTGATATACCGCGAATTATCCCCGCTTGGCGGGGCATGTATCAAGACAATCAGCAGGCAACCCCCGCCTTCAATTTAATTTTGAAGGGTTGGCGGGGAGAGTCCTCAGAGACTACACGCGAGACTCCATCAAAGTGATGGATGATGATATAGTCCAAAGTTTTGCACAGCAGTATTACATGTGCAAGGCCAGCAGTCGCGGTAATACGTAGGGTGCAAGCGTTATCCGGATTCACTGGG